>Ga0207428_10001558_pt1 | contig 23952 bp, 21 predicted proteins | sample RhiMethybrSRZTD1_FD_187600 | JGI IMG/M metagenome (GOLD analysis project Ga0207428, IMG submission 187600) | Populus rhizosphere microbial communities from Tennessee, USA - Rhizosphere MetaG P. TD hybrid SRZTD1 (SPAdes) (version 3) | ecosystem: Host-associated > Plants > Roots > Rhizosphere >...
AAAAGTGGTAACCTTCGATCCCGTCGCTCAGTATTTTGGGCAGCAGACGGATGTTCTGCTTCAGCCGGATTCGCTTTCCGACTTCTACCAAATGCTCTTTGCGAACGCGGCGGAATTCGGGGTCGTGCAGCAGCAGGTAGGCAAGTTCGCCTCCCTGCTGAACAAGATTGATCCTAGCCATTCCCGCTACCCGCTCTTCAAAACCCGACAGGCCGAGCATCTCGCTCAAAATGAGGCCGGAATCGTTGAAACTTAATGTCTGATCGAAATCGCTTGCAAACAGATAATGCTTCATTCTTCTCCTTCTCCTGCGGAAAACCCACGTAGTAACGACTTCAGTCGTAGCGTCAGGTAACGACTAATGGTCTTTGAGAATTAATTGCAACAACGTAGGGGCAGACACATAGGTCTGCCCCTACGTTGAATTGCGTGGTTGCGGTTAATTTTCAAAGACCATAAGTCGTTACTACGTGGAACGCTTTTATTGTTTCATGGCGCCGCAGCGCGACATGTAATGTCTCCAGTGTATTAGTTCCACCGGCTGTCAAAATTACCGCCGGTAAAATCCGAGTCGTCGCCATGATAAAGCCGCGAGCTTAAATCCGCTTTCAATAAACCAGGAATCAAGCCGCAACTTCGGCGCCGAAGGCTTGGGCAATAATGACACGGCGCTGGGAAAAGCTTGTTTGACAGCGATTTCAATCTGGGGAATGAATCTTGCGCCACTCGAATCCCTTCGAGCTACCCATTCAAAAATGTCGTTTGAAAGAGAGCGTGCGACAAAATTGTCAGCCGTGGAATTTACGGCTGTCAGACGGCGCTTGCCGCCGGTCGAACATTCCGTAATCCCTGATGACTCCGGCGATCCTCAGGCGATAGTCCTTGAAGATCCCGGCGCGCCCTCTGGACTGCGCTTCCCGATGCGATTCGATCCGCCGCCAATCTTCAATCGCCTTTTCATCCCGCCAGAAGGAGAGCGAGAGTATCTTCCCGGGTTCGGTAAGACTCTCGAAACGCTCTATCGAGATGAACCCCTCAATTGTATTGAGCTCTTGGCGCAGGCTGGCCGCGACGTCCAGATATTCGTTCGTGCGCCCGTCATGCGGCCAGGATTCAAATATCACAGCGATCAAAATTACTCCTCCTCGAAGATGGGAATACGCGCGTTAGCGGAAGCGCGATAGTTCACTGTTTCGGCCAATCGCCCAAAGGCGACGCCGGATGCGATCAACCGCTCGACGCCGGCCTTCGCGATCGTCGTGGCCAGCGCTTCGCCGGGGCAAGCGTGCGCTCCGACGCCGAAGCTGAAGATTCGTCGCTGTTTTCTGAAAATATCGAATCGCTCAGGGTTTGGATTGACCGACGGGTCGCGGTTGGCGGCGGCCAGGATAACGAGAACCGCGTCGCCCGCTTTCATTTTCTCTCCCGCAACAATTCCGTCCTCGGCCAGAAAGCGTCGCGTGTTCTGTACGGGAGAGTCATATCGCAAGACCTCCTGAATCACAGGGCGAAGCAGCTCGGGATCGGCGCTGACCTGGTCGCGTATCCCGGGGCGAGAAGCCAGAGCGAGAAGCGTGGCGGCGATCAGACCCGCCGTCGCATCGTAAGCCTGCGAGAGGAAGCCGATGCCGTTCGCGACAATGACGTCTGTTTCATCACGCCCGACGCGCTTGGCCTCTCGCGCAAGGGAGCTCAGCAGACCGTCTTGACGCTCCGGAAGAGCGCGAAATGTCTCCAGCAAATGGCCCGCAGCCGTCTTGCCCCGCTCAATCTGTTCAGCGCTACTCGCCGGCGCGATGCAGCGCGCGAAATCGCTCATCCACAAAGCGCTCTGATGGAGCAGGTCCGAGGGGACGCCGAGAAGACTGCCAATGACATAGACTGGCAAGTGATAGGCGAAGCGCGACAGACGCTTCGATCCGCCCTCATCCAGAAGAAATCGCGCCCACTTATCGCTCTGTTGAACGGCCTGAACAGCGTCAATCGACGCCAGAGCCGCCGACACTGCTTGTTTAAACGGACAATGTCTTTCGCCGTCATTCATACGGATGAGGCGCCGAAAGATTTCGGCGGCGGGTGATCCGAGTAGCGATTTGGGAACCGGTTCATTCGCCGGGCGCACTCTGCAAAGGTGGTTGGTCAGGATGGTTGCGACGGCGCTAGCGCTCGACGCCACCCAGAGCCTGAGCTTGTCGTCGTAATAGAGCGGCCTGTGGCCCACCAGATACGCGTAATAAGCATAGGGATCAGGATGGGTAACAGCAGTAATTGGATCTTGTGGAAACATCATTCGACCTCTCCAGAAAATCTCCACGTAGGCGCCGAATTTATTCGGCGCCTACGTGGCGCGTTCATTGTTTCAGGGCGTCAAAATCATAGCTCTAGTAGGACAGAAATGTTTCATTTATCATTTAACTATGAATGTCAAAAAGGACCTGGCCGAAGTCGCCGCGCTGATCGGAGAGCCGACTCGCGTCATGATGCTCTGGAGTCTGTTGGGTGGACAGGCGAGACCCGCCAGCGAGTTGGCGTTTTATGCGAACGTCTCGGCGCAGAACGCTAGCGCGCACCTGGCCCGGCTGGTCGAATCCGGCATGCTGGCCGTCGAGGCGCGGGGCCGCCATCGTTATTACCGCCTCTCTGGCGCGGACGTGGCGCATGCCATCGAAGCCCTGGCGGCGCTGGCGCCGTCGGCGAAAGAGATGGCCGGTTTGCCGCCGAGACAGGCGCCTGATTTGAAATACGCACGCACCTGTTATGACCACCTGGCCGGAAGGGTGGCGGTCGAGATGTGCGCGGCGCTCAAGGATAAAGGTTACCTGGCGCCGGTCGGCGATGATTTCGAAATCACGGGCAAAGGAGAAAAGCTGTTTCGCGATTTCGGGATAGAAATCGACGAATTACGGCAGCAACGGCGGGCCTTCGCGCGTCAATGTCAGGACTGGAGCGAGCGGCGGCCTCACATAGCCGGGGCGCTGGGCGCGGCGATGCTTGAGCGGATGTTCCAGCGTGGTTGGATTGCGCGGGTTCGCTCTTCCCGCATCGTCAGAATTACGGCCAAAGGTAGAGAAGACGTTTATAAGCTCCTCAAATTAACCCTGTAATTCGTGAAGATTTTGAAACTATCAAGGGCCTCCGGCGTTTTTAAGCTCATACCCCTTTCGAACAAAAATCCTATCGATTACAGGAGTCCCCATGAAAGTTCGCATCTGTCTCGTTGCGCTCTGTTCTTTGATCTTTCATTGCTCGGCCGCCTATGGCCAAACGCCGAAGAAGGACGATCGATCGGCGGAATGGGAATACAAGCAACTTCAAAACCCATCTGACGCCCTTCTTAACCACCATGCAAAAGATGGTTGGGAAATTGCAGCCGCAGCCGGCGCCGGTGGTGATGGCGGCAGTTATTACAAAATATTTCTGAAGCGGAGCAAATCACACCCTCTCTTCGGGACGCAAGCCACAGATATGCCGAGACCCGAGCCGCCTCCCCCTCCTCAAATACCAGCCTGTAAATTGACTCTGGCTCAGGCGCCCGTCATTCGCGGGCTCCGGTTGGGCATGACGAGTGATGAATTATTCGCTATTTTCCCAGGGAATGAGCGCGAAGAATTCGACCGCGCCCAACAGTTGAGAAGCGCCGAACTTCCCACGAACTATGGGTACACGTATCTTGATCTCCACACTTCCAAATATCCGATTAAAGACCAGTTCATGGGCATCGACAGCTTTAGATTTGAACTGTTAGATAAGAAGGTAGTTAATATAATCGCTAATTATAGGAACACGCCTCAATTTGATAGCACGAGACAGTTGATGGAAATCATCACCAGGCAATTCGGTTTGCCGGAATACAAGGACCGGCCAGATTCTGAATATTGGAACGGCACGTCGCTTTCTTGCGAAGGGTTTACGTTTCGAGTGAGCGGATTAAGCGGCGCTTTTTCGATTGTGTTGACCGATCCGACGTATAAAAAAATTATGGAAGATAGGGGACAGGCCGATAGGGCCAAGAAGCGAGAGGGGTTCAAGTTATAATTTCGCAAGGCATCGACCGGATCAGTACCGCGAGCGGTAGCGAGCGGCGCCTTCGCCAATGGCCGCTCGCTACCGCTCGCGGTACTGATCCGGAACTTTTCAGCGCGTCGCGAGTCGCACGCCATCATCGACCATCTTCGTCATCTTCTCGATCGAGGTCGCCTCGCAATAAATCCTCAACAGAGGCTCTGTCCCCGATTGTCTGAAGAGAATCCAGCTATCGTCCTCGAAGATCAGCTTCGTCCCGTCGAGCGTCGCGACGTCCACGATCTTGTCTCCGGCTAAGCTGTCCGGCGTATTCTCTCGCAGGTCGCTGACCAGCTTCTGGCCCGCTTCGATGGGCACGTGGAGGTCGCGCCGCTCGAAATGGAATTCGCCGAACTCGCGCCAGATGTCGCGCACGATCTCGGAAGGCTTCTTGCCGGCGGCCAGCACAGCTTCGAGCAGGAGCAGGCAGTTAAGGATTCCGTCGCGTTCGGGAATGTGGCCGCGCACGCCTATTCCGCCCGACTCTTCGCCCCCGACCAGGAAGTCGTTGGCCGGGTCGAGCATGATCTCGCCGATGTGTTTGAAGCCGATCGGCGTCTCGAAGAGCCGGAAGCCATAGCTTTCGGCGATGCGGCGCACGATCACCGATTGCGAGAAGGTTCGCGCGACCGAGCCTTTCCAGCCTTTTCGCCTGACCAGGTGCAGCAAGAGGATCATCAGGATCTGATGCGTGTTGACGTATTCGCCGCGCTCGTCCATCGCCCCCACGCGGTCGGCGTCGCCGTCGGTTATCAAAGCCAGCAGCGCGCCGCGCTCGCGGATCACGCGCGAGGTCAGTTCCAGGCTCCACGGCATGGGCTCGGGCAACACTCCGCCGAAGAGCGGGTCGCGATCGGCGCGGATGGTTTCGACGCGGATCTTGCCGCCTGCGAGCATCGATTCGATCCAACGGCCACCCGAGCCGTGCATCGGATCAGCGATGACCAGCGCATCGGCTTTGCGAAGATCATTGATCGCCACCAGGCTCTCGACATGGCTCCGGTAATCGCCGTCGGCTTCAATGACCTTGGCCAACCCCTTCCCCTGCGCTTCGTCGAAAGGCAGGCGCCGGGGCGCGGTCGCGCCGAGGAGTTTCTCGATCTGGTCGGTGATCGCGGGAGTGGCCGAACCGCCGTAAGGGGCCTTGAATTTGAAGCCATTGAAATCGGGCGGATTGTGCGACGCCGTGATCATCACGCCGCCGTCCAGCCCGCGCCGCTTGACTTCGAATGAGACCAACGGCGTCGGGACGTCGCTCGCAAACAGATCGACGGCGACGCCATTGCCGGCAAAAACCTCCGCCGCGCGCTGCGCAAACAATTCAGAAGCGAACCGGCGATCGTAACCAACGACCGTTCGCAGTTCGCCGCCCGCGTTTTGAGTCCTCAGATAATCGACCAGCGCCTGCGTAACGGCCTCGACATTCGCAAACGTGAAGTCTTCGGCGATACGGGCGCGCCATCCATCAGTGCCAAATTTGATCACAGTCATATTTCATTCATAACAGAAAAAGTGGGACAGACTAATAGTGTTTGAGAATTAAATACAACCATGGGTGTAGGGGAGGGTTTTCTCCGCCCTGGTTCGCGCCCCGAGCGATAGAGGCGGGGAAAACCCTCCCCTACGTTGGATAGCGTGGTTACGTTTAATTTTCAAAGGCCATAAGGCTGTCCGTCCTCAATTCACGCTACGGGCAGACTAAAGTCTGTCCCACCCCGAGTCGTTTCGATTTAGCTTCTTCTTCATCCCAGATCAGGGTGTCAGCGGGTTTATTCAGGATGAGTTTGAGCGCGGCCTCCGCGTGCAGATGGGCCAGAGGCGGAGGAAAGCATTTTACAAATATCGGACCGTCCACGCTCCTGGCTAGTGAAAGGAGCCGCTCCGTAGGTTGAGCGCGCTCCAGAAATTGTTGGCGCTTTTTCGTCCAGAGGTAGGCTACGTTGTGCGACAGAATAAGCAGCAAAATAACGGGCGGCGCCCATTTGTAATTCTTCGCGCAGCGCTCCTTCATAATGACGATCGCGGCGCCCACCAACCAGGCCAGCCCCGCGCTGGCCAGATAAGTTTGCCTGCTCGGTATTCTGCGCATGTAATCGACGAACATGTATGGAATAAAACCGATCCCCATCCAGATAAACGAGACGAAGATCAAGGATCGAAGGTCGAGGGTCGAAAATTGCGGATTGCGGATTGATAGCCGGCGCCCTATCTCGCGCAAGAGGCGACGCAATAAAAGCAGGATTCTCGGAACCGATGAATCCGCAATCTGCAATCCGCAATCCGCAATCCGCTCCGGACTGCGCTCATTGCGGACTGAACGACTCCACAAAAACACCGAGGCCGCGGCAAAAATCCCCCAGAACCACAACATCCTTCCATAACTATTAGTCCAGGTCTCCCAGAACGGCGCCGACAGGACAAAACTCCTGTCCTGGAATCGGAACGAGTGCGAACGGGTCATAAAAATCGCTGACACGTATGGACCGCAGATAAGAATATGGGGCAGCAGATAAGGCGCCTGTCTCAATTTGGGTCTCGGAAAGAACAGGGGCAGCGCGAACAAGGCGATGAAAATAACGGCCGATTCCTTCGACAGGAGCGCGGGGATAAAGAAGAAAAATGACAGCGCCAGCCATCGCAACGCTGCGGTCTCTCGCTCCAGGAAGACCAGCCAGAATATGAACGAGAGGAACCCGAAGAAAAACATCAGGGGTTCATTACACGCCGAAAACCACATGATCGCTTCCGAGTGCCCTTCATAGACGGCGAAGAACGCGGCCGCCCAGAAGCTCGCCCGGTAGCCGACCGCGCGCCAGCGGCCCGCCGCGAACAGCAGCCAGCAGTTCAAGACGTGGAGGAGGATGTTTGCGGAATAGAACGCCGAAGGGCGCGGCCCGAAGAGACCGTGGATCGCATACGAAATGATGAAGGTGGTCGCCCGCGGACGTTGGACCGAATCCTTCGCCATCGCCTCCCAACCTGAAATCGGGCCATAGACGAGCGCAAGTCCGATGTTCGGATAATCGTCCGAGATGAAGGGCTGGGTGATAGTGGGAAGATAAGCGCCGACGGCGAGGACGGCCAGAACGAATAACGGCGCCGCTTTCTCTTTGATGAAGGGTCCGGCCATTCAAACGATCGTGTAATCGGTCAGCGAGGTCTTGTCGCCGAGCGTGGCGTTAGTGACTTTCGCGTTGCGGCCGATGAGGCAGCTTTTGCCGACGACCGAATCGCTGATTTCGGCGGCCTTCCCGACGCGCGCGCCAGCCAGCAGCACGGAGTTCTCTATACGCGCGCGTTCCTCGACGACGCAGTTCGGGCCGAGCGCCGAGTTGATTATTTCGACGCCAGGTTTGAAGACGCAACTCGGGTCGATCACCGAGCGCGCGTCGACCTTGATCGTATCGGCGTCGGCCTTGTTTATAGGCAAAACGGGCCGCGCCACATCGAAAGATTTCAGCCGACCGTTGATCAGGTCTTTGTTGGCCTGCAGGTAGCGGTGCGGCGCGCCGATGTCTATCCAGTAACCGTGCCAGGTGTAAGCGTAGAATTGCTCGTCGGCCGCCAGCAGAGCGGGAAAGAGCTGGTACTCGAACGAGAACTTCTCACCTGCCGGAATGTAGTTGAGGACGCTGGGCTCCAAGACGTAGACGCCGGCGTTGATCGTCTTGCAGGTGACCTCTTCAGGCTTCGGCTTCTCGACGAAGCGACGCGCCCTGCCGTCCGGGCCCGCCTCGACCAGGCCGTATGCGCTTGGGTTATCGACCGGGACCACCGCGACGGTCGCAACCGCGCTCTTTTCGCGGTGATACGCGACGAGATCGGCGATGTCGATGTCGGTCAGGATGTCGCCGTTGAAGACTATGGTCGTCTGATTCAGGCGCTCCTGCGCGTATTTGTAAGCCCCGGCGGTGCCCATCGGCGTGGCCTCGACGACATAGCGAATGTGCAATCCGAGGTCCTCGCCTGCCCCGAAAATGCTCTCGATCTTATTGGGTTGATACGAAAGCGAAAGCGTGATGTCTTTGATCCCAGCCTGTTTGAGCAGTTCGAGCTGATAAAAAAGAAAAGGGCGATTGGCGAGCGGGACTACCGGTTTAGGCGTATGAATTGTCAAAGGCCGCAGGCGCGCGCCTTCTCCACCTGCCAGAATTAACGCTTGCATTAGAACTGATACTCTTCCTCCTATTCCTTGAACCTGTCCCGTGAAATGGGGGAGTATAGCGCGTAGCGCCGAGAAATCAAAACTGATAAGCTCGCAACTGAATCCTTAACTGCAAAACACTATGACTCAAGTCATTCTGATTCTCCTGTTCATTTTCGGCGGCGCGCTCTCATCACAGCCTCAAACCAAAACGCCGAGCCGCGCGATGGCCGTCACGATTGACGACCTGCCTTACGTCAATCCGGCTAAACTGGAATACTTGCCGAACGCGCGGCGCGCGACCGACGACATTCTGCTCGCGCTGAAATCGCATCGCGCCCCGGCCGTCGGCTTCGTCAACGAGGGCAAACTGCAAGCCGCGGGCGAGGTCGAGGCCAGGACGGCGCTCTTAAAACAATGGGTTGACGCTGGGATGACGCTCGGCAACCACACCTATTCACACGCCGATTTCAATGCGCTGACGGTCGAGAAATTCCAGGACGAAATCGTCAAAGGCGAGGTCGTTACGCGGAAATTGATGGAGTCGCGCAAGCCTTATCAGCTCTACTTCCGCCACCCGATGACGCGCACCGGCGACACGAAGGAGAAGAAAGAGGCGATCGAGAAATTCCTCGCAGAGCGCGATTACCGCGTCGCGCCGCACACGATCGAAAACAGCGACTTCGTCTTCAACGTCCCCTACGCCAGCGCGCGGCGCGACAAGGACGAGGCCCTGGCGAAGCGGCTGCGCGAGGCCTACCTGGATTACACCGTCGCGGCGACCGAATTCGCCGAACGCGTCGCGTCGCAAATCTTCGGGCGTGACATTCCCCAGACGCTGCTCATTCATACCAACGACATCACCGCCGACTGCCTCGACGAAATGTTGAAACGGTTCGAAGCGCGCGGGTACCGCTTCATCACGCTCGACGAAGCGATGAAGGATGCGGCGTATCAGACGAAGGACACGGACGTCTCGAAATACGGGCCGACGTGGCTGTGGCGCTGGATGAAGAGCCTGGGGATGAACGTGAGCTTCAAAGACGACCCCGAGCCTCCGAAATGGGTGATGGATTTATACAACCAAAGATAGATGGAAACACAGCGACTCTCCCCTCTTCAGGCCTCGACCAATAATAGCCAAGCCGACATGCGCGACCTGGGCTTCGGCTCGGTGGTGGCGCGAGAAAGCCGTCAGCGGCTGCTCAACCGCGACGGCGGCTTCAACGTGATGCGCGCAGGGCTGGGTTTTCTGGCCTCGCTCAGCCCCTACCACGCGTTGCTGACGATGTCGTGGTGGAGGTTCTTCGGCCTGACCGCGCTCTTCTATTTCGGCGCGAATCTTCTCTTCGCCGCCGCATACATGCTCTGCGGCCCTGGATCGCTGTCCGTGCCGGAGTCCGCAGGCATCGAAAGCCGATTCCTGCAGGCATTCTTCTTCAGCATACACACGCTGGCGACCATCGGCTACGGCACGATCAGCCCGGTCGGGTTTGCGGCCAACGTCATCGTTTCGATCGAATCGTTCATCGGACTGTTCGGATTGGCGCTCTGCACCAGCCTGCTCTTCGCGCGGTTCTCGCGCCCGACGGCCAGAATTCTCTTCAGCGACCGCGCAGTCATCGCGCCTTACCGCGGGGTGACGGCTTTCGAATTCCGCATCGCCAACGCCCGCCGCAACCAGATCATCGAACTTGAGGCCAAGGTGCTCTTCGCCCGCTTCGAAGAGGTGAACGGGCGGCCATTGCGCCGCTTCTACCCGCTGAAGCTGGAGCGCGACAGGGTGGTTTTCTTCCCTCTGAGCTGGACGATCGTGCATCCGATTGACGGGACGAGTCCCTTTTACGGCATGTCTCCCGAAGATTTGTCCAAGACCAGAGGTGAGTTTCTGGTTCTCCTCACAGGCTTCGACGAGACCTTCTCGCAGACGGTCCACGCGCGTTCTTCTTACATGGCCGATGAGGTGGTCTGGAACGCCCGATTCGCCGACATCTTCAACCGTCCGGCGGATGACGGCCTCTTGACGATTGACGTGCGCAAATTGCACAGTATCGAGTCAGTCAACACGGAATTAGGTTGAGTATGAAGATTGAAGACTCCACGGAAAATTGTGAAGCTGACGTGATCGAAGCCGCCGGAGGCATACTCTGGCGCGAGACCGAGCGCGGGCGCGAGCTGGCTTTGATTCATCGCGGGCGCTACGATGATTGGACGTTGCCGAAGGGCAAGCTCGAAGAAGGCGAACGATGGCAGGAAGCCGCGCTGCGGGAAGTCAGAGAAGAAACCGGCTGCGACGCTGAGCTTGAGAGCTTCGCCGGCGCGGTTAGTTACAAGGTCAACGGCGTCGCAAAAGTCGTGCTCTTCTGGAATATGAGTTCCTCTGGCCAGTGCCGGTTTCAGCCGTCGGAAGAGGTGATTGAAATGATCTGGGCGCCGCTTCCGGAAGCGCTGGAGAAGATGTCACATCAAATCGAGAAGGAGTTGCTGAATGTCATCCGATAACCCTCCCGCCCCTCAAATCCGATGGCGCCATTCGAGCGAACGCGCAATCGAAACCGTCGCCCCCTCATCAAAATCCTGAACATATCACTGATGGAAAAGAGTCATAGTCGCTCTCAAGCCGTCCGTCGCAACGCGGTCCCTCTTATCATCAACGGCGACGATTTCGGTTATTCCGAGGGCGTCAACCGCGCGATCATCATGGCGCACCGCGAAGGCGTATTGACGAGTTGCAGCCTGATGGTCAATGAGCGCGCCGCCTCTCACGCCGTCGAGTTGGCGAGATCGAATCCCGGCCTCGCGGTCGGTCTTCACCTGGCGTTGGTTCTGGGCCGCGCCGCATTGCCCCACGCCGAAATCCCTCACATCACCAACTCGAATGGCGATTTCACCGCCAGCCCGTTCCGAGCGGGAGTTCAATACTATTTCAGCCCCGCCGCGCGACGCGAACTCCGTCGCGAGATGCGGGCGCAGTTTGAGCGGTTCGCCGCGACGGGGCTCCGCTTCTCACACGTCGACGGTCACACGCACTTGCACCAGCACCCGGTGATCTTCGACGAACTGATAAAACTGTGTGAAGAATTCGGCGTCCGGCGCGTGCGCGTGGTGAAGGGCGAGGTGCGGTTGAGTTTAAAGCTCGGCGGAAAAAATCTGCCGGGCAAGCTGCTCCTGGGAACGGTCTATAATCTGCTCGGGCGCTGGTGCGAGCGCAGGCTGCGCGGGCGAGGCTTCGTCCGGCCTCATAAAGTTTATGGCTTGCTGCAATCGGGCGATATGAATGAAGATTATTTGCTAGGTCTGATCCGATTGATCGGGCGGCCCGGTCAATTTGACGCCGCGAGCGGCGAAATATACGCTCACCCGCTCGCCTTCGACGCCGACGAGGCGGCGAAACGCGAAAACCCCGGCGGCGAGCGTGAATTGAAAGCTCTGATCAGCGCCCGCGTTAGGAGCGCTATCGAGACCGCCGGTTTCAGGCCGGCGACTTACGAAACCCTCTCGATTGCGGATTGCGGATTGCGGATTGCGGATTGAAGAGATGTCGGGCGTCCCTTTCACCCCTTCATTCTTTCAATCCGCAATCCGCAATCCGCAATCCGCAATCGAGAGATCCGCAATTATGAAGACTTTTATCGTATTATTCGTCGCCATCTGCGTTCAGACGCTCGGCGACGTCTTTTTGACCAAAGGGATGAAATCTGTCGGCGAAGTCAACACGCTCGACCCGGTCGAGTTGTTCAACATTGGGCTGCAGGTCTTCACGAATCCGCTGATCTGGCTGGGCATCCTCCTTCTCGGCTTATTTTTCGGACTCTATCTGGCCGCGCTCTCGTGGGCCGATTTGAGCTTTGTGCTGCCGGTCACCTCGTTCGGTTACGCGATGAACGCGTTCATGTCGTGGCGGTTGCTCGGCGAACACGTCTCGCTCACGCGGTGGATCGGGACGATAATCATCTGCGTGGGCGTGGCCACCGTCTCCCGCACCGAGCAAAGAACCACCAGCCCCGAGCCGGGAGGCGCCGCTTTATGAAGACCTTTCTGCTTCTGTGCAGCCTGGTCGTGGGCAGTTCGTTCGGTGAAATACTTTCGGCCAAAGGCATGCGGAAGGTAGGCGACGTTTCATTCCGCCCTAGGGCGCTCATCGGCGCGCTGGGCCGTATGTTCCGCAGTCCTTACCTCTTCGGCGGCGTCGCCTGTCTGGCGGTCGCCTTCTTTTCATTCATCAGCCTGCTCAGTTACGCCGACCTCAGCTTCGTCGCGCCGCTGACCGCCGTCACATACATTACCAACACTCTGGGCGCGCGATTCTTTCTGAAAGAGCGAATCTCGAAATCGAGGTGGATAGGGACAATGCTCGTTGCGATCGGGGTCGCGGTTATTTCGCTCGACAAACACATCGAAGTCTTTTTTAAGACCCGCGCGGTCGAATGGCTGGGGCTGCTCTACTCGGAGATTGCGCCGGACGAGATGGTCAATCAGGCGGCGGCGCCCATCGCGTTCTGGGCGCTGTTCGCGCTGCGCGCCGGTCTGCTCGCCTGCGCGGTCGCCGCGATCGTCTACTACATAATCGCGTTCGTTGCCGGACTGCTCTGGTTCGCCGACCGGCGCCGGCAGCGCGCGCTGGGTTTGAACTACACTCCGCCCGCGACTATCTTCAAGCCGGCGCGCGGGGCCGACGCTGAGGCCTATGAAAATTTCGCCAGTTTCCTCCGGCAGGATTATCCCGAATACCAGATCATCTTCGGCCTCCGCGATGGGAGCGACCCGGCCGCGCCGATCATCCGCCGTTTGATCGCCGATTTCCCAGAGCGAGATGTCGAACTCGTCATCTCGTCGGAAGAGTTCGGCCACAACGCCAAGGTCTCGAACCTGCAGAACATGTACGCGAAGGCGAAACACGACTTGTTGCTGATAGCCGACAGCGACATTCGCGTCGGGCCCGATTACCTGCGCCGCGTCGTGGCCCCGCTGCGTCCACGATCCAACTCGCAAGCCGGCCTACAAGTCGAGAGGCCGCAGGTCGGTATGGTGACCTGCCTCTACCGCGGGACGAATGCTAAGACCTTCGCCGGATTGCTCGAAAACATCGGCGTCTCGTCGACGTTCGGCCCCGACGTCTGTTCGGCGCGCGCGCTACAGGGCGTCAAGTTCGCGTTCGGTTCGACCATCGCGATGCGGCGCGAGACGCTTGAACGGATAGGCGGCTTCCCCGCCCTGGCCGATTACCTGGCCGACGACTTCCTGCTCGGCAGTCACGCCGCGAAAGAAGGGCTGGAGGTAGTCCTTTCGGATTGCGTGGTCGAACACGTCTCCGCGCCCGACACGTTCGCGGCGATGTTGAGACATCAACTGCGATGGGCCCGGACGGTGCGCGTCTCGCGCCCGTGGGGTTATCGCGGAATGATCCTGACTCACGGCGTGGCGACGGCGCTCGCGGCGACGCTGGCCTGTGGCTTTTCGGGCTTCGCATTGTGGTTGTTGGCCGTGACGATCCTTGCCCGGTTCATGCCTCTTTTCGCCATCGGCGTGTACGGTTTGAAAGACCGCGCGCTGGCGAGATACTTCTGGCTCGCGCCGGTTCGTGATCTGATCGCGTTCGGCGTCTGGGCGGCCGGCCTGGTCGGAGATGAGGTCGAATGGCGCGGCGCGAGATTTCGCGTGGCGCCGGGCGGAAAGCTGGCGCCGGTTGATGTAGAATGACGCCTCACTGACCGACATTTCCCGCGCGTGTTGAAATGAAAACCAACAAAGCGGCATTTAACTGGGAGAGAACAATGAAAAATAAGTTTCTGATCTATTCCTTATTGATTTTTGGCCTGATCGGTTCGGCTTGCAGTTCTACAAAACCCGAATCCAAGAGCCCAACGGCTTCGGCCTCGGCCCAGAAGTTCGAAGTCAAAGGCAAGGTCGTCTCCGTGGACAAGGCCAAGCACGAAGTGACGATCGCGCACGAAGAGATCAAAGGGTACATGGAAGCGATGACCATGCCGTTCACGCTGCTCGATGATTATGTCTACTCGGAGTTGAAACCCGGGTCGCAGATTCTGGCCACGCTGGTCGTCGATCAGGGGCGCACGTGGCTCGAAGACGCGGTCGTCTCCAACGCCGATCCGAACCAGGTCGTCAGAACCGAAGATACCGGGGTAGAACCCGCCGCCGGGGCGGAGACGCCCGATTTCGCGCTGGTAAATCAGGACGGCAAGAAGATCAGCTTCAAACAATATCGCGGGAAGGCGCTGATTATGACCTTCATCTACACGCGATGCCCGCTGCCCGATTATTGCCCGCTGATGACCAAGAACTTCATGACGATCAACCGCGAATTACAAAACAAGCCTGCGCTGCGCGACAAGACGCATCTGCTCAGCGTCACCGTCGATCCTGATTACGACAAACCGAACGTGCTGCGCGACTACGGCGCGCGCGCCGCCAGCTTGGACAACGACGGATTCAAGCGATGGGAGTTCGCCACCGGCAGCCCCGAGCAGATCAAGGACGTCGCGCAGTTTTTCGGATTGAACTACTGGAAGGATGATAATGATAAGAATCAGGTCATCCACGGATTGCGCACCGTCGTCATCACCCCCGACGGCAAGGTCGCCAAAGTCTATCGCCACAATGACTGGAAGCCGGAAGACCTGGTGAAGGATTTGGAGAACCAGAGGAATTAACCGCCAAGACGCCAAGGTCGCCAAGAGAGGAGTAGAAGGACGAGTTGCTATCATTTACTACTCCATTCTTGGCGATCTTGGCGTCTTGGCGGTTAATTTACGTCCTCATCCCTTGAACAAATTCTTCAACACGAACCAGACGTTCGCCGGCCGCTCGGCCAAACGGCGCATGAAATATGGGTACCAGTATTCGCCGTACGGCACGTAGATGCGCATTCGATAGCCCTCCCGCGCGAGTTTCAATTGCAGATCGCGCCGTATGCCGTAAAGCATCTGGAATTCGAACGCGTCTCTCGAAACGCCCTCGGCGGCGGCGAATTCTTTGGTCGCGGCGATCATCTTCTCGTCGTGCGTGGCGACGCCGTGGTATATGCCGCTCTTGAGGAGTTTCTTCATCAGCCTGACGAAATTCGCGTCCACGTCGCTCTTTTCTGGAAAAGCCACATCTTCGCGCTCCTTGTAAGCGCCCTTGCACAACCGGACGCGCGCGCCCATGGCCAGCGCGTCGTCGACGTCCTTCTCGGTGCGGTAAAGGTAGGCCTGCAGCACAATGCCGACATTGCCCTGTTCGCCGTAAAGCCGTTTGAATATGCGCAGCGTGGCGTCGGTCTTTGACGAATCCTCCATGTCGATCCGCACGAAGTTGTTGTGGCGTTTGGCCGCCTCGACTATCCGGCGCGCATTCCGCAAACAATAATCTTCGTCAATGTCCAATCCCAATTGGGTCAGCTTGACCGAGACGTTGGAATTGACGCCGGCGTCCTCGATGTGATCCAGAACGCGCAGGTATTCGCGCACGTCGGATTCGGCTTCGGCGCTCGACGTCGTGCTTTCGCCCAAGTGGTCGAAGGTCGCCGCCATACCCGCGCGGTTGAGTTCCAGAATCGCCACGATCGCGTCATCGATGTTTTCGCCGGCGATAAAGCGGCGCGTGACATGGCCAAATCCCGGGAGTTTTGAAAAAAAGCCCTTCAGCTCGGTTTTTTGTGAGAGATATAAAAGGGCGGCTCTGGATATCATGCATAGCTCCGTCATTCGTAAATTATCATTCCGTCCGGGGCTTGCCTCCGAAACGAACTTTATCACACGGCCTCCGGTCTCCATCAACCGATGGTCAAAACGGGAAATCCGGCGCTATAATCGTCGCCGTAATATTCCTGAGCGAAATACAACCGCGGGATACAATGATGGTTATACTACTGGTGATTGCCCTGACGCTCTACCTGGCTGGCGCGTTCTATTCAATCTATACGTTCGCCACAAGATCCAGGCGGTCCGACCGCGACCTGAAGCTCATCATGGGGCTTGGTTTTGCGGCTCACACGGCCGCGATCGTGGGGGCCTGGCGGGATGCCGGCCATTTTCCGGTGATCAGCCCGAAAGAGGTGAGTTCGTTTATCGGGTGGGCGATTGCGGGCTATTACCTGGCCGTAAGTCGACGCTATAATACGCGGGCGTTGCCGGCCTTCCTCCTTCCCCTGATTTACTTGTTCATGTTCATATCGCTGCTGCTGCCGGCGCGGGCCGAGGCCGTGCCACGAATGTTGGAGAGCGCGATTTCGGCAGGCCCATTGACGCAGATAATCTTCCCCGTTCACGTCACGCTGGTCATCGCCTCTTACGCGGCCTTCGCCGTCACTTTCGTTTGCGGCTTGATGTATTTGATCCAGGAGCGCGAATTGAAGGCCAAGCGCTTTGGCGCAAGCTCCGAGCGGTTGCCGGCGCTGAACACTTGCGACGAGATCGGCTACCGCAGCGTGACGATCGGATTCGTATTGCTGACGCTGGGCGTCGCCACGGGCATCTTCTGGAGCAACCAGCGCGACGGACGTTTCTGGCACAACGATCCGAAAGAAGTAATGGCGCTCATCACCTGGATTGTTTACCTCTTCCCGATCCACTACCGGTTGACCGCCGGCTGGCGCGGCCGCCGCGCGGCTTTGATGTCGATCGCCGGATTCGTGGTCGTAATTCTGACCTGGCTCGGCGCGCGAGCGCTGGGCGGCTACCACGTCTTTGGATGATTGCGGATTGCGGATTGCGGACTGCGGATTGAAAGACAGCGGCGACGCGATTCAATCCGTAATCCGCAATCCGCAATCCGCAATCCGCAATCCGCAATCGTATGGGTATCGTTCTAGTCGGAACCAGTCATAAAACGGCCCCGGTCGAAGTGCGCGAGCGTCTGGCGTTCGCCGAGTCGCGACTCGCGGGCGCGCTGCGCGATCTGGTCGACCGTGAAATGATCAGCGAGGGGCTGATCGTTTCCACCTGCAATCGCGTCGAACTGATCGCCGCGACCCCGAACGGCGCCGGGCAGACGGAGAACGCCGTTTCGCGCCTCTACGATTTCCTGAGCCGCTTCCATCAATACGACCTTTCGCCGCTGCGCAAACATCTTTACGACCTCGCGGGCCGGGCCGCGATCAAACACGTCTTCCGCGTCACGTCGTCACTCGATTCGATGGTCGTGGGCGAGCCTCAGATCACCGGACAGGTCAAAGAAGCCTTCCAGCGCGCGCAGGACGCCGCCGTCGTGGGTCACGAGTTAACGCGGTTGATGAACCGCGCCTTCGCCGTCGCCAAGCGCGTCCGCAACGAAACTGGCGTCGGGTCGAGCGCGGTCTCGATCAGCTTCGTCGCCGTCGAACTGGCGCGCAAAGTCTTCGAGGACCTGAAAGGGAGCGCGGTGATGCTGCTGGGCGCGGGCGAGATGGCGGAGCTCGCCGCCAAACACCTTTTAAATTACGGCGCGAGTCGCCTGTTGATCGTCAACCGCACTTTCGAGAACGCGGTCGCGCTCGCAGGCGAATTGAACGGCGAGCCCGTGCCCTTCGAGGAATTTGAGAAGCGTTTGCCGGAGGCCGAAATTCTGATCTGTTCAACGGGCGCGCCGGACTATCTGATACGCCCCGACCACGTCCGCCGCGCGCTCGAACGTCGCCGCAACCGCCCTGTGCTGCTCGTCGACATCTCGGTTCCGCGCAACATCGATCCGGCGATCGGGCGGCTCGACAACGCCTTCCTCTTCGACGTCGACGACCTGGAGGCGGTCGCCGAGGCCAACCGCGCCGAACGTAAGCGCGAGGCGTCTCGCGCCGAGGATATCATCGAAGCCGAGGCCGAACAGTTCTTCCGCGCCCTGGCCGAAGGCGACCTCAACGCCGTCATCGGAGAGTTCCGCCAACAAGTTTACGAAATGGCCTTTTCCGAGCTCGAGCGCAGCCGCAAACGCCTCGGAGATTTGAGTGAGGGTCAGGAAGAGGCATTGCGCGTCCTGATCAACGCCATCGTCAACAAATTTACCCACCCGGTGATTAAACAACTGCGCGAATCCGAAGACGGTCACTCGCCTTACCTCTCGGCCTGGCGCGATCTTTATCACCGCGACCGGAGCGACTAGCATGCGACCTTAAGGCTTGGGGCCTTCGGATCGCATCATTCCCTTCAACCGCCTGCGCCGGCCGACTGAAGCCGATTAAATACCGACCTGCGAGGAGAGAAAAGTAACGAGTGAAAATACTGGACATTGGTTGCGGCAACAATAAGATGAAAGGGGCCATCGGCATTGACCGCGCGCCTCTGCCTAACGTGGACATAGTTCATGACCTGAATTCATTCCCTTATCCGTTTGAGCGCGACGCTTTCGATGAGATTTACGCCACCCACATCATCGAGCACTTGGACTCGATCACCCGGACTATGGAAGAACTGCACAGGATAGCGAAGCCGGACGCGAAAGTGACCATCATCACCCCGCACTACTCGGACTTTCAGTCGTGGAATGATCCTACACACAAATGGCATCTGACCACATACTCCTTCAGGTATTTCGAGCCCGAGTACGAATCCAACTATTACTCAACCGCCAGGTTCGAGGTCGAGTTCATACAGATTGATATGGCGCGCCTCTGGCGGGGGCTTGGGGTCGAAGCCCTGATCAATTATTCTCTGCGCCACGATTCGCTGAGATCGTTGAGGAAATTCTGGGAAGGATATTTAAGTTTTATTTTCAGGGCAGGCGCCATGACATTTGTTCTGAAAGCTCTGAAATAGAGATGGCGCCTGTTTCGTCAGTGTACGGGTTAATAGAACGCGGATGACGCGGATAGAGCGGATTGACGCTGAACTTATTTGGTTTTATCCGCGATGATCAGAGCCCGTCCGCGTCATCCGCGTTCTATTGACGCCTTCTTTGCCTCTAACCAATTGCTGCCCGTATACGCAATTGAAACCCGATATAGACGTCGCGGCTCTTCCCGTCGGCCATCAAAGATTATCATTGGGGAAGAGAGGCTAAGATGACGATGTCGGATTCATACAATCACAATACTTTCCGCAACCACCTGCTGGCAGCGATCCCGCCCCGAGAGGTCGAACGGCTGAAGCCACATTTGGAGCTGTTTGATTTAACTAAAGGGAAAGTCATTTATAACTCAGGCGACACGATCAATTACGTCTATTTTCCTGAGCGGGGAATGGTTTCAATCTTTTCGACCACGAGCGGGGGCGATACGATTGAAGTCGGCGCCGTCGGTTTTGAGGGAATGATCGGCGGCGCGCTCGCCTTGAAGGGCAGACAGATTCCATTCCGCGTGGTAGTGCAAATCCCGGGACAGGCCTGGCGCATCCGCGCCGAAATCTTGCGTGAAGAGTTCGGGCATTGCGGCGCGACGCATGACTTAATGCTTCTGTACACGAACGCGGTGCTGACGCAGTTGACTCAATCGGCCGTCTGCAATCACTTCCACACCTCTCTGCAACGCCTCTGCCGCTGGTTGCTGGCCAGCCTCGATCACAGCGAAGAGGACACTCTGCCGCTTACTCAGGAATACATCTCGATGATACTCGGCATACAACGCTCGCGCGTGGCTACGCTCACAAGCGGCTTGCAGCGGGAGGGGCTGATCTGTTACCGCTGGGGTCGCCTGAAAATTCTCGACCGCGCAGGACTGGAGGCCGCTTCCTGCGAATGTTACCGTGTCGACAAAGCCACTACGATTACGTCCCTGCAGAATTATATTTCTCAATTTGTCCATGCCTAGACAGATTTCGAACACGACGGATGTCAACATCATGTTATGTTGGTCTTGGCTTCATTTTTATGATGACTGAAGTCTATGAATGAAGACTGAGGATGCGCGTTGAAGTATTGCGCGCGTCCAGAGTTATTTGTCCGCAGAATCGTTGCGGGAGTACTTCAATGAAATATTGGAAGTATGGAATTGAAGGCAGGCTAGTCATCTGGTTTGCGCTGGCGTCCTTGATCGTTGTCCTGATGTTTGCGCTCTCTTATCTCAGCACGCGACGGTTGCAGGAGAGCGAATTCTTCTGGGTGGAGCACGGTTATCAAATCATAGCCGAGCTTGAAGCGTCATACGCCACGCTTAAAGACGCTGAGAGTGGACAGCGCACATATCTTTTTACCGGCGACGAGAGAGCCCTGGGCTCGCTTAAAACCGCTGCGGACAAATTCAGGGCGCAGCTCGATCATCTCGATTCTTTAACGGCGGATAATCCGATTCAGCATGCGCGCCTTGAACGGTTGGAGGCGCTGGGGATCGAGCGGATCAATGTCCTTTGGTATCGCGTCCGGCTGAAGCAGGAGCGCGGCGCAGAGGCGGCGAGGCAAGCAGTTATAGCGGAGTCGGGCAGGCAGGAGATGTCTGAAATTTACTCCTTGATGGATGAAATCAGACGAGAGGAACAGTATTTACTCGCGCAGCGCAGGGCCAATTCGGAAGAGAGCGCGCGCAACGCGATGTGGAGCCTTGCCGCGCTGGGCGCCGCAGTGGTAGCGAATTTGGCGATAGCTTACACGTTCGTCAGCCGCGAGATGGCCGGGCGCAGGCGGACGGAAGAAGAATTACGAAAGCTGAACGAAGAACTGGAAGATCGCGTCGCGCGCCGAACGGCGGAAATCGAGGCCTCCAACAAGGAGTTGGAGGCCTTCTCCTACTCGGTCTCGCACGACCTGCGCGCGCCGCTGCGCCACATCGCCAGTTTCGCCAATCTGCTGCGGGAGCATGCGACCGTTTCTCTCGACGAGACCGGAGAAAAATACCTGCGGCGCATCGTCGAGGCGGCAAACGGCATGGGTCGTCTGATTGACGGCCTGTTGGTCTTCTCGCGGCTGGGGCGAATGGAGATGAGCCACGAGCCGGTCAACCTCACACAACTGACGGAAGAGGCGCTGCAGGAACTGCAACCCGAAATCGAAGGGCGCGAGATCGAATGGCGCATTAGCGAACTGCCCGTGGTCGAGGGCAACCGCGAGATGCTGCGCACGGTGGTGGTCAACCTGCTTTCGAACGCGATCAAGTTTACGCGCCCCCGGCGCCCGGCCCAAATCGAGGTCGGCTGTCGGGGCGCGCGCGGCGGCGAGGCGGTCTGTTTCGTTCGCGACAACGGCGTCGGATTCGACATGCGGTACGCGAGCAAACTCTTCGGCGTCTTCCAGCGCCTGCACCGCGCCAGGGACTTCGAGGGCACGGGAATCGGCCTGGCAAACGTGCAGCGCATCATCCTGCGTCACTGGGGCCAAGTATGGGCCGAGAGCGAGGTCGGGCGCGGCGCTACATTCTATTTCTCTCTTCCCTTGCGCGAGGAGCCTCTCAGGGCGTCTTGACGAAACCCTGAATCAATCAAGATCGGCGGGAAGGTTGGATGACGTTCGAAAATCAAATGCATCAGCCCTCAGTTTGGGGAGGTGAGCAAGTCATGATTGAACCGAAAAAGATTTTAGTTGCGGAAGATGACGAGAACGACGCCGAACTGATCATCAAAGCGTTGGAGAAATACAACATCGCCAACGGGGTGATCATTGTCGAGGACGGCGCGGAGGCGCTCGATTACCTGCACAGGCGCGGCGATTACGAGACGCGCGTGGACGGCAACCCCGTTCTGGTGTTGCTCGACATCAAGATGCCCAGAGTGGACGGCCTGGAAGTTCTTCGAGAGATCAGGGCCGACGAGAGGCTGAAGATGATCCCGGCGGTGATGCTCACCTCTTCGCGGGAGGAGGGCGACCTGCTCGTCAGCTATCAACTCGGCGTCAACGCCTACGTCGTCAAGCCGGTGGACTTCAACGAATTCCTCGAGACGGTCCGAGAGCTTGGCGTTTTTTGGCTGATGGTCAACGAGCCGCCCCCGGGCAGCGTGCCGGGCAATGTTAAAGATCGGGGCGGAGGTTTCGGCTGAACTGGTAGAGGCGATTAAATAAGGCGGTAAGCAATGAATTCATCGATGCGCATTTTGTATCTTGAAGACAATCCAGCCGATGTCGAACTCTCGCGAGCCGTCCTCGAAAAGGACGGACTGAAGTACGAAATGACGGTCGTGGACACGCGCGAGGATTACGTCGCCGCGCTCGAAGCGGGCGGCTATGATCTGATCCTCGCCGATTACCATTTGCCGTCATTCGACGGGATGGGGGCCCTGGAAATCGCGCGGGAGAAGTATTCGTGGCTACCCTTCATCTTCGTTTCAGGCATGATGGGCGAAGAGATTGCGACCGAATCGCTCAAGCGCGGCGCGACCGATTACGTGCTCAAAGAGCGGCTGGCGCGCCTGCCGGGTTCAATGCGGCGGGCGATGGTCGAGGCCGAAGAGCGTCGCAGGCTCAGGAACGCGGAGGCCGAGCGCGAAAGGTTGCTCGAAGAGCTGTCGGTTCAACATCAACAACTCACGGAAGTGGTGCGGCAGATGCCCGCCGGAGTGATCATCGTCGATGCGCCTTCGGGCAAACTCATTATGGGAAATGGGCAGGTGGCGCAAATCTGGCGTCACGAATTTTCGCCTTCTATCAACCTCGAGGAGTTTAAAGCCGGGAGGGGATTTCATCCTGACGGGCGGCCCTATCAGTCACAGGAATGGCCGCTGGCGCGCTCCATCAGGGCAGGCGAGATGGTGACGAACGAGGAGATCGAAATACGGCGCGGCGACGACACGCGCGGCGCATTGAGTATCAACTCCGCCCCGATACGCGACGGCGAGGGGCGTATCGTCGCTGGCGTGGTGACTTTCTTCGACATCACGGAACGCAATCAGGTGGAAAGAAAGTTGCGTGAACAGGCGGAGATGCTTGATCTGGCGCACGACGCCATCTTCGCCTGGGAGATGGACGGGGCAATCAGTTACTGGAATCGCGCGGCGGAAGAGATTTACGGTTATGCGCGAGAGGAGGCCGTCGGGCGCGTCTCGCACGAGTTGCTGGAGACTGAGGCTGTCGAGGACATGGACGCCATCCTGGATTCGCTCAGGCTCAGCGGACGGTGGCAGGGCGAGTTGCGCCACCGCACAAAGGACGGGCGCGAGATCGTTGTCGAGAGTCGCATGACGCTCGTCGAACGCAACGGACACAGGTTGGTGTTAGAGACGAACCGGGACATCACCGAACGCAAGCGGGCCGAGCAGGAGCGCGAACGGCTCCTCGAAAGTGAAAATGCGGCGCGCCGCGAGGCGGAGCATGCGAACCACGCGAAGGACGAGTTTCTGGCCCTGCTCTCTCACGAGCTTCGCACGCCGCTCACGCCGATGCTGGGATGGATCCGTATCCTGCGCAGGCGGCAGGTCAGGCCGGAAGATCATGACTCGGCCCTTGAAAAAATCGAGCGCTCAGTCGAGTCAGAGATCAAACTCGTCAGCGACCTGCTCGACGTTTCGCGGGTAATCACCGGCAAGATGACGCTCAACATCCAGACGCTCGATTTCAGCGGGATCGTCAGCGCGGCGGTCGAGGTGGCGCGTTCGTCGGCTGAGGCGAAAGAGATAGCCCTGGTTGTCGTAACCGACAAGCGCGAAGCTCTTGTTTCAGGCGACCCCGACCGGTTGCAGCAGGTGGTCTTGAACCTGGTCTCGAACGCGATCAAATTCACCCCGCCGGGCGGGCGCGTGGAGGCGCGGCTGGGGCGCGACGGCGCCCAACTGGAACTAATCGTCAAAGACACCGGCCAGGGAATCAGCCCGGAGTTTCTGCCCCACGTTTTCGAGCGCTTTCGCCAGGCCGATTCTTCGATCGCGCGCGCGCATGGCGGGCTTGGCCTTGGACTCTCGATTACCAAGCGCCTGGTGGAG
>Ga0207428_10001559_pt1 | contig 23950 bp, 20 predicted proteins | sample RhiMethybrSRZTD1_FD_187600 | JGI IMG/M metagenome (GOLD analysis project Ga0207428, IMG submission 187600) | Populus rhizosphere microbial communities from Tennessee, USA - Rhizosphere MetaG P. TD hybrid SRZTD1 (SPAdes) (version 3) | ecosystem: Host-associated > Plants > Roots > Rhizosphere >...
GGCGGCCCCGGCGCGGCCCTCGCCGACGATGCCGCCGTCCGCATCGGCCAGCAGCGCGACGGTTTTCGAGCCGCCGGCGTCGATTCCCAAGACGTGCATCCAACTAGCTTATCCGCCTCCGCTCGCGAAAATCTGTGGAGCTTCGGCGAGACCTCGCCGTAGCGCTGTGCGCGAAGGCGGGCAGGCATGTTAGATTGAGTGGTTCCCATGTTGCGGCTGCGCTCTCCCAGGGTTTCGCTGATCGTGTGCGGTGCCGCGCTGCTGATCGTCGCAGCGACGTCGCCGTTTCGCGCGGCGGCGCCTGAGCAAACGCGTGCACTTTGGGTCACGCGCACGACGCTGACCTCGCCCGAAGCGATCCGCCAGATGGTCGAGGCCGCGCAAGCCGGCGGGTTCAACACGCTCCTCGTGCAGGTTCGCGGCCGCGGCGATGCCTATTACAACGGCACGATCGAACCCCGCGCCGCGGAGCTCGCCGGCAAGCCGTCGTTCGATCCGCTCGCCACCGTGCTTGCCGATGCGCACGCCGCCGGTCTGCAGGTCCATGCGTGGGTCGCGGTCAACCTGGTGTCGAGCTCGGTAACACTGCCGGCATCGCGCGACCACGTCATTTATCGAGAGCCCGAATGGCTGATGGTGCCGCGCGAGCTCGCCGCGGAAATGAAGAAGATCGATCTGCGCAGCCCCGCGTACATCGGGCGGCTGGCGCGATGGACACGCGCGCACACGTCGATCGTCGAGGGCCTCTACACGTCGCCGCTTCACCCCGCCGCCCAGGATCACACCGCCGCGGTCATTGGCGAGATCGCCGCGAAATATGCGGTGGACGGCATTCACCTCGATTACGTTCGGTTCCCGAACGAAGATTTCGATTACAGCGCGGCGGCCATGGAGCAATTCAAGTCCACGATTACACCGGACTTGACTGATATCGAACGGCGCGAGGCCGCGGCCCGCGAAGCGCTCGATCCGGCGGCCTACCCGAATCTCTTTCCCGAACGCTGGAACGACTTCCGCCGATCGCGATTGACGTCGCTGGTCATCAAGATTCGCACCGCGGTGAAGACGGCGCGGCCGGGTGTCGTGGTCAGCGCGGCGGTGGTTCCCGATGCGCACATGGCGTTCGCCAGCCGCCTCCAGGACTGGCGCGGGTGGATCGATCAATCGCTGCTCGACGTGATCTGCCCGATGGCCTACACCACCGAACCCGACGTGTTCCAGAAACAGATCACCGCCGCGCGCGCCTACGCAGGATCGCGCCCGGTCTGGGCGGGCATCGGCGCCTATCAGCTGTCGCCCGCGCAAACGCTGACCCACATCGCCGCGGCCAACAAGCTCGGCGTGGCCGGCATCATCCTGTTTTCGTACGAGTCGCTGGCGGCGCCGCCCAACGGCGCGGGCTCGGTCAGCGAGCTCGGACGCGCGGCCTTCGGCACCGCTCCAGAGTAGGCTATCGGGGTGTCACTCTCGGGAGTTGACTACCTCGTCATCGGCGCGTACCTCGTCGCCATCACCGCCTTCGGGTCGTGGTTCGCGCGCTTCCAGAAAACCACCCGCGATTATTTCCTGACGGATCGCAGCGTACCCTGGTGGGCGATCTGCTTCACGGTGGTCGCAACCGAGACCAGCACGCTGACGTTCATCGGCGTTCCGGCGCAGACTTACGCCGCCAACGGGAACATGACCTTCCTGCAGCTGGCGATGGGCTACGTCATCGGCCGCATCCTGATCAGCATCATTTTCATCCCGGCGTACTTCAGGGGTGATCTGTTCACGTCGTACGAGTTGTTGCAGCGCCGGTTCGGGACCCGCGTCAAGACGCTCTCCGCGGTGATCTTCCTGATCACGCGATCGCTGGCCGATGGCATCCGGCTGTTTTCAACGGCCATCGTGATCGCCATCGTCACGCAGGTCCCGGTGACCTGGGTCGTCATCCTGCTAGGCGCGGCGATGATCGTCTATACGATGCGCGGCGGCGTGTCGGCCGTCATCTGGACCGACGTCGTCCAGATGTTCGTCTACATCGCCGGCGCCGGCGCGGTGGCAATCGCGCTGCTTGGGCGCATCAATGGCGGATGGGCGGAAGTTGTTCGCGTCGGATCGGAGACCGGCCGCTTCGTCGTCCTCGATCTGTCGCTTGATTTCACGAAGGCGTACACGTTTTGGGCGGGCCTGTTCGGCGGTGTCGCGCTCACCTTGTCGACACACGGCACCGATCAGTATCTCGTTCAGCGATTGCTATCGGCGAGAAACCAGAAGGAGGCCTCGCTCGGCCTGGTGTTGAGCGGCTTCATCGTGTTCGCGCAGTTCATCCTCTTCCTGCTGATCGGCGTGATGCTGTACACGTACTATCAGCAAGTGCCGTTGCAACAGGTGCTCGAGCGCAACGATCAGATTCTGCCCATCTTCGTCGTCAACGAATTGAAGAACGGTCTCGCCGGCTTCATCGTCGCGGCGATCGTTGCGGCGGCATTGTCGCCCTCGCTGAACGCCATGGCAGCGACGACGGTGAGTGACTTCTACCTGCCCTACGTCAATCCGTCGGCCGACCAGAACACGCAGATGCGCGTGTCGAAGCAGGCGACAGTCGCGTGGGGCATCGTGCAGCTCGCCGTGGCCATCGGCGCGCAATTCATGACCGCGTCGGTCCTCAACGCCGGCCTGTCCGTGCTGTCCTTTGCATCGGGATCGGTGCTCGGCGCCTTCCTGCTCGGCACGCTCGCGCCGTCGGTCCGCGAACGCGACACGTTCGCCGGAATGATCGCGGGGCTGATCGTCATGACCGCCACGTGGTGGAGGACGCCGATTGCCTTCAGCTGGTACGTGCTGATCGGCGCCGTGACGACGTGTGTCGTCGCGTTGATCGCGCGGAGCCTGTCGCCAAAAGCTGCATGAGCCGCCTCGATCTTGCCGCCGCGGTCTCACCGATCGTCACGAAGGCGATCGCCGATCGAATTTTTCCCGGCGCCGTCATCGAAGCCGGCCGCGCAAACGGACCCATCGGCACATTTGCCGCCGGCACCCTGACCTACGACCCCGCATCGCCGGCAGTGAACCCAAAGACGATCTACGATCTCGCGTCGCTGACCAAGGTGATCGCAACCGCCGCGCTCATGGCCGGCGAGGTGGCATCGGGCCGCATGCGCCTCAACGATCGCGTGCGTCATTGGATTGAGTCGTGGACTGGAGAAGAGCGGCAGAGCGTTACGGTTCGCGATCTGCTCGAACACGCGTCGGGCTTGCCGGCGCATCGCAAATACTTCGAATCAAGGAACGGCCGCGCGTCCTTCGAGCTGGCGATCTGCGAAGAGCCGCTCGACTATCCGCCGAGAACGAAATCTGTCTATAGCGATCCGGGATTCATGCTGCTCGGATTCGCGATGGAGAACGCTGCCGGTGAGTCGCTCGATCGGCAATTCGATCGCTGGCGGGATCGTGAACTTCACGAGGACACGGAGCTGGCGTTTCGGCCGCCGGACAACTGGCGGCCTCGAATTGCGCCTACGGAGAACACGGAGCTTGGTGAGGAACGGCGCGGCGAAGTCCACGACGAGAATGCCGCCGCGCTCGGCGGCGTGGCGGCCCATGCGGGCCTGTTCGGCACGGCGGCCGCCGTCGGCGCGTGCGCGCGCTGGTGGATGAAGTCGCCTTCGCTCCCGCTCTTCGCCACGAAGACGACCGTGCCGGGCAGCTCGCGCGCGCTCGGCTGGGACACGATGCTGCCGACCTCGTCGTGCGGCACGAAAATGTCGTCGAGCGCGATCGGTCATACCGGATTCACAGGCACCTCACTGTGGATCGATCCGTCAAACGATTTGTATGTGGTGATCCTCACCAATCGCGTGCATCCGACGCGCGAACGCGAAGGCATCCAGGACGTGCGGCGCGCGCTGCACGACGCGATCGTTTCTTTCTGATCGGAACTTACTGTCCGCCAGGCCGGCGCACGCCGGGAGTGGCGGGCGTGAAGATCGTCGATCCGTTCGGGTTCTGGAACTGCCCGTTCGGATTCTGATTGGGATTGCCAAACGGGCTGCCAAAGGGGCTGTTCGGCTGATTGATCGGCGGCCGATTCGGCTGGCCAAATCCCGGCGGCTGCTGTGGCGGAAAGTTACCGCGCCCGCCCGGCATGTTGCCTGGCTGCATGCCAAACGGTCCGGGCTGCCCCTGCTGTTGCTGCCCGGGTATGCCGCCCGCTCCTGCTGGCATCCCCGACTGCCCGGGCCGCTGCACCGTCTGAATGTAGACGAACGCCCATTCGTTGTAGCGGGAGCGGCCGTTGTAGATCTTGATCGACTCGTCCTTGCTCTTCGAGGTCACGCCGATCACGCCGCCCTGCGGGCCGATGCCGGTGCTGCCGAAACCAGATTGAGGACCGACGCTCGGCGTCGCGGGAGCACCTACCATAATTGCACTCTGGCCCGGCCGCTGAGCGGAGGGCCCGCCGCCGGGAGGTTGAATCGCGGCGGCGTTGGCGTAAATGGGCTGAAAATCGTCGTTCGTAATCGGGTCCTTGTATTTCTTTCGGAGAAACCGTTGTTCGACCAGGACATCAATCGACGGAGGGGGCGTGTTCGCAAATTTGCGCTGGAACAGGCCGATGGCGCGGGCGTATTGCTTGCCGCGAAAAATGAGCTCTTCTTCTTTTTCGCGCTGCGCGATGTGCGACCACACGGGGAGCAAGGCGCTCATCAGCACGGCCATGACGCTCATGGCAACCAGCAGCGCCGCCATCGCATAGCCGCGGTTTCCTTGACCCGCTAACTCCATGAGTCTATTATCCTTATCAGGCCTTTTAGTGCAACAACCAGAGCTTCGCCTCTTCACTTCCCATTTCGGGTCCGTCAGAGTTGCGCGCATAGTTAAGACGCGTGCGTGGCTGCTGCCGGTCTTGATGACTTTCGCCGTCACCATCGCGTGCGACAAGGTGCCACTGACGTCACCTACCGGATCGACGATCACGTTATCGGTTGCTCAGACCACGGTGCCTATTAACGGCACGATCGCCGTCACCGCCGCCGTGATCGAAGCCGGCGGCACGGCCGTCCACGACGGCACCAGCGTCACGTTCACCGGCGGACTTGGTACGTTTGCGCCACTCGAGGCGCAGACGGTCGGCGGTCTCGCGCGGACCATCTTCAGAGGCACCACGTCAGGCACCGTCAAGATCGGCGCGTTCTCCGGTGCGGCGAAAGCGACCGAAGTCGAAGTGAAGGTCGGCGCCGCCGCGGCGGGATCGGTCTCGCTTCAAGTCGTGCCGCCAAACGTTGGTCAGAACGGCGGCAGCGTCAGCGTGACCGCGCTGGTGCTCGATTCAAACGGCAATCCCCTGCCCGGCGTGCCGGTCGTCTTCACCACGGATTTCGGCACGTTGAGCAACGCCAACGTGACGAGCGATGCCAACGGCTACGCCACCACAAACCTCATAACCACTCGCACAGCGAAAGTCACGGCCCGCGCCGGAACCGCAACGCCCGCCGAGTTCACCGTCGGCGTGTCGGTTGCGCCGACCGTGACGATTGCGTCCACGACGGCATCTCCGACCGTCGGTCAGCCGGTGACCTTCACGGTGACGTTGCCCGCGGCTGCCGCCGGTGCGAGCCCGATTCAATCAGTAATCGTCGATTTCGGCGATGGCCAGACCCAACAGCTTGGCGGCGTCACCGGAACTGTCGGGCTGACTCACACCTATAACTCGGCCGGCGGTTACACCGTGAGCGCGCGGGCCACCGACATCAATGGCGGCGTCGGCGTGTCCTCGACCTCGATCGTCGTCGCGCGGCAGCAATTGCCGCAGACATCGATCTCCACGGCTCCGACCGGCACGGCCGGCACGCCGCAGGCCATCACGACGACGGCCTCGACGACCGCTCCCGGCGCGCAGATCGTCAACGTGCGTGTCACGCTGCAGGACGGCCAGGTCATCTCGAACGCGAGCGGCCCCGGCACCTTCAATTACACGTTCGGCAGCGCGGGCACTTACACGCTCACGGTGCTCGCGACCGATTCAAATGGCAACACGGCCACGGCACAGACGCAGACCAAGATCAATCCTTAACGAGTCAGCGAAGTCTGCGAAATGCAAAGGGCCGGCATGCGCAAGCAGCCGGCCCTTTCAACGTACGGAGAATGATCGGAAGAACGCTCGTAGATCGAACGGCGAACTAGTTCCAGTCCGCGTAGCGCGAACCGTCGAGCGCGGTGGCATCGGAGCCGCTATGCACGTTATCGACGCCGCCGGCGGACGCGGGATTGCCCGCGTCGGGCTCTGCCTGCGTCGTTTGCCACGTGTCTCGCGACTTGGTGATCGGATCTTCCGGCACTTCGCGCATATACCCTTCCGACACGAGCTCGGCGAGATCGGCCGGCCACTTGTTCTTGTCGGCGTAGAACTGATCCATCGCATCGCGCATGCGGAACAGGTCTTCCTTGAGAACCGCTTCCGCGGCGCGCGTCTGGGTGTTGCGGTACTGGGTCATCGAGATGCTGGCGAGGATGATCACCAGCGTCATCACGACGAGCAGCTCGATCATCGTGAAGCCGGCGTGACTTCGCTGACGACTCTTAGTTCCAATCGCGGTATTTCGTGCCATCGAGTCCCGTGCCCTGGTTCTTGGAATACACGTCGTAGACGTTCTGGCCGCTCCACGACGTGGAATCCGGTTTGTCCTGGTAGGCGCGCAGTCCCCAGTCATCGGTGCCTGTCGTGGGATCGACGGGCACGCGCCGCAGGAATTTCAGCTTCCGTCCGGTGGCATCGTTGGCCACCGACACGCCGTCGACGAGCGTCTGCAGATCCGGCGGATAGCCTTCGCTGTTCGCCTTGAGCTCGGTCGTGGGGATCATGCCGGCGTCGGCGGCGTCCTTGAACTTGTCGATCGCGGTGCGCATTTCGCGCAGCACGCGGCGCAGCTCGGATTCACGCGCCCGCTGAATCGTGATTTTCGCAAGCGGCTGCACCGCGGACGCGAGGATCAGCACGATCGTCGTGACGACCAGCAGCTCGATGAACGTAAAGCCGCGCTGCATTTCTACCTGACAGTGATCCCGACCGGCATGAACTGCAGCGCGGCGGGCGCGCCGCCAGGAATCGTCGCCGAGCCCGAGACGGCAAGCGCGCCGGTACCGGCGGCGAGCGGCTCCACGAGCAGCGCCGCGAGCAGACCCGACGTCGATGCTCCTGTCTTGTCGCCCGGCCGCACGATCACGATGTCGATGCGGCCGCTCTTGTCGTCGATCTGGTTGCTGAACGCCGGCGTTGCGCCGCCCTGCCGCATGAACGTGCCTTCCTGCACGTTGCGGATGCGCACCAGCGCCGGGTTGTAGGTGATCGACAGCGTCACCGATGACACGCGTGTCGCGCCGACGACCGAGATCGGAATCGTGTATGGACCGCTGCCGACACGCATTTCATTCGGCGGCGTGAGCGTAATCCGCGCCGGTGGCGCCGGCGCAGGCTGCGCGGGTCCCGCGGCTGGAGTTGTGGCCGGAGCCGCCGGCTGAGGCTGAGCAGGCGCTGGTTGTTCGGGCGGCGGATTGACCGGCGCGGTTGGAACGGGCGCGGCTGCCGGCGCCGCCGGTGGGGGCGCGGGCACCATTCCCGGAATCGGCGAGCTGCCGGGTGGAATAACCGGACGCTGCGTGCTGCCCGTCGGCAATACCGGCGCGGCGGGCGGCTGCGTCGCCGCCGAAGGTGCAGCCGGCGGCGCCACCGGCGCAGGCGTCGGCGACGTCGGCGTGCCGATCGCTCCGGTCGGCCCGGTCGGTCCGATCGGCGCCGCGGCGGGCTCCGGCTCCGGGCCGCCAATCGTCGCCGGCGGACCGGTCAGCGACATGTTGCTCTGCGTGCCGATATAGATCGGGCTCAGATCGCGCGCGTTCAAGTCGTGCGTCCGGATGATGCGCGGCGTCAGCAGCATCACGATGTCGGTCTGCTTGATCGTGTTGTCGTTGGCGGAAAACAACTGGCGCACGACCGGCAGGCGCATCACGCCCGGGAATCCCTTCAGCGATCGACGCTCGTCTTCGCGCAACAGACCCGCGAGCAGATTCGATTCGCCGTCGCGCAGCCGCAGCTTGGTCGTCACCTTGCGCGAGAAGAACGACGGCAGGTTCTGGCCGGCGATGTTGCTGTCCTGTCCGCGCGCGCTGTTCTCGAGTGTCAGGTCGAGAATGATGTCGCCGTCATACGTCACGCGCGGCGTCATCTCGACGATGATGCCGATGGTGCGGTAGCCGAATGACGTCAGCGGGCTCGTGCCCGGGCCGGTGGTGCCGGCCAGCGGCGTGAACGTGGTGCTCGGAATCGGCACGTCTTCGCCGAGGTTCAGCGACAGCTTCTGCCCTTCCGCGCCGCGCAAGTTCGGCTTGGCGAGCACCTTCGTCTGCGAATCGCTCTCCAGGAATCGAATCACCGCCGCCGGCACCGACAGGTAGAAGTCGGCGGTGCTGATGCCCTGCGAAATCGTGTTGAGGTTGAACGCCTTGCCGCCGTCGGTCGGCGCGTTCTCCGGAGAAAACGCCAGCGCCGCGGAGTAGCTGCCCAGGTCGAGGCCGTAGTTCTTGGCGCGCTCGCGGCTGACCTCGAGAATCTGCACGTCGACCATCACTTCGGCGCGCGGCTTGTCGTTCGAGTCGATGATGCGCTCGACGATCTCCACGACCGCACCGGTTGCACGGACGGTGATCGTGTTCGACGTCTTGTTCGGCTGGATCTGCGGCTGAATCGCCATGCCCGCCACGCGCACCATGCCGATCAGCAGCGTGGCCAGCTCGGTCGCGTCCGCATGCGAGACGAAGAAGGTGCGGATCACCTGCGGCTCGTACTGCGTTCGCTTCTGCGTGTTGTCGACGGCGACGATGATCGTCCGCTCGTTCAGCACGCGGTAGAACAAGCCGTTCGCGATCATGATCTGTTCGAGCGCCTGCTCGAGCGAGACGCCTTCGAGCTTCAACGTGATCGTGCGGTCCTGGAAATCGCGATCGAACGTGACGTTGATGCCCGAGTAGTTGCCGACGAAGGTCAGGATGTCGCGAAGGCTGGTGTTGACGAAGTTGACGACCAGCGGCTCGGGATTGGACGGGCTGAGCAACGGCTCCACCGTCGCGCGCCGCGCCTGCTGCTTCAGCCGTTCGATGTCCGGCCGCGGATTCGCGGCTTCGAGGCGATCGCGGAGCGTGCGTTCGATCTGCGCGGCCTTGGCGCTCAACTGGCGGTTCGACGGCTCGAACTCCTGGGCCTTGCGATACGCACGCAACGCTTCTTCGAGCTGGCCCGATTCCTCGAACTGCCGCGCGCGCTCGGCGTACATCGCCGCCGCCGCGACCATCGCCCGTTCGAGCGCGATCTTGTAGTCCGGCCGATCGGGATCGTTGTCGAGGGCCTGGCGGTAAAAGCCCACTGCGGCTTCCCAGTCACCGGCGCGGCCGGCCTCCTCGGCGCGCGCAAACGCCCGACCGGTCGCACAACCAGCGGCCAGAACAGCCGCCAGCGCCACGATCATTCCGCTCTGAATCAGACGCCTAATCATCGAATCCTTAACTCTTAACTATCGGCACTTGTGTGCAAAACTGTTACTGTCCCGTCAGCCGGATCACCTGCCGGCCCCGGCCGTCCGCGTGCGTCATTTCGATGGATTCAGTCCCGATCTTCACGATCAGGTACTTGCCATCGATGATATCGCCCTCTTTTCCGTACATGACCGGCGACTTCCCGTCCGTGAGCACCGCCCAATTCACCCCGCTCTGACGCGTCAGCACGCCCACAAACTTCAGCGGGATCGGCGCGGGCGGCGGGGGTCCTGTCGGCCCCGTCGGCGCGGTCGGCCGGGGCGCTTCGGTCACCACCGGCGCCGGCGCGACCTTGGGCGGCGGCGCGGCCTTCGGCTGAAACCGGAACGGATTGCGTCCGGCCTGGCCGGGATCGTCGTGCGACGCCTTCAGCGCATCGAGCCTCACCGCATCGGCCGGTCCCACGGGTGCGTTCGCACTCGGCTTCCCTCCGCGCGCCGGGCGCGTCTGGGCCGGCACGGTCGTACGCGGCGGCGGCGTCGCCGGCCACAGCGTCCACATCGCCAGGCCCAACACGACGATCGCCGCGGCGCTGAGCATCAGTTGCCGTCGATCAAGGCGCATGCAGTGTCCGGTAGTACGTCGACAGATCCAGCGTCAGAGTCAGCGGCGCATTGGCCTGCGATCCTTCGCCGAGCTGAACGTTGTCGATCACGATAAAGTCCGATCCGGTCTCGAGGTCGTAAATCAGCTCACGGATGTCGTCCCAGTCCCCCGTCAGCGAGTAGTTCACATGCAGCCGCTCGAGCGAGGAATCACGCAGCGTCTCTGGCGTGGCGGCCCCGCTCTGAAAGGTCACGTCGTGCGAGCGCGCCAGCTGCTGGAACTTCAGGTGCGTGAGGCGGCGCGCCGTCGAAATGTCCGAGGGCAGCACGTCCGCATAAAAGCGCACGAGATCGGCGGACGCCTGTGTCTGTCCGTCTCGCGTCGCTTCGGCCTCCTTCAAATCGGCCATCGCTTCACGCAGCGATTGCGCCGAGGCATCGGCGCGCGACGATCCCGATGCCACGGACTGGCGCAACGGCAGCACGACCGCCAGCAGCACGATTATGTTGATCGCGACCACGACGCCGGCCGGGATCAACCAGCGGCGGTGATCGGCAAGCACTCGCGACACGGGCACTTCGGCGCCGAACGTGAAGAGCGCCTTCATCGCACGCCTCCCGCGCTCGCCGCGGGGCTCTGGTTGCCCGGAGCCGCCTTGCCAGATTCAGACGCCGCAGGCGGCGTTCCGGCCGCGCCCGGCGGCACCGGCGTGTAGTAGGCCTGGAGCTCGGATCGCATCGTGCCCGACTCGTCCGGTTGCTCCGATCGCGGCAGCACGCCCGAGAAGGCGCCGGTCTTTTCAAGCGCGTCCATGAAGGCTTCGAGATCCTCGTTGCGTCTCGAAAACACCGAGATCTGCACGAGCCTCCGGCCGTCGTTGTCCATCTGCGGCGTGACGCCGGCAATGCGCACATCGGGCGGCAACGTCGCCTGGAAAAAGTTGAGGAGCTCGGTCCACGAGAAGGTGCGGCGATCGATCAGCGCGTTGGCTTCGTGCGCGGCCGCCTGCACGGCGGCGAGCTTGTCCTTGTCGATCGATCGGCGGATCTGTGCCGCCTTGTCGCGCATCTCGCGTGCCTGTGCGTCGTTCTGCGCGATTTGCTCCCGCGAATCGCGGCTCTGTCCCTGCAGCCGCACGATCTCGTAGGCGTTGAAGACCGAGAGGCCAATCGCGAGCGCCGCAAGCGCGGCAAGCCCGGTACGCACCGCGCGCTCGTTGTAGAAGGGACGCGTCGAGAGATTGGTGCGCAGCATCGGCTATGCCGCCTTCCGATCGCGCAGCAATGCGCCGACCAGCGGCGCGAGCACGTCGAGCAATTCCGCCGACGCGCCGATCCGATCCGTCAGGCCGGCCGCTTCGCGCGGATCGACCGCAGTGACGCTGACCTTCAGCCGCTCTTCGAGTCCGCGCCGCACCGTGTCCGCGCCGCCCGGCAAGCGCGCCGCGCCGGCGATCAGCACGCGCGCGAAGCCGGCGCCGTTGAGACGATCCTCGTAATACATCGCGGTCTGGTGAATGAGATCGGCGAGCGTGCCTTCTTCCTCGCCGCGGTTGCGGAAGAACAACAGCGCGTTGTCGCGCATCACCGCAAGCGTGAAGTAGGTGTCGGTGACGTGCACGAGCAGCCAGTCGCCCGACGGCGCCGATGCGTTGGCGAGAATGCTGTTGATCACGCCGAAGGTCGACAGATCGACCAGGCCGGCGTGCACGCCCGCCATCAGGCAGGCCTGTTCGTACTGATGAATGACGTCTTCGCGCGACAAGGCCACCACGAACTCGTTGCCGCCCTCGGCGCCGCGCGCCCCTTCTGAAATGCTGAGCACCGCCTGCTCCACAGGGAATGGCGCGGTCTTGCGAACCTGCCAGCGCACGATCTCGCGCAGATCCGACGCCCTGGGCGGCACCTGCTCGAGCTTGAGCAACGAAACCTTGGCGACAGTGTCCGGCAAGATCAGCGAAACGCGCGACGGCTTGCCGCCGCCGAGCTGCTGCAGCGCGCGGCCCACAGCCTGCGACAGCGCCGGCACATCGGACACATTCAGCGCCGCGAGTCCGGGCACCACGAGCCCGGCCGGCAGCGGTTCGCTGGCGTGGGCGCTGATCACGGCCTGGCTGCCCCGCCACGACAACCGCGCCGCGGCGACGTGAATGCGATCGATTTCGATGGCGACGTCGGGCGCCGGGGTCTGGAAGAGGTCGCGGAGGCTCATTCGACGAACGTCACCTTGTTGATCTCTTTCAGCGTCGTCAGGCCTTCGAGGACGCGCTCGACCGCTGATTCGCGCAGCAGGCGCATGCCCTGCTCTTTCGCGGCCCGCTTCACTTCCGAGATCGGACGCTTGTCGAGAATGATTTCGCGAATGTGGTCGGTGAGGTCGAGCAGCTCGCAGATCGCCATGCGGCCCTTGAACCCGGTGCCGCCGCACTCGATGCAGCCGGCGCCTTCGTAGAACGTGCGGCCGGCGAGCAGGGCCGGATCGATCGCCGACTCCGTCAGCATCGCGGCATCGATCGTCACGGGATGTTTGCACGCTTCGCAAATCTTGCGCACGAGACGCTGCGCCATCACGCAGTTGAGCGCGGAAATGAACTGATACGGTTCAACACCCATGTTCAGGAAGCGGCCGAGCACGTCGAACACGTTGTTGGCGTGGACGGTGGTGAACACGAGGTGGCCGGTCAGCGCCGACTGAATCGCGATCTGCGCCGTTTCCGGATCGCGGATTTCGCCGACCATCACCTTGTCGGGGTCGTGACGCAGAATCGAACGAAGGCCGCGCGCGAAGGTGAGGCCCTTCTTTTCGTTGATCGGGATCTGCGTGATGCCCTTCAGCTGATATTCGACCGGGTCTTCGATCGTGATGATCTTGTCCTCGATCGTGCGAATCTCGGCGAGCGCCGCATACAGTGTCGTCGTCTTGCCGCTGCCGGTCGGGCCGGTCACCAGCACCATGCCGTACGGCTCGCGGATGTACTTGCGGAAGCGCCTGAGCTCCTGTTCCGGGAAGCCGAGAATGTCGAGGCGCAGCTCCGTGAACTGCTCGCTCATCGACTGCTTGTCGAGAATACGGATGACCGCATCTTCGCCGTGCACGCTCGGCATCACCGAGACACGGAAGTCGATCGTCTTGCCCGGCACGCGCAGGCGGAAGCGGCCGTCCTGCGGGACGCGCTTCTCGGCGATGTCGAGCTCCGCCATGACCTTGATGCGCGACAGGATCGAGCTGTGGAACCGCTTGGCGATCGGACGCATCGCGTTCTGCAGCACGCCGTCGATGCGGTACTTCACGTAGACCGCATCGTCCTGGGTCTCGATGTGAATGTCGCTGGCGCGCCGCTGGATGGCGGTGAAGATCGTCGAGTCGACGAGGCGGATGATCGGGCTGCTGTCGCTCGTGAGGCGCTCGACGGTGAGGTTGTCCTCGCCGGCTTCGTCCTCCTTGAGCACCTGCATCTGGAATTCTTCGGTCGCCTCATCGAGGACGCGCTGCGAGCTTTCGCTCTTCTTCAGCATGCCCTCGATGGCCGAGCGCGCGCCGACCATCACGCGCACGTGCGTGCCGAGGATCACCGACAGCTCGTCGATCATCGGCAGGTCGGTCGGATCCGACACGACGATGACGAGCGCCTTGCCGTCGCGGCGGTACGGCACGAAACCATAACGCAGCATCAGGTCTGCCGGAATCGATCGGAACAGCTCCTGATCGATCCGGAATTCGTGCATGTCGAGGAACTCGAGCCGGTAGCGCTCGGCCAGCCGGCGCGCCGCCGCCTCTTCGGCGCTGCGCTCCTCGGCCGAAACCTCGATCGGGTCTTCGATCAGGGCCTCGGGATCGAGCGCGCCTTCGGGGGTCACATCCATCAGCGGTTACCCATCACCGAGGTGAGCTGGAAGAGCGGCAGATACAGCGCCAGGACGATGCCGGCGATGACCACGCCCATGAAGACCAGCATCATCGGTTCGATCAGCGTGACGAAGCGCGCCACTTCGGTTTCGATTTCCTCGTCGTAGAAGTCGGCGAGACTGTTGAGCATTTCGGTGAGCGAGCCGGTCGATTCGCCGACTTCGATCATCTTGATGCCGACGTCGGGCACGGTCTGGCGCTCGAGCAGCGTCTGGGCGAAGCTCTGTCCCTCGCGCACGCGCCCCGCGACGATCTCGAGCTCACGCCCCATGTAGCGATTGCCGGTGGAGCGTGCCGCGATCTCGAGCGAATTTACGAGCGGGATGCCGCCGCCCAGCAGCGTCGCCAGCGTGCGCGCCATCTGCGAAGTGGTAAATTTATGGACGCTGTTCCCGATCATCGGCAGTTTCAAAATCCACTTATCGAACTGCGCGCCGCGCCCCGGCTGCTTGATCCAGGTGTAGAAGCCGATCGCCGCGAGGCCGATCGCCAGCAGGATCGGCACCATCTGCGCGCGGATGAAATCCGACACGCCGACGATCATCCGCGTCGACAGCGGCAACTGCGCGTTGAAGCTGCCATAGAAGTCTGCAAACGTCGGCACCACCTTCACGACAATGATGCCGACCAGCACGACGGCCAGCACCACGAGGATGATCGGATAGATCATCGCCGAGATCGTTTTCGAGCGGACGGTGTCGATGGTCTTGGAGTAGGCGACGAAGCGCCGCAGCACGGCGTCGAGATTGCCCGATCGCTCGCCGGCCAGCAGCGAGGCCGTATAAACGGACGGAAACAGATCGCCGTGCGCCGAGAAGGCGTCCGACAACGCCGTGCCGCCGCGCACCTTCTCGTGAACATCGTCGAGGACGGACTTGAACACCGGATTGCTCAACCGCGACCGCAGGATGTCGAGCGATTGCACCAGCGGCATGCCGGCCTTCAGCAGCGTGGCCAGCTCCTGGTTGAACACGAGAAACTCGTGGCGCTTGATCTTGCGGCTTTCGCCGCCGAAGCTGATGCCGCCAAAGCCGAGCCGGGGCTTGAGTGAAAGAACGTGCAGTCCCTTGTCCTCCAGCTCACGCCTGAGGGCGGCTTCGCTTTGGGCGACGTAAACGCCCTCGATGATCTCACCCGAGGTGGTGCCGAGGCGGCAGCGGTACTCCATCCCTAAAAGATTGACTCACAGGGGATTATACGGGTTTCGGGGCACGCATTCCCACACGTTTTCCCTTCAACTTAGACGCTATGGCCCGCTTAGTTGGCCGGGCTTAGTTTGTGACTAATTCGAGCCGGACTGGCCGGCGGGGCCGCCGACCCGCCGCAGGATGTTGCGGACGTAGTTCTGGGTCTCGGCGTACGGCGGCAGGCCGCCGTACCGCTTGATGGTTCCTTCACCGGCGTTGTATGCGGCGAGCGCCAGCGGGAGCTCCAGGCGGCTCAGGAGATCCTTGAGGTGGCGGACCCCGGCCTCGAGATTCGCTTTCGGGTCGTAGGAGTTCCGGACGCCGTACTGCCGCGCCGTGTCCGGCATCAGCTGCATCAGCCCCCGCGCGCCCTTCTTCGATCGGGCGCGCGCCTCGTAGTTGGATTCCTGCTCGATCACCGCATGCACGAGTCGCGCATCCACCTTGTTGGCGGCGGCGATCGTGGAAATGAGATCGGCATACGGCCGCGCGGCCAGGACTTCGTCCGACACGAGCGCGTATGTGATAGCCGGCGCGGCAACGGCCACCGCGGCTTCAACCGGCGGAGCATCTTCGGGATAGGGCACTTCGTCGGGATCAACGCGCGCGATGATCGACGCCGGGAAGCTCACTTCCCCGCCGTCCCGCAACCGCATCGTCGCCGTCTCCTCGGCGAGCGTGACCGCCTTCACCGACATCGTGCGGCCGTTCTTGAACACCACGATATCCGCGCGGGCCTCGGTGGCCACGAGTGCAAGAACGGCGGCGACGATCGCGGTGAGCTTCATCGTTACTGCACGAACACGTGGAAGAAGCGCGCACCCAGCTCGCGCGGGTCGCTGCTCTTCATGGACGATTCGAGCGCGGGCACGAACGTCTTATCGGCCGTGAACTTCATTTCGACCATGTCGCCGGTGCCAAGCTGCGCAGCCGTGACCGGGAACTTTAGCACCGGCGCGGTCGTGGCGGACAACGGGATCGTGGTCAGCACCTGATCGCCGATTTGGACGGTGACCTGCTGCGCCGCGTTCGGCCCGGCTGCGGGATTATCGACCTGCAGCACCAGCACGACATCGCGCTTCGGATTGCGGAACGCGATGGTCGCATCCTTCTTCGTCCACTGCCATTCGGTGCGGCCCGCGCCCTCGGCCACGACCTCGGCAGGATGCCAGCCGTCCTTGAAAATCACGAAGATGTTTTCGGTCTGCGGCAGCAACTCGAAATCCGCGACCTTGTAGGATCGATCGCCGCGATCTTCATTCGAAAACTTGACCCGCTCGGGGGTGCCGGCCGTATACAGGCCGGCCGCGATTTTCGCCGCGCCGACGTATGGATAGCTCGGGATGAACATTGTCCGCGTGTACTCGACGGTCTGGCCCGGCTTCCACTCCGCGGTCGGCGTCGGCGGATCGTGATCGTCGGTCCACATCATCTCGTCGTCGGCATCGAGGAAGTGGACGAAGACGCGGCGCTGCCCAAGACTCGGCGCGTTCGCCGCAAGGGTGAACTTGTAGGTGACTTCGACGGGACTTCCCAACGCGACCTTGGGCCGCGACAGCGATACCTGGATGGCGCCGACCGGCGGCGTCGTATCTTCCGTCTTCCCGCAGGCGGCCGCAGTCACAGCCAAGGCCGTGAGTACGCAGGCCGTCACAAGACCTCTCACACTCGCTCTCCGTTGCATAGGGTGGCGAACAAGAATATCATGCAGGCCAATCCGATGGAGACTTTGCGCGACGCGTTGGGCATGGTTGAAACCAAGGGCTTTATTGGTTCAGTCGAAGCGGCTGATGCGATGGTCAAGGCCGCGAACGTGTCGCTGGTCGGAACCGAGTACATCGGCGCGGGACTCGTGACGGTGCTGGTGCGCGGCGACGTTGGCGCCGTGAAAGCATCGACCGATGCCGGCGCCGCTGCGGCCCGTCGAGTTGGCGAGCTGATCTCGGTTCACGTGATTCCGCGGCCGCACGCAGAGGTCGAACGCATTCTGCCGAAGGCTTGAGGCCTTGAGGTCCTGAGGTCTTGAGGTCCTGACCGAATGGCAACGGCAGCGCCAGCCCAACAGACAGACAAAGACCTCGCTTCCATCGCCGAAGCGCGTGCCCTGGCGCGTCGCGCGAAAGACGCGCAGCTCGTCCTCGCCGAGTTTTCCCAGGCTCAGATAGATGCGATCGTAGACGCGATGGCGGCGGCCGTGACGCCGCAGGCCGAATCGCTCGCTCGCCTGGCCGTCGAAGAGACCGGCTTCGGCGTCGTCGCCGACAAGGTCCAGAAGAATCTGTTTTCGTCGCAGCGCGTTTACGAGTTCATCAGGCCGATGAAGACCGTCGGCGTGATCGGGCGCAACGAAGAAAAGAAGATCATCGAAATCGCGGAGCCGTTCGGCGTCGTCGCGGCGATCATTCCGTCCACCAACCCGACGTCCACGGCGATCTACAAGATCCTCATCTCCATCAAGGCGCGGTGCGCGGTCGTGATGACGCCCCATCCCTCGGCCGCGCGTTGCATCACGTGCGCCGCGGACATCATGAACGAAGCGGGCCGCAAAGCCGGGCTGCCGGACGGCGCGATCGGCTGGATGAAGACGGTGACCCTCGAGGGCACGCAAGAGCTGATGAAGGCCCGCGAGGTGTCGGTGATTCTCGCCACCGGCGGGATGGGACTGGTCCGCGCCGCCTACAGCGCGGGCAAGCCGGCCTACGGCGTCGGGCCGGGCAATGCGCCTTGTTACATCGAGTCGAGCGCGGACGTTCGCAAAGCCGCGAACGACATCCTCACCGGCAAGTCGTTCGATGGCGGCGTGCTGTGCTCGTCACCCAACTCCGTTGTCGTCGATCAGGCGATCGAAGCCGAGGCGCGCCGCCAATTCCTGGATCAGGGCGGCTACTTCCTGTCGACGGCTGAAGCGGATGCGCTGGCCAAACAACTGGTCACGCCACAGCGGCTGCCGAATCCGGCGTTCGTCGGAAAGCCGGCAACGTTCATCGCACAGAAGGTCGGGATCACCGTTCCGGCCAACACGCGCGCGCTGATTGCCGAGCTCAAGGGCGTTGGGCGCGACTATCCCCTCTCCTTCGAAAAGCTCTGCCCGGTTCTCTCCTATTACGTGGTGAAGGACTGGCGCGAAGGCTGCGAGAGGTGCAAGGAAATCCTGCGTTACGGCGGCATGGGTCACACCATGTCGATCCACTCGCAGAACGATGCGGTCATCCTCGAGTTCGGGTTGCACAAGCCGGCGTATCGCATCTGCGTTAACACGCCAACAACCCACGGATCGATAGGACTGACCACTGGGCTCGATCCCGCGATGACGCTGGGCTGCGGCGGATTCGGCGGCAACATCACGTCCGACAACATCTCGCCGAAGCACTTGATCAACGTGAAACGGGTTGCTTACGAACTTCGACCCGCTCAGTCGGTTCCAAGGGTTCCAGGGGTTCCAGACGTTCCAAGGGCCGGGTTCCTGACGGTTTCAAACGTTCCCGGGCTTCCAAAGGCGCCGGCGAAACCTCAGCCCGATGCCATTCCGGCTGACGCGCTGACGGCGCGTATCGACAAGTTTCTCGCGTCGCGTGGACTGGCGCCGCAAGGGCCCGAGACAAAAGCAGCTGACGCACCTGCACCAAAACCGAGTGAAGCCGAAACGTTTGTATGTGAGGACGATGTTCGGCGGGCTGTTCGCGAGGGAAAAAAGCTGCTGATTGGTGAAAAAACGATAGTCACCCCAGCTGCTCGCGACGCGGGAGAGGCGGCAAAAATCTTCATACACGCGCGCTGGCCCTCTTCGTAAACAGCTGAGCCTGAACGGTTTGACCGACAGTTAGCTCGCGTGTTACCCTTCGTGCGGTCACCCTTTTCATCGAGTTGAATGCCCAGCAAGAGACGCCTCCCCATCGTGCCGGTAGCTGCCCTGCTGATCGCAGCGGGATGCGTGTCGGGCTCCGGCACCCAGGTGAAGGTCATTCCGCAGCCGGCTCCGCCGGTCGCGGCTCCGATTCCTGCTCCAGAGCCGACGCCTGATCCGATTGCGATCCTGATCGCGACCTCGGACACGTATTTCGAGGCCGGCCGGAAGGAGCTTGCGGTTGGACATCTTCTGAGCGCCAAGGCTGAATTCGATCGGGCGCTCGATACGTTGCTCGAATCGCCGGACGGCGCGCGCGCCGACGCCCGGCTCCGTGAACATTTCGACCGGCTCGTGGATCGCATCAGCGTCCTCGAGCAGGCGGCCCTGACGACCGGCGACGGCTTCTCGGAGACCAAGTCGGAACCGGCCGCGATCGACGCGCTGCTGGCGATCGAGACCTTCGAGGCGGCGGCGCCCAAGGCGGCCACGGCCGAGGCGGTCCAGGCCGACCTCGAATCAACGACACACGACATTCCGATCCCGACCAACGACCGCGTGCTTCGCTACGTCGAGTTGTTCCAGGGCCGATTGCGCGAGTTCCTGACGGAAGGCCTGTCGCGAGGCGCACAGTATCTTCCGATGATTCAGGCCACATTCCGGGCGGAAGGCCTGCCCCTCGACCTGGCCTACATCCCGCTGATCGAAAGCGCCTTCAAGCCGTCGGCGTTGTCGCGCGCCAAGGCACGCGGTGTGTGGCAGTTCATGCGCGGCACCGCGCTCGAAAACGGGCTCCGTTCCGACTGGTATCTCGACGAGCGCGCCGATCCGACCAAGGCCACTCAAGCCGCGGCGAAGTATCTCAAGACGCTTTACGGGATGTTCGAGGACTGGCATCTCGCGATGGCGTCGTACAACGGCGGGCCGGGCCGCGTGAAGCGCGCCCTGACGCGCAGCCGCAAGATCGATTTCTGGTCGCTGAGCTCAACGACGCGATACCTGCCGCGTGAAACGCGCGACTACGTGCCGATGATCCTCGCGGCGATGATCATCGCCAAGAACCCGTCGCAGTATGGATTCGAGATTACGCCGGTCGCGCCAACGCTGACCGAGACGGTGGTTCTGCCGCCGGCCCTCGATCTGCGCCGCGTCGCCGAGTGGGCCGAAGTGCCTATGGACGACATCCAGGCGCTCAACCCCGAATTCCGCCGCTGGACGACGCCCGTCAAGAAGGGTGAATACACGATCAAGGTCCCGCAGGGCACGGCGGATAAGGTTCGCACCGGCCTGGCCGCCGCGGAGCCCGCGCAGCTGAACGCGATGCAGTTTCACACGGTGAAGCGCGGGGAGACGCTCGCGACGATCGCCAAGAAGCTGCGCGTCAATCGCACGGACCTGGCTGAAGCGAATTACCTGCGGACCACGTCGAAGGTCGCGGCGGGGACGCGCCTGATCATCCCGCGCATGCCGTCGGCGGCGTTGCTGGCGCGCGCATCATCCGGCGAGCTCGAGAAGACCGCGGAGACGATCGTCTCCGACGTGCTGGCGGGTACCGCCGAAGAAACGAAATCCCCTGTGACGCCGTCGCGCGCGAGGACCTACAAGGTCCGCTCGGGCGATACGCTCTCGGCGATCGCGCGCAAGACGGGTACGACGATCACGCAATTGAAGAATTGGAACAAGCTGCGGACGACGAACCTGAAGGTCGGCACGCAGCTCCTGATTCAGTCGCCGCGCGCCGCTTCCGCTCAATAGTTTCTAGGCACTCGCGATCTTGCCGCCGCCGCTGCTGGCGCGCAGGGACTTGATGCCCTGCTCGATGCGCTCGGCGACCTCGCGCTCGCGCTGCAGCGCGCGCAGCGTGTTCTGCGCTTCCTGCACCATGAAGTCGAGCCGGGCGATCTTCTCGCCAACGTGATCGATCACCGCCTTCTGCTCGCCCAGCATCTCGAGGTTGACGTTGATGTCGTCGAGCAGGTTGGTGATGGCGTTGGCGCGCGTCTGCACTTCTTCGACCATCTTGCGGCGCGATTCGATGGCCGCAATCTTCATGTCCGTATCGCCGACGCGGCCCAGCAGATCCTCGACTTTGGCGCGCAGCTCGGTCACGTCCGAGCGGTGATCGGTCACGAACTGGAGATCGGCCTTGCTGCGGCTGCTGATCTTGTGGACGCTCTCCACTTCGGCCTTGACGGCCTGGACCAGCGATTCGCGCTCGGCGATGGCCTTGAGTTTCTGCTCCACGCCTTCGGTCGCGCGCGTCAGGTCGGACAAACGTCCCTCGAAGGTCGCAATCTTCTTTTCCGAGAACGCGAGCTGCGTGCGGCGCTGTTCCAGCTGCTTGACCATCGTCTCGGCGCGCTTCAGCTGATCCTCGGCGGCCTCGGTCTGCGTGACCGCATCGCGCTGCCGCGCCTGGACGCGGGCCAGCTCGGTGAGGAGCTCTTCCTTGACCTTGGTGGCGCGTCCCAGATCGTCGCTGACGCTCTGGACATGCTTCAGGCGCTCGGCGGTTTCGGCCGCAAGGTTCCTGCCCTGCTCGACAAGCTCGGTCAGCCGCGCGGTCTGATCGTGGATCACGGACTCTTCCTGCTTGACCGACTGCGCCAGCGCCTGCGACTTCTCCAGCCCCTGCACGATTGACGCGACCTGCGTGGTAATCGGGACCAGCTTCATCTGCATCGCGGCGACGCCGTCCAGCTTCTGCTGCGCGTCGACGACCTGCGTGCCGAGCGTGTCGCACAGGCTCTTGAGGCTCTCGACCTCGTTGCGCCGCGCAAGCTGTTCGCCGAGCTTGCGATCGTTGTCCTGTGTGAGGACGTGCAGGTTGTTGACCCGGCTTTCGAGCTTCTCGATGAACTGCAGGCGCGCGCCCACGCGCGTGAGCTGCGCATCGAGCTCGGCCGCGAGCTCGCCGAGCCTGGTGGCCGCCTTGGTGCCTTCCTCGACGGCGCCCATCTTGCCGAGCACCGCGTCCATTTTTGATTCGAGCTCCGGGGTGCGGCTGAGCAGCGTCGTGGCGCGCTCGCCGAAGGCCTCGAGCGACGCGCGATCCGCCGACAGCTTGTCGCGCAGCTGCGCGGCTTCGGCGTGCGCCCGGTGGAAGTCGGAGATTTCGTTGCGCAGCTGCTCGAGATCCTGCCGCGACTGCTTGAGCGCCTCATGCTGCGCCTGCGTGCGGCGGCCGAGCTCGTCGACCTGCGCCAGCCGCTCGCCGAGCGCTTCGAGCGCGCCCTGCTTGCGGGCCATCTCGTCGGCCTGCGCATTCAGGTCCTGGAACGACTTGCTCAGCTCGTCGGCGCGCTGGTTCATCGCCGACAACTGCTTGTCCTTGGCGAGCACGCCATCCATGCGCGCTTCGGACTCGGCCACCGAACCCGCCAGGGCGCGCAGCCGGTGATCGAACTGGTCGAACTCCTTGCGATCGACCGCGAGCCGCTCGATCGTGGTCTTGAGATACTCCGACAGGCCGCGGCTTTCCTTGTCGAGCCGCGCGAACTCACGGCCGAATTCCTCGCGCGCGGTCGTGGCCGCCGACAGCTGCGCGGTGGTGTCCTGCGCCAGCTTCTCCATGCGCGCCACGGTCTCTTCGGCGCGCGCCACCTGCTTGCTGCCCTCATTGAGTTTGGCGATCTGCACGTCCATCGCCCACACCATTTCGTTGAGGCGGTTGGCCTCGACGACGGCGCGCTCGACGGCGTGCTTCTGCGCTTCGAGCGCCTTCGCCTTCTGCGAGACGTGTTCGGCGAGCGCGTTCAGCGAGGCGAGACGCTCCTCGGTGTTCTTGCTGAGCTCCTGCAGCTGCACCAGCGGGCCCAGCTTCTTCTCGATTTCCTTGACCGCTTCGGTCGCGGCGGCGGAATCGTCCTTGGCTTCGCGCGAGGTCTCGCGGATGCGATGGAATTCCGTGGTCAGCTGGGCGCCGGTGGAACGAATCGCGTCGAGCTCGCCTTTGAGCGTCGCGACGTTCTCCACCGACTTGACGACCTCGGCGGTCGAGGCCTTCAACTGGGTGCGAAGATCCTCGAACGAGCTGCGCTCCTTGCGCAGCGTCTCGATCGTCGCCTGGTTCTCGAGCGCCTGGGATGCCAGCTGGTTGACCGCGAGGCGATGCTTCTGCAGCTCGCCGTCCGGCGCGGTGATCTTTTCGGAGATGCGCTGCGCCTCGTTGACCTGTTCGAGCATCGCGGCAATGCGCTTCTCGATCTGATCGAGGCCCCGGGCGCGATCCTCGTGACCGCTCACCTTCTGGCCGAGATCGTCGAGCTTCTTCATCGCGATGTCGGCCTTTTGGCCGACCTGCTCGAGCGACTTGCTCGTCTGCGCCAGTTTCGACGTGCCGCTGGCCATTTGCGTGAGCATCGCGCTCAGCGCCGCGCGCTCCTCGCGCGCCTGCGTCACGAGCGCCTGGAGCTCATCGACCTGCTGTTTGCTGCCGGCGTTTTTCCCGAAAAGTGCGTCAAGCATAGTGGCGAAAGTATAGCGCCGGGCCGGCCAAACTCAGCCGCCCAAGTCGCAGAATTTGCGGATGTTACGGAATCGAAAGCGCTCAATTCCTGCGATGTTCGCCGACCCGCGTTGCGGCTGAGCCGGCAATTCCGGCCCAAATACTATTTCGGTCGCAAGGCGGCCAAATTGCAGTCCCCGCGCGCATGCTGGCCACCATCGAAAGCGCAACCGTAATCGGCGTCGACGCCTTCCGGGTGCACGTCGAGATCGACGTCAGCCGGGGCTTCCCCACCTTTCAACTGGTGGGTCTGCCCGATACGAGCATCAAGGAAAGCCGGGACCGGGTCCGCGCGGCGATGCGGAATTCGGGATACGACTTCCCGCTCTCGAGAATCACGATCAATCTGGCCCCCGGCGACGTGCGCAAGGCCGGCCCCGCCTTCGATCT
>Ga0207428_10001560_pt1 | contig 23941 bp, 21 predicted proteins | sample RhiMethybrSRZTD1_FD_187600 | JGI IMG/M metagenome (GOLD analysis project Ga0207428, IMG submission 187600) | Populus rhizosphere microbial communities from Tennessee, USA - Rhizosphere MetaG P. TD hybrid SRZTD1 (SPAdes) (version 3) | ecosystem: Host-associated > Plants > Roots > Rhizosphere >...
TACCGAGAGCGATCGAGGGCCCTACCCTCCCCCCGACCCATGGGACGATGGATGGGTGCGGCTCGCCCCCCTGTTGCTGCTCGTCGCCGTCGCGTGCGGATCCGCGGAGGAGGCCTCGGTCCCGAACGCGTCGCCCGCGCTGTCGATCCGGACCGACGACGGCATCGTCTCGCTCGACGTCCAGGTCGCGGACACGCCCGCCGAACGCCGGACCGGGTTGATGGGGCGCGAGAGCCTCTCCCCGTACGACGGCATGGTGTTCGTGTGGGAGGAGCCCGTGGTGATCACGTTCTGGATGAAGGACACGTTGATCCCGCTCTCGATCGCGTTCTGGGACGAGGGGGGCCGGATCATCTCGCTCCTCGACATGGACCCCTGCGCTCAAGAGCCCTGCCCCACCTACGGGCCCAAGCAGCCGTTCGTCGGCGCCGTCGAGGTGGCCCGGGGGGCGTTCGAGCGGCACGGCGTCGTCCTCGGCGACACGGTCGAGCTCACGGTCTCGAACGGATGAGCCCGAACGCATGAGTCAGGACTGCCTGCTCTGCCGCGCCGAACGGGTGACCGACTGGCATTTCGAGGACGAGGAGTGCTGGGTCACCGACTGCATGGTGTGTCGAACCCCGATGATCGTCTGGCGACCCCACGGTCTGCCCGAACCCGAGCTCGAGCGCCGGCTGCTCGCTCAGTTGGAACGGGTCGCCGTCGAGCGATACCCCGACGGGTTCTGGATCGACCCGGAGCGCCGTCGGATCCCCGATCACTGGCACGCCCACGCGCGACCCGTGGACGGCTTCTTCGATCCGGCGAGCCACCTCTACGGCCGGTTCGGGTGATTCGCGACCCCAGCGGACGACCTCCAGCCGAAAGAAGGCCCGGCCGAGAACCGGCTCGGCATGACCGGCCCCACGATCCGGGCAGATGAACATCCGAAGAACGGGCCATGAGCCGGCCAGTCCGCCTTGCGCTTCGAAGCGACCCGGTGTAGGAGGGAGGACGAGTGACCATTCGGCTCGGGAGCCTGCATGCCTGCATCCCAAGTCACGCGTCCGTTGCTGAGGGCTGGATCCGTGATCCGCATGACGCACTCGTCATCCACATCACCGGTGGAGCACGTCTGCTTTCGATCGCCGAGGTTGCGGTTCTCCGCCGTCCCGCCGCCCAAGCGGTGATGCCTATGGATGCGTAAGGGTTCGGCACGAAGGAACGATGAGTCGAGGGCAAGGGAAGGAGTTCGCGCCATGGCGTTGGACACGTTCACCCTGATCGCATCGCAGTACGCCTTGGAGGAAGACGCGCTCGAGGACTACGACTCGGTCCGCGCTGCATACGAGGACCTCGGCATCATCGACACGTACGACGCAGCCGTGGTGACCAAGGGGCCCGACGGGAAGGTCAGGATCGTCGAGCGGATCGAGGAGCCGACTCGGCACGGAGCGATCGCCGGCCTCGCGGTCGGTCTCGCCGTGGGAGCGCTCGTCGCGCTCTTCCCTGCCGTGGCCTTGGGTGCGGGGCTCGCCATCGGCGGCGCCTCGGGGGCCGCGCTGGGCGCCACCGCCGGTCACGTCGTCGCCGGGATGAGCCGGTCCGATCTCAAGGACCTCGGGGAACTACTCGATGCCGGCACCAGCGGTCTCATCGTCGTCGCCGCGACCGACGTCGAGGGGCGTGTCGAGGCAGCGATCCAGCGCGGGAAGGACATCGTCAAGAAGCAGGTGCAGATCGACGCGGACGGCCTCAAGACCGAGATCGACTCGCTCTGATCGACGGATCCATCCGGCGTCTCGAGCCTGAGGCGCCCAATCGCCCCTGTGCCCGCAGGGCCGTCGAGCGAGGTTGATTCCGTTGCCCCGGAGGGCATACGGTCAGTCACGCCCGCGTGGACAGACCCGTGGGAGCGAGGAGGAGGGGGACGATGATCACGGAGGGACGCATGATCGTCCGGGAAGGCGCCCGCTACTGGTGGGTCTTCCTGTTGTCGGGGATCGCGTGGCTGCTGATCGCCTGGCTGGTGCTGCGCATGGATATCACGTCGATCGCCGCGGTCGGCGTGCTGCTCGGGGTGGTCTTCCTCGTCGCGAGCGTCAACGAGGTCGGGCTGGGGAGCCTGATGTCCGGAGGCTGGAAGATCCTGCACTACGTGATGGCGCTCATCTTCTTCATCGGGGGGCTGTGGTCGCTCGTCCGGCCGGTCGACACCTTCTTCGCGCTCGCCTCGGTGCTCGGACTGATCCTGATCTTCTACGGCACGTTCGAGATCGCTCGGGCGTTCTCGTCCCGAGACGTGAACCCGTACTGGTGGATCGGGCTGGTCACGGGCATCCTGCTCCTGCTGCTGGCCTTCTGGGTCTCCGGATCCGACCGGGTCTACGCCCTGGCGCAGCGCACGTACCTGATCCTGTTCTGGGTCGGCTTCTTCGCGCTGTTCAAGGGCATCACGCAGATCGTGAATGCCTTCGGGATCCGTCACGCAGGGAAGGTGGCGAGCGAACCCCTGGCGGCATGACGTTGACCGGGGGATCGGGAACGGGTCGGGGTCCGACCCGTTCCCGGCCCCCGGTCGTGCGGTGGCGGGTGTTGGCATGCTCACCCGACCGACACCTTGAAGAGCTCCCAGTCGCCGGGGACGCCGCGAAGGCTCACCGAGCCGAGCGAGCCGAAGGCGAGGTCGGTGCCCGTGGCGAGATCCCGGACGGTTCGCGTGACGACGATCTCACGCTCGGCGGCCTGAGCCAGGGCCCGCGCCGCGATATGCACGCCGATCCCACCGACGTCGTCGTCGCGGATCTCGATCTCCCCCGTGTGGATGGCCGAACGGATCTCGAGTCCGACGTCGCCCAGGGCGTCGGTGAGGGCGAAGGCGCAGCGGAGAGCGCGGGTCGGGGCGTCGAACGTCGCCAGGACCCCATCCCCCGTGGACTTCACGAGCCGCCCACGGAAGCGGTCGACCTCCGTGCGGGCGACCTCGTCGTGCCGATCCAGCAGGCGACGCCACCGCTGGTCTCCGAGCGCGGCCGCCCGCTCCGTGGACCGCACGATATCGGTGAACAGGATCGTCGCGAGTACCCGCTCCGCGTCCTGAGCCGCCTGCCACGACCGCTTCACCTCACCGGTCCAGGCGAAGGACTCCACGTACTTGCTCGACGGGGCCAGATCCGCCGGCCGGTAGGTCAGCACGCTGACCCCCGACTCGAACGTCCTCGTCTCGAACAGCTCCAGGTGCGTCGTGTCGCTCGCCTCCTTGAACAGACGCTTGCCGCTGCCGAGGAGGACGGGGAAGACCATGATCCGATACTCGTCGATCACGTCGACCCCGATGAGGGAGTTGAGGAGATCGCAGCTGCCGTATAGGAAGATGTCCCCGCCGGACTCCTGCTTCAGTTCCGTGATCGCCTCGACGGGGTCGCCCCTGATGACCGTGGAGTTCCGCCAGGATGTGCTCTCCAAGGTCTTGGAGACCACGTACTTCGGGAGATCGTTCATGCGATCGGCGAAACCCTCGTCTCTCGGAGCGGTCGGCCAGAACGCGGCGAAGATCTCGTAGGTCACTCGCCCGAGCAGCATCGCGCCCGCCTGGAAGACCTCGTCGACCTTGAACCGCTGCTGGTCGTCGCCGGCGTGCCGCAGGGCCCACGCGTTCCTCCCGTCGGGATGCGGTTCGTGACCGGGTGCTTCCATCACGCCGTCGAGCGTCACGAACTCGGACGCGATCAGTCTTCGCACGGACCCTCCACGAAGCACGCGAGGCGTCGGTACGCGACCATCCCTCGGTGAGTCGGTCGGCTCGTTGGTGGTGGGAGGAGGAGGATTCGAACCTCCGTAGGCTTAGCCGGCGATTTTACAGACCGCTCCCTTTGGCCGCTCGGGCATCCTCCCGTTACGCCGAAGGATAGCAATGGGGGTTGCGCACCTCCACGATAGGATGGCCGCCATGGCCAAGCAGGACTTCTCGTTCGACATCGTCTCCGAGGTCTCGATGCCCGAGGTCGCGAACGCCGTCGACCAGGCGCGGCGCGAGATCGCGCAGCGCTTCGACTTCAAGGACACCGGAACGAGCATCAGCCAGGACGACCAGCTGATCGAGGTCCGCTCCTCGACGGAGGACCGGCTCAAGGCGGCCGTCGAGGTGCTGAAGGAGAAGGCCGTTCGGCGCCAGGTCTCGCTGAAGGCCCTGCACTTCGGGCCGATCCAGCCGGCCGCCAAGGGGGCCTCCCGCCAGTCGATCAACCTGAACGTCGGGATCTCCGAGGAGAAGGCGCGAGAGCTCGTGAAGTTCGTCAAGAGCCTGAAGGTCAAGGTCCAGAGCCAGGTCCAGGGCGACCAGGTCAGGATCACGGGCAAGGCCAAGGACGATCTCCAGGTCGTGATGAGGGCCGTCAAGGACCAGGACTTCGACGTCCCGCTGCAGTTCGTGAATTTCCGGCCTTAGCCGGCGGCCACCGCTCGTTGCCCCACCGAGGTCCGCCTGGGTAGATTGGCGCACCCGACGGGAGGTGCAACGTGGTGACCGATGTGGAACGCCTGAAGTCCAAGGCAGCCGAGATCGCAGAGCGGGAGGGCCGCAAGCTCCTGGATCGGACCCCCGGCTCCGAGAGCCTGCACCAGCGCGCCCTGCGCAGCCTTCCGAACGGCGTTGCCTCCAACTTCCAGGCCGGCGACCCCTACCCCACGTACCTACGGCGCGGCCGGGGCTCGAAGGTGTGGGACGTCGACGGCAACGAGTACCTCGACTTCCACGGCGGGTTCGGCGTGAACGTGGTCGGCCACGCGCACCCGAAGATCGTCGAAGCGATCCGGGCCGTCGCCGACCAGGGCATCCACTTCGCCGTCACGACCGAGACCACGGTCGCGCTCGCGGAGGCGATCTGCGAGCGGTTCCAGCTGGAGCAGATGCGCTTCGTGAACTCGGGGACCGAGGCCACGATGGACGCGATCCGCGTGGCCCGGGCTGCGACCGGCCGGGACTCGATCGTGAAGATGGAGGGCTCGTACCACGGGCACCACGACTCGGTCCTGTTCTCCGTCGTGCCCGAGGCCGACGTGCTCGACATGCGCTTCAACGTCGGCGCGGATGGCCGGGTCTGGTACACGACCGAGCCCACGTCCAAGGGGATCCCGAAGGTCCTGACCCAGACGGTGATCATCGTGCCGTTCAACGATGCGGCCGCGGTGGAGCAGGCGTTCGCCGACAACCCGGGCGAGATCGCCGCGGTCATCCTCGAGCCCGTGATGATGAACATCGGGCTCGTCGTGCCGCAGCCGGGCTACCTGCAGGCGCTCCGCGACATCTGCGAACGCAACGGCGCCGCGCTGATCTACGACGAGGTCAAGTGCGGCGGGACGATCGCGTACGGCGGCACGACCGAGCGCTACGGGGTCCGCCCGCATCTCGCCGCCTACGCGAAGGCGATCGGCGGCGGCGTCACGATCGGTGCGTTCGGCGGCGAGGCCTCGTTCATGGAGTGGGTGACGAAGGGCGCGGCGCAGCAGGGCACGTTCAACGGGAACCCGCTCTCGTCCGCGGCTGGCCTCGCGGCCCTGACGCAGGTCCTGACGAAGGACGCGTACGACCACCTCGGCAAGCTCGGAGAGATGCTCGCCGAGGGCTGCCAGCGCGCGATCGACGAGCACGACCTCCCGGCCCACACGATGGACCTCGGGGCGAAGGGGTGTGTCTCGTATCGCAAGGAACCGCTGGTCAACTACCGCGACTTCCTCGAGACGATCCCCGAGCTGTTCTACGCGTCGTTCACGTGGATGGTGAACCGAGGCATCTTCATGACGCCCGGCGACGAGGAGCAGTGGACGATCTCCGTGCAGCACACCGAGGAGGACATCCGGCGCTACGTGGACGCGTACACGGCGTTCTGCGCCGAGCTGGTGGCGTAGCCGGCCACCACACGAGTGCCGCTGGGACGCCGGCGGGATCGGAGCGCCGATGCAGTCGATGCACGAGTACACCCCGGAGACCGACACGCTCACGGAGGCCGTCGTCGACTACACGCGCCGGCGCATCGCGGATCCGCAGCCGCTCGACCGACCCGTGCCTCCGGAAGACCTCACGCGGTCGGCCGGTCCCACGATCACGCCGGACGGCATCGGCGGCCAGCAGGCCTTGCGGATCTGGGAGGAGGTGCTCGCACCGGCCACGATCACGACCGACCATCCGAGCTTCCTCGCGTTCGTGCCCGGCGCGCCGAGCAAGGCGAGCGTCCTGTTCGACCTGGCCGTGAGCGCGTCCGAGGTTTACGGCGGGAGCTGGCTCGAGGGTGGCGGCGCCGTGTGGGCGGAGAACCAGGTGCTCGCATGGCTCGCCGAGCTCGCCGGGATGCCCGCCGGGTCCGGCGGCTGCTTCGTCTCGGGCGGGACCGCGGGGAACCTGTCGGCCCTGGTCGCGGCGCGCCATGCGGCGAGCGGCGCTCGTGGCCGCGAACGTCCACCGCGCTGGCAGATCGCCTGCGCCGACACCGTGCACTCGTCGGTCGCGTCGGCGGCACGGGTGATGGACGTCGACCTGCTCTCCGCCCCGCACGACGAGCGCGGTCGCCTTACCGGCCCCGCGCTCGCGGCGGTACTCGATCGCGAAGATCCGGGCGGCGCTCCGTTCGCGGTGGTCGCGAGCGCCGGCTCGACCAACGCCGGCACGATCGACGACCTCGACGGCATCGCGGCGGTCTGTCACGAGCGGGGATTGTGGTTCCACGTCGACGGCGCGTACGGAGGCGCGGGACTCCTGGCGCCGAGCGTCCGGGACCGGTTCCACGGCATCGAGCACGTCGACTCGCTCATCGTCGACCCCCACAAGTGGCTGTTCGCGCCGTACGACTCCTGCGCGCTCATCTATCGCGAGCCCGAGAGGGCGCGCGCGGCTCATCGCCAGGACGCCTCGTATCTCGACGCCCTGAACGCCACCGCCGCATGGAACCCCAGCGACTACGCGCACCACCTTTCGAGACGTCCACGCGGGCTCCCCTTGTGGTTCTCGCTCGCGACCTACGGCACGGACGCCTATCGGGACGCGGTCGAGCGGGTCCTGTCGATCACGCGGGAGACGGCCGAGGAGATCCGCGGCCGGCCCGAGCTCGAGCTCATCCTGGAACCGGAGCTGTCCGTGGTCCTGTTCAGGAGGCTCGGGTGGGGGTCGCAGGAGTACGAGGCCTGGTGGCGGACGGCGCTCACCCAGCAGGTCGGGTTCGTCCAACCCACGTCGTGGGAGGGCGAGAAGGTGGGTCGGCTGTGCTTCGTCAACCCTCGGACGACGATCGAGCACGTGCGGGCGATCCTCGATCTGGCCGCGTGAGCGAGGTCAGGGCCGCCCTGATCGATCTGTACGACACCCTCGCCTGGACCGATTGGCCGACGATGCGCGCGGAGCTCGAGCAACGGTTCGGGATCGGCGAGGAGCAACTCCTGCGCGCGTTCACCACGACGCGAGAAGCGCGGAGCATCGGCGCGTACGGGAGCGCCGAGGGCGACCTCGCGGCAGTTCTTGAGGCCGCGGGCGTCGCGACGGACGCGGACCTGGTCCACGAGCTCAACGAGGCCCGGGCCAGGGCCCTCGCCGAGAACGGCATCCACCTGTGGGACGACTCGATCCCGACCCTGCGCGAGCTTCGCGCTCGAGGGATCCGGACGGCGATCGTGAGCAACTGCGACCACGCCACCCGCCCGATCGTGGACGACCTCGGACTCGAACGAGAGGTCGACGCGATCGTGCTCTCGTTCGAGGTCGGCGCGGCCAAGCCCGACCCCGGGATCTACCGGGCGGCGCTCGACGCGGTGGGTGCGCGACCAGCAGATGCCGTCTTCGTCGACGACCAGGCCTGGTACTGCCGGGGTGCGGAGGCGATCGGCATCCGGTCGTTCATGATCCGGCGCGACGACGCCGACCCGGTCGAGGGGTTCGGCGCCGCGGGCGACCGCGAGGTGCTGCCCGACCTTCGGTCGCTCCTGCAGCTGGTCTGAGGCAGTGGGAGCTCGGGCTTGCTACGCGATCTCCTGCTTGATCTGCTCGAGCCTGGCGATGCGCTCGGCCGTGGGGGGATGGGTCGAGAACAGATTCGCCAGGCTCATGGACGCCTGGCGGCCGCGGAACGGGTTCACGATGAACAGGTGGGCCTCGGCCGGGCTCACCGACGCGGGCACCGGGACCTTGCCGGCGGCGTTCTCGAGCTTGCGGAGCGCGCTCGCCAGCGCGTCGGGGTCCCGCGACAGGATCGCACCGGACTCGTCGGCCTGGTACTCGCGCGAGCGGCTCACGGCCATCTGGATGATCGCGGCCGCGATCGGCGCCAGGACCCAAGCGAGCAGCAGCCCCACGATGCCGATCCCGTTGCGGTCGTCGCCGGCGCCGAACCACAGGGCGAACCGCGCGAGGAACGTGATGCTCATCCCGATGGCCGCCGCGACCGAACCGATCAGGATGTCGCGGTTGGCGACGTGCGAGAGCTCGTGGGCCAGCACGCCCCGCAGCTCGCGCTCGTCCAGGATCTCGAGGATCCCGCGCGTCACCGCCACGACGGCGTGGTCCGGGTTGCGGCCGGTGGCGAACGCGTTCGGCTGCATCATGTCCGAGATGTAGATCCTCGGCATCGGCATCTGGTTGAGCTGGGTCAGCTCCCGAACGATCCGGTACAGGTCCGGAGCCTCCTGCTCCGTCACCGGCTTGGAACGCGTGGTGGCGGTCGCGATCCTGTCGCTGAACCAATACATCGAGAAGTTGAACACCAGCGCGATCGCCAGCGCGATGACCAAGCCGTTCTGGCCACCGATCAGGCCACCGACCACGACGAACAGGCCGCCCAGGGCGGCGATCAGGACCCAGGTCTTGACTCGATTGAGACCGATCAACGGAACCTCCTTGTCCGGGTGGGATTCGACGAGCCCGCGGGCCGGGTTCGCCGGGTCCCCCCGTCGGGACCTACTGCCCTACCAGGGTAGACAACGGCGGGAAATGCGCCAGGAGCTCCGGCCAGACACCCACGGCCACGACCGCCACCGACGCGAGCACGGCGACCGCCGTGACCAGGGCGGGAGACGCAAGGGGACCTTCGTGCTCGCCGTCGACGAACAGCATCTGCCTGGGCACCGCGAGGTAGTAGGACAGGCTCACCACCGAGTTCAGCACCATGATGATCGCCAGGGCCGTGCCGATCCCGCCGCGCTGGATCGCGACCTGGAAGACGAGGAACTTGGCCCAGAACCCGGCCAGGGGCGGGATGCCGGCCAGCGACACCATGAACAGGGTCATCGCGACCGCGATCACCGGCGCCCGGCGGGACAGGCCCGCGAAGTCGGTGATCAGCAGGCCGCGGGACTCCTTGGCCATCGCGATCACCACCGCGAACGCCCCCAGCGTCATCACCGCGTAGATCAGGATGTACGTGACCGCCGCGGCGAACGCGTCCTGGTTGATGACCGGGTTCGCCGAGACCAGGGCGAACGGGAGGAGCATGTACCCGGCCTGGGCGATGCTCGAGTACGCGAGCAGGCGCACGACCTGGCGTTGCTGCAGGGCGACGAAGTTCCCGATGGTCATCGTGAGGATCGACAGCACCGCGAAGATCGGCGTCCAGAACTCGTACTGAGCCGGGAAGGCGACGAACATCAGCTGGAGGAGGCCGGCGAAGCCGGCCGCCTTGGACGCGGTCGCGAGGAACGCGGCGACCGGCACGGGGGCGCCCTCGTAGGTGTCGGGCGCCCAGAACTGGAACGGGACCGCGCTCACCTTGAACGCGAACCCGGCGACGATGAACAGGATCGACGCCAGGGCCATCGTCTCCCGTCCGGGAGGCAGCGGCGTCGCGAGCACGCGGCCGATCTCGGTCAGGTTGAGGCTGCCGGTCAGCCCGTAGATCAGGCTCATCCCGTAGAGCATCACCGCGGTCGAGAGCACGCCGAAGAGGAAGAACTTGATGCCGGCCTCGTTGGATCGCGGATCGGACTTGCGGAACGCGGCGATCACGAACCCCGGCGCCGACACGAGCTCGAGCGAGATGAACAGCATCAACAGGTCTCTCGACGAGGGCATCAGCACGCAGCCGAGGAACGAGGTGAGGACCAGGAAGTAGAACTCGCCCTGGTAGAAGCGCCCCTCGCGGAAATAGCGAAACGACACCATGAGCACGAGCAACGCGACCGACAGGAAGAACACCTTGAACAGCAGCGCGAACTCGTCGACGACGAACGCCCCGCCGAAGGTCGAGCGATCGTCGCCGATCAGCGTGAGCGTGGCGATCAGCGACGCCACCACCCCGGCGAACGCGAGGGGCATCGCCATCCACTTGCGGGCGGGCGCGAGGAAGGCGTCGACCACCAGGACGAGGACGATCGTCCCGGCCAGGATCAGCTCCGGGAGGATCGCCGTGTAGTCGATCGCCTGGTTCATGGTCTAGGCGCCTGCCCTACCCGAAGAGTCCGAGCAGCGCATTCACCGGCTCCTGCGTGACGTCGGTGAGCAGCGCCGGGAACAGCCCCAGCGCCACGATGCCGAGCAGCAGCGGTACCCACGAGACCCACTCGATCGCCGCGACGTCGGCGAAGACGGCCGTCTTCCACTTCTCGGGCGTCGTTCCCATGTTCACGCGTTGCAGCATCCACAGGAAGTAGCCGGCGGTCAGGATCGTCCCGATTCCGCCCGCGATCATGAACGCGCGGAACAGGGGGGCCGACAGGGACTCGGCGGGGCTGTAGCTCGACAGGAGCGCCATGACCTCGCCCCAGAACCCGGCGAGCCCGGGAAGGCCGAGCGACGCGATCGCGACGAACGCGAACACGCCGCCCAGGTACGGGAGCTTCTGCATGACGCCGCCGCCGATCTCGGCGATCTCGCGGGTGTGGTACCGATCGTACAGGGACCCCACGCAGAAGAAGAGCATCCCCGTGATCAGGCCGTGCGCCACCATCCCGAAGATCGCCGCGTTGATCCCGATCGAGGTCAACGTGGCGATCCCGAGCATCACGAACCCCATGTGGCCCACCGAGCTGAACGCGATGAGCCGCTTGAGGTCTTTCTGGGCGAGGCACGCGAGCGCGGCGTAGACGATCGCGATCGCGGCAAGCAGCCCGATCCACGGCGCATACTTCTGCGCCCCGTACGGGAGGATCGGCAGGGCGATCCGGATGAAGCCATAGGTGCCCATCTTCAGCATGACGCCGGCCAGCAGCACCGAGCCGATCGTCGGCGCCTCGGTATGGGCGTCGGGCAGCCACGTGTGGAACGGCCACATCGGCACCTTCACCGCGAAGCCCAGGCCTACGGCGGCGAACACGATCAGCTGGAACGCGTGCGAGAAGCCGCCCGAGGCCGCGTACTGCTGCAGCTGCACGATGTCGAACGTGTGGACGCCGCCGCCGATATCGGAGTTGAAGAACATCGCCAGGAACCCCAGCAGCATGAACACCGACCCGAGGAGCGTGTACAGGAAGAACTTGATCGCCGCGTATTCGCGGTTGGCGCTGCCCCAGATGCCGATCAGGAAGTACATCGGGACCAGGACGAGCTCCCAGAAGACGAAGAACAAGATGAGGTCGAACGCGATGAACGTGCCGGCCATCCCGGTCTCGAGCAGGAGCATGAGGGCGAGGAAGGCCTTGGTCTTGCCGGGGTTCGGCACCACGCGCCAGGTGTAGATGGCGCACAGGAACGACAGGACGAAGGTCAGGACGTACAGGGGCAGGCTGATGCCGTCGATCCCCACGTGGTACCGGGCCTGGATCGCCGGGATCCACCGCGTGTCGAGCTGGAACTGCAGACCCGAGGCGCCGTAGTCGAACGTGAACGTGATCGCGATCGCGAACGCGAGCGCCGCCCCGGTGAACACGATCCCGAGCGCCCGCACCCCCTTGTCGTACTGACGGGGGACGAGAGCGATCACCAGTGCCCCCGCAAGCGGCAGGAGCGTCGCGATCGTGATCGCCGAGTTCTCCCAGCTCATGCTCCTACCCCTCTCAGATCTTCGTGAAGATGACGGCCAGCACCACGATGCCCGTGAACAGGAACACGGCGTACCGCTGGACGTTGCCCGATTGGATGTACCGCAACAGGCCGCCGGTGAAGCCGGCGATGTTCGCGAGGCCGTTCACGGCCCCGTCGATCACGTGTTCGTCGAACCAGTTCACGCCCCTGGCCAGCACCTTGGTGAACGCGGCGGTGCCGTTGACCACCCCGTCGATGACGTGCCGGTCGTTCCAGTAGACGCCGCTCGAGACGTCGTCTCGTATCGGACGGACGATCCCTTTCCAGTAGAAGTCGTCGATGTAGAACTTGTTCGCGACGAGCGTGTATGCGCCGCCGAGCGACCGGAGCGGATCGCGAGCCTGGTAGTCGCGGTACAAGCCATAGCCGATCAGGATCCCCCCGAGGGCGGCGAGCGTGGACAGGACGGCGACCCACGGCACGAACAGGGCCTCCTCCAGCTCCCGGAAGTACACCCAGTCGCCAAACACCGCCCCGAGCTGCGGCGACCCGACGAAGCCCGCAACCACCGTGACGGAGGCGAGAGCCACGAGGACGCCGGTCATGCTCCGGGGCGCCTCGTGCGGCTCGCCGTGGCCCCGGTACTCGCCGTAGAAGGTCATCAGCACGGCCCTGGTCATGTAGAAGGCGGTGAGGAGCGCGGTCACCAGGAGGACGACGAACAGGACCGGGTGGCCCTCGTGCTCGGCCACCACCAGCAGCTCGTCCTTCGACCAGAACCCGGCGAGCGGTGGCACGCCCGAGAGGGCGAGTGAGCCGATCAGGAACGTCCAGAACGTGATCGGCAGGCGTCTTCGCAGCCCGCCCATCTCGCTCATGTTGTTCGAGTGCACGGCGTGAATGACCGCACCCGACCCGAGGAACAACAGCGCCTTGAAGAACGCGTGGGTGAACAGGTGGAAGAAGGCTCCCGTTCGGCCGGCCGGGCCCATCGACATGCCGGCGATCATGTAGGCGAGCTGGCTGATCGTCGAGTACGCGAGCACGCGCTTGATGTCGTCCTGCGTGAACGCCATCAGCGCCGCGCCGAGCATCGTGATGCCGGCCACGATCGCGACGATCTGCAGGACGATGGGATCCGCATCGAGGAACACGATGAACAGGCGTCCCACGAGGTAGACGCCCGCGGCCACCATCGTGGCCGCGTGGATCAGGGCCGAGACCGGCGTCGGCCCCGCCATGGCATCGGGGAGCCACACGTGGAGTGGGAACTGGGCGGACTTGCCGATCGAGCCTCCGAACAACAGCAGGGCCGCGGCGGACACCAGGGCGACCGAGGCGCCACCGCTCGACACGATCTCGGAGATCTTCGGGATGTTCGAGGTCGTGAACCCGGTGATGAAGACCAGCACGAAGATCCCGAACATGAACGGCACGTCGCCGACCCTCGTGGTGATGAACGCCTTGATCGCGGAGCCGGAGTTCACGGGGTCCTCCCACCAGTGGCCGATCAGCAGGTAGGAGCAGACGCCCATGACCTCCCAGCCCACCAGCAGCTGGAACAGGTTGTTGGCCAGGACCACGACCAACATCGCGCTGGTGAACAGCGAGATCACCACGTAGAACCACGTGTAGCGGACGTCACCCTTCATGTAGCCCAGCGAGTAGATGTGGACGCAGAGCGAGATCGACGTGACGACGACGAGCATCACCGCCGTCAGCCCGTCGACGTAGACCCCCACCTCCATGTGGAGCTGCCCGATCTGGAACCACGGGATCGAGGCCTCGTAGAAGCCGCGCTCGCCGCCCACGAAGGTCCACAGGACGCCCAGCGACATGACGAGGGCCGCGGCCAGCGCGGAGATGCCGTAGACCGAGCCCTTGCCCGGCGTGCGCTTGCCGACGAAGAACGTGAACGCCGCGGCGACCGCCGGCAGGAACGCGATGAGCCAGGAGTACCGCAGGAACCAGCTCGGATCCTGGATCGCCTCGACGATGGATTCGGCAGACTCGGCGGCTACCACTTGAGGAGGTTCACCTCGTCCACGTTGATCGTCTCCCGATTGCGATAGATCAGGATCACGATCGCCAGGCCGATCCCCACCTCGGCGGCCGCCACCGTGATCACGAACAGCGCGAACACTTGCCCGGTGAGGTCGTGGAGCGCCGCCCCGAACGCGACGAGGTTGATGTTGACGGCGTTCAGCATCAGCTCGATCGACATCAGCACGAGGACCGCGTTACGCCGAGCGAGCACGCCGTACACGCCGATCGAGAACAGCGTCGCCGACAGGAACAGCACCAGCGGCAGCCTGATCACGGGCGATCCTCCTTCCTCGACAGCACGATCGCCCCGATCAGCGCCGCCAGGAGCAGGAACGAGATCACCTCGAACGGGAGGACGAACCGGCTGAAGATCGACGACCCGACGGCGGCCACCGAACCTTCGAACGGTTCGATGCGGGCCGCGTCCCAGTCGAACGCGCCCTGGATCAGGTAGACCAGCCCGGCGAGGATCGCGAGCCCGACCAGGAACGCCACACCGCGCCGCTGGTTGTCGAGCGCCTCGCGCCCGATCGGCGCCTTGGTGAGCATCAGCCCGAACAGGAACAGGATCACGATCGCGCCGACGTAGATGAGGATCTGCACCCATGCGACGAACTCGGCCGACAGCAGGAGGTAGACGCCGGCGACGGCAGAGAGCGTGACCACCAGGTACAGGGCGGCGCGCACGACGTTCCGCGCGGTTACCACGCGCAGTGCGCCGACCACGGCAACCAGCCCGATGATGACGAACGCGATCTCGGCTCCGGTCACGACCCGCCCTCGGCCTTCGTCCGCGCGGCCACCATCCCCGCGCGTTTCGCCCGCCCCTCGGCCACACGCCGGTCGGTCCCCTGCTCCAGTAGCTCGGCCAGGACGCGGTCGTACGTCTCCTGATCCACCGTGACCTCCGCGTGCTCGGCCGGAGCAGGAGCCGCCACCGGCGGGCCCGTTGCAGCGGCAGCAGCCTCAGCGGGAGCGGCAGCGGCTACGGCCGGTGCTCCCAGCGCGACCGGCGCTCCGGCGGGCGGTCCCGCGGCCGGCGCCGGACCTGCCGAGGGAGCCGCGGCGTACGCCGCGGCGAGTCCGGCCGTGTCCGGAGCCTCCGTCGTGATCTCGGGTGGCACCTCCGCCCCCTCCTCGATGAACGGCGGCGGCAAGACCGTGTAGGTCCACTCCTCGAGCTTCTCCTTCTCGTGCGTGAGCTCGACGATGTCGTACTCCGCGTACTCGAACTCCGGGCTCCAGAAGAGCGCATCGAACGGGCAGACCTCCACACAGATCCCGCAGTACATGCAGAGCGCGTAGTCGATCGCGAACCGGTCGAGGACCTTCATCGACCGTCCCCTGCCGCCGGAGGCGGGCTCGTGGGTCTCCTTGTGCGCGTCGATGTAGATGCACCAGTCGGGACACTCGCGCGAGCACTTGTAGCAGACGGTGCAGTTCGCCTCCTTGAGCGCGATGACGCCGCGGGTGCGGGGCGGCAGGTCGGGCTTGACCTCCGGGTATTGCTGGGTGATCGAGGGCCGGAGCGCGTGCTTGAGCGTGACCCCGAGCCCCTTCATCAGGCCGAGGCCGGTGGACTTGGGCTCCTCCTCGGGAGCCTTCCGGACGCCTGGTTCGTCGACCGCCATGCCTCCTCCTAGAACGCGACCTTGAAGACGCCGACCACCACGATCTGCAGCAGCGCCAGCGGGATCAGCAAGAGCCACGAGACCCGCTGCAGCTGGTCCTCGCGCAGACGGGGGTAGGTGACGCGGAGCCAGATGATGAGGAACGAGAGCGCCCCGATCTTCGCGAGCATCCACAGCGGCTCGGGGATGAACTCCAACGTCGGCAGCGGGAGGTAGCCGCCGAGGAACAGAACGCTCGCGATGGCGGACAGGGCGACGATCCCCCCGTACTCCGAGAGCAGGAAGAAGGCGAACTTCAGACCCGTGTACTCCGTGTAGGCGCCGAAGATGATCTCGGAGTCCGCCACCGGCATGTCGAACGGCGGCCGCGTGAGCTCCGCAAGCGAGGCCGTGAGGAAGATGAGGAACCCGATCGGCTGCGTGAACACGAACCAGTACTTCTCCTGCGCCTGGACGATCCCGACCATCGAGAGCGTCTCCGCCTGCATCACGATCGCGGCGGCCCCGAGCACCAGCGGCAGCTCGTAGGCGATGAGCTGCGCGGCCGCCCGGAGGGCGCCGATCAGGGAGAACTTGTTCGCGGACGCCCAGCCGGCCATGAGCACGCCGATCACGGAGACCGACGAGAGCGCGAGTGCGAAGAAGATGCCGACGTCGAGGTTCAGGATGAAGATCTCGTCCGAGAACGGGATCACGACGAACAGCAGGATGTACGGGACCAGCGCGACCGCCGGCGCCAGGGAGAAGACCCAGGCGTCCGCCGCCGCGGGGATCACGTCCTCCTTCTGGACGAACTTCGCCCCGTCGGCCAGCAGCTGCGCCCATCCGTGGAACCTGCCCGCGTACATCGGCCCGAGCCGGCCCTGCATGTGGGCCATCACCTTGTGCTCTGCGTACCCCACGCCGAGCGGGGCCACGAGGAAGAAGATCAGCACGATCGCCGCCTTCGCCACCAGGATCAGCCAGTACTGGTCGAACCACTGGTTCACGAAGCTCTCGCCCGCCTGGGCGATCACTCCTCGTCCTCCTCTTCCCCTTCGGCCGCACCCGGCCACGGCTTGGCCTCTCGCGACATGAGCGGGAAGTCCTTGCGGAGCGGGTGGCCCTCGAACGGTTCGGGGAGGAGGAGTGTCACCGGCAGCGGGTGCCCCTCGAACGTGACGCCGAACATCTCGGTGGTCTCGCGCTCGTGCCAGTTCGCCGTCGGATAGATGTCCGAGATCGTCGGGAGCACCGTCTCGCCGGCCGGGAGCCGGACCTTCACACGTACGGAGTGATCGTGCACGGTCGAGAACAGGTGGGTGACGACCTCCATGCCGTCGTCGCCGAAGTCCACCGCCGAGGTGAAGTCGCAGTAGTCACACGCGAACTCGGGCTCGTTGCGCAGGAACGTCACGAGCTCGTGGTACCGGGACCGCGTCACGGCGACCACGCTGTGCCCGTGCTGGTCCTCGAAGGACAGCATGTCGTCACCGAACTGCGCCCGCAGTCTCGACTGGACCTCAGGAGGCGGAAGCGGGTGTCGTGAGCTTGCCACTCCACTTCTCCCTGATGTCCTCGGCGGCGATCTTCTCTTGGAGCCGGATGATCCCCTGCAGCAGCGCCTCCGGCCTGGGCGGGCAGCCCGGGATGTAGACGTCGACCGGCAGGACCTGGTCGATGCCCTTGGTGACCGAGTACGAGTCCCAGTACGGGCCGCCGCAGTTGGCGCACGAGCCCATCGAGATCACGTACTTCGGCTCCGGCATCTGGTCGTACAGGCGCTTGATCACCGGCGTCATCTTGTCGGTCGGCGTGCCCGCGATCACGATCAGGTCGGCCTGCCTCGGCCCGTGCGCGAACGGGATCACGCCGAACCGGATGAAGTCGTGCTTGGACGTCGAGGCCGCGATGAACTCGATCGAGCAGCACGCGAGCCCGAAGTTGAACACCCACAGCGAGTACCGCCGGCCCCAGTTGAGGAGGAACTTCACAGGTTGGATCCCGGCGAGCGGGGTCTTCTCGGTGATCAGGCCCACCTCAGCACCCCCTTGCGCCACGCGTAGAGCAGGCCCACGGCCAAGATCCCGATGAAGATCGCCATCTCGACGACCGCCTGGTACCCGAGGCTCTCGAAGATCCTGGCCCACGGGAACAGGAAGACGGACTCGACGTCGAAGATCACGAACAGGAACCCGTAGACGTAGTAGCGGACCTGGCTCTGCGACCAACCCTCACCGACCGGGTCGATCCCGCATTCGTACGTCAGCAGCTTGTCGCCGACCGGCCGCCGGGGTGCGATGAGCCTTGCGGCGCCGAACGCCACCGCGACGAGCCCCACGCCGGCGATCAGGACCGCGAGGACGACCCCGTACGATTGGTAGTAGGTCTCCACGCTTGTGAATGTTTTCCCGAGCAGCGCGGATTCTAGCAAGCGTCCCCAGCCCCCCTGTCAGCCGTCCCGCGCACCGCAGCGCGCCGCCAGGAACTCGGCCAGCTGCCCGAGCGCGGTCCGGGCCGGACCGTCCGAGAGCCGGTCGATCAGGCCGTGGGCGCGGTCGACCTCGGCGACCACGGCGGAGCGGGCCCGTGCCAGGTGCCCGGGAGCCCGGACCATCTCGAGCGCCCGATCCAGACGCTCCCCGCTCGGGGGTCCGTCCCCCAGGAGCTCACGCAGTTCGGCACCCCGGGGTCCGCTCAGCGCGTGCAGGACGGGGAGGGTGTAGACGCCCTCGCGCAGGTCCTGCCCCGGCTCCTTGCCGAGGGTTTCCTGGCTGGCCGTCAGATCCATGATGTCGTCGGAGAGCTGGAAGGCCAGGCCGAGCGCCTCGCCGTACTGCTCGAGCACGTCGAGGACGTCGGCGGGGGCATCGGACAGCATCCCGCCCAGCCGGCACGACGTCGCGATCAGGGCCCCCGTCTTCCGGCGGATGATGTCGAGGTAGTCGCCCTCGGACTGTTCGATGCGTCCGGCGGCCTCCACCTCGCGGATCTGGCCGTCGCACAGCGTCGCGATCGTCCGGGCCAACAGCGCGCAGATGTCGGTCCCGAGGTCGGTCGAGATCTCGGAGGCCTTGGCGAACAGGTAATCACCGGTGAGGATCGCGACCGTGTTGCTCCATCGGGCGTTCGCCGACTGGACCGCGTGCCGCTCGTCCGCCTCGTCGATCACGTCGTCGTGGTACAGCGTCGCCTGGTGCACGAGCTCGATCGAGACCGAGCCGGGGACCAGCCGCGGGTCCGAGGGGTCGCCGAAGTAGCCGGAGAGCAGCACGAGCATCGGGCGGAACCGTTTCCCGCCGGCCGCGAGCAGGTACTGCGCGGTCTCGGCCAGCATGTCCGAGTCGGCCCGGACGGCCTTCTCCAGCGCTGCCTCGACCTCGTCGAGACGTCCCCGGATCTCTCGTTCGAGCACCGGATCGGGGGACTCGAGGCCCGGGATCGTGCGGCGGCTCATCGCCCCGACCCTACCGTCATCCGGAGACCGGTGTGGCCCATCACCATCGCAGCACCGCGGCCTCGTCGAGGAGGCCCACGATCAGACCCGGGAACACGCCGAGGACCACGACGAGGACCGCCGGCACCGCGATCGCCACGCGGGGCAACCATGATTCGTCCGGGCGGGTGTCCTCCTCCGGTTCGCGCATGAACATCAGCACGATGACCCTCAGGTAGACGAAGGCCGCCACGACGCTCGCGAGGACCCCGATCAGCACCAGGTACCAGTACCCGGCCTCGGTCGCGGCTCGGAACACGGCCACTTTGGCCACGAAGCCGACCGTCGGGGGGATCCCGGCGAGCGAGAGAAGGAACAGGGTGAGCAGGCCGGCCGCCACCGGGCTCCGCCGCGCGAGCCCTGCGTAGGCCGAGAGCGAGGTGTGGCGCTCGCCCCGGGCCGAGACCACCATGACCACGCCGAACGCCCCGATCACCGTCGCCGCATAGGCCACGAGGTAGAACAGGGCGGAGCCGATCCCGTCCTCCCCCGCCGCCGTGAGGCCGAGCAGCACGAACCCGGCGTGGCTGATGCTCGAGTACGCGAGGAGGCGCTTGATGTCCGTCTGTGCGATCGCGAGGACGCTCCCCGCCACGATCGAGACCGCCGCCAGGATCCCCACGACGGGCTGCCAGTCCCACGTGATCGGTTGGAACGAGATGTTGAACACGCGGATGAAGGCGGCGAACGCCGCGACCTTGGTTCCGGCGGACATGAATCCGGTCACCGCGGTCGGCGCTCCCTGGTAGACGTCGGGCGTCCACATGTGGAACGGCACCGCCGACACCTTGAACGCGAACCCCACCGCGAGGAGCCCCATCGCGGTCACGGCGAGTGCGACCGAACCGGTTCGGCCCGCGAGCGCATCGGCGATCGCCGGCAGCCGCGTGGAACCCGACGCGCCGTAGGCCATCGCGATCCCGAACAGGAAGAAGGCCGACGAGAACGAGCCGAGCAGGAAGTACTTCATCGCGCCCTCGATCGAGCCGAGCCGGGTGGAGAAGCCGGTCAGCACGTACAGGGACAGGGACAGGATCTCGAGCGCGAGGAACGCCATGATCAGGTCCGCGGAGACGGCGAACAGCGTCATCCCGGCCGTCGCGAACAACAGCAACGGAGAGAACTCGGCCCTGCCCTCCCCCGAGCGCTCGAAGTAGTGGTGCCCGAGCACCGCGCCCAGTGCAGCGACGCCGAGGATCACCACACGGACGACGACCCCGAACCGATCCGTCGAGATCGACCCGGCGAGGACCGTGGGGGCGCCATCCCAGTCCCAGAGCCGGATGCTCGCGACGCCGGCCGCGGCGATGCCGCCCAGGCAGAGCACCAGCAGGGCCGTGGGCGAGGCCTTGCGCGCCGCGACCCCGGCGATCAACAGGACCACGCCGACGCCGACCAAGATCAGCTCGGGCAGGATCGGGCCCAGCTCGACCGGCGGGGTCGGCATCAGGGCTCACCCCCATCGGCGGTGGCATCGACCCCGGCCGCGGTCACCGAAACGGCGGCGACGTCCGGCGGCGGGAGCATCGCCCGCAGGCCGCCCGGGAGTCCGCGCTGGTCGACGTCGACGCTCCGCACCCAGGCGACCACGCCGGCCGAAGACGGGTTGATCCGGTCCAGGACGAGGTTCGGAGCGACGCCGAGCACGAGCATCACCGCGACGACGGGGACGACCGCCCCGAGCTCGCGCGGCAGCAGGTCGACCAGTCCCCGGTGACGCTCGGCCCCCGGACCCTGGAACGCCCGCTGGTAGGCCCACAGCATGTAGATCGCGGCGAGGACGACGCCGGTCACCGCCACGGCGCCCAGGACCCGATCGGCGCCGAACGAGCCCAGGATCACGAGGAACTCGCCGACGAAGTTGTTCAGCCCGGGGAGCCCGATCGAGGAGAGCGTCGCCACGAGGAAGGCCGCCGCGATCCACGGCGTCACCGACGCCAGCCCACCCATCTCCGACAGGTCGCGCGTGTGGGTGCGCTCGTACAGGACGCCGATCACGAAGAACAGCAGGCCGGTCGAGAGCCCGTGGTTCACCATCTGCATCACGGCGCCGCTCGTGCCCTGCATCGTGAACGTGAAGATGCCGAGGATCACGAACCCCATGTGGCTGACCGACGAGTACGCGACGAGGCGTTTCACATCGGTCTGCATCATCGCGACGATGGCTCCATACACGATCCCGACGACCGCGAGGATGCCGATCGCGTCGGCGAAGTAGCGAGACGCCTCGGGGAACAGGTCGAGATTGAACCGGAGCAGGCCGTACGGCCCAGCCTTCAGGAGCAGCGCGGCCAGGACGATCGAGCCGTTCGTCGGCGCCTCTGTGTGCGCGTCGGGGAGCCACGTGTGCAGCGGGAAGATCGGCACCTTGACCGCGAACGCCACGAAGAAGGCCAGGAACAACCACCGCTGCGTCGTCGTGGCGAGCGAGAGCCGCTCCATCTGACGGATGTCGAAGCTCGCGTGCGCGAGCTGCTGGGAGGTCTGGAACCACAGATAGACGATCCCGAGCAACAGGAAGGCCGAGCCAGCCATCGTGTACAGGAAGAACTTCAGGCTCGCGTAGACGCGCCGGGACGACCCCCACATGCCGATCACGAGGAACATCGGGACGAGCAGCGCCTCGAAGAAGACGAAGAACAGCAGCAGGTCCAGCGCGAGGAACGAACCCACGATCGCGGTCTCGAGCAGCAGCGTGAGCGCCATGAACAACCGGACCCGATGGGTCACGCCCCACGACGAGACGATCGCCACCGGGGTCATGAATGCCGTGAGCACGATCATCCAGATGCTGAACCCGTCGACGCCGACGAGGTACGACACGCCCGCCGACGGCAGCCAGTCGGCGTGCTCGACCAGCTGATAGCCGGCGACCGAGGGATCGAACGCGCCCACCACGCCGAGCGCGACCAGGAACGTGGCCAGCGAGACGACCAGGGCGACGGTCCTAGCGTGAAGGTCGCTCACCCCGCGCCACAGCGCGAGGACGGGGACCCCCACGAGCGGCAGGAAGATGACGACGGTCAGCCAGGGCATCGTCAGGCCCTCAGTCCCAGGAACAACAGGAGCGCCACCGCGCCGAGCAGGAATGCGAGCGCGTACGAGCGCACGAACCCGCGCTGGATCCTCGGGGCGACCTCGGAGGCGTCGACGACGTCCTCGGCGACCTCGTTCACCGCTCCGTCGATCACACGGTCGTCCACCACGGTGAGGGCCCGACCGAACGCCTTGCCGGGATGCTGGACCAGCCAGGCGTAGAGCGTGTTGAGGTAGAAGGCGTTCGCCAGCCACCCGGCGAGCTCGGGCTGGCGTTGGGGGAAGGCCTCCCAGTCGACGCGGCCGGAGGCCCAGATCCAGAAGGCCACGGCGACCGCCGCGAGCGCGAGCACGACCGAGATCGAGATCAGGGCCGCTTCGGGCAGGGCGGCCTCGCCGTGTTCGACCACGCCCACGACCGGTTCGAGGAAGCGAGCCAGGCGGCCGCCCTCGGCCGTCAGGCCCAGGAACAGTCCCCCGACGACCGTGAGGAACGCGAGGACCGCGAGCGGAGCCTGCATCGGCCCCGGGGCCTCGTGCGCATGCTCCCTGCCGCGCCGGCGGCCGAAGAACGTCAGGAACAGCGGTCGCGCGATGTAGAGCGCCGACAGGAAGGCGCCGAGCGACGCCAGGACCCATGCCACCTCCCGGCCGCTCGTGGCGGCGAACCCGACGATCTGGTCCTTCGCGAAGAAGCCCGCGAGCGGCGGGATGCCGGCGAGCGACAACGCCCCGAGCGTGAACCAGGCGGCCGAGAGCGGCATGTCCGCCCGAAGGCCTCCCATGCGCCGCATGTCGGTCTCGTCGTGCAGGCCGTGCAGGACGTTGCCGGCCGTGAGGAACAGCAGAGCCTTGTAGAACGCATGGCAGACGAGCAGCAGCATGGCTCCGGTGTAGAAGCGCATCCCGGCCGCGAAGAACATGAACCCGATCTGGCTCATCGTCGAGTACGCGAGCGCGCGCTTGAGGTCGAACTGGCCGATCGACGCGAGCGCCGCGTACAACGCCGAGACCAGGCCGACCACCAGGACGACCGTGAGCGCCGTCCCCGAGAGCTCGAAGAGCACGTGCGAACGCACGACGAGGTAGACGCCGGCCGTCACCATCGTCGCCGCGTGGATCAACGCCGACACCGGCGTGGGACCCTCCATCGCGTCCGGGAGCCAGACGTGCAGCGGCAGCTGCGCCGACTTGCCGATCGCGCCGGCCAGCAGGAGCAGGGCGATCGCGGTGGCCGCGCCCTGCGTCAGCTCGCTTGCGCCCCGGCCGAACACGGCGCCGAAATCCAGCGACCCCACGTGCAGCCAGATCAGCACGATCCCGAGCAGCATCGCGGCGTCGCCGATCCGCGTCGTGACGAAGGCCTTCTTCGCGGCGCTCGAGGCCGATGGACGCTCGAACCAGAACCCGATCAGCAGGTACGAGCACAGGCCGACGCCCTCCCATCCCAGGTACAGCAGGAGGTAGTTGTCCGCGAGGACGAGCATCAGCATGAAGAAGACGAACAAGTTCAGATGAGCGAAGAAGACCCCGAACCGCGGGTCGTGGTCCATGTAGCCGATCGCGTACAGGTGGATCAGCGCCCCGACCCCGGTGACTACCAGGGTCATCGTGATCGAGAGGGGGTCGACCCGCAGGGCGACGTCGACCGAGAACGTCCCGACCGTGATCCAGTCGAACAGGTTCGCCACGTGCACACGCTGGTCCGCTGGGAGCCCGAGCAGGTCGACGAGCGCGGCCACCACCAGCACGAAGCCGAGCCCGACCAGCCCCGTCGCGAGCCACCCTGCCGCCTTGCCGAGCCGCCGACCGAGCAAGAGGTTCAGAGCGGCGCCAGCG
>Ga0207428_10001564_pt1 | contig 23912 bp, 24 predicted proteins | sample RhiMethybrSRZTD1_FD_187600 | JGI IMG/M metagenome (GOLD analysis project Ga0207428, IMG submission 187600) | Populus rhizosphere microbial communities from Tennessee, USA - Rhizosphere MetaG P. TD hybrid SRZTD1 (SPAdes) (version 3) | ecosystem: Host-associated > Plants > Roots > Rhizosphere >...
CCCACCAGGCCTATCGCACGGCGAGTCACCTGCTCGTCGCCGCGAACGGCCGCTGGCTGCTCGATGGTTCGGCGGTGGGAGAAAAGATGCCGCATCCGCTCGGCCTGGTGGAGCTCGGCGACCTGATCGTCGTCGCCGGCGAAAGCTCGCTCCATGTCTACCGCACCGACGGCGCCCTGGTCGACCGGCTCGATGGCTACGCATTGCCGCGGGCTCCGCTCGAGGCGATCGGGGCAGGCGAAGGCGAGCTCGTCGTGCAGACTGCCGCCGGCCCGTACACCAGTGCCGACGTGCTGAGCTGGCGGCCAGGCGCGCCGAAAGTCGTGGCCTGGTCGACGCCGACACCGCTCGCCGCTTCCGATCGCGAGGCCTACTCAGGGCGCCTGGCGCCTGGAATCTCGCTTCAGCGGATTCTGCTGGATCTGCACAGCGGCCGGTTCCTGGGAAGGCTCGGTCCGCTGTTCTTCGATCTGGTGGCGATCTTCCTGACTCTTCTTGCGCTGAGCGGAGCCTGGATGTTCATCGCGCCGCGCCTGAGGCGTTAGCAAAGGCTATGCGTATACCGGCCTTTGTGCTCGCGACGGCGCTTGTCGGGATGCCCTGCGCGGCGTCGCCCGCGGCCGAATATCGGGCGAGCTCTTATGTCTTCGGCACGCTGGCCCAGGTAACGGTGCCGGAGGCAGACCTCGGCCGCGCGCAGCGCGCCGTGGCCAGCGTGTTTCGCGAATTTGACCGCATGCATCGCGACCTGCACGCATGGCAGCCAGGCGAGCTGGTCGCGCTGAACGAAGCGATCGCGCGCGGCGAGAAGGACGTGGCGACGACCGCCGAGATCGCCGCCCTCATCCAGGAGGCGCGGCGGTTTTCCGATCGCTCAGGCGACCTCTTCAACCCGGCGATCGGCAAGCTGGTCGCGCTGTGGAGCTTCCACCGTGACGAGCCCGGCGGACCATTGCCGGACCCGTCGGAAATCGCCCGCATCGTGCGGGCGCACCCGCGAATGACCGACCTGGCCGTGCGCGGAACCACCGTGCACAGTTCCAACCCCGCGGTGCGGCTCGACTTCGGCGGCTACGCGAAAGGGTACGCGCTCGATCGGGCCGCAGCGATCCTTCGAGAAGGCGGCGTCGCGAACGCGCTGGTCAACGTCGGGGGCAACATTCTCGCGCTTGGACGGCACGGCGACGCGCCCTGGTGCATCGGCCTGGAGGATCCTCGCAAGGCGCCTGGCGAGGCAGGGTTGCTGGGCACGATCGAGTTGGCCGACGGCGAAGCGATCGGAACCTCCGGTGACTACCGCAGGTACTACAACGTCGACGGCAAGCGCTACTCTCACATCATCGATCCGCGCAGCGGCTATCCGTCGACGGGAGTTCGTTCGGTGACGGTGGTGGTCCCGCCGCGCCCCGGAGCCGGCGCGCTATCCGACGCCGCAAGCAAGCCGCTGTTCATCGCGGGACCGCTCGGCTGGAGAGAGACGGCCGAGAAGCTGGGCATCACGCAGGCGCTGCTCGTCGACGACGAGGGTCAATTGCAGGTGACACCCGAGTTGGCGCGGCGGCTGCGGTGACGCTGTACCGGGCCTTTTGATCCGGCCGGCGCTGTTAGACTCGCCCGCGAGGAGGCGTCCATGAGAGTTCTCGTTTCGATCGTGCTGTCGCTCGCCGCGCTCGGCGTGCAGGGACAGCCCTACCCGTCCAAGCCGATCCGCTACATAGTCCCGTTCGCTCCGGGCGGCACGACCGACATCCTCGGTCGAATGGTGGCGGCGGGGCTTTCGAGCTCGCTCGGCCAGCCGGTGGTGGTGGAAAACAAGCCCGGCCAGGCGGGCTCCATCGGCTCGACCGAGCTCGCGCGCGCGACACCCGATGGCTACACGGTCGGCGGCGGCACCATCAGCTCGCACGCCATCAACGTCACGCTGTATCCAAGCCTGCCCTATGACCCGGTGAAGGACTTCGCGCCGATCACGATGCTCGCCACGCTGCCGAACATGCTGATCGTCCACCCCGGCCTCAACGTCAACAGCGTAAAGGAGCTGATCGCGCTGCTGAAGAGCAATCCCAACAAGTACAGCTTCGGCTCGGCGGGCAACGGCACTTCCCAGCACATCTCCGGCGAGCTGTTCAAGATCATGACCGGCACGCAGATGCAGCACATTCCCTACAAGGGCAGCGGCCCGATGATCCCGGACCTGCTCGCCGGAACCATCCAGCTCTCGTTCGAGAACATCACCACCGCCTACCCGCCGGTGAAAGCGGGCAGGCTGAAGGCGCTTGCGGTGACCTCATCCAGGCGCTCGTTCGTCGCGCCCGACGTGCCGACGATGGCGGAAGCCGGCCTTGCCGGCTACGACATCAGCTCCTGGCAGGCGATGTACGCGCCCGCCGGCACGCCGAGGGAAATCGTGGCGCGGCTGCATGCCGAGACCGCGAAGATCCTGCGCGCGCCTGAAAATCAAAAGAAGCTTTCCGATCTCGGGCTCGACGCCGGCGGCATGTCGCCCGACGAGCTGCTCGCGCTGATGCGCTCGGACATCCCGCGCCTGGGAAAAGTGGTGCGCGAGTCCGGCGCGAAGGTGGACTGAGCGAACTAGGAAGTCTTGGCTGCCGCCTGCGCCTGGCGCGTCTTGTCCAGCACGGTCATGGCGGTTGCCACCATGCTGGCGACGTCGCCGGCTTGCGCGGGAAGAATCAACGTGTTGCTCGTCTTGGCGAGGTTGGCGAACGCGTCCACATACTGCTGCGCCACCTTGAGATTCGCCGCCTCGAGCCCGCCCTTGTCGCCGATGGCGTCGGCCACCGCGCGCACGCCCGCGGCAGTGGCCTCGGCGATCACGCGGATCGCAGTGGCCTCGCCCTGCGCCTTGTTGATCGCGGCCTGCTTTTCTCCTTCGGACCTGAGCACCGCCGCCTGCTTCTCGCCGTCGGCGACGTTGATCTCCTGCTGCCGCTCGCCCTCGGATTTCGCGATCAGCGCGCGCTTCTCGCGCTCCGCGGTGATCTGCTGCTGCATGGAGCGCAGGATCGCCTCCGGCGGCGTCAGGCTCTTGATCTCGTAGCGCAGCACCTTGATGCCCCAGTTGCGCCCCGCCTCGTCGAGCGCCGCCACGATCTGCCGGTTGATCTCGTCGCGCGATTCGAAGGTCTTGTCGAGCTCCATCTTGCCGATCTCGCTGCGCAGCGTGGTCTGGGCGAGCTGCGAGATGGCGGCGATGTAGTTCGACGAGCCGTACGACGCGAGCCGCGGATCGGTCACCTGGTAGTACAGGATGCCGTCGACCCCGAGCTGCGTGTTGTCCTTCGTGATGCACACCTGTTCGGGAACGTCGAGCGGCACTTCCTTCAGCGAGTGCACATAGCCGACGCGGTCGAGGAACGGGATGATGAGGTTGAGGCCGGGGTCGAGCACGCCGTGAAAGCGGCCGAGGCGCTCGACCACCCATGCGCTCTGCTGCGGCACGATGCGCACGCCCTCGATCACGAAGGCGACGATTACACCGATGACCAGCACCCAGGGCCAGTAGCGTGACAGTTCCGGCACCAGGGCTGCGACGACCGCAAGCCCGATCGCCACCGCGAGCTTCAATAGCATGGTGGAGCTCCTCCTCCCTCCAGATGAACTGCGTGCCCCTCAGGTGGGGCGGTTCTTGCCGACTTTGAGCGTGTTGCCATCCGTCGCGAGCACGTACACGGTGGTCCCCGGCTCGAGGGGCTCGGGCCCCTCGACGCGGGCGTCCCAGCTCGCGCCGCGGTAGCGCACGCGGGCGAGGCGCGCAGGCGCATCGATCCAGGTCTCGAAGCTTGCAGGCATGCCGGCGTCGACCGGCGGCATCTGGCGGCTCCTGTTGTTCTCGCGATAGGCGTGCACGCCATAGCAGCCGCCCGCGGCGATGAGGCACGCCACGACGACCTGCACCGGGAAGTCGTAGCCGAGCCATGCGGTGCCCGCAGCGCCGAACGCGGCAACACCGAGCATCAGCAGGTAGAACGTTCCCGTCAGCAGCTCGACGATGACCAGCGCGAGCCCGACGATCGCCCAGGTGAGCGCCGGATCCATGCGGTCAATTATAGAATCCGCGCATGACTCCGGAGCAAAGCTACGCCGCCGCGCGGACGCTGCACCAGACGCGCGTGCGCGAAGGTTGGCGCCCGATCGGGCGCAAGATCGGCTTCACCAACCGCAGCATCTGGCCGCGCTACGGCGTCTACGAGCCGATTTGGGGAACGGTGTACGACCGCACCCTGATCGAATCCACCGACAATCGGGCCGCAGTCGTCCTGGATGGATTGCATCAACCCCGGATCGAGCCCGAGATCTGCTTCAAGCTGCGCGGCAGCCCTCGATCGGCAAGCAACGCCGACCTGCTCGCCGCCATCGAGTGGGTGGGCCATTCGGTGGAAATCGTCCAATGCGACCAGCCGGGCTGGAAAACCAGCCTGGAGCATTCCATTTCGTTCAACGGCCTGCATGGCCGCCTGATCCTCGGCAGCCGGATGCCCATCGACGCGCTGCCCGGGCTGGAGGCCCGGCTGCCGCGGATGGAAATGATCCTGAGCAAGGGTGACGCGGTCGTCGACCGCGGCCTTGGCGAGATCGTGCTGGGAAGCCCGCTCGCCGCGCTCGGGCACCTCGTGCGACTGCTCTCGACGCAACCGGAGGCGCGGCCGCTCGCGGCGGGCGAAATCATCAGCACCGGCACGCTCACCGATGCCCACCCGGTGGCGCCGGGCGAGGCCTGGAGCACCGAGATCCGCGGCCTGCCGCTCTCCGGAATGCACCTCGCCTTTTCATGAGGCCGCTCGACGGAATTACCGTCGTAGCACTCGAGCAGGTCATCGCCGGCCCCTTCGCCACGCGGCAGCTTGCCGAACTGGGCGCGCGCGTCATCAAGATCGAGCGACCGGGCGGGGGCGACGCTGCCCGCACCTACGACCGCACGGTGAAAGGGCTGTCATCGCATTTCGTATGGACCAACCGCTCCAAGGAAAGCCTGGCGCTCGACGTGAAACATCCGGCGGCGAGCGAGATCCTGGAAAAACTCGTTGCCACAGCCGATGTCTTCCTCCAGAACCTCGCGCCGGGGGCGGTCGAGCGGCTCGGGTTGGGCGCCCAGGCTCTGAGGACCAGGCATCCGCGCCTCATCTGGTGCGGGATTTCCGGCTATGGCCCCGCCGGACCGTACGCCAAGAAGAAGGCCTATGACCTCCTGGTGCAGTGCGAAGCCGGGCTGCTCTCGGTCACCGGCAGCCCCGACGCGCCGGCAAAGGCAGGCATCCCGGTGGCCGACATTGCGGCGGGCATGTACGCTTTCTCCGCCGTGCTAGCCGCACTGATCCGCAGAGGCCGCACCGGCGAGGGCGCGACGCTCGAGATCACGATGTTCGAGGCGCTGGGCGAATGGATGGGGTTCCCAGCCTATTTCACCGGCTATGGCGGCGAGCCGCCGCCCCGCTCGGGGGCGTACCACGCCACCATCGTGCCCTACGGACCCTTCAGGGCCGGCGATGGCGGCACCGTATTCCTCAGCGTGCAGAACGAGCGGGAGTTCGCCCGCTTCTGCGGGCAGGTTCTCCAAAACGGCGGCTTGGCGGACGATCCCCGGTTCGCCACGTCCCCGGCCCGGCAGAAGCACCGCGGCGCATTGCATGCCGAAATCGACCGCATTTTCGGCGCATTGAGCTCGGAGGAACTCGTACGCAGGCTGGAGCAGGCGGACATCGCGAACGCCCGCCTGAACACGATGGAGGAGTTCTGGCGCCATCCACAGCTCGAGGCACGCGGGCGCTGGCGCACGGTCGGCTCGCCGGCGGGCGAGATCGCGATGCTGAAGCCGCCATTCAATCTGGACGGCATGGAGCCTCGCATGGACCCGATCCCGGCGCTGGGCGAGCACACCGATCGGGTGCTGCGCGAGCTGGGCTATTCCGAATCCGAGATCGAGGGCCTGCGCCGCGACGGGGCGGTCTAGCTATTTCTTGCCGCCGTCGATGCCTGCTGCCTTGGCAAGATCGCGATGCACTCTCGCGACGCGCTCGACCTCGCCCTTGGCGGGAAAGCGCTCGTAGAACCCCTCCTCGCGGAACTGCTTCGCCAGGTCCGCCCAAGGGGCGAGACGCTGCTCCCAGCGGGCGAGCCTGCCTGTCTCGGGATCGGCATCGTCGCGCGCCAGGTCGGCGCAGACGCGGACCATCGCCTTGATGCTGACGGGCTTCGTGACCATGTACCCTTCCTTGCCCCAGACCGCGTCGCCGAAGACGCTGCGTGCCGCCTTGAAGAAGTCGCGGATTACGCCGTAGTAGCGCGGCACTTCCTTGGAGCTGCCGCCCGCGAGCTGGATCGAACGCCAGCGCCCGCGCACCCAGCGGTGCAGCTCGTTGAAAAGCTCCGCCTGCAGGACCCACTTGTCGCGCTGGCTGCGGCCGCCGAGGCGGTTGATGCGGTAGCGCAGCGGGCTGTCGCCTTCGCTGTAGAGCTTCTCCACCAGCCGGGCGGCGAACTTGCGGTCGGGCGCGGCAAACGACACGTGCTCGTACAGGTCGACCAGGTGGCTCTTGTTGATGCGCGTGGGGGTCGAGTTGATGATCACGAACATCTCGGTGGCGAAGTCCTCGCTGCGCCCGTCGAAGATGATGCACGGCACGTTGATGGTGGCAGCGTCGTCGGGCCGCTCGTGCAGGTAGAAGTTCAGCGCCGCGAGGCGGTGCTGGCCGTCGATGATCAGGAACTTGGAGCCGGGCTCGTTGATGGTGCCGGCGCCGCCGTCGCCGCTCGGACGGAAGGTCAGCCGCTCGGACGTGAACAAGAGCACCGTGCCAGGGATCGGCGGCTGCGTCACCGCAGTCTCGTAGAAATTCTTGAGCTGGCGGACTTTTCCGCGCGAGATGGAGCGCTGGAACGCCGAGTCGGTGCGCTCGATGCGGGCGATGAACTGCGCGATGTCGTCGTCCTCCGAGACTCGCCCGGGCTCGATCTGCTCGCCCTCGCCGTAGAAGCGGCTGATGAAGCGCACCTTGCCCAGGAGATCCTTGGCTCGATAGCTGACAAAGTAAAAGACGCCGTCCTTTTGACGGATCTGCGTCGCCTGCATGGAACTCCCTCCGTACGCCTGCCGGGCGGAATGCTTGTTTCGGGGCGAATATACCCGAAACCTACGAGCAGGACGGGAGCATAAGCACCTGCAGCACCTCGGCGGTAGCGCGGTTTTGAACGAAGGCCACTACCCCGGAGTTGGCGCGCTGCGCCCCGGGCAGCAGCCGCAGGGCCCGCTCCAGGGCAATTCTCGGCCCGGAAAACCCGAGCGGCCCCTGCCATTCGAGCGCCACGTGGTCGTGCGCGAGGGTGCGGCCGCGGTTTTCTCCGGCGCTCACCCGGGTCTCGAGGCGGTTTTCATAGGCCGCGAGGTACAGGCCCACCGCATCTGCTGGCGCGGTATCGAGGACGGCGGCGCTGACGCGCACCGTGAGCGTGCCTGGCTCTGCCGGAAGGAGCTCCAGTGCGATCTCGGCGCGGGCCGGCCGCGCGTTGATCTTCGCGAGCGCCTCTTCGAACGCCGGGGTTCCCCAACCCCGGAAGTCCTGCCCCTGGAGCATCACCTGGGGGGTGTAGACGAGCGCGAGGCGCTGCAGCTGGGTGAGCTTGCGCTGACGCTGCGAGAATTGGCGCTTCGCGTAGCGGTCCTTCCAGCCGATGTAGTCCCAATAATCGACATGGAGCGCGAGGGGCACCACGCGCTCAGGGACGTAGCCGCGCGACGACAGACTGGAAAGCCACCGGTCCGCAGGCGGGCAGCTGCTGCATCCCTCGGAGGTATAAAGCTCGACCAGGGCGGCGGTATTGGGGCCGGACTTCGCGACGCACTGCCCCGCCTGCACCGAGGCGGCGAAGGCCGCCGCAAGAACGCCAACCGCAATCCGCATCGCCCTGAGTCGAAACCGCGGCGTCGACCTTACCGGATCGGACTCCATAATCGCGCGTGTCCCGCCTGTCCTTTTTCCTCGCCTCGCTGGTGTGGAACCTCGGGCTCGGGATGACGTGGCTCGTGGTCCCGCTCTATGCCGCCTCCCAGGGCCTTTCCAACGCCCAGATCGGGGTGCTCTTTTCGGCTCCGGTCCTGATCCAGGCCGCCCTGAACCTCGTGGGCGGAGCCTACACCGACCGCGTCGGCGGCCGGAACATCATGCTCGCCTCCTGCTTGGTCATGGCGCTCGCGGCCGTCTGGTTCATGGTCGCAAAGGGGTTCTGGATGCTCCTCGCCGGGCAGATCGGCCTGATTCTGGCCCGAGCCGCGTTCTGGCCGGCGACCTGGGCCATGGCGAGCGAGTTGCCGGGAAACCGCGGCATCGAGCTCGGACGGCTGAACGCGGTCACCAACGTGGGGCAGATCGCGGGCGCAGCGCTCTGCGGAATGCTGCTCGCTGCTACGACCTTCAATGCCACTTTCGGCACGCTGGCGGCGACCGGAGTCTTGGCGTTCGCGGTCGGACTTGCGACGCGCGGGTCCCGGTCGAGGCGCCACGCCGCGGGACGCAGCGTCCTCGCCGCGTACGGGCCGCTTCTCCGTCAGCGGATCATCCGTTACTCGGTCTTCTGCGCCTACATCTCGGCGCTACCGTTCTCGCTCTCCATGTCCTTCTATCCGCTGCTGCTGGCGCGCTACGGCTATGGCGAGGACACCTCCGGCTTGCTCCTCGCGTTGCGCGCTTTGGGCGCCATCGCCGCGGGACTCATTGCGGGCCGGTTCGTGCGCACGGGGCCGGAGACGCTCTGGCCCGTGGTGTGCGCGGTTGGCGTGGCGGCGGGCGTCGGCCTGCTCCCCGGCGTCAACCACCTGGCGCCGATCGGGCTCTGGATGGCGGTGGTCGGGTTCGGGTCGGGCGCCATGACGCTCTACTTCCAGATCACCATCGCGGAGGCCAGCCGGCCGGAGGAGCGCGGGGCGGCGCTGGCGCTCGGCGGCATGGGCTGGAGCCTGTCGCACCTCTCCACCCCGCTCCTCATGGGCTTCCTTGCCGACCGCTACGGCATCGTCGAAGCGTTCTACGTGCTCGGCGGCCTCGCGCTCGCCTGCGCGGTCCTCATCGCGTGGATGAGACGGTGGGCTTTTCAAGGCGGGCCTCCAATCAGGCCAGCTTGAACATCCCCGGCTCAAGCGAATGGCGTTCCAGGAGGCGGTAGAACTCGGTGCGGTTGCGCCCGGCGAGGCGCGCGGCCTTGGTGACGTTGCCCCCGGTGATCTTGAGGATCCTCACCAGGTAGTCGCGCTCGAAGGCCTTTCTCGCCTCGTCCAGCGGCGTGAGCGCGCTGTCGGCCACGTCCAGGGCCTGGCGGACCAACGATTCCGGGATCACCTCGGTGGGGGCGAGCGCCACCGCCTGCTCGATCACGTTCAGGAGCTGGCGCACGTTCCCAGGCCAGGGCGCCGACACCAAAAGCTGCATCGCCTCGGGGGCGAGCGCCAGGCGGCCCTTGCGGTAGCGCTCCCCAAGGCGCGACATGAAATGGTTGGTCAGCAGCGGGATGTCCTCGCGGCGCTCCGCCAGCGCCGGGATGTAGAGCTTCACCACGTTCAGCCGGTAGTAGAGATCCTCCCGGAACTCCCCGGCGGCAATCCTCTCTTCGAGCTTACGGTGCGTGGCCGCAATCACCCGCACGTCGATCTCGTGGAACTCGTGCGAGCCTACGGGCCTGACCTTTCTTTCCTCCAATGCCCTCAACAGCTTCACCTGCAGCGGCAGCGGCATATCCCCGATCTCGTCGAGGAACAGCGTCCCCGCCTGGGCCGCCTGAAAGAGCCCCCGGCGGTCGGCCACCGCCCCGGTAAAGGAGCCCTTCTTGTGCCCAAAGAGCTCCGACTCCAAGAGCCCCTCCGGAATCGCCCCGCAGTTCACCGCCACAAAGGGCGCCTGGGCCCGCGGGCTGGCACGGTGGATCGCCCTCGCCAGCAGCTCCTTGCCCGTGCCGCTCGCCCCAAAGATGCACACCGAAGCGTCCGAGGCCGCCACGCGCCGCGCCTGCGCCAGCAAGTCCTCCATGGCCGAGGAGCGCGTGATCAGCTCCGCCCTCCACTCCTCCATGTCCCCCAAAATCGGGCTCGACAACCTCATCGCCTCCGCCACCGTGTCGAGCAGCACCTTGGGCTCGAAGGGCTTGGTCAAAAACGAAAACACCCCCCGCCGCGTCGCCGCCACCGCCTCCGGAATCGTCCCGTGCGCCGTCAAAATCACCACCGGCAACGACGGCGAATCCCGATGAATCGCATCAAACAGCGCCATCCCGTCCATCCCCTGCATGCGCAAATCCGTCACCACCACCTGCGGCCGCGACACCGACAGCGCCGCCAGCGCCGCCTCCCCGCTCTCCACCGCCGTCACCGCATACCCCGAAGCACTCAGCCTCATCGCAATCAACTGCAGCAAATCCTTGTCGTCATCGACCAGGATCACTTTGGGATTCTCATTGCTCATTGTTTAGGCCTTCTCCTCACGCTGACAGGTAATTCTTGCCCGCTGTCGTTACGCGGCGTCGGCAAGCGTACGCGCCGAACGGCGCGGAAGTGTGACACGAAAATGACCGCCGCTTCCTTCGGCCACGACGGCGATGTGGCCGCCGTGCGCCTCCACCAGCTCGCGTGCAATCGCGAGGCCCAGCCCGCTGCCTTTGATGCGCGTGCCTTCGCCCTTGCCGCGGCCGCGGAAGAAAAGATCGAAGATCGATTCGCGCTCCTCCGGCGGCACGCCGGGACCCGAGTCGATCACCTCGATCATTGCTTCGCCCGATTGCACTCGCGCCCTCACCGTGATGCGTCCGCCGGGCGGCGTGAACTTGACCGCATTGCTCACGAGGTTGTCGATGATCGAGCGCAGCTTCTCCGGATCGGCCTCGAGCATCGCCGCCTCCGCGTCGACTTCGAGCCGCAGGTTCTTCGAACGCGCCGCAAGCTCGTGCGCGCGCGCCGCTTCCGCCACCAGCGTGTCGAGCACGACCGGCGTCACTTCGAGCGAGGCCGCCGCGTGCAGGGCGCGCTGGTAGTCGAGGAGCTCCTCGATCAGGCGCTGCAGCTTCACGCTGTTGTCGCGCACGATCGACACCACCTGCTTCTGCGCCGGCACCAGCGGTCCCGCCACCTGGTCGTTCAGCAGCTCGGCGCCTTCGCGCAGCGCCGTGAGCGGCGTCTTCAGCTCGTGGGACACGTGCCGCAGGAAGCGGTTTTTCTGCGTCTCGAACTCCTCGAGGCGCCGGCGCAGCCAGTCGAGGCGCCGGCCGAGGTAGCGCAGGTCCTCGGGACCGCGCACCGCGATCGGCCGCGAGAAGTCGGCCGCGCCGAGCTGGCGGATCGCGTTGTCGATGGCGGCGATCGGCCGCGCGATGTAGCGCGTCAGCGCGAGCGCGATGGTGAGCGCGACCGCCGTGCTGAAAAGCAAAAGCAGGATGAGGCCGCGCTGAACCTCGTCGGCGCTCGCGCGCAGGCGCTCGACCTCCCGGTCGACGATGAGGTTGTTGATCGCGAGCACTTCGCGCGCCGCGTCGATAAGCTGGTCGACGCGCTCGGTGATCTCGGCCGGCTCGACGCGAACGCGCGGCAGGCCGGTGAGCAGATCGTAGAGCGCCTGCTCGTTGCCGACGGCGCGGCCGAGCGCGCCGAGCTGCGCGCCGTCGAGCGGCAGCTGTCCGATCTCCTCGGCGAGCTGGCGGAAGCTGCGGTGGACCCTGGCGTAGCCCTGCAGGAGCTCCGGGTCATCGAGCACCGCCGCCTGCTGCGCCAGGCGCTCGATCGTGCCGATGCGCTCGACCAGCGCCCGGCTCGCGCGCGCGGCCTGCGAGGCGTTGAACACGGCGCTGCGGCTTTCGCCGGCGAGACGCTCGGTGTTCCAGGCCGAGTAGGCGAGCGCGCCGACGAGCGGAAGCGCGACGAGAGTGAAGCCTGCGAGCAACAGCCCCAGGAATGAGCGCGGGTAAGTCATTCAAAGCGAAATCGTTACACGCCGTTGGACAATGTCCAATGTCAGGTGTTCACGACAGACGATTGTCGCTCCTGCACGACGCCTGCCCGGCCGAGGATGCGGTTGGCCCCGACGACGGTGCAGTGCGAGGGAACGTCTCGCGTCACGACCGCGTTCGCGCCGACCGTCGCGCCGTGCCCGACCCGGACCGCGCCGAGGATCTTCGCGCCCGCGCCGATGCAGACGTCGTCCTCGATCACGGGGGCGGCGGAGTCGGCGGGGTGCTTGTTGCCGATCGTGACCTGCTGCATCACGGTGACGCGGCTGCCGATCGATGCGTTGCGATGGATGAAGATGCCGTAGGGATGCGGCATCAGGATCGGCGCGGGCAGCGGGCAATAGATGCCGCAGTTGAGCAGCGTGCTCATGAAGTCCGAAAGCAGCGGCACCCGGTGGCGGCAGGCGAACTGCAGGATGCGCGCGGCGAGCGGGTTCGCGCCCACCACGGTGTCGGAGAACCTGCGCTCGACGCGCCGCTCGAGCCAGCGCAGCAGCGCGCGCTCGACCTTTGCCGCCGCGGGGGGCAGCGCCTCGGCGCGCTCGACGACGATCGATTCGAGGCGCGGCCGGTACGTGTCCGGCGGATCGAAGAGCACCGCGACGCCGGCGCCGCGCGGCCGTTCGGCGTAGGTGAGCTCGAGCGCGTCGAGCCCCGACGGAAAGGCCGGCGCGAGGTCGCGAACTACGCGCTCGCGAAGTGCGCCATTGTCGAAGCCGACGAAGGCGACCACGGCGTGGCGCGGCTGCAGGACGAGACTCAGCTTGGCGAGCAGCGCAAACGGGTTCGGCAGCGCACGGTAGAGGATGCGCCGTAACCGGGGCAGCGCAGCGCGGACCTGGTCCCACGAAGCCTGCTTGGCCGCGTGTGCCAGGAGGCGCATGTCGCGCCGGGCCGGCCAGAGGTCGCCGATGCGCTCGAGCGCGCCGCGCGGGTCGGCGTGCCACAAGCGCGACAGCCAGGCCGCGCGTGCCTCATCGATGCGCTGGGCCTGGATCGCCTCCACCAGGTTGTAGAGGAGGAGCACCTCGGGCCGGCCGGAAAGGAGCTCTTCCGAGCGCAGCAGGGCCCGCCAGGCCCGGTAGTAGTCGCCCACGGCGTGAACCTCGAGGAAGCTCGGATGGCCGACCTCGTCGCTCCACGCCAGCGTGAACTGGATCCGCTGCCGCTCGTCGCGGGAGAGCTGCACCAGGCGCAGGTCGAAGTCCTGGGCGAAGCGCGCCATGCGCCGGGGCATCCCCGACAGGGCGTCCTGGGCGACGGCGAGCGCCAGCTCGGACGAGGCCGCCTCCGGCCCGAGCGAGCGGAACGGCACGCCTTCGTCCCGCAGGCGGTCGAGCAACGCCTCGGCTACGTAGCCGCGCTCGTCCATCAGGCGTCCCCTTCCGTTTCCCCTCTCGCTTCCACCCGCGGTATCACCTTGATCAGCTTCCCTTTCGCCAGTTTGCATGTGTCACGAATGCGACGCAAACGCCATCCGTTCAGCCTGTGGCGAGGCGGCACGCGCGGTTGAAAGCCGCGAAAACGGCTGGCTAGGATCGCACCCATGAAAAATCTACAACGCCGCTTCACCGTCCTCGCCGCCGCTCTCTCTGTCACCGCCGCTCCGAGCGCGCGGGCGTTCGAAGCCGTCGACACCATCCCCTGGCCCTCGCGCGGAGGGTTCCCCGCCTATCCGGCCGACGAAACGCGGGCCACCGGCATCATGCTGGACGCCGGGGTCATGCGCGACGACAACGTGCTTCGCACCGAGACCGGCCCGCAGGCCGATACCATCACCCGTGTAGGCGGCGCGGTGCGACACGAGCAGCGCATTTTCGGTCGCCAATCGCTTCGCCTGGGGGCGCGCGGCGACTACTACAAGTACGATCACCTCTCCAACCTCGACCACGGGGCCTACGCGCTCGCGGGCGACTGGCTGTGGGAAGTCGGCAACAACCTCGCGGGAACCCTCGGCGCAGGCTACGTACAGCGCCAGGCCTCTCTCAGCGAGACCCAAGCCGCGCGCCTCGACCTGGTGAAGTCGGCCACCGCCGGCGGGACCGCGGCCTACCTGATCACACCGGGCTTGCGGCTGCGCGGCGGCCTCTCCGGGCTGAAGGAGGAGCGCACCCAGGCCGTCAAGACCGAGTCCAACGCCGCCACCGCAACCGCCGCGCTGGAATATGTAAGCCCGCTCCTCAACACCATCGGCCTCGAATATCGCAGCACGCAGGGCCAGGCCCCGCTCGCGGTGGGCGCGACCGGAAACACCGACTACGTCGAGCACGAGCTCGCCGTCGTTCTCACCTATGCGCTCGGCTCCCAGCTCCGCTTTGTGGGACGCCTGGGCCACACCGGGCGCGACTACGAAGAGGAAAACGCCACCCAGCACAACTTCTCGGGCGCCACCGGGCGCATGGCGCTCGACTGGCTGCCGGGGACCAAGACGGTCCTGCGCTTCGAGGCCTATCGCGAGCCGCGCTCGGTGATCGATGTCGCGGCGAGCCACATGCTGGTCAGCGGCGTCGGCTTCGGCCCGCGCTGGGCGCTGACGAACAAGGCCGTGCTCGCGGCGCAGCTGGTGCGCGAGCGGCGCGTTTTCGACGGCGATCCATCGATCGGGGCCGGGATCACGCGACGCGACGAGCTGATCAACCTGGCGCGCATCTCGGTCGGCTGGGAGCCGGCGCGGTACTGGCAGGTGAGCGCGGGGTTCGATCACGGCGAGCGCGAGTCCAATATCGTCGGCCGCGATTACCAGTTCAATGCGGTAATGGGAAACATCGCCTACGTCTGGTAGGCGCCTCGGGCAGCCGGGCGTACCGTCCCCGATCCCCTATCTTCCGTACGCGTCCTCCAGCCGCACGATGTCGTCCTCGCCGAGGTAGCTGCCGGACTGCACCTCGATCAGCTCGAGCGGCAGCTTTCCCGGGTTCTCGAGCCGGTGGCGGACGCCCGGCGGGATGTAGGTGGATTCGTTCTCGGTGAGGAGGAAGCACTCCTCGCCGCGCGTGACCCGCGCCGTGCCGCGCACCACGATCCAGTGCTCGGCACGGTGGTAGTGCATCTGCAGCGAAAGCGCCGCCCCGGGCTCGACGACGATGCGCTTCACCTGAAAGCGCTCGCCGGCTTCGATGCTGTCGTAGGTGCCCCACGGGCGATGCACCTTGCGGTGCGCGAGCGTCTCGGCGCGCCCCTGCGCCTTGAGCGCCGACACCAGGGGCCCGACCGCCTGGGCCCGGTCCTTCCGCGCGACCATGACCGCGTCGGGCGTCTCCACGACCACCACGTCGTCGAGCCCGACGCACGCGACCAGTCGGTGCTGCGCCACGACCAGGGCATTCGCGGTATCGGCGAGGTGCACATCGCCGTGCACCACGTTGCCGCGCGCATCCTTCTCGCCGATCTGCCACAGCGCGTCCCACGCGCCGACGTCGGTCCACTGCGCGTCCAGACGGACCACGACCGCCTCCGGCGGCGCCGGACTGTCGATGATGCGCTCCATCACCGCATAGTCGATCGAGTCGGCCGGACAGCTCTCGAACGCCGCCGCCTCGACGCGCATGAACGCGCCGTCGCGCCTGCCCTGCCGGTAGGCGCGCTCGCATGCCGTGAGAATGTCCCGGCGCAGGCTGCCGATCGCGTCGATCCACACCGACGCGCGCACGGCGAAGATGCCGGCGTTCCACAGATAGCCCTTCGACTCGAAGTACTCGCGCGCCCGCGCCGCATCGGGCTTCTCCACGAACGCTTCGATGAAGCTCGAGTCGGGTTCCGACACCGCGCCGCCGACCCGGATATAGCCATATCCCTGCTCCGGCGAGGACGGCGGCACGCCGAACGCGACCAGGTAGCCGCGATGCGCGAGCGCCGCGCCGTGCTGCGCGGCGCGCACGAACGCATCGCCGCGCGAAATGGCGTGGTCCGAAGGCATGACGAGGAGCACCGGGTCGTCGGCAGTGACGGCATGGACGGCCGCAAGCGTCAGGGCCGGCGCGGTGCCGCGTCCGGCGGGCTCGAGCACGATCGCCTTGGGGCGCGCGCCGATGTCTGCGGCTTGCTCGGCCACGAGGAAGCGGTGCGCCTCGTTGCAGATCACGAGCGGCTGCATCGAGCCGTCCAGCGCCGCGGCGCGCGCCAGCGTCTCCTGCAGCAGCGTGCGCGCGCCGTTCAGCGCATGCAGCGGCTTAGGATGATTCTCTCGCGAGAGCGGCCATAGCCGCGTGCCCGATCCGCCGCAGAGGACCACGGGCTGGATCAGCGTCGGGGTGACGCCCAGTTCGATCAAGCTGCCTCCTCGGGGACCGGGGCCGTCCCCGATTCCTGCCGTAGCGTTCTAGGGATGCAGGCGCGCCTGGCGCCGGCGCTCGCCGTAAAGGCGCCGCCAGTTCCAGTCTGCGACAAACCGAGCCCGGTAATCTGCCTGGGCGCATTCCCCCATTTGGCGCATTTTTTCCGGGAACGCCTCGGCCCAGGCAAGGCGCCGCGCGAGCTGACTCGCCGAGCCCGGATCGAAGAGCAGGCCGTTGCGGCCCGGCTCGACCAGCTCCGCGAACAGCGGCAGCCGGCTCGCGATCACCGGAACCGCTTCGGCGAACGCCAGGACGAGCGCGTGGGGCTCGGCGTCGTAGCTCAGGCCCGGCACGACGAGGTACGCGCAGCGCTGCATGCGCCCGCGCAGCTCCGCCGCGCTCGCGCCAGCGGTGAAGATCTCCACCCGAGCGCCCGGATAGAGCTCGAGCGCCTGAAGCAGCACATCGATGCCCTCTTCGACCGCGAAGCCGCCGACGTAGAGTCCGCCGCGGCGCGCGCTCATTCGGGCTTCCAGCGCCGGGTGCGGTACTCGATCTTCGGCGTCTTTCTCGGCGCGGCGGGCTGCTCGGGGACGGGCGCGGCCGGATCGTAGACGGCGACCTTCAACGTCTTGCGGGGCGGTCTTGCTTTCTGCTCGGGCTCCTGGGCCTCGTCCTCGCGGCCGCCGCGGCCGCGCAGGCGGCCGGAAGCGTAGAGATAGCCTGCGGCGGTGGCTGCTGCGCTCATGGGTTTCTTTCGGCTCCTTCAGTCGGTGCCCGGCATCCAAGCCGAGCGGTTTTGAATCAGGTTCCAGCAGGACCTCACCACCGGGTCGCCATGGTCCACCCGGCGCGCGGCCAGCGAGTGGTGCAGCAGCGCCCCGAGCAGGTACACGAGCGTCAGCGCGCCGATCACCTGCGCGCGCCAGGTCCATTCGGGGTACGCGGCGAGCGCGAACTCGCGGGCGCGCTTCATCGCCGAGACGAGAAACCGCGCGTTGACCGAGCGGCCATGCAGGGCGCGCTGGACGATGAGGTAGTGCAGCACGTCGTCGAGCGGACTCGCCTCGCTGCGCGCGCTGCCCCACTCGTACACGAAAAGCTGCGAGCCGAGAGCGCGGATGTTCCAGGGCGCGAAGTCGCCCTGGGACAGCACGTACGGACCGGTCCAGTAGAGGAGCGCCGTCTCGCAGTCGTGATAGGCCTCGCGCAGCGTGTCGAGGGTCGCCGCAGGGACGCAGCCCTCGAGCCGCGAAAGCGACCGGTCGATCTGCTCGGAACAGCCCGAAACCTCGAAGTCGGTGGAGCGAAAGCGCGCCTTGCCGAGGTTCGCCAGGAAGCGCTCGTGGCCCACGGTGAAGGCGCGGGTTTCGCCCCACCCCTGGGCGACGCTCATGACGAGGAAGCGCCGGCCCTCGGCGTTCGTCCCTTCGTCCAGCAAACGGGGCACCTGGCCTTCCAGGCTGCGCACGTCGGCGAGCTCGCGCAGCCACTGCGCCTCGCGCGCGAGCTGACGGTCGCCGGATTCATCCGAGGCAGTCTTGACGAGGGAGTAGGTGACCACGCGTTTTCGCCTGCTGCTTATGGACAGCGGGTGGCAGCAAGCGCCGTGCCTGCGTAGCGAGCCGTTGTCAAAACAGGCGGTTAAGCCACTCCAGACGCCGGCGGCCCGTGCGCGGCGTCGCCGGGGCTGGACTTCGCGCCGCGCGATCTAGAACAAAGGCTTGATTCCTAAGAAAGCGAGCGGTCGCGGGCACGCGACGTCGACGACTCGCTAGGTGTGTAATTGCCTCTACCATTGCGGCTATGCTCGGCGACGCGCATACGGGGGGACAGCAGCGGCTCGATCCGCTCTACGAGAGCGAGGTGCGGTTTCGCCGCCTCGCGGCGCTCTCCGCAGATATCTATTGGGAGCAGGACGAGGCGCTGCGCTTTACTTCGTTCTCCGCCAGCCGCGCGAGCCATATCGAGCGCGCCTACACCGACAAGCTTGTCGGCAGGACGCGCTGGCAGGGCGGCTACCTGAACATGACGGAAGCCGACTGGGTGGCGCATCGCGCCGTGCTGCAGGCGCGCCAGCCCTTCCGCGACCTGGAGCTCTGCCGCTACGACTCCCGCGGCTGCAAGGTCTGGTTCCGGGTGAGCGGCGAGCCGGTATTCGACGCCGCGGGCGTCTTCAGGGGCTACCAGGGAATCGCTTGCGATATTACCGAGCGCCGGCGCGCCGAGGAGCTGCGCGAGCTCGAGCATGCGGTGACGCGCATCCTCGCCGATGCCGACAGCGCGTCGGCCGCGCTGCAGACCGTGATCCGCGCGGTGTGCGAAACCGAAGGCTGGGAATGCGGCCGCTATTTCCGCGTCGACGAGCCGGCGCGGGTCCTGCGCTTCGCCGAGGGCTGGGGCATCGCCGATCCCGCGGTTCAGCGTTTCGTGCTGCTCTCGCGCGAGCTCGTCTACCGGCCCGGCGAGGGGCTGAGCGGCCTCGCCTGGCAGAAGGGCGAGATGGTCTGGGCCACCGACGTGGCGAATGACCCGCGCTCCTCCAAGGCCGCCATGCAAAAGATCGGCTCGCGCGAGATCGGCATCCACGGCTCATTCGTCTTTCCCATCGTCTCTTCCGCGGACACGCTCGGCGTGCTGAACTTCGCCAGCCGCAAGCCGCGCGTCCCCGAGGAGCAGCTGCTTCAGGCGATCACGGCGATCGGCGTGCAGATCAGCCAGTTCCTGCGGCGGCGCGAAGCCGACGAGAAGCGCCAGATCCTCGAAGGGCAGCTCCACCAGGCGCAGAAGATGCAGGCGATCGGCACCCTCGCCACCGGCATCGCGCACGAGTTCAACAACGTCCTGCGCGCGATCCTCGCCAACGTGGAGCTCGCGCGCATGGACGCGCCTCAGGACCACCCGGTGCGCGAAAGCATCGAGGAGATCGACAAGGCGAGCCGGCGCGCGCGCGACATCGTCCAGCGCGTTCTCGCCTTCGCCCGACCGCAGCCGGCGCAGCGGCGCCGCCTGTGCCTGGCCGAGGTGGCACGCGAAGCGATCCGCCTGCTCGGCCCGACGCTGCCAAGCGGAATCGAGCTCGCGGCCGAATTCGGCGCCGACACGCCCGAGATCCTCGGCGACGCGACCCAGGTCCACCAGCTCCTGCTCAACCTGTGCGCCAACGCCGCGCAGTCGATGGGTGAGGGGCCGGGACGGATCACCGTGAGCACGGCCGGCGTCATGGCTGGCCGCGGCGGCGAGGCGGCGATCTCGGGATTGCCGTCGGGACCGTACGCGCGCCTTTCGGTCGCGGACTCCGGCAGCGGCATCGACCCGGCGATCCACGCCCGCATCTTCGAGCCGTTCTTCAGCACCAAGTCCGCCGGCGAGGGCACCGGCCTCGGGCTTGCGATCGTGCACGGGATCGTGCGGGCGCACGAGGGCGCCATCGACCTCAAGAGCGAGCCCGGGAAGGGCACCACGTTTCACGTCTACTTCCCTGCGGTGCAGACCGCGGCGCGGCGCGACCCGCCGGTCGAGGCCTCGGAGAGCGCCCCCGGCCACGGTCGGCACGTGCTGTTTCTCGACGACAGCGAAGCACTGGTGTCGGCGATGGTGCGCAGCCTGTCGCGGCGCGGGTACCGGGTCAGCGGCTACAGCAGGCCGGAAGAGGCGTTGCAAGCGCTACGCGAGCAGCCGCGCTCATACGACGTCGTGGTCAGCGACTACATCATGCCCGGCATGACCGGACTCGACATCGCGCGCGAAGTGACCGCGATCCGACCCGAGCTGCCGGTGCTGCTCTTCTCCGGACATATCGACGAGGAGCTCAGGCGCAAGGCGCGCGATCTCGGCGTGCGCGAGCTGCTCGGCAAGCTCGACGCAGCCGACGAGCTCACCGAAGCGATCGCCCGGCTCACCGCGGCGCAGCCGGCCGTCGAGCGGCGTTAGAGCCAGGGCATCAGCGAGGCGTGGATCACGTCGGGCACGCCCTGCCCGCCGACCGAGCGGATCGCGAGGTCGACGTCGTTCAGCCCGAAGCGATGGGTCGTCACCTTCTCCAGCGGGAACCGCTTGGACGCGAGCTGCGCAAGCGCCAGCTCGCACGCCTTGTAGCTGTGGCCGCGCGCGCTCTTGATGGTGATGAACTTCACCGTCACGCGCTCGAGCGGGAAATTAGGGAATTCCTTCAGCTCGCCCTGCACGACGATCGTGCCGCCTTTGCGCTTGAGGCTCTCGATTCCCAGAAGAATCGGGATGGTGCCCGCGCCGGCGGTGCAATCGAGCACCACGTCGACGCCTTTGCCGCCGGTGATCTCGCGGATGCGCGCCAGCGGGTCCTCGGCGCTCACGTCGATGACGTGGTCCGCGCCCAGCGCTTTCGCGGTCTCTAGTCTGGCCCTGTCCTTTGAAGTGCCCGTCACGATGATCAGCGAGGCCCCGGCCTGCTTGCAGATCACCGTCTGCGACAGCCCCTGCTGCCCCGGCCCCTGGATCAGCACGGTGGAGTTGTAGCCCACGCCGCCGTCGAACAGCGACCATTCGACGCCGTTCGCCATCGGCGTCACCAGCCCGGCGAGCTCGGCCGTGACGCCCTCGGGCACGTGGTGCACGACCGCGTTCCATGGCAGGTAGACGTATTGCGCGAACCCGCCCCAGAGATGGGGCGCGCGCTCCGCCGAGGTGTAGCCATAGCGGATGCCCTCGGGGTTGGTGCGCCAGTCGGTGTTCTCGCAATGCCGGTACTGCCCCTGGTGGCACCACTCGCATTTGCCGCACATCACGTAGTGCTCGACGAAGACCAGATCGCCTTCCTTGAAGCCCTTGCGCCGCGTGAACTCGCGGCCCGCGCTTGCGATCACCCCGATGTTCTCGTGGCCCATGATCACCGGGGCGTTCGACGGCGGCGTCTTGTAGAGCTTCACGTCGGTGCCGCAGATGCCGGCCACCTCCATCTTCATGAGCGCGCTGTCCGCCGGGATCTCCGGCATCGGGAATTCGCGGATCTCGGTCTTGCCCGGGCCCGTCCTGACCGCCGCCAGTACTTTTTCCACCGTCTCGATCCTCCGATAATGGGGGCCAGTTTCTCATGCTTGCCCCCTCCAGAAAGGAACCCGGCCGGCTCGAGGCCGCGTCGCGCCTCAAGGCGTGGACCCGCAGCCGCTTCTCGCTCGCCGCGGACACCACCGTCATGGTGTCGGAGATCGAAAGCGCCCAGGCGGGGTTTCCGCCCGTTTCCACGGTGGTCGCGTTCTGGACCGCGGAACGGAAGCACTACCACTGGCGCATCTTCAAGCCGCTCGGCGAGGTGGTCGAGGACGACCTGCCGCCCGCCTGGTACAAATCGGCGCTCGAAGTCGACGCGGGAGTGCAGTGCGGGTGCTGCTAGTCGCCGGCGATCGCGAGGCCCTTGGCGATCCTGGTGAACCTGAGCTCGACGTGCTTGCCGCAGGCTTTGCCGAGGGCCTCGGTGAACGCCGCGGTGTCCTCGACTTTCATGCCGAGGCAGGCGTCGGACTGGGCGGTGCGCGCGTCCCAGGCGACGTCGACCTTGGCTTTGCAGACCACGCTGCCCTTGTGATAGACGCGCAGCAGGTAGCGACCGGTGAGCTCGGCTTCGTCGCCGCCCGGGATCAGCGAACGGGCAAGGTAGGTCTGCTCCGACCTGGGCACGAGCAGGCCGTTTTCCTGGCCGACCGCAAGGTCGCCGCAGATGAAGCCGAATTCGCGCACCGCAGCCATACCCGCCACATTACTCGGCCGCCATACATCGCGTTGAAAACTTCGGTCAGGAGGGCCGCTTGCGCCCGTGACCGATTTCACGCCGCTAGCTTCCTCTTTATCTTCGCGTCGAATCGGATGGAATCGATCACGCGGCGAGGGCGCGCCGGTTGCGGAACATCAGCCTGCGGCGTCGTCGCTTCCGGCGAACGCCGAGCGCATGGAGCCGAGATCATCCTCGAGCTCCTCGAGAGTCCATGCATCGAACGCGGCATCGCCCTCCCCGGCGTTCGGTATCGCATCGGCGGTGTGCTGGCCGTCCACCTGAGTTCTCATGTCCTACCTCCTAGCCCCATTGAGCGCCAGCAACCTTGCTCTCGCATGTCGGCCGGGCTTGCCGCGGGTTTCAATTGAAACCCGACCCGGGTTACGATTGCCCCACAGGAGGAATCGCCGATGACAGCAGAAGTGAGGACCAAGCCCCAGGTCGCGGTCATGAACGCCGTGCACGACCTTCCCGTGCTGGTCGCCCGCGACGAGGGCTACTTCCGGGACGAGGGGCTCGACCTCGAGTTCGTCACCACGCCGGGCATGGCGCAGGTGACCACCTCGCATTTCGTCAAGTTCGACTCGGTGTTCGACCGGCCGCTCGACTCGGTCTACAACGAGGGCGGCATCGACCAGTACCGCATGTGCGAGTGGGGCATCATGAAGCGCGCGGTCGAGGCCGAGAGCCAGCACTTGCGCGGGCGCAAGATCGTGGCGCTCGGCGCCTCGATGTCGAAATTCGCCATCGTGGTGGCGAAGGACTCCAAGATCTACGAGCCCGAGATGCTGAAGGACAAGCCGATCGCCGTGACGCCGAACAACGGCTCGGACTTCACCACGCTCAAGATGGTCGAGGGCTTCCTCGAGCCGCAGCACGTGAAGCGCACCAACGCGGGCTCCATGCTGAAGCGTCTGGAGGCGGTGCGCGACGGCAAGGTGGCGGCGGCGAGCCTGATGGAGCCGTGGATCAGCGTGGCGCAGAAGTGGGGCCTGCGCATCCTGATCGAGTCGCACTCGACGCGCGCCGAGGCCGCGGGCGAAGACCTCGACGGCAGGACGCTGCGCAAGATGTTCAACGCCCAGGCGCGCGCGGTCGAGGCGATCGAGCAGAACCCGCAGAAGTACGCCCACTACCTCGCGCGCGAGACCGGGGGCCTGCTGAAGCCCGAGGAGCTGCAGACCTGGCGCCTGTTGCACGCGGCCCCGCAGCCGTATACGCGCGAGCGCTTCGACGACACGTACCGCTGGACGGTGAAGTGGAACATGACCGTTCCGAACGCGACCTACGAGAACACCGTCGACAACCGCGCCTGGGAATAGCCACGGTTCCGGCCTAACCAAAACCGGATTTTTTTGCGTCGGCGTAGTGCGACAACAAGGCGTTGTGTAGCACGGCCGCTACGCGATGTAGTTGCGATCGGCGACTGCGCGCGGCCCAAGTCTCTGGTCAGAATTCCTGCCATGGGGTCAACGAAGCGAGGAGGCAGGGATGGGCGACACGAGCGAGAAATATCCCGTATGTCTGAATCGCAATACCCGGGCTGCATTGCGCAGGTTCTTGCAACCGCTGAGCTTCTTTGCGCTTCTCAAAGCCCGGCGGGCGCCGCGTCCTGCAGGGGTCCTGGTGCCGGTCAAGCGCATTCCGACGGGCGGGCGCGATCGCCGAGAGTCGTAGCCGCCGCTACAACCCGACCGATTCGGCGGCCAGGCCGCGAAGCTCGTCCGTGAGCTCGCGGCGCACCGGCCCGTAGACCGGGTCGCCGATGAGGTTGGTGATTCGCTAGGACCGCGGCTCCGAGGGCGTCGAGCCCGTCGCCCTCCTCCCAGCGCCCCCGCAGACCCTCCCCAATCCTCGCCATGGAGCCTCCCCCGGTAGTCGGATCGGTC
>Ga0207428_10001566_pt1 | contig 23883 bp, 18 predicted proteins | sample RhiMethybrSRZTD1_FD_187600 | JGI IMG/M metagenome (GOLD analysis project Ga0207428, IMG submission 187600) | Populus rhizosphere microbial communities from Tennessee, USA - Rhizosphere MetaG P. TD hybrid SRZTD1 (SPAdes) (version 3) | ecosystem: Host-associated > Plants > Roots > Rhizosphere >...
GTGTGATCCGGATGCAGGTGCGTATTGACGATGGTGTGGATCGGCTTGTCGGAGATCGTGCGGATCGCCGCAAAGACATCGGCTGCGATATTCGCGGTTCCGGTATCGACGAGCAGCACGCCGTCGGTTCCCACCTGCGCTGTAACGTTTCCGGCGGGTGTCACGATCATGTAGACGTTCTTCTGCACGGGGAGCACGTGGACGCTGTTCGTGCTCGTCGTACGAGTCGCCGGCGCAGCACTCGGCGCAGCCGGGCCTTGAGCAGAGACGACCACGAGACCGATGATGACCGTGGCAACGACGAGCAGCGTGACCTTCATCGTCCGGTTGGGGAGAGGCAGTCGGTGAACCCGGTGCAATTGCAGAACCGCTCGCAGCGATCCTTCGGCTTGAAGGCGCCCATCTTCAAGCGGTACTCGGGATAGAGCGTTTCAGCCCCGCCTCGTGTCGCATCGAAGGGCAGCGAGTACCACTGCGAGAACTCTTTGAGCCAGGGATTCGTGCCCGGCAGATAGTGCGGCACCGTCCCTTCGGGCGCCGGAACCTCTGGCACGTACTCGCACGGGAAGAGCCCAGCACGTTGACCCGGATCGAGGAACCAGCTCTCGCTGCGCACCAACGGCTCGGTGAGCATCACCGGGTCGTGAACGACGTGAGTAATGGTCAGATAGTTGCCGTGGAGCACCCAATGCTCGGTGAACGTCGCCTTTGCACTGCGCGGCACTCCGTTTCGCCGCAGATAGTTTGGCTTGAGGTGCGTCGTCGTGATCGTGAGCATGTTGCCTTCCCACACACCAGTCGAGAACCCCTGGAAGGTGTGCGGCGCGTAGTCAGGCGGATGCGGACGGCCGTCGAGGTAGATGGTGCGCTTGTTTTCGTAGGCGCCGATGTGCGTCTGAAAGGCGACGATCTTTTGTGTAGCGGTGTCGTAGTCGGCCCAGATCCGCATCGGCGCGAGGCCACGCAGCGCGTAGTCGCTCGAGTGCGGCCGGCACTGATACTCCTGCACGATCGAGATGCGATCAGGGTCCCACGAGTCGGCACGCAGCCGGGCGGCCTCGGTCAGCGGCAGCCCGGTGTAGTCGCCCAGCTCGGGGCCGGGAATCCGCTCGATGGTGTCCTCGTGATAGAGCGGCGCCCACTGTCCCGTGAAGTCCACCTGTGCACGCGCCGGAGCGGCGGTGACGATCAGAAGAACGACGGCGGCACCGATGCCGACACGCGGCACGTCCATTGAACCCCCCCGCGACAGGAACATGAATGGGCACATTTTATACATCGCTTAGAATCGCCACGTGAATTCGCGAGTGCTGATCGTGGCCGTCATCGTCGGCGTGTTCGTCGCCGGTGCGGCCTACCTGATCCTTCCTCGCCGGCCGGCGATCTCGAATGCCGGCCCTGGCCCATCGCCGCCGCCGGGCCGCGAGACGCCGCCGCCGACGGCGCCACGCCGGACGACCGGCGGACCCACCTCGGCGCCGACGCCGGCTGCCGCGTCGCCTGAGCTCGGCACGCTGCGGATCGCGGCGGATGTGCCGGGCGCGCAGGTATTTCTCGACCGGCAGTACATTGGGGTGGCGCCGATCACGGCGGAGAACGTCAAGCCGGGGACGCATCAGCTCAACGTGACTGCCGAAGGGTTCGACGGTATCGCCCGTTCGATCGACGTCGAGCCCGGACCGCGCGACCTGACGGTCCGCTTCAGAGAAGTGCGCCTCAATGCCACGCTCGCCGTCGTGCACAAACACCGCATGGGCTCGTGCACCGGACAGTTGTTGGCGACGCCTCAAGGCCTGCGCTACGAGACGAGTGACAAGGTCGACCGCTTCGACGTGCCGCTCAAGGACATCGAGACGTTCACCGTCGATTACCAGGACAAGAACCTGCGCGTGAAGGTGCGCAAGGGCAAGCAGTACAACTTCACCGATCCCGACGGCAATTCAGATCGGCTCTTCGTGTTTCATCGCGACGTCGAAAAAGTGCGGCTGCGCGTCGCTCAGGAGTAACGTGATTTGATGCCTGCTCTCGTGTGGACCTGTCAGATTCTCCTCGCTCTGGCGTTTCTCGCCCACGGCCTGCTGTTGCTGTTTCCGCCAGCCGACATCGCCGTACAGCTGAACGCGTCGTTGCCGCGCTGGTTTTGGCTCTTCCTCGGTGTCGCGGAAGTGCTGGCGTTCGTCGGCCTCACGGTGCCGCCACTGGTTCGCCGTGAGCGATGGCTCATCGCATGGGCTGCAATTGGAATCATGATCGTCATGGTGTCGGCGACCATCTTTCATCTGGCTCGAGGCGAGTTCAGTTCGGCGCTGATCACCTTTGTGCTGCTACTGATGGCGACGCTGGTGACGAGGGTCAGGCTGCGGGACTATCCCAGGGTGACAGAACGTCGTTAAGCCGTTCCGAATCAGGCGAGCGCGTCGGCCACCGCCTCGACATGCCCGTCGACCTTGACGTTGTCCCAGCGCTGGACGACCTTTCCGTCAGGACTAATCAAATAGGTCGTGCGCGCGATGCCCATGTACTTGCGGCCGTAGCGCGACTTCTCCTGCCAGACGCCGTACTTCTCTGCGACGCCATGGTCGGCGTCGGCGAGCAGCGGGAAGGTGATGCCGTGCTTGCTCGCGAACCGCGCTTTGCTCTTCTCGTCGAGGATGCTGACGCCGAGCACGGCCGCCTTGGTCTTCTTCAGCGAGGGCAGCTGCGCCTGAAAGTCGCACGTCTCCTTGGTGCAGCCAGGCGTGTCGTCCTTCGGATAGAAGTACAGAATCAACGGACGGCCTTCGTAGTCCGAGAGTCGATGGGTTTGGCCGTTCTGGTCTTTGAGCACGAACGCGGGCGCTTTCTTGCCTGGATCGATGAGCGGCATATAGAACGTAATAATACGTCGTCGCCATGACCGAATTGCGCACGGCCATCGTCGCTGCCGACGGCACGTTCACGTATCAAGACCTCGACGAGGCGTCGCAACGTGTTGCCGGCGCGCTGCTCGGCGATAACGAGGATCTCAACCAGACGCGCGTCGCGTTTCTCGTGTCGCCAAGCTTTGCCTATGCCGCGGTGCAACGCGGCATCTGGAGAGCAGGCGGCGTCGCGGTGCCGCTCGCGATCTCGCATCCGCCACCGGAGCTCGAGTATGTGATTCGCGACGCCGGCGTGTCGGTCGTCGTGGCCGATCCAGCCACAGCGCCGCGCGTGGTCGCGCTCGCCAAAGCGGCTCGCGCCCGGTTCCTGATGGCGGCGGACGCGCTTCGTGCGACGCCTCCCGATCGGCTGCCACACCTCGGCTCGCCGCGCCGCGCGATGATCATCTACACCAGCGGGACGACGGGTCGGCCGAAAGGGGCCGTGACGACGCACCAGAACATCGGGGCGCAGATCGGCTCGCTGGTTGAAGCCTGGCGTTGGACGCCGGCCGATCGTCTTCTCCTCGCGTTGCCGCTGCATCACGTGCACGGCGTCATCAACGGGCTCGGCTGTGCGCTGGCGGTTCGAGCGATGTGCGAGATCCTGCCGGAGTTCGACGCAGAACGCACGTGGGCGCGCCTCGCGTCAGGTGAGATCACCGTCTTCACTGCGGTGCCGACGATGTATCACCGGTTGATCGCATCGTGGGACAACGCATCCCCAGAGGTGCAACGGGCGCGATCGCAGGGTGTCCGCACGATCCGCCTGATGATGTCGGGCTCGGCTGCGCTGCCGGTGCGGACGCTGGAACGCTGGCGCGAGATCACCGGGCACACGCTGCTCGAGCGCTATGGGATGACCGAGATCGGAATGGCGCTCTCGAATCCAATTCGCGGCGAGCGCCGGCCGGGATACGTTGGACAGCCGCTGCCGGATGTCGACATCCGACTGGTCGACGAGGGCGGCATGCCTGTTCCGGAGGGTTCACCCGGCGAGCTGGAGGTCCGCGGCGCCACCGTGTTTCTCGAATACTGGCAGCGTCCCGACGAGACACGCGAGGCATTCCGCGATGGCTGGTTCAGGACGGGTGATGTCGCGGTGCTGGAGCAGGGGTCGTATCGACTGCTCGGACGGACCAGCGTCGACATCATCAAGACCGGCGGCTACAAGGTGTCCGCGCTCGAAATCGAGGAAGTGCTGCGGCTGCATCCAGCGATTGCCGAATGTGCGGTGGTCGGTGTGAGCGACGACGATTGGGGAGAGTGCGTCTCGGCCGCGGTGGAGCTTCGCGAGGGCACGTCGCTGTCGCTCGACGAGCTCCAGCGGTGGGCCAAGGGCCAGCTCGCGCCGTACAAGATTCCTCGAGCCCTGCAGGAGGTGGCTGCGCTACCCAGGAATGCGATGGGCAAGGTGGTGAAGCCGCAGGTTGCCGGTCTGTTCAAATAGCGATAACCTCCAGACTATGGCCCTCTGGCGCCGATGGATGCTTGGCGGTGCACTTGCGGCAATCGTCCTTGCCGCCGCCGGCGTCGCACACGCGCAGCGGTTTTTCCGTGAGGGCAGCTACGCGCCGCGCTATGCGCCCAGCGAGATGCCCGACGCGAACTTCGTCGTCTGTCGTCTCGCGTATCGCCAGGTCAGGTCCGAACCATCCGGAATCGGCTGGATGACGGACTATCCGTACGCCGAGATCAATCTCACGACCCGGTTCTCCGAGCTGACCAAAACACGCGTCAGCCGCGACTCCACTCGCACGCCGAACTTCTACGTCGTCCGGCCGCTCGACGATGCGCTGTTCAACTGCCCGTTTGTGGTCGCGTCGGATGCCGGAACCATCGGCTTCCGCGAGGACGAAGCGGAGCACATGCGCAACTACCTGCTCAAGGGCGGGTTCTTCTGGGCGGACGACTTCTGGGGGTCGGCGGCCTGGGATCACTGGGCGAGCCAGATCGCGCGGGTGTTTCCGCCGGCCGATTACCCGATCGAGGACGTTCAGATCGGCGATCCGATGTTGCGAAGCCTGTTCGAGGTGAAAGAGATTCCGCAAATCACGAACATCCAGTTCTGGCGCCGCTTCGGTGGCACGCAGACCTCGGAGCGTGGCGAGGACAGCGCCGAGGTGCATTTCCGTGCGATCCGCGACAGCCATCGCCGCATCATGGTGCTGATGACGCACAACACCGATGTGGCCGACTCGTGGGAACGCGAGGGCGAAGACCCGGCGTTCTTCTATCAGTTCTCGCCGTCAGGCTACGCGCTCGGGATCGATGTCCTCCTCCACGCAATGACCCACTGAGGAATGCGCCCGACCAAACCGCGTTCAGGATTTACCCGGTTTGCGAAATGGACCGCGCATGCGACCGGCCGGCCCATCACGTTCTTCCTGGCCGCACTTGTGATCGTCGTCTGGGTCGTGACGGGCCCGATCTTTCAGTTCAGCGACACCTGGCAGCTCGTCATCAACACGGGAACGACGATCGTCACGTTCCTGATGGTCTTCCTGATTCAGAGCACGCAGAACCGTGACGCCGAAGCGGTGCAGGTGAAGCTGGACGAGATCATCCGCGCCATCGGCAACGCCCAGAACGAGCTGCTCGACCTCGAGGAACTGGAGGAAGAGGACCTCGACAAGATCAGGCAGGAGTACTGCGATATGGCGGAGAAGGCGCGTGGCAAGCGACGGAAGAAGAAGGATTAGGGTCTAGCGCTTTCGCGTCCAGAACAGATAGAACGGCACGCCGAGCACGATGATGACCAGTCCGGGCCACGTCGTGGCGGTCTGATACGTGAAGAGCACCAGGAGCACCGCCGCGGCGCCAACGATGTAGAGCGCCGGCACGATCGGATAGCCGAAGGCGCGGTACGGGCGCTCGACATCTGCCATCGTCCTGCGCAGACGGAACAATCCCGCAATCGTCAGGATGTAGAAGATCAGCGCGGCCGAGATGACGTACGTCAGCAGGTCGCCGTAAAGATTCCCGTACGTCTGCGAGGTCGTGTTGTAGGTGCGCGGCAGGATCAGGACCGCAGTCCAGATGCCCTGCAGCAACAGGCCCCAGGCCGGCACTTTGTGTTCGTTCAGCGTCTTCGCCCTCTGCACAAAGACACCATCGCGCGCCATGGCGAAGTAGGCGCGCGCGCCGGCGAGGATCAACCCGTTGTTGCAGCCGAAGGTCGAGATCATGATCGCGATCGCCATGATCATCGCGCCCAGGCCTGGAAAGATCGCCTCGAGCGTGGCCGTGGCTACGCGGTCGGATGGGGCATGCTGGATCGCGTCGAACGGCAGCGTCACGAGATACGCGACATTGGCTAGCAGATACAGCGTGATGACGATGCCCGTGCCGAGCGCCAATGCGAGCGGGATGTTCCGCCGCGGCTCCTTCACTTCACCAGCGGTGAACGTGATGTTGTTCCACGCGTCGGCCGAGAACAGCGAACCGACCTGCGCGACGCACAACGCGATGAACATCCCGAAGGCGGTCGTCGCATCGAGTCCGGGCGCAAGCGGGACCGCACCGCGCGGCGTCCACATGTCTCCGAAGTTCGGACCGACCGCGCCGGAATTCCATCCGAACAGCAGGCCGACGGCAATCAGCGCGAGCAGCGCTCCGGTCTTGGTCGTCGTGAAGGTGTTCTGGATGAACTTGCCCCAGTCGAGGCCGCGCGTATTGGTCCACGTCAGCACGGCAACCATCACGATGCCGAGTAGCTGCACCGTCGAGAGCGAAATGGCATAGCCCGGCGAGAGATGGATCGGTGCAATCAGATAGTGGTCTTCGGCAAACCACGGCAGCAGGTAGCCGGTGTAGCGCGCGAAACCGACGGCGACCGCGGCGATGGTGCCGGTCTGGATCACCATGAAGAGCGTCCAGCCGTAGAGGAAGCCCCACAGCGGTCCGAACGCTTCGCGCAAGTAGACGTATTGACCGCCGGCGCGCGGCATCATCGCCGCGAGCTCACCGTAGGACAGCGCCGCCGCGAGCGTGAGCACGCCGGTGACGACCCACGCCGTCAGCAGCAGCCCGGGGCTGGCGGTCTGCCGTCCCATCTCGGCCGATACGAGGAAGATGCCGGACCCGATCATCGACCCGACGACCACCATCGTCGAGGCGTAAAGGCCGAGGCCGCGCTTGAATTCGGTGTCGAGTTGGACGGCGGTAGCCATTAGTGATTAGCGAGTGGTGATTAGTGAATCGTTGATGATTGATGAATGGGTGATTGGTGATCTATCGGTGATTGGCGGCTTGGTGATCGACGTCTCCTGATTCGCCAATGAATCGCCCATCGAAGATCGCCAATCAACAACCAATCACTACTCACTAATCACCATTCATTAATCGGGGAGGTAGGGTATCGTCTGCGGCCCCTGTGGCAGTACACAGAGCGTCGACGATGGTCCGGCCTTCAGCAGGCGTTCGCGCACGGTCTCCTCGATGTCATTGATGGGCGTGAAGTGCGCCGCACGTACTTCTTCGGCGCGAAGGCCTCCGGTCTTCACCAGCACGTCGGCTTTGGTCTGAATCTGCGCCTGCACCTGGACCTGCCACTGGTCGGGGACCGAGTAGCCGGGGGCCGAGATCATCTCCAGCAGTGCGGCCGGCGTCGGCGCGGAGCCGAGGACCTTGCCATAGGCCCCATGCGACGGCAGTCCGTCGCGGCATTCGGCGGCACAGACGATCGTGCCGCCGGTTTTGACGATCTTCGCCGCCGCCGACATCCCTTTAACGGCCTGATACAGGTTCTGATCGAGTGGATACCCCGAGTTCGTCGTCAGGACGCAGTCGAAGGGTGCCGGGACCTGCCGCATGGCGGTGGTCTTGGCATACGCACACGCGGCCGCGTGCTCGGCGAACACGTCGCCGGCGAACGCCGCGGTGATCTTCTGCTCGCGGTTCAGTGTGACGTCGACGGCAAAGTGCACGGTCACCATCCGCGCAATCTCGCGCACGTCGTCGTGGACCGGGTTGCCTTCGGTGACGCCCCACGTGGCGAGCGGGTGGCCGATGTGATGCACGTCGTGCAGCACCATCACCGTCTCGAGTCCCGCGAGTCCAGGCGCCACCATCTTCGGTCCGCCGCTGAAGCCGGCGAAGAAATGAGGTTCGACGAATCCGGTCGTGATCCGGATGTCGGCATCGAGCCACTCGCGATTGAGGTACACCGGCACGCCGGTCGAGGTCGTTCCGGCGCGAGCGAGCGTCGAAGGGTTGCGGCTGTCGTGGTTGATGACGCGGTAGCGGCCGAGGATGTCGCGACCGAGCATACGCTCGAGCTCTGCGGGCGTGTTGGTGCGATGCGTGCCCGTGGCGATCAGGATCGTGACGTCGCCCGGTTGGACCTGCGGCATTTCCTCGAACAGCGCCTGCAGCATCTCGCGCCGTGGCTGTGCACGTGTGATGTCGCACACCGAGATCGCCACGCGCTGGCCGGGGCGGACCAGCTCCCGAAGCGGCGCGCGATCCAGCGGAGCGCGAATGGCCTCGAGCAACGTTGCGTGCGCATCGGGCGCAGCGAGGCGGGGCACCGGCTCGATGATCGTTACCCGCTCGTCCGGCAGGTTCACCTCGAGACCGTCGTCGCCGTAGTCCAGTCGTAATCGCACGTTCGCTTGTAGTCCGGTTAGACCCGCCGCAGTGTACCATTGCCCCATCGATGGACGATCGTCTGGCCAACGAGTGTCGGCGCATCTGCGGCGCTGATGCGGTGCTGTGTGAGCCGCTGCAGCTCCTGACGTATGAGTGCGACGGGCTGCCGCACTTGCGTGAGAAGCCGGCCCTCGTGGTACTGCCTGGCTCGGCCGCGGAGGTGCAGGACGTCGTGCGAACGTGTGCGGCTGAAGGCGTCCCCTTCGTCGCACGCGGTCACGGGACCGGCCTTTCAGGTGGCGCGCTTCCTGTGCCGGGTGGTGTCGTCATCAGCCTGGCCAGGCTGAACCGTGTGCTGGAGATCGACATCCCCAACAGGCGGGTCACCGTCGAGCCCGGCGTCACCAATCTCGAGATCACGCGTCGTGTGTCGCCCTTCGGCTACTACTACGCGCCCGACCCGTCCAGTCAGCAGGTGTGCTCGATCGGCGGCAACGTCGCCGAGAACTCGGGCGGTGCTCACTGCTTGAAGTACGGGTTCACGGTGCACCACGTCCTCGCCGTGGAAGCGGTACTGCCGAACGGCGAGTTGATCGAAATCGGAAGTCCGCTCGCCGACGCTCCTGGTCCGGATCTCCTCGGTCTCCTCATCGGCAGCGAGGGCACGCTGGCGATCGTCACGAAAGCCGTGCTTCGCATCCTGCGCCGACCCGAAAGCGTGCAGACGCTGCTCGCGGCGTACGACAGCATTCGAGAAGCGGGGACGGCGGTGTCGGACATCATCGGCGCCGGCATCATTCCGGCTGCAGTCGAGATGATGGACCGTCTCGCCATTCGCGCGGCCGAAGCCGCCGTGCATCCCAATTTCCCGCCGGCCGACACGATTCTGATCGTCGAGCTCGACGGGCCCGCCTCTGAGGTGCGCGAGCTGTTCACGATCGTCGAGGACACCTGCCGTCGTGCCGGCGCGACGACGATCGAAGTGGCACAGGACGACGAGCAGCGCATGCGAATCTGGAAGGGGCGCAAGGCGGCATTCGCGGCGATGGGACGCGTCTCGCCCAACTACTATGTCCAGGACGGCGTCGTTCCGCGCACGAAGTTGCCCGAAGTGCTCGCCCGCATCCGGCAGCTCGACGAGCGATCGGGCCTTCGCATCGGGAACGTCTTCCACGCCGGTGACGGCAACCTGCATCCGCTGATCTGCTACGACGAACGGATTCCTGGTCAGTCGAAGCTCGCCGAGGAAGTGGCCGGCGAGATCCTCATGTATTGCCTCGAGGCGGGCGGTTCGATCACCGGAGAGCACGGCGTCGGCGCCGACAAGCGCGACTTCATGCCGCGCATGTTCTCGGACGACGATCTCGAGGTGATGCAGCAGCTCCGCGACGCGATCGATCCCAAACGGTTGTGCAATCCAGGCAAGGTGCTGCCGACACCGCGGCTCTGCGGCGAAGTGCCCGGACCCTATCGGGAACACCCGGTCGAGCGGGCAGGCCTCGCCGAGCGCTTCTGACCTTCTCTTGATACAGTCTCCTGGCAACATGGCCATGCGGGCGGGCGGACCGGGCGATGCCGTCGATGGCGTCGTCCCGCGCCACGTAGTGGAGCCGACGACGGCAGCCGAGCTCGGCGACGCGCTGGCGACCGCGTCGCGCGATCGGCACGCGACGATTGTCCGGGGTGGCGGCACGAAGCTCGGCTGGGGCCGAACTCCGCTCGCGATCGATCTCATCGTGTCCACCGCGAGGCTCAACACCTCGATCGTGCATCGTCACGGCGATCTGACGGCGACGGCGCAGGCCGGTGTCACGTTGAAGCAGCTCAATCACGAGCTCGCGCGATATGGCCAGTGGTTGCCGATCGACTCGGCGTTCGACGCAGCCACGGTTGGTGGCATCGTCGCGACCGGCGATGCCGGTCCGCTGCGGCATCGATATGGCACGCCGCGCGATTTGCTGATTGGCGTGAATCTCGCGATGGCGGATGGGCGCCTTGTCAAAGCGGGCGGGCATGTCGTGAAGAATGTCGCCGGCTACGACCTCGGGCGGCTGGTCAGCGGGTCGTTCGGCAGCCTTGCGGCGATCGCCGACGCGACGTTCAAGCTGCTGCCGTTGCCGCAGGCGTCGGCGACCATCGTGGCTGACTACGTCGATCACGAACGGCTCGCGCACGATGCTGCGGCCGTCAGCGCATCGCAGATCGAGCCGACGGCGTTCGACGTGCGTGTACCGCGCGCGAACGCGGGGACCGCTCCGTATTGTCTGCTCGTTCGCATCGCGTCGAGTCCCTCGTCCGTGGACGGGCAAATCGAGTCGGCTCGGAGATTGATCCCGAGCGCGGCGCAAATCGTCCGCGGCGAATTGGAGTCGGCGCTCTGGAGCGAACAGGTTCGTCAGTGCTGGAGCGATGCGGGTGCCGTCGTTCGTCTGGGCTGGTTGCCAGCGAAGCTGGGGGAAGTGATCGCGCTGATTCACGAAGTGCAGAAGATGGCCGCCGGGCGTGTTGCCATGACTGGCCGCGTTGGCGTCGGTGCCGGCCTGCTATCAATCGACGACGACGCGATGGCGCAGGCGGCGGTGGTGCGGCGGCTGCGCAGCAGCGTGTTCGTCGGCAACGTGACGGTGCTGCGCGCCAGCCGTGAGTTGAAAGCCCAGGTCGATGTGTGGCAGGCGCCATCGGGCGCGGCCAAGGCGCTGCAAGCCTTGAAAGAGCGTCTCGATCCGGCGGGGATCCTGAATCCCGGTCGAGGCCCGATCTGATGTGAGTTTTGAGTTGAGCGACAGCCCTTCACCAGCCCTGATCGACAAATGCGTGCATTGCGGCTTCTGTCTGCCGACGTGCCCGACCTATCTGCTCTGGGGCGAGGAGATGGATTCGCCGCGCGGGCGCATCTACCTGATGAAAGCCGGCGTCGAGGGCCGCGCCGAGATGACGGGCTCGTACGTCCAGCACTTCGACGCCTGCCTCGGGTGCCTGGCGTGTGTGACCGCGTGTCCCTCCGGCGTGCAGTATGCGCCGCTGATTGAATCGGCACGCGCGCAGATCGAGCGCACCTACGATCGGCCGTCCGACGATTCGCTCTTCCGTCGTCTCCTGCTCACCATCGTGCCTTACCCCCGGCGCATGCGCGCGGCGATGCTGCCGATGCTGTTGTTCGGTCCGTTACTGCGCCTGGCCGCCGGAGCCTTGGCGAAGCGGGGCGGCGTCGCCACGTCCTCACCGGCGACAGTGCCGAGTGGTCCGTTGCCGCGGCCGCATGACACGAGCGGAAGCGTGTTCAGGCGCATCGCTGCGGCGCTAGCGCTGGCGCCGCCGGTCAGCTGGCGGTCGTTTGTCGATCGCCTGCCGACGCGTACTCCCGCCGTCGATGCGGAACGAATGCGCGTCGCGCTGCTCGCGGGGTGCGTGCAGCGGCTGTCGTTCAGCCACGTCAACCACGCGACGGTTCGCGTGCTGGCGGCGGAAGGATGCCGCGTGGACGTGCCTCCTGGACAGGGTTGCTGCGGTGCGCTGCCGCTGCATGCCGGCGACGTCGAGCGTGCCCGCGCGCTGGCCCGCGACAACATCGCGGTGTTCGAGGCGGCCGGGGTCGATCGGATAGTGGTCAACGCGGCCGGCTGCGGCTCGGCGATGAAGGAATACGGCCAGCTGCTCGCGAACGATCCGGCGTGGGCGGCGCGCGCCAAGGCGCTCGCCGACACAGTACGAGATGCCTCCGAGCTGCTCGCCGAGCTTGGCGAAGTTCGCGCGGTTCGCCGGCCGCTCAAGGCGCGCGTGGTGTACCACGATGCGTGTCATCTGGCGCACGGGCAGGGCGTGCGGGCGCAGCCCCGCGCGTTGCTGCGCGGCATCCCCGGCGTCGAGTTGCTCGCGGTCGACGAAGCCGAGATCTGTTGTGGAAGCGCCGGGATCTTCAACCTGGTGCAGCCCGAGCCGGCCGCGCAATTGGGGGCGCGAAAAGTCCGTCACATCGCCGCGGCCTCGCCGGATATGATTGCCACGGCCAATCCCGGGTGCATGCTGCAGATCGCGGCGGCCGCCCGGGGTCTCGGGCACGACTGGCCGATCTTTCATCCCATTGAACTCATCGACGCCTCGATTCACGGCGTCGATCCGCGAAAGCGTACGTAGGGGCCACCTTGAGGCGGTACGTAGGGCCGCCTTCTGGTACGTGGGGGCCGCCTTCAGGCGGCCCGAAGGTACGTAGGCCTTCAGCCCAGTAGAGGGAGCTATGTGGCAGCACAACTATGAACCGATCGCTGGCAGCCTGGGGATCTCGGCGCTCGTCGCCGCCGTTCCGATCGTGGTGCTGTTCGTGATGCTGGGTGTGCTCCGCAAGCCTGCATGGGCGTCGGCGCTCGCGGCGCTGCTCTCGGCGCTGCTGGTCGCGCTCACCGCGTACGGCATGCCGTTCGGCCTGGCGTTCGTCTCGGCGATCTACGGCGCGGCCTACGGACTGTTTCCGATCGCGTGGATCGTGTTCACGTCGATCATGCTGTACCGGCTCGCCGTCGACACCGGCAAGTTCGAGATCATCAAGGATTCCATCGGCGGCCTCACCGACGATCGCCGCCTGCAGGCGATGTTCATCGCGTTCTCGTTCGGGGCGTTCATCGAAGGGGCCGCCGGGTTCGGCGCGCCCGTCGCCGTGTCGGGCGCGATGCTCGCGGGCCTCGGCTTCAATCCGTTCTATGCCGCCGGTATCTGTCTGCTCGCGAACACGGCACCGGTGGCGTTCGGTTCGATCGGCATTCCGGTGACGACGCTGGCCAACGTGACTGGCCTGCCGGAGCTGGCGTTGAGCGCGATGGTCGGACGACTCTGCGCGATGATTTCCGTCATCATCCCGGGGTATCTCATCGTCGTGATGGCTGGTCCGAAGCGCGCGCTCGAGATCCTGCCCGCGATCATTGCCTGCGGCGTCTCGTTCGCTGGGATGCAGCTCTACGTCTCGAACAACATCGGGCCCGGACTCACGGACATCATGAGCTCGCTGACGTGCATCGTCGTGATGGTGTTCGTGCTCAAGCTGTGGAAGCCCAAGACGATCATGCGGCTCGAGGGGGACCAGCCGGCCACGGTGACGATGTCGCGCCACACGCCCGGTCAGATCTTCATGGCGTGGGTGCCGTATCTGCTGCTCGTGGTCGTCGTGCTGCTCTGGGGTGAAGCGAGCATCAAGCAGCAAATCAATCATTTCGCCGACGCGCTGATTCCGGCATCGTTGCCGACCGTGCCCGAGACACCACGTAACGCGCTGCGCCTGATGGTACCGGGTCTCCACAACATGATCACGCAGGTACCGCCGGTGGTGGCGAAGCCGACGCAGTACGCGGCGCTGTTCGAATTGAACTGGCTGAGTGCGTCGGGCACGGCGTGCCTGATCGCGACGCTGCTCGCGGCACTGGTGCTGGGCGTGCCGGGGAAGATCGTCGGGATCTACGTCGCGACGTTCAAGCAGCTGAAGTTCGCCATCCTGACGATCGCCTTGATGCTCGCCCTTGCCTACCTGATGAACTATTCCGGCATGACCTCGACGCTCGGCCTCGCGCTCGCCGCAAGTGGCGGCGCGTTTCCGTTCTTCAGCGCTGTCGTCGGCTGGCTCGGCGTGTTCCTGACAGGCAGCGATACATCGGCGAACGCCTTGTTCGGCAACCTGCAGGTGGTCACCGCCAATGCGCTCGGCTTGAATCCGATACTGACCGCGTCGGTCAACTCGGCGGCCGGCGTCATGGGCAAGATGATCTCGATTCAAAGCATTGCCGTGGCCGTCGCCGCCACGGGCATGACGCGCGCCGACGAGAGCCGATTGTTCCGCTTCACGATCAAGCACAGCGTCTTGTTGATGATCGTGATGGGCATCGTCTCCATGATGTTTGCCTACCTGTTCCCAGGCGCCGTCCCGGTGGCACCGTCGCGATAGTCCCTTCAGTAGAGCGCAGGCGTAAGCCTGCGCGTTCACACGAGGACGAGCCGCGCTCCTGACACGCGGCGAGTCTCGCCGAAGCGGGCGCGAAGCGCCCGCGGAGGCGGATCAGGTGATGACCGCGATCGTCGACTATCTCGCCGCGAGGAAGTAGTTCCGCGAGCATCGCGATGGCCTCAGGAAACGCCGGTGATCGAGGTGGTTTAGACGTAGGATAGGCGCACGGAAATATAGCCCTCCGGCGAAAGGCGTGGACGGTATGCACACACGTTCAGGCACGCGGCGAATCGCACGACTGCCAGCCCGGATGTGTGCGTTCGGACTGCTGCTCTGCGCGGTCCTGACCGAGGTCGCACAGTCCGCGCCGCAAGGACCCGCGCCTGCCGCTGCCGAGCAGCCAGTGCCCGTGACCGTCGAATTCAATCGCGATATCCGGCCGATCCTGTCGGACAAGTGCTTCCAGTGCCATGGACCCGGAACGCAGATGGCGACCGTGCGGTTCGATTCGGAGGAGGGCGCCAAGCACGCCTTGAAGGACGGCCGGTTTGCAATCGTTCCCGGCGATCCGGCCAGAAGCCAGATGATCGCCCGCATCACCGCGACGAGTCCGGCCGTCCGCATGCCGAGAAGTCAGAACGGTGCGGCGGCGGGCGAGCCGCTCAGCACGCGGCAAGTCGCGCTGCTGACACGGTGGATCGAACAGGGCGCGAAGTGGCAGAAGCACTGGTCGTTCATTCCGCCGAAGCGGCCTGAGCTGCCGAAGGATCTGAAACAGGCGAACTGGGTGCGGAATCCGATCGATGCGTTCGTGCTGGAGCGGCTCGAGCGCGAAGGGCTAGGGCCGTCGGCAGAAGCCGGCAGGGCAACGTTACTGCGGCGTGTCTCGCTCGATTTGACGGGGTTACCCCCAACGCCTGCCGAGCTCGACGCATTTCTGGCAGACCGATCGTCCGCCGCGTACGAGAAGGTCGTCGATCGGTTGTTGCGATCGCCACGGTATGGAGAACGGATGGCGTTCCCATGGCTGGACGCGGCGCGCTATGCCGACAGCAACGGCTACCAGACCGACGGCGAGCGATTCATGTGGCGATGGCGCGACTGGGTGATCGACGCGTTCAATCGCAACATGCCCTACGACCAGTTCACCATCGAGCAGCTGGCGGGCGACCTCCTGCCCAACGCCACCCTCAGCCAGAAGATCGCCACCGGGTTCAATCGTAATCACCGCGGCAATTCTGAAGGCGGTATCGTCCCCGAAGAGTACGCCGTGGAATATGTCGTCGATCGCGTCGACACGACCGCGACGGTGTTCCTGGGTCTGACGGTCGCCTGTGCGCGATGCCACAATCACAAGTTCGATCCGATTACGCAGAAGGAGTTCTACCAGCTCTTTGCCTATTTCAACAATGTGCCCGAGCACGGAAAGTTCCGGCGTGTCGGCAACTCGCCGCCCTATATCGCAGCGCCGCTTCCGGCGCAGGACGCCCAACTGAAGCGGCTGGACGAAGAACTGGCGGCTGCGTCTGCCGCTTACACGAAGCTTCAACCGGACGTGACGCGCGCCCAACGAGAATGGGAACGAGCGCTGAAGGCATCCGCGCCAGTGGAGGGATGGGCGCCGACTCGCGGGCTGGTTGCCTACTACTCATTCGACAGTGACCTCATTCCTCAGGTTGCGGTATTGCACGACGCACGAGATCGACGATCCGCCGTCTATGCGCTCCGAGGCGACGTGACGGGCACGGCGTCGACGCGTCAGGACGAGAAGACGGGGGCGCCGATTCTTGCGCCCGGACGGATCGGGCAGGCAGCGAGCTTCGACGGCAAGGGCTTCGTTCAATTTGGCGGGGATATCGCGGGGTTCGACAGCTACGGCGCTGGACGAGGCGCACTCGGGGCGAACGATCCGACGGTCACCTACGACGATGCATACACGATGGCCGCGTGGATCTATCCCACGGCGGCGAGTGGCGCGATTGTGACCAGGGACGAAGACATCTTCGAGCCGAATGGACACGGGCTGAACCTGAGAGACGCGAAGATCGAGTACGACTACGTCACGAAATGGGTCGATGAAGGCATTCGGTTGCGGACGCGGGACGCCGTGACCCTGAACCAGTGGCATCACGTGGCGCTGGTCTACACTGGCTCGCGCTGGGCAAGCGGCGTCAAGATCTATGTCGATGGGGAGGATCAGCCGCTCGAAATCCTGATCGACGACTTCAACAGCCAGGGCGCCGTGAAACGGGAGCCGCTCCGGATCGGCGCCGGCGGCGGGCCCGACAACCGGTTCCGCGGCAGTCTGGACGAGGTACGGATCTACAACCGAGCGTTGTCGCCGGCGGAGGCTCGGATGCTGGCCGATCTCACACCGGTGACAACGATCGCGGCGTTGCCGGAAGAGAAGCGCACCGCGGCGCAAGCCGACAAGATCCGCGATTACTTCCTCGAGCATGCGCTCCCGGCCACTCTCGCCGACGCCCGGAAACGATTGGCGGACGCGCAGGCAACACGAGACAGCTTCTATCAGAGCCTCCCCACCGTCATGGTGATGGAGGAGATGCCCACGCCGCGCGAAACGCACGTGCTGATCCGCGGCATGTACGACAGACCAGGCGACGTTGTGACACCGATGCTGCCGGCGGCGCTGTCATCGTCAACTGGATACCTGCCGAATCGGTTGGGCCTGGCGCGGTGGCTGGTGGACCCGTCGAATCCGTTGATGGCGCGCGTGACCGTGAACCGCTTCTGGCAGATGTACTTCGGTGTCGGGCTCGTGAAGACGACGGAGGATTTCGGATCGCAGGGAGAGGCGCCCTCGCATCCCGAGCTGCTCGATTGGCTGGCGACCGAGTTCGTGCGAACCGGCTGGGATGTGAAAGCGCTTCAGAAGACGATCGTGATGAGTGCGACCTACCGGCAAAACTCACGCACCAGTCCGGAGCTGCGTTCGAAGGATCCTGACAACCGACTGCTGGCGCGCGGGCCGAGCGCACGGCTCTCGGCCGACATCGTGCGTGACCAGGCGCTCGCCGTGGCGGGCTTGCTGGTGAACACGGTCGGCGGGCCGTCCGTGAAGCCGTACCAGCCGGAAGGGTTGTGGAATGAAATCGGCGGCGGTGGCACTTACACGCAAGACCACGGCGACAATCTGTACCGCCGCAGTCTCTACACCTTCTGGAGACGCACAATCCCGCCGCCCTCCATGGCCAACTTCGACGCCTCCGCCCGCGAGAGTCACATGGTGAGACCGGTGTTGACCAACACGCCATTGCAGGCGCTCGATCTCATGAACGACGTCACGTTCGTGGAAGCGGCGCGGGTGTTTGCCGAGCGCGTGATGAAGGAAGGCGGCAAGACACCCTCGGAGCGGATTGACTTCGCGTTTCGCGCGGCGACGGCGCGCCGACCGAACGCGACGGAGGCTGCCGTCCTGGAGGATGCGTTCCTCGAAAACCTCGAGTTGTTCAAGTCGAAACCCGACGCAGCCTTGAAGTACGTGAGCCACGGCGAGCATCCGCGGGATGTCAGGTTCGACGTCAGCGAGCTGGCCGCCTACACCAGCGTGACGAGCCTCATCCTCAATTTGAACGAAGTCGTGATGAAGGAGTGAGTATGGACCCGCGCCCCAAGGAACACCGCCAAGGCGTTCCGGTAGACGTTGCCCGGCGGCGCTTTCTCGGGCAGGCCGGTCTCGGCATCGGCGCGGCCGCGTTGGCGGAACTGCTTCACTGCGACCTCTTTGCCCAGAGCGCGGCCAGCAACGGTGCGGACGCCTTGCCAGGGTTGCCGCATTTCGCGCCGAAGGCCAAGCGGGTGATCTATCTGTTTCAGAGCGGCGCGCCCTCGCAGCTCGATTTGTTCGACTACAAGCCCCAGCTCGCAAAAACGCACGGCACCGATCTGCCCGACTCGATCCGCAACGGTCAGCGGTTGACCGCGATGACTGCCGGGCAGACGAGCTTCCCGGTCGCGCAGTCGATCTTCACGTTCGCGCAATACGGGCAATCAGGTGCATGGCTCAGTGAGTTGCTTCCCTACACCGCGAAGGTTGCAGACGACTTGTGTTTCATCAGGTCGGTGCATACCGAACAGATCAATCACGACCCGGCGGTGACGTTCGCGCAGACCGGGTTTCAGCTTGCGGGCCGGCCCAGCCTGGGTGCGTGGGTCTCGTATGGGCTCGGGACGATCAATCGCGATCTGCCGGCCTTTGTCGTGATGATTACTGGCAATGGCCAATCGTTGGCCGAGCGGCAGTGGGGCACGGGGTTTCTTCCGAGCAAGTATCAGGGCGTCAAACTGCGATCGGTGGGCGACCCGGTCCTGTACGTGTCGAACCCGGCGGGGTTCGAGCCATCGCAGCGGGCGCGATTCATCGAGGACCTGCAGCGACTGAACCAGGTCCAGTACGAGGCCACTGAGAATCCCGAAATCGCGACGCGGATCGCGCAGTACGAAATGGCGTTCCGCATGCAGACCTCCGTGCCCGAACTCACGGATTTGTCGAAGGAGCCAGAGCACACCTTCGAGTTGTACGGTCCTGATTGCAAGAAGCCGGGGACCTACGCGGCGAATTGTCTGCTGGCGCGCCGTCTGGCCGAGCGAGGCGTGCGGTTCATTCAGATCTATCACCGCGCCTGGGATCATCACGCTGGACTGCCGAAGGCGATCCGGGCGACATGCCAGCAGGTCGATCAGGCGAGCGCTGGGCTCATTCAGGACTTGAAGGAACGAGGTCTGCTCGACGAAACGCTGGTCGTCTGGGCCGGCGAATTCGGACGGACCGTCTACTCGCAGGGGAAGCTGACACCCGACGACTACGGCCGCGATCACCACCCGCGTGCGTTTACGATCTGGATGGCCGGAGGCGGCGTCAAATCCGGCGTCACGCTCGGCGAAACAGACGACTACGGCTACAACATCACTGCGGACCCAGTACACGTTCACGATCTGAATGCGACGATCCTGCGGTGTCTGGGGATCGATCACATGCGGTTGACCTATAAGTACCAAGGACGCAACTTCCGACTGACCGATACCGCCGGGCGCGTCTTCCAGAAGGCGCTGAACTTCAACGCCGTCTAACCGCGACCGTCAACGTGTCGCCGCTTTCGTCCAGTTGAAGACGATGGTGATGGGTGCGGGTTCACCGCCGTCGGCCGCTCCCTCCGGCCGCGGAATCAGAAATCGCTGACCATCGCGTGAGACGGCGAAGGTGTGATAGTTCAGTCCGTGTGTGAAGTTGACGTAACCCGAGTCAAAAAGCTCAGTCGGATCACCGTACTGGAAGGTCGTGTCCGTCGCGTCCACCTGCACCGACATCAGCTTTCCGAACGACGCTGCGCTCAGATAGAAGAGCTCCTTGCCATCAGCACGCCAGCGAGCGAACGTTCCACCGCCGGAGGAAATCTGAAACTTGCTGCCACCGCTCGGAAAGGATCGGACGTAGATCTCCGCTCTGCCGGTCTCATTCGATTGGTACGATATCCATCGTCCATTTGGAGAGATCTGCGGGTGGCCTTCGGTGAACGATGTCTGCAACAGCGGCATTGGCGTCTTGTCGCCCGATGTCGGGAGCACCCACTGGTCAGATCCCGTTGTCGGATCGATCACCCAGAAGACCAAGGCCCTGCCGTCCGGGGACCAACTCATTGGCATCTTCGGCAGCTCCGATTCGACGAGCCGTTCTTCGGAACCGGTGCCGTTGGCGGCCTTCACGTAGAGGCCCCATTTGCCGTCGCGGAGGGAGCCGTACACGAGGCGACTTCCGTCGGGCGACCAGATCGGCCCGGCGTTGTCTTGCGTCGCCTCGAAAGTGAAGCGCGACAACGTCCCGCGACGGGCCGACTCGAAGAGCCAGATGTCACCGCCGTTGCCGTCGTGGCGATGCAACGCAATCCGCTCCCCGTCTGGTGACAGATCGACGCCCCTGTACGGACCCGGCGCCCCGACGTTTCGGATCAACTTTCCTGTTCGGTCGAACCAGGAGAGCTGTACATCTCCGGACGTTCCCGGCCCCCCACGATAGGCCAGCACGCCATTCTGCGAGATCGAGAAGGAGCCGACCGAGTTGCCGACCGCAACCCGCTCGGCGATCGGTATCGGCTCGCCGCTCACCGTTCGCGTCGTCGAATCGAACGCTTGGCGGAGGAGTGTCCCATCGCGGACGAACAGCAAATCTCCTGACGGCGAATACACCGCGTTTGAGTCCGCCACCACGATGCGTGTCGATTCATCGGAATCGAGGCTGCCGACGAAGATCCCGTCGGAGGGGCCGGTGATCACGCTCACGTACACGAAGTGCCGGCCATCGGGCAGAAACGAGGGAAAGCGATGCGCGCTCTGCCCGTTCGCCAGTGTCGTCACAGCGACCGGCTTGCCTCCGCCCGCGTCGACACGGAAAAGAGGTCCGGTGCCCGCTGGCGCAAAAAGAATGACGCCGTCGGCGCTCCAGGTACCACCCCTGCCGGCGACGGCGTCGCACAACGTCAACGGCGGGCCGCCAGCGATGTCAATTCTCTTCAACTTGTTTTGGGAGAAGAATCCGATGGACCTGCTGTCCGGCGACCAGAAGGGAAACGCGGCGCCTTCGGTGCCCGGAAGAGGTCTCGCCGTCAGTGTGTCGAACGGGCGTATCCAGAGGTGAATCGCGCCGGCCGCGTCGCGGGCGGTGAGCGCGAGGCGCGTGCCGTCTGGAGACACCGCGGGAAGGAATCCGATCTGGCTGGCGTCGAAGAGTACTTTCTCCGGAGCAGGGACAGTGAACCGCAGCGCCGGCTGGGTGTCGCGCGTTCGGTAGAAGTAGAGAGCCGCGACGCTCGCCGCCGCTGTAATCAGTGACAGCGAGACCGCTGTCGCAATCCAGAGGCGGTTCGTTCTTTGCGCGAACGTGGGCGTGTCGGGCATGGTGCCAGACGCCGCGAAGGTTTCCTTCTCGCCGATCCACTTCAATTGGGCCGACAGGTCTCCCGCCGATTGCCATCGTTCGTCGGGGTCCTTCGCAAGGCATCGTTGAAGCACGCGATCGAGTGCCGCCGGACACGAAGGCTGGAGGGTTGACGCTGGCGCGGGGTCGCGTTCGAGAATCGCGCCGATCAGCCCCACCTGGCTCTTACCTTCGAAGGCCTTCCTGCCCGTGATCATCTCGTAGAGGACCGTACCAAACGCAAAGATGTCAGTGCGGGCATCCGCTTCGGCGCCCTCGAGCTGTTCGGGCGCCATGTACTGAAAGGTGCCGAGGATGGCGCCCTGCGCCGTCAGATTCGGCGGCGTCGTCGGCAGCACCGAGAAGGCGCCGCTCGAGACGACAGGTTCGGCGCGTTTTGCCAGACCGAAGTCGAGCAGCTTGGCGCCTGACTTCGTCAGCATGATGTTGCCGGGCTTCAGGTCGCGATGGACGATGCCCGAACGATGGGCTTTGTCGAGGGCCGCAGCGATCTGAACGGCGTGGTCGAGAGCGCGATCCAATGGGAGAGCGCCTTTGCCGATTCGCGCAGCCAGCGTTTCGCCGTCGAGCAGTTCCATCACGAGGAAGTCGACGTCGCCTTCGTGTCCAACATCGTGCAGCGTGCAGATGTGGGGATGGTTCAGCGCGGCTATAGCGCGAGCCTCTCGCTCGAACCGTTCTCGAAGCTGGGGATCGGCTGCGAGATCGGTCGCGAGGACTTTGATCGCGACGAGGCGGTCGAGGCGTGTGTCGCGCGCGCGGTACACCTCTCCCATGCCGCCGGCATCCAAGGCGTCCAGGACCTCGTACGGACCCAGTCGTGTTCCGCTCGTCAGCGGCATGAGGGTGGAGTGGCCGAAGACTACCATGGATAAGCTGTTGATCCTGCAGCTACTTACCCAGCCGAATCGACTCGTCGATGAACCAGCCGTCGGATGACCACAGGAGCGCACCTGCGTGCCCCGTGCGCCGCGAGCCCTGCCGTGTCGGGTTAAAGGACCGTCTGTCAGTTGGTTGCGCGCTCAAAACGAGCGTGTTATATTCGTCAGGTTCTCTTGGAGCTAGGACACCCTATCTAGCTTCAACCACGCTGGAAAGACGTCTCAGGGGTCGTCTTCCTGGAGAGGACGCGGACGGTTCACCGTCCTTCTGTGCATTCAACACAGTAGGGGCTTGCAGTTTCAGGCGCCAGACCGGCATCGCCATGATGTCGTGCTTCAGGCCTGGACGATAAGCGCGCCTGCACGAAACAGGCGCTGATCGCGCGTGGGCTGTGCCCGCGCGGGTCGAATGCGGTCGGAGGTCATTTTCGAGGACACCTCCCGGCCATGTCGTGACGTGTCCTCGAAGAAGCGACGCCAGTTCCCGTTATGCCGACGATCAGTCAGCTCGTCCGACAAGGGCGCAAGAAGATCGTGACCAAGACCAAGAGCCCGGCGCTTCAGGTCAGCCCGCAGAAGCGCGGCGTGTGCGTCCGCGTCTTCACGCAGACGCCGAAGAAACCGAACTCCGCGCTGCGGAAGGTCGCCCGCGTCCGGTTGACGAATGGAATCGAGGTCACGACCTACATTCCGGGCGTTGGTCACAACCTGCAGGAGCACTCGCTGGTGCTGATTCGGGGCGGCCGTGTGAAGGATCTGCCGGGCGTTCGTTATCACGTCGTGCGCGGCACGCTCGACGCCGTCGGCGTTCAGGGCCGCAAGCAGGGTCGTTCGAAATACGGCGCGAAGCGCCCGAAGCAGTAACTGAGGCCTGGGCCATGAGCCCTGAGGCCTTCAAGGATCCGAGATATGCCTCGTAGACGAGAAATCCCGAAGCGCGAACTGGCCGCCGACCCGCTCTACAACAGCGTGCTGGTCAGCAAGTTCATCAACACCGTGATGCACGGCGGCAAGCGCAGCACCGCGGAGCGCATCCTCTACAAGAGCTTCGACATCATCAAGGAGCGCACCGGCGACGACCCGCTGAAGGTGTTCAAGAAGGCGCTCGACAACGTGAAGCCGAGCCTCGAAGTGAAGTCGCGTCGCGTCGGCGGGTCGAATTATCAGGTTCCGGTCGAAGTGAACCCGAACCGGCGCCTGTCGCTCAGCATCCGCTGGCTGGTTGGCTATGCCCGCGATCGGGGCGACGGCAAGACGATGCAGGAGAAGCTCGCGAACGAGCTGCTGGATGCGTCGAACCTGCGTGGCGGCGCCGTGAAGAAGCGCGAGGACACGCATCGCATGGCGGAGGCGAATAAAGCCTTCGCGCACTATCGCTGGTAGAGCCCTTTAAATCGGTTTACTCGAATGCCCCGTCAGACACCGCTCGATCGCACGCGCAACATCGGCATCATGGCCCACATCGATGCCGGCAAGACCACTACGACCGAGCGGATTCTCTTCTATACCGGTATCACGTACAAGATCGGCGAGGTCCACGAAGGCACCGCCGTGATGGACTGGATGGAGCAGGAGCAGGAACGCGGCATCACCATCACCTCGGCCGCGACGACGTGCTTCTGGCGCGACATC
>Ga0207428_10001567_pt1 | contig 23883 bp, 17 predicted proteins | sample RhiMethybrSRZTD1_FD_187600 | JGI IMG/M metagenome (GOLD analysis project Ga0207428, IMG submission 187600) | Populus rhizosphere microbial communities from Tennessee, USA - Rhizosphere MetaG P. TD hybrid SRZTD1 (SPAdes) (version 3) | ecosystem: Host-associated > Plants > Roots > Rhizosphere >...
AACCGGTCGAGATTTATCCGGCGATGTCTTTGCGGCCGAAGGATGGGGTGCATGTAATCGTCCGAGGTCGAACTGAAACGCCGGCAACGCGGCCGCTGATGAGCGAATAAGCCGGCGCCGTTGACAGCTGGCATCGACCTGGTAGTACTGGCGCGTCTCTTGATGCATTATGGAAGCTGGGATGGCACCTGACGGATCGAACCAGGACTCCGTAATCAGCCTCGAGCTTTACAAGTCGCTGCGAGCTGAGGCTGCGTCATACGTCGAGAAGGTTCCGGGACTCTGGTTACAGAAGCTGACGCTTTGTGGCGGCATGATCGCCTTCCTCGTCATTAAATACCCGGAGTTAAGTGCGGGGATAGTCAAAGGACGAGCGCTCGTCGCCGCCGCGGTCCTCGCAGTTCCGGTGTTGGCCATCTTGATTGATGCCAAGATTCTCGAATACGGCCTTCACGCCAGAGCAGTTTCACGTTTCATTCGCCAGCATGTTGAGAACGCCTCGGCCGCCGCGAAGTGGGAGGACTACTTATGGGGCGACGGTGGGGACGCCATCGGCATGAGGTTGGTACGTTTGCGTAGCGCGACGACAGTGATTGTGACGGCTGTGCCCACTGCCGGACTGATCGTGTTGGCCGGCTTCGTCATGGGGGCCATTAGCGAACATACAATGATATGGGTAGGGGCCTCCGCTGCCCTGGGGATGTTTTACGTTGCCGCTACGATCATGTTCGCGGTCAGAATCTGGCCGAGCGCAAAAGACGGTGCAGCGTCCCGATAGGCGTTCAGACGCGGTCCTGGTCGGCTTTGCTTTCGCGGGAACTGAACCCGCAACAAAGCTGCGAAGCAGCGATCAGAGTTAAGCCCAAGGCGAGGCTTTGTGAGCCCTGGGTAATGGTCCGTTAGATTTGCGGAGCCGCGAAGCGGCGACAGAGAGTTATTAACCAGGGTGCCTCTGATTTACAGTCAGTGCAGTCGCCCCTTCGGGGCTCGATCACCTTCAATGGGTTGACCCAAGGCTCGCAAAGGTAACTATATAGTTGACTGACCTCGCAAAGCCTCGCCCTGGGCTTAATTCTGACCGCTGCTCCGCAGCTCGTTGAAGGTTCACATCTGGTATGGAGTGATCTTGAGTCATGACCCTCTCTTCACAACAACTCGCCACTGCAAAATCACGACGATCGCAGCTCGTTAAGATTTGCGAATCCCTTCCTGAAGTCACCGTTGAGCCGCTGCACGAACATCTCAAAATCAGTATTCGCAAGAAAACTCTCGCTTACTATTCATTCGATCATCATGGTGATGGCATGATCTCTCTGGCCTGCAAATCGAATCGCAACGATCAGCGCCGGATGATTCGGACCGATCCCGAAACGTTTTTCGTGCCCGATTATTTGGGAGCCAGGGGTTGGATCGGAATCAGACTTGACCTGGCCGAAGTTGATTGGAACGTGGTTACCGAGAGCTTGCGGCAGGCCTATCGGGATCTGGCGCCTAAAAGGTTGGCAGCGTTGGTGGATTAGCGGTTCAGGGTGAGCGCAGGTTGTGCTCTGCGGTTTCTTATCCAACCGACCGGAGCTAACCGCCGATCATCACTGGCAAGCATGATTAACCCATCGCGTTCACCAGCAACGCCCATTCTTCGAAGGTAAAAGTCTCAGCCCGGCGCAAAGGCGTAATACACGCTTCGCAAAGAACGATGCTGGCGCCGCCGTGTTTTCTCAATACTTCCTGAAGCGATTCCGGAGCTTCGCGCAGGTTGTTAAGGATCGTCTTGCGCGGATGAGCAAAGCCGGCGCTCACAACCTGCCACAAAAGCCTTTCGTCTTTCACCTCAGCAGCAAACTTTTGTCGCACACGCAAACGCACAACGCTGCTCCAGACTTTCGGCGCCGGACGGAAGGCTTGCGGCGACACGTCGAATAATCTTTCCGCTTCGCAATACGCTTCAATCAAAACTGAGAGGTAGCCGCGTTCGCTCGATCCTGCCCGGGCCATGATCCGGTCCACGACTTCCCGTTGCAGCATGAGGGTCATTTCGCTGATGCACCCTCGCTGTTCGATCAGTCGTTGCAGAATCGCAGTGCCGATGTTGTAAGGGAGATTGGCGACGACGCGCGCCTGGGTTGCAGGTTCGATTGCTTCACAGAAATCGAACGTTAGCGCATCGGCCTCGATCACCTCGAGGTTCGCAGCACCCGAGAATTGTTTGCGTAGCTGCGGCGCCAGTTCACGGTCGAACTCGATGGCGATCAGCCGGCCAGCCTCTTCCGCCAGTCGCGAGGTCAGCGCACCACGGCCCGGGCCGATTTCAATAATGGTTTCATCAGGCTGGGGGTCGACTGCAGAGATGATTCTTTCGATTGCGTTCTTGTCGACCAGAAAATTCTGGCCGAAGCGGCGTTTGGGAGTTGAAGGATGAAGGCGGACGGATGAAGGATGAAAGCCAGTTTCAGATCTGTCGGCACCCGTCTCCGGCTTCTCTTTTCTCATCCTTCCGCCCTCATCCTTCATCCTTGTTTTTTGGATATCCGGTCACTTCGATGTCGCGACCGTATTGCCTGACCTCTACCTGTTCCAGTTGTAGTGCGTCGGCGATTTTTTCCGCACCGCCGCCGCCGATCGCCGAAGGGGCATCCTGACCTCCGATGATCATCGGGGCCACGAAAAACGTTACTTTATTCACCAGCCCCGCTTCGATTAGCAGGCCAGCCAGAGACGGGCCGCCTTCAACCAGAACGGTTTGAATTGATCGTCTGCCCAACTCCTCGAGCACGCTGTTCAAGTCGAGCACAGAGTCCTGCACGACAACCTCGACGCCTTGCGCCTGTAACGCGCTGACGTTATCAGCTTCCGGCTCCTCGCAAGCGAAAATGATTACCGGCGCGGCCTCAGTTGTTTGCGCCAGTTGTGACTGCGGCGAGACGCCAAGGTAGTGCTCAATTACTACGCGCACTAAGGGACGCCGGCGCTTTTTCCCGGAACGGTCAGTCAAAAGCGGGTCGTCCGCGCGCGCGGTATGTCCACCAATCATGATTGCATCACTTTGATGACGCAGTTCGTGGACCTGCGCCCGAGCGGCTTCTCCGGTTATCCAGCGCGAATCCCCGCTAGCCGTAGCGACCTTCCCATCCAGCGAAACGGCCATCTTCAAATGAACGAATGACCGGCCGCTGCGCATGAAGTGAATGTACGCTTCATTCAGCCGGGTGGCTTCTCCGGCCAGGGCGCCGGTGCAGACTTCAATCCCGGCCTGCCGTAAACGGGCAAAGCCGCGACCGGAAACTTTCGGGTTGGGATCTTCAATAGGCGCGACGACGCGTTTGATACCGGCGTTAATGAGCAGCTCGGTGCACGGCGAGGTCCGGCCCTGATGCGCATGAGGCTCGAGAGAAACGTAGGCAGTGCCGCCGCGCGCCCGTGCGCCCGCTTGTTCGAGCGCCAGGGTTTCTGCGTGTTTAACTTGATCGTAGAGATAGAACCCTTCGCCGGCAATCTCTCCGTGCTCATCGAGGATGACCGTACCGACGAGAGGGCCCGGGCTGACCTGGCCAATTCCCTGCGCGGCTAGTTCGAGCGCACGCCGCATCATCAGCTTGTCTCGTTCAGTAGATTTGTCCACGATGTCAGTACCACCTGCGTCAGCAGGTGGGATAAGGGAGTCCCGACGTTTGACCGGCCGTCTGACCTGGCCGACAGTAGTTTTCAATTAAACAGACTGTTTACGTATTGCTCAGCATCGAACACGACCAGGTCGTCAACCTTCTCGCCGATGCCCGCATAGCGAATCGGCAAGCCAAGTTCCTTGGCAATCGCCACGGCAATTCCACCCTTCGCTGTGCCATCGAGCTTGGTCAAAACGATTCCGGTTACCCCGGCCACTTTCAAAAACTGTCGCGCCTGCTCCAGACCATTCTGGCCGGTAACGGCATCGACGACCAGCAGAGTCTCGTGCGGCGCGCCTTCAACTTCACGGCCGGCCACGCGCTTCATCTTTTCGAGTTCCGCCATCAAGTTTGATTTGTTATGCAGCCGCCCCGCGGTATCCACAATCAGAACGTCTGAGCCGCGGGCCTTCGCTGCTTTCATTGAATCGAACAGCACTGCCGCAGGATCAGTTCCCTGTTTCTGCTGAATCAGGGGCACGCCGGTGCGCTCGGCCCAAATGGCCAATTGATCGGACGCCGCGGCGCGAAATGTGTCGGCGGCACAAATCAAAACATCATTGCCCTCAGCTTTGATACGCTGGGCCAGCTTCCCAATCGTGGTAGTTTTGCCGACACCATTCACGCCGACGATCATCATTACGTAGGGCGCGATGTCGTCCGGCACACTGGCTTCCGACGCGACGCCCTGTTTCTCAGAGGCATGCAGGATCGACAGTAATTCGGACTTGATCGACTGCTTTAGCTTTTCAATGTCGTCAATTTCTTTGCGGCTGATGCCGCGACGCACAGTTTCGAGCACGTGCATCGTCGTGGGGACCCCGATGTCGGCGGCAATCAAAGCTTCTTCCAATTCATCAAGCAGTTCGGCATCAATCCTTTTCGCGCCGGCAAAAACGGTGTCGATTCTATCGGACAGAGACTCGCGGGTGGCCGCGACCGCGCGCCGAAATCGCGCCGATAATTCCTGTTCAAGCGCTGCTTCGCGAGCTTGTAATTGCTCGATTGAGAGGTCAAGACCCAGGACCGACGTCTGCCACGGCGCCGCCTTCTGCACCGGTTCAGCTTCGCGCGACGCGACCGTTTTCACTTCACTGGCGGGTTTTTCGACCGGAGGCTCGGGCTCAGGCGGAAGCTGCGGTGCCGCTTCGTCCGCGGCACGGTTTAACCCCAGCGAGACAAACTCATCCTTTTTCCTTCGCCAGAAAGCCATCAAAACTCCGATCTAAATGAATACGGGAAATCTAAAGGCGATTATAAGCAGAAGCGGCGCACCGCCACAAAAGCGATGCGCCGCGGGTCAGAAGCCCGCGCGTAAGCAAGGGCTTCGTAAGATTAAAGTGCCCTCCCTCACGGTCGGGCTTCTGACACTAACTCACCGCCAGAACCGAATCGGGTGTTGTCACTACCGGCAATGGTTGGAGCGCCGGAACTTCGCTTTGTTGACGAGTCACGCGGGAAACTCCCGGCCGAATCTTTCCGGCTTCACAGGCGGCGACAAAGGCGGCAACTACGCTCGCGTCATAACGCGAGCCAACGAAACTCTTCAGGCGCGTTAAGGCGGCCGACAAATCCATCGCGCGCTGATAGGGACGCTCGGTCGTCATCGCATCGAAAGTGTCGGCGACTGAGACGATGCGCGCCTGCATCGGAATCTGATCTCCGCGGAGCCCCTGCGGGTAACCTTCACCGTTAATCATTTCGTGATGCATGTACATGCCGGGCAGGAAGTCCCGCATCGCCGGAATCTGCGACATGATCTTGAAACCCTTCTGCGGGTGGCTCTTCATGATCTCGAACTCGTCGTCAGTCAAAGCCGCAGGTTTCTTCAGTATGCGATCGTCGATCCCGATTTTCCCGACATCGTGCAACAAAGCACTGACGCGAATCTTTTCAATCTCATCTTCGGGCAAGCGCAGCGCCTGGGCCGTCGCAACTGAGAATCGAGAAACTCGTTCGGAATGACCGCGGGTATACGGGTCTTTGCCGTCAATCGCCGCCGCCAGCGCTTTGACCGTGCCCAGGAAAAGTTCCCGGTTCTCCTCGGCCGAACGTTGCAGGTCTCCAACAAAGCTTTCGATTTGATCGGTCATTTGATTGAACGATGCCCCAAGCTCGCCCAATTCAGTCCGACCCAACACCTTCACGCGCCGAGAGAAGTCACCAGCGGCAATCCGACGAGCGCCGGCTGCCAACTCGCTCACCGGACGCGTCAGTTGATCGGCAAAAAAGAACCCAATAAAAAGCGCCAGGATGGCCGCGACAAAACTCACAAACAGCACCTGATTGCGCATGTCACCCACCGACGCTAACGCCGCGCTCTCGTCCTGGATCGCTATGACTCCCAGCAACGAGCCACGATCGAGCTCAACCGTCGCATACGATCCCAGCATCGGCGTCACGTGCCCATCACGCTCCAAAGTAAACGGCGCCAGAGCCGATTGCACCTGGGCTCCGGTCTCAAGCCAGTCCTGAACTACTTTCAGATCAGTCATCGGTCTTTCAGAAAATGCTATGGCCGCATCGGGATGCGCTACCGCCTTACCGTTTTGATCGACGACGAATACCACCGGCAGGCCCGCATCCAACATTTCCCGAGTGCTGTTGGTGGACTTTTGCTGGAGCGCCTTGAAAGCCTCCTGGAACGAAACGACGGCGACTACGGCAGCAACAATCTCTTCCCCGTTCATGACCGGAGCGGCGATCGTCAATCCCATCTCTTGTCCCGAGCGAATGATCTGGGGCCGGCTGATGATCACCCCGCGACTGTTCATCCTGGCCAGGACGTCGGCAATACGCTGGTCAACTTCTTCGCGTTTGATCAAATCGAATTGAAAGGCGCGATGCACTTCGCCTTTGACCGGACAAATAGCCAGAGCGATCAAGTTCGGATCATCCTGAAGGCTGCGTTGCAAACGCACGTCGTATCCGGCGTCGGTAGTGAAGCGGTTTCCCCCGGCGATTTCAAAAGCCCGGGCCAACCCAACCACGACGTCCCGGTAACGCTGACCGTACAACTCAATCTGTCGGGCCTTGTCGCGCACTAACTGCGCCTGATACCGGCCCTCTATGGCGCGAATTTCATCCGCGCTTCGACGTGACAGCATGGTCCCGGCGAGGGTCAGTGGGAGCAGGCCGACCAGCAGTAGAACTGCCAGGACGACGTACAAAAGACGAATTCGACCTAAAGATTCAAGCACGTGGACAGGGGATGGTGAAAAAAGCGAGACAGATTTCGGCGCCGACCTCCGCTGTTCGGCCCCATGTAGATTAGTGGTTTGAACCAGCAGGTGTCAACGGGTTTGGTCATTATTTAACTACTGAAATAGCGAGAGTTAGTATCGGCAAACTCAAAACTCGCCTGACTTGGGGCCTTTTCGGCGTTTGCGAAGCGGATTACCGTGGTTGGCGGAGTTTTTTGCAAACTTGCGGATGACGCCGCACGTCTAAAGAGTTGACTGCGCGGGTTGTTGCGCGCGACATTTGGATGCCCGCGGCCGGCGCGAGCCCAGACCAGATGGAAACGGCCACGAACGACGAGCAAATGGTTGAACGCGCGCTGTCTGGCGATCCAGAGGCGTTCGGCGAAATTGTGCGTCGTTGGGAGCGGCGCATTTTTGCCCTTTCGTTTGGCATGCTCGGCCGCGAAGAAGACGCGCGCGACGCGACCCAGGAGACTTTTCTCGCTGCGTTTCGAAACCTCCGCGGGTTTCGCGGTGAGGCCAGGGTTTCTTCGTGGCTCCATCGCATTGCCGTGAACCAATGCATTACGCGGCAACGACGGGCCAGGGTTCGCAGCGAAACGGCGCTTGAAGACGAGGCCGAAAAGAATGCGGCAGTGTTCGCTTTACCGCTTGATGCGTCGCCGGCGCGAAATGCCGAAACGATCGAGCGAACTCAGGCAGTGCGACGGGCGGTCGGCACGCTGCCTCCGGATTTGCGACAGGTAGTTGTCATGAAAGAGTTTGAAGAGCTGACGTTTCAGGAGATCGCTGACGCGCTTGAGATTCCGCTCAGCACAGTCAAGAGCCGGCTTTACACCGCGCTTAGACAACTGCAGATGCGCCTGCAAAAATTCGGCGACAGCCGGGCGATCTGATCGAGGAGAGTTTTATCATGCAAGACGTGAATGGACGACCAGTTTGTCATCGAGCCGAAGACCTGGTCACCTATCTTTACGGCGAGGCCAGCGAATCTGATGCGCGCGATTTTCGTGCCCACTTACAAGAGTGCGAGGCTTGCCGCAGTGAGTTTGCGGTTTTTGATCAGATGCATGAATCGATTGTCGTTTGGCGTAACGAAGCGCTCGGCACCTCATTCACTCACGCGGCCGTTGTCGCAGAACCGGCAGTCGCGGCAACTCAATTCACTCGTTCCGAACGAAGACTATCAGCGGTAGAGGCCTTGCGCGAATTCTTCAGTGTAGCTCCGCTGTGGCTGCGGGGCGCGACGGCTTTCGCCGGCTTGCTGCTTTGCGCGCTGCTTATTTTCGCAGTATCCCGTAGTTGGCAAAAGCCGAATTCGGTGGCGAATACCGCTGAGACCAGGTTTACCAGGGCAGATTTAGACCGGGCTGTGGCTGAAGCTAAAATGCAGGTGGCCAGAGAACAACAGACGACCGGACAAAAACCAAACGAGGCAGTGGATCAGCCACCCGCGCCGCGAGTTGCAGTGACGACCTCACGCCGTGCCAACCGGCCGCGCGTCAAGGGTCTGACTCAGGAGGAGCGCGAACAGCTGGCCGCCGATTTACGTCTGGTTCCCGGCGCTGATGATGAGGAACTGCCCTTCGTGATCTCAGATCAACCTAATCAATGAAGTCTGTAGCGATGATCCCCAAGGATGGTAATCAAATGAACCGCGATATTAAATCAATAAAGCTCGCAGCACTCGCCGCCACGGTCATGCTGTTTGGCCTGGGTGGCGGAATTGCTGCACAGACAACTCAAACCGAGAATTCATCTCCGATGGTCCAAACGCAAACGGCCGACCTTCCGGCAAATCAAATGACCGACCTGCGGCCGTTGGACCTGAAACCGGATCAAATTCAGAAAATTCGGGAGATTAACCGGGAGTTGAAAGACGAACGTCAGGCGGCCAACTTTAACGTGCGCCAGGCGCAGCGCCGTCTGACGGAAGCCGTCGAATCTCCGAGCCCCGACGAGTCCTTGATCGCGCAGCGTTCACGCGAGGTTGCCGCGGCCCAGGCTAATACCATTCGGCTGCGCTCGGTAACAGAGGCCAGGATTCTTCAGGTTCTGACACCTGAACAGCGAACAAAATTGAGAGAAATGCGCCAGAGGAATATGGCCTTGCGGCGCGACCGCCAACAGGGAGTGGGGAACGGCCTTAACCAGCGTCAGCAGGGTTTGCAACAAAGGGATCCAAATAATTCCCTGCTAACGCCCCCGCAGCGCCGAGCCCTACGTCAACAGCAGCGAAAGCCTTAACCTTTCCCACGCACTAATTCTTAAGGCCGGTTCGGGGCTATCGGGCCGGCTTTTTTGTCGGGCTAATTATCTCGCATCACCGATCGCGACGATCAAATAGAACCCGTTTTTCTCTGTGTCCTCTCTGGGTACCTCTGTGACTCTGTGGTGAAAAATCCCGGAAAAAGACTGCACCACAGAGACACGGAGAATTCACAGAGACACGGAGAAAGTCGAATCAGGCCACTACCTATCAGCAACGCAACCTTGACGTTAACGTTTGGTTTTGCGCATTATAGGCCGCTCTGTTGAAAACTCGCCCGCACCGGATTGGCGTCAAATCTATTGTCAGATGAGCGCTTTTGCCGAACGGCAGTTCTTATTTAATACCAGTCGCCACCGCGAACGCAGGCAGCTCTCTTTCAATAAATTGGATCTCGGATGAACATCATCCTTCGCTTTCTATCTGACCTCCAGGACATGTCCCTGCTCGCGGCCCGAGCCGCCCGCGGAGCCTTCAAGAAACCTCATTATGTTCCCGAGGCCATCGCGCAGATGGATTACATCGGCGTGGGGTCGCTGACGATCATCATTCTTACCGGATTCTTTACCGGCGGCGTTTTGACGCTGCAAACCTATCAGACCCTGGCATCGTACGGCGCGGTCGATCAACTGGGATATTTGGTCTCGATCTCTTTAGTCCGTGAACTCGGCCCGGTCCTGAGCGCCTTGATGGTAACCGGACGTGTCGTCTCGGCGATCTCGGCTGAACTGGGTTCGATGGTCGTATCGGAACAGATTGACGCGATGCGCGCGCTGGGAACTGATCCAGTTCGGAAATTAGTGGCGCCGCGAATTCTCGCCCTGGTGATCACTCTGCCGTTGTTGACCTTGATTACGGACGTGATGGGAATCGGCGGTGGCTGGGCGGTCTCGACCTGGTTGTTTAACCTGCCTTCTTCCATGTTCATTAATTCCGTGAAGGATGGCATCACGACCGACGACATCATTGGCGGAATCATCAAACCTTTGTTCTTCGCTTTTCTGATGGGTACAATCGCCTGTCACAAGGGACTGAAGACCGAAGGCGGCACAGTTGGTGTCGGCCGTTCGACCACTTCAGCGGTCGTGATGGCCTCGATTATCGTAATTATCACGGACTTTATTCTGGCACGCGCACTTCAACTTATCCTGGGCACCCAATCATGATGACGCAGGCTTCAATCGACGAGACCAAGGACAATCAAGTCAGCGAGCAGGCCGCGGAATCGACTTTTCGCGAAGTCGACGATACCGATCGAGCTATTCCGGCGATTGAGTTTCGCAACGTCACGATGATTTTCGACGATCGCAAAATTCTGAACGACCTGAGTTTCAAGGTGATGAAGGGTGAGACCAAAATCATCCTCGGCGGCTCGGGCTGTGGCAAGTCAACGACGATCAAGCTGGTGCTCGGTCTGCTCAAACCCGACACGGGACAAATTCTGGTCGATGGCGAAGATATAACCAACTATAACGAAGTCCAGATGATGCGCATCCGCAAAAAGATCGGGATGATCTTTCAGGAAGGAGCTTTGTTTGACTCGCTCTCGGTCTACGAGAACGTCGCCTTCAAACTACATGAACAGGGCGTGCCGGAAGAAGAAGTCGAAAACGAAGTCCGTCGCATGTTGCGGTTCGTTAACCTGGAAGCGGCGATCGACAAAATGCCGTCCGAGTTGTCAGGAGGTATGCGGCGCCGCGTGGGAATCGCGCGGGCGCTGGTGGGCGACCCCAAAATCGTTATGTTCGACGAACCGACTGCGGGACTCGATCCGCCGACGGCGCGCACTATTTGCGAGTTGGCCATGAAACTGCGGGACCTGGAAGACGTCTCGTCGATTTTCGTGACGCACGAGATGAACAATGTCGAATATCTGACGTCCGAATACGCGGTCGTGAACGAGGCCGGCGAAGTAGTATTCGAAAAAGAAGGCGAAAAACTTTGTCTCATCAACAGCAAGGTTTTGATGATGCGGGACGGGCAGATAATTTTCAGCGGCACGGACGAGACGTTGCGAAAAGATCAGGATCCGTACATTCATAAGTTTCTGCGCGGACACTGAGGTCATTTTTGAATTGCGATTGCCGATTTTTGATTTCTCTGTGTCTCTGTGAAACCTCTGTGACTCTGTGGTGAAGAAAGGTATGAAGCGATTCTCCACAGAGTCATGGAGATTGCACGGTATCAACCGCAAATCCTATTGAAGAATTGCAGGTATTAACATGCCAAAATCAACCAAGACTATTGGACTGAGCGAGCTGCGGGTTGGCTTGCTCGTTTTTATCGCGCTCGCGGTACTTGTCGTTTTGATTCTGAACGCCTCAGGCGAACTTAATCCCTTTAAGAGTCACCTGCACCTGCGCGCGCGCTTCGCCGACGCCAACGGCCTGCGCGAAGGATCCGACGTGAAGCTGGCGGGCGTGAAAATCGGCAAAGTCGATCACCTCCGGCTGCTGAGCCCGTCCGAAGTCGGCACTGGCCCAAATCCGCAAAAGATTGAAGCGTTCCTGACCATCGACACAAAAATTGATGGCATTCCGGCGACTGATCGCATTCGCACGGACTCAACCGCACAGCAGGCTTCGCCCAGCATTCTCGGCAGCGAAATGATTGTGAACATCACGCCCGGCACGCCGCTCGGTCAACCGGTGACTGAGAATTTTCTGCTGCCGGCCACGGCTGGCAGCACCATGAGCGACCTGGCCACCCGCGGCACCGAACTGGCTGAGAAACTAGGCAAGCTGTCCGATCAAATGAACGAAATCGTCAAGAACGTTCGCGACGGCAAAGGCACAGTCGGTCGTCTGTTCAATGATGAATCTCTCTACAACAACCTGAACGCGACGATTCAGGACGCGGAAGATTTGGCGCGACAGATTAAGAGCGGCAAAGGCTCAGCCGGCAGATTCGTCTACGATGAAGCGCTCTATAACAACGCCAATGATGTCGCCGCGAACCTGAAGAAGATGTCTGAGGATCTGCGCGCCGGACGCGGCACGGCCGGGAAATTCTTCTCGAGCGACGAGATGTACAACAAGATCAATAGCATCGCCGATCGCGTAAACCATTCGATGAACAACATTGATCAGCTAATCGCCGGAGTCAACGCCGGCCAGGGCACGCTCGGCAAACTGATCAAGGACGAAGGGATCTACAACGACGCGCGCACCGCGATTGCCCGCTTCAATACGACCGCCGCGCGCATCGACAACGTCGTGGCCGGCGCCCAGCGCGGCGAAGGCACGGTGGGCAAACTGCTCACCGACGAATCGCTCTACAACAACGTGAACAATTTCTCGTCAGAAGGCGTCAAGCTGCTCTACGACTTCCGTCAGAACCCGAAGAAGTATCTGACAATCAAGTTCGAGTTGTTTTAGGTCCATCAAGTACTGCTTACGCGGTTATCTGAAAGTTCACCTTCTCAACGCCTTCAATCATCTGCAAGGCAAACTGCGCCGAGGTGAACTCGCCGGCAGCCTTCGAGTCCGTGTGGAGTTGGTCTGCCAGCGCGTTAATGTCGAACACTCGTTGCGAAAACTGCTTCCACAAACCTGACGTTTCGCCGAGATCGATTGAAACGAAATTACCGCTCTGGTCCTTAACCGGATCGCCTGCGTCATTGCGCACCGTTTTGTAAAAGCCGCCTTCTTCGCGGGGATCGACGCCGAAATGCAGCGCTTCCGGTTTCTGGTGAATTTCGACGCGCTTCATCTCACCTTCGAACAGCGCGATCAGCACATCTTTCGAAATCCGCTCGAGGCGAAGCAGGTTGAGTTGGTTTCCGCCTTGCGGCTGATCGTAAGCATCAGCCAGCAGGCTCGGCCAACCCGCGACTACCTCAGAGCGCAAAATAAAGCCGCTGACGTTTGGATACGAGTTGGTCGCCGGCATGTTCGCGAGGGTTAGGTCGCTGACCTGGGGAGGATACGGACAGTGAAGACTCTGTCGATCAGCATCTTCGTCGCCGCCCGTCACTCGGCCGACGCTGAACGCACCGTCAAGTAAACAATCGATCCAGAATCGATCGAGCCATAAAAACCGGATCGACTCAGTCGGCAGCATCTCTTCATCCGGCACCAAATAGTTGAACGGCACTCCCTGCAAAAGGCTGAGACGGTGAAACCACGAGCCGGCGTCATCAGGAAACGGAATGTCGGCGGTCGATCTTTGATCCGGAAGGTGCGCGGCATTTAGGCGCTGCTGCACCCGATTCGCCTGTTGCGCCACCATCCTCTTCCACTGGTAGAGACTTACAGATGTCTGTTTGCTCTGTAATACCAGCAAGCGTCCAAGTTCCCACGCAGCCGCGTACGACACGTCGAACATGCCATTGGCGCGACTAAAGCGGACTAACTGATCCGCGGCCGTGGCTGGCAGTGGAGATTCGTCTGTGTTCGGGCCGGTAGCCAACGGACTGTGGTACCACGAGACGGTGCGATCGCCGGCGCGCATGAAATGCGGCAAAGGCACATAGCCAAGCTGCAAGTAGGTCTCGGCCGTCTCACTGTCGTTGTGCGGCAAACGAAGCGAACCGCAGTTCAAATGCGTCAACAGGCCTTTGAAATCCTGCTTCGGATTCTCGCAGGCAAAACTCCAACTCTTCAGACTGACGAGTCGAATCGTCGCGCCGGTTTGGCTCGCGAAATCAAACGCTCCTTTCGCGTACAGATCTTCCACCGAAACCAGATGCGCAATGCTGGTTCCGCCTTTCTGCGGCAGACGATTACTGATCACCACCGAAAGCTCGTCGCCAGCGACATTGCCCGCGGCATCTCTTCCCTGACGCACGTGCGCGAGTAGTTTCAACTCTTCGAGCGAAGGGACGATTGCCTCAAGCAAAGCTCGCGGAACATCAATGACACTGATTTTGTCGTTGGGATTTTGCGTACCTGGTTTCAGAGCCACGCCCAGCTCGCTTGCTTGCCCGAGCGTCGCCGGCGGCACTTCTCCATCCGCAAAAACGAGCAGCGCCAACCACGGGTGCACGTCATTAATAGAATTGTCGGCCCGCCGCTCCCAGGGCAGGGTGCTGCGATTAAGAATCACATGCGGCAGAACGTTAGCATGATCGCCAAGACTGCCCGGCGGGGGAAAAACTGAGTAGATCTCGTCGGGCGCCAGCGTGAATTGCGGTCCGTAGACTGAAAACTGTTTTGTCGCGGTAGTGAAGTGCGCATCGATGTGCTTTTGGCCGGTTGCCTGAGTATTAACCACCTGTTGCACGGTGATCTCATAAAGCCCGCTTTCAAGCAGCGGCTCATGGTGCGCAACAAATTCGATCTGAACCGGATCTGTGTCGGTGGTCGTAGGCATCTCGATTCGTCAGTCCACAATCTGCGGCGAAATCAAAAACTCGTCAGCAACTGCCGCGCTAAGACTTATTTCAGCGGTTATTCCAAGCGCGGCGATTACCTGCGCTCGCACCGCGTTTTGGGCAATCTCTCCATCGATAGTTTTGCGCCGATCGTCGTCATCGCCGCGGTCAAAAGTGAGCGGCGCAGCAACTTGCGGGGTAAAAGCGTCACTTACCACGTCGGGGTCCTCGAACTGCAACTTGGTACGCGGAATGGTCATGGTTGTGCCGGGCGCCGGTGGAGCTTTCGGACTAATCTCGAACCCGGTCAGCGCTTGTTCGACAAAACCCGGGGCATTCAGATTTGGCGCCAGCGACTCGCCCCAGAGTCCCGCCGGAACATTCTTGAGGATCGGGACGAACTTAAAGAATGCCGATTCAACGTTACGCGACACGTTGGTCTTTTCGTCCGTGTAAGTGATCGTGACGAAATGCGTGGACGTCAACTCCGCCGTCTGAACGGCCATCGATCCGACACCGGGTAAACCGATCTTGTGAGCAACCGCGGACGGCGAAGAGTCCTGAGGCTTATCCGGGAACGGCAACAGCACCGCGTCCGATCCTTTTGCCGTGTAGTAAAGCCGGTTGACGGCTTCCGCCGCGCCGATTTTGGCCCCAGTCGAAGGAACAACTGAGTTCGTTGTCAGCACGATGTCCTTTGGATTGATCATGCCTAAATCGTTGCCGTCCGTGCCGACTTTCTTAATCAATCCTGATTTCACGGCAATGCTGCAAACATCACTCGCCGCCGGCAGGAACGACTGACTGAATGTTGTCCAGTCGATTGGCTGCGGCGTCTGACTTGAGCCGGCGCCGAAAGAAACAGTGAACGATACGATCCACAGATGAATGTGGGCCGTGCCCGAGAACTCCGGCCCCCAAACGTGCAGGTCGGCGCCCACGTCCACACTGATTGTATGGCTGCCAAAGAAGCTGAACGTGTACGACACGCCCATGTCGATATATATCTTCGCGTCGTAGTGATAAGGCTTCCACGCAATCAGGAAATCTGCTCCCGCGTTGAACCACGCTTTGAGATCACCGGCCGACCAGGTCGCCTGCAGCGATCCGCCGGCCATCAACGTGGATGCAGTCAGCGCGTAGTACAGATCGCCCTTGATCGAAACGTGATCATCGATCTGCCAGTTCAGCGCGAGCCGCGGCACTTGGGGATAATGAGCGGGAACATTGAAGCTCGGGTGGTAGCCGCCCAACGTTTGGACAAAGTCGCCGGCGTGCGGCCCTGAAAACCAACTGTAGAACGCGAAGCCGCCGGTCAGGTGACAATCCTTCGAAAAGACATACGAAGCGCTGGTCAGTTGCGCACTGACGCCGAGGAAGCCCTGCGCCGGGATGAACGTGGCCCGCAAGGCCATCTGAACCTCGGCCAGAGGCGTGACCGATTTCCCCTCTTCCGGAGTGGGAACGATCAAGGTTGAGAGACCGAGCACGTCAATCTCAAACTGAGTTCCAAACACGAAAGCCAGCAGGGCGAACGAATCGATCATCTTGAAAGACGTGAACTTGACGCCCACTGCGAGAAAAGTGTCGCCCAGAGTTGCCGGAATGTAATCGCGCAGCGTCTCGAGTTCCGTCATCAGGTCATTGGGCGAGCCGCTGCCGCCGACTGCTTCCTGGATCAGCGGAAACTTAGCGACGTCGTCGATCGGTGGAACGATGAAGGCCCGGTTGTATCCGAAGCCTGCGGCGAGACCGGTGACGAAAAAGAAGGGTGGACCGCCGAATGGATAATTCAGGACTCCGTAAATGAAGAGCGACTCATAATTTTCAGGCTTCGCGTATGAGCCGAGCGCGGACAAGCTCAGTTCGCTCGTTTTGATGATCGCGCCGCCGTCATACTCGTCGTATTCCAAGCCATCTTTCTCAATATGAACCCTGAGGAACGCGCCACTGATCTCGACGTCCCCGGCTGAGTAGTCAATACCCAGGCCGTGCAGCGAAAACTGCGGCGTAAACTTCGTGAGTTGCGAGCCAACCGAGAGATCCTCCAGCGTAAGCGTCAGCCCGCCGGCCGAGATCGCTGCGTCAAACACAAACGAGAGAATCGATTCCTGATACTGCACGCCCATTCGCCGCAGCGAGACGGGTCCAAAAGATTTCCCGACGGTGAACCACTTGACGTTCGATTGATAACTTGGCGCGGGCGCGGGGGCCGGCGCGGGATCGGCATCCGAATCGCTCGTCGCCGTTACCTCCGCGGGCGTCGGCTCAGCCGAATCGGAACTGTTCGTGAGCGAGATGATTAACGGTTGTTGCTCGGTCAACACGTGCAACGTCGCGGCGATTGTGGGCCCGGCAGCCAGCGTTTGCGGAGTTAAACTAATATTCGTCGCGCTCTCTCCACTCGGGCCGGCGCTCGAATTCGTCTTGAGGAGAGCGTTGACTGCCGAAACATCATTTTCGCTCAGCTCAGCCGACGCAATCACAAGTTGCAAGTCGCTGATCCCGATATTCGCCGGCAACTTGTCGCCCACAACCGGCAAATTACTCAGCTCAATATCGGCGGGCACCTCCAAAGCGAACACGTACTGACGGCTGCCGGCCTCCGAGCTCTGCGAAGCAAAAACCAGTTCGCCGTAGTTCACTGAATGGGCCGTCAGCGCGACCGTCGCGTTCGAGAAGTTATAGGTAAGCTGCGCGTCGGTAAGTCCGAGATCGAGATTCTCTGGCGGCGTCGGCATCGAATCCCAACCAAGCGCGCTGGCGATATCGCTGAACTCAAGCGGATCCCCGGTCTGCGCCCACGTGGCCGTAATCTCGGACTTCGCGGTGCCGAGATCCAGTTCGAAATTGAACTCCTCCTGACCGATGACAAAGGCGCCGGTCAGGACAATCTCATAGCTGCTCGAAGCTTTCGTGACCGACAGATTGAGTTGCGCCGTAAGCTCGCGCTCGAGGATTGGGAAAGCGGCCTCAGCTCGGCAATTAATGCGGTAAGTAAACGGCGAGTTTGGCGCAGGTCTCGTGGCGCTAACTGAGAAATCAGCGAACTGAATGTCGCGCAAAGTGGCCGGCACTGAGTCCTGGTTCCCCAGTAAACCGCCGACGATATCTCCGAGGCTGACGATGCCGTAGTGTGCGCCGCTGACTGTCTCGACTTCCCACGCCGTGTTCTTTTCAACGTTGATGGTGAAGTCAAATTCGCCCTTGAAGATGTTCGGAAGGAACGCCGCCGTCGCGGCGATCGAGACCTGCGTCCAGGTGAGGCCGGCCGGATCGATCGTTTGGATTTTTGCGATGAGGCCTTCAAGAATCAGGACATCTGGCGGAATAACCGGCCACGGCTGGTTGGTGCTGAGCGCCAGGCTCAGGTAAGTAACCTGCGGCGTCGAGTCAACCACCATCGAAAAATTGTCGAGGTCAATTTCGGAGAAAATGGTCGAGAGTTCGCTGGGAATGAAATCGTTGAAGTCCTTTCCGCCCGGCAGCATCTCGATCACGCTCTTGATCGAGCCCTGCTTCGGAAATGGCTTCGCATTGATCGTCAACGCGCCGCCGTCCCTCGGGATGCCGACTTCGACGCGCAAGCTTTTTTGGAAATCAGCTTCGATAAAGAGATCGATTTCCTGGAGAGGGCTGCTGCCGGCGGCGTCGCTGATCTGAACTAGCACAGCGGGCGCGCTGAGCGTCAGCGAGTTCGGCGCCACGCCGACAACGAACGAGCCGTCGCTGATGGGCGCGCGCAATGCGCCGACGGGCAACGCCTGATCGGCCTTCGGTCCAAAGGGTCCGTAGAATTTGTACGAGGGGAGCTTGATCAGGTCCGCGAGGATCTCAGTGACTAACGGAAAAGGATCGAGGGTGACGTCCGCAAGAAAATTCAGTCCCGGCTCAAGGGCAATCGAGTAGTCCGATTCGCCGGGCCAGGCATAAGCCGGTTGCGCTGCGCTCGCGAAGACGAAGCGCGCATTATGAGTAGCGAGGGACGGAAACGGAAAAACTGTCAGGTCGCTGAAGCTGTCGGTGAAACTCCACGCCTCCTGCATGACGGCAACGATGATCACCTGCAACGCGCCACCGGCTTCGGTGAAAGTTACACTCATTCCGATATTGCTTTGATTGAGCGCGGTTGCCGTGCCGGTCGGGAGCGCCAGGACGCCGTCAGCCGTAGGCGTAGGAATATCGTCGGGCGTCAGGCCGGCGATGGTCAGGTCAGTGCTCGCCGGGAGCGCGAACGCCGTGCGAATCTCATCCAGCACCGAAGCGTCAAGAATCGTGCTGTCGAGCACGATGGTTGAGTTCGCCGCTGCCTGCTTACGCAGGATCGCTTCTAGTTCAGTGAGATCCATAAGACTGTCGCAACGCTTTGCCGCGTCACGTGGCGGGCTTCACCTCTTTCTTTTCATAGAACTCGACCGCGTGATTCGCTTGACCGTTAATCTTAAAGGTCGTGGTCAGCGCCGCTTCGTCGATATACGCAGAGCCGGCGGCCATCGCACTCTTGGTAATCTGCTCTATGCCCTGACACGCCGCTGTGTTCTGAAGAGTCTCCGCTTTGTTCGCAAGCAGGTCCGTGTTGACGAACTTCACCACGGTCTTCGCGGCCGTCTTGTATTCAACGTTCACTGGTGGCGGAGCCGGAGGCACCGGCTTTGCCTGCGGAAGTCCGCTTTCGGCTTTCGCAAACAGCGCGGCGTAATATTGGCGCGACGCATTCACGTCGCCGCCGCCATCGGTATCGACAGTCGCGACTTCCTTGTCGACAACTATTTGATCGTAGTAGAGGTACTGGATTCCCTTGTAATTGAAATATCGGTTAAGGCTAATGTCCTCAGCCGACGTCAGGTAGATCGGTGGAAAATTCAGGAACTGATCCGCGAGTAACTTGATGTTCCACAGCCCGACTTGCTGAAGAACGCCTCTCGATAAGCTGACCGGCAATTTCGAAGGCGGGCCAGGCGCCGTCGGCGCCCAGGCCTTCATCGCTGCAAAAGTGTAAGGCGCATTGGCGCCCTTAAAAGCTGCGCAGACCTTTTCCGCGGGCAGCGCGGCTTCGACGCTTTCCAGCCCGGCGAAGTATTCCAGCGCCACGACGTTGTCGTCGATTAACCACGCGTAGTCCCACACCTTTCCGCGAACGGCGACCTTGGCGCGCAGCGACTTGCAGAACTCGATGGCCGCGAACCGGCTGGCGCCGAAACCGACAAAGGGCTTCTCATCCTTCGGCCTTTCGAAATCCCATCCGATGATGTTCATTCCCGAGCCGGCGAGCGCCTTCGCGTACTTTTCGTACTCGGAAAGATGAACCACGATAAAAACACTGCGTTGCGGATTGGCTCCCAGGCGCTTCGGACAGTAAATCGGCGGCGAGACAGTCTGCTTGTTAGTCGCCGTCAAAGCGCGAAAATCGCTCACGCCATTAAAGGTGGTGAGGCCTCGCTTCTTCAATTCGGCGTCCGCCGCCGCCACACCCTGTTTGATCCAGTCCGAGCGATTCGAAGAGATGATGACCAGCGGCGGCTTTTTTCCCGTCTCAGCTTTTTCGAGATCTTCCCACTTAAGGCACATCAACTTGAGCGTCCGCGGCATCAGGTTCATGCTCTTGAGCAAGGCGGTCCGGTTCGTCAACATCTTGCCGTACAGCGCCTTGTCAGTTGACGCCAGGCGAAGCTCACGCGCATCGAAAGGGTTGTACTTGGTACTAACCGTCGCGCCGGTCGCGTAAGAAGTATTCGGAGTAACTGTAGTGGCCATAGTCCCTGCTGGACGAGAAGAAGTCGCTATGCGCTTGCCTTGGAAGAGCGTTCCGACTCTGTCGCGTCGGACTTCGACAGCTCTTCTTCCAAAACCTGGATCGCGCCACTGATCCGTAACATCGTGTCGCGCAACTGGGTTGTTTCGGCATTCAACGCGGCGAGTCTTTCCTCGCCCGCAGCGTATTCGTTTTTCAGTTCCATCAGACGCTTTTGCAGTTGTTCATTCATTGTCGTTCTCCCTTGTGTTCGACGATCTAATTATCGATTCCAACCGGTGTTCCCCTGGTCGTTGCAGTAGAAGTATTTGCCCTGATCGCTAATCGTGTGGATTTGCATCATGTCCTGAATGTCGCCGAGCCGAAGAAGATCCCTACCGCCCTTCGAGAAATACAACCCACTCGTTTGCTGCCCCCAGGCACCCTCATGACGACACTCAATGACATAGTCGCCGATAACGATTCGGCTGGGCGTGGTGATGAATGTGTTGAGATACAGACCGCCCCCAGCGCTGTTTTCGAGCACGGTAACATTCGAGCCTGGGGAAAGCGGCCGGACGATGAAGTTCGATCCGTGATGCTCGCACCAAATGCTGTTCTTCCCGCCACCGCCAGTGTCGACTGTTAACTGGCCCATCGGAGTAAGCGGACCGATGCAAAGTTCGCCGCTCGCTTTTACTGTCACCTTGGTGGAATTGCCTCCGGCTCGTAGCTGAAGATCGTGATTCGTCATCACCGATACTATTCCGCCGCCGGCATCGGCGCCCATAAGAAGTTCATAACCGCCGCTGGCCGCCTTAACATTTAAGTAGGCCGCCTGCTCCCAAGCTCCAATCGTCAGTTTGCAATTAGGCGGCAGCGGACCGATGCCCACGTTTCCGGCGACCGGATTAAGAAGCAGATCGTTGTAGCCGACGTTCGCTTCTTTGACCTGCAGCACGCCCTTGCCGTTGTCGAGCAGACCGATGCCCATTGATCTGGTCGCGGACGGACCGAGACCGCTGCGAATTTCGAGCTGAAGATTGTGCTGGTATTGACTGATATTGTCGGAACCGAGTTGCTGAAGAATCGCCAGCCGGTTCGGTCCGGGATTGTTAGTGCCGATCCCGACATTGCCATAGAGCGCCACCACGCTCAACGGTCCCCAATTGCCCCCCATGTTTCGTCCGATCGTGAGCCGGTTGAGATCATTACCCTCGTAGTACAGCAGACTGGCTACACGGCGTGCGTTGTTATGGACGGCAATTTCGGTGTTTGCCTGTGTTTCCAGCAGCAACCCGGCCGTGTTCGTTGTCCAATTATTAGTGCTGCCGCCAAAGCTCGATTTGAGATTTCCGATGGTCAGCGATCCGGGCGCCATGTAATTCTGCGCGACAGCGTAACGTTCGCCACTCCAAATATTCGCGCGGCCCTTGACCTCGAACTGGACGTCCGCAAAAAGATCGGGCTTCGCCGCTGGATCGTTTGTGCTGCCGACGCCGACGAACTTATCGCGCTGAACCAGCGCCGTTTTTTCCAGGCTGACGACAAACTGCCCGTCCCAATAACCCGGAATATTGGCGTAATGCAGGTAGACGTTTGCCGCGCCGATCGGCATCGACGAAATGATGTTGGACAAGAGGAGCAGCACGCTCTCGCCGGCCGCCAGCGAATTCTTGTTGACCGGTTCGATGATCCACTCAGGCGACTCGCCCTGACCCTGGCGCGTGATCTTCCAGTTTTGATCGGACACAGGCTTTCCGTTCGCATCGCGCTTGCTGGTGATGACCTGCGGGTTGATCTTATCGACGGCATCCGGATTACCGAGCGCCCAATCATTCATTTCGCTCGAATTGAAAACGTCGAACGACAAAACAAATCTGGAAGCTGCATCACCGGTCGGAACCAGACCAATGGCACCGTCGCTCAGGACATTCGTGATGCGCAAGCACTGCTCGTTCGGGGTCGCGCCATCGTTGAGAATCGTGTTCGAACCGATGACACTGACGTGCAACGGAATATTTTTCTGCCCCTGATGATTGACGATGCTGAGGTGATGCACTCGCCCGCCGCTAATCGGTGACGGGTCATTCGCATAACTGAGCTTTTGATACCTCAGCTCAACACGCGCGTTGCGCGCTCCGCCCCGACCGTCCGCGGCCAATCCATCCAGCGCCAACTTCAAACGCGCACCCGGCGCGAGTTTCAGATCGTTCTTGCCCACGTTGGCGATATTGAACGAGACCGTGTCGTTCTGAATCTGTGGCTTGCTGATCGAGCAAGTCACTTCGCCGGCCGAAAGGAGCGCAGAATTGATCGCCAGGCTCGCCAACTTCGGCTCGGATTGCTCACGCAGCGTTCCGTGCCTGAATCTCAAAGCGAAGTGGTAATTGGTTACGTCAGTCGCGGCTGCGCCCGCTGTCGGGATGTTGATCTCCCACTGCGAGGTGTTGTGAATCTCCAGGTACATGCGCTGCGCGCTGTCATCATCCTGAATGAAAAGCACCTGCTGATTGGCTTCGTTGTAGAAATCGAAGTCCAGCGGATTGCTGTTGCGAAAGACGGTGTTGGGTGTTGCTGGGTCAGGCATTGTCTTAAACCTTCCGTGTCGCTGGTTGGCGACCTATGAATTGCTCAGTTTCAGCCAGCCTTCGACAATTTGCTGAGGGCCGGGCAAAACCGCGCCCGGATTTGGCGATCCGAGCTGAATGCTTTCCAGAAAATTTTCGATATCGTTGGTTTGCGGGACGAGATCGCTTTCGAGTGTGGCCTGGGTGCGCTTGTCTCGTGGCGTGATCGTCGCGGTCTGGTCATCGATCGCGATGATCCAGCCACTCGCCTTTAAGCCGTCCCAAACCGCGTCGGCGTTGGCAGGAAATGCGGCATTGACCTGTGCTTTCCGAACCATGCCTCCCGCCGAAATCTCCGTCCAACCACTGGTTCCTTTTTGCAGCCAGGACCATGTGAATCCCGGTTCCGCCGGTAACGGCAGACGCATCTTCGAGACTTCAGCCAGAATGGGCGTGGATAGAAAAGTGATCTCAATCGCTTTCAATGCGTCGGTGTACTGGTCAGGCGGAATACTGATAGCTTTCACCGGCAGAATGCCCGAGGTGGCGTTGACGATTCCCCGCGGGTCAATCAGCATCGTCAGGAAGTGTGGCGGAGACGTTACGGTCTGATGAATCGTCATCGGATCGTTAGCATGAGTTCTGATGGACGGGTCATCGATTGGATCGCTCTGCGGTGAATAGAAGACGTCGCCTTCGTACTCGCCGCCTGTTTCGTTCCAGTAACCGACCAGGCCGTCGTTGAATTGATTGAACTCGCCTAAACGAATCGGAAAACTTACCGTGTCAAAATCGTTGGTCTCCCGCTGATTGCGATCCAGATCCTGTCGAAACACATTCCATCCCTGATGTATCGCCGGCCTTCCCTGCAACTGAAGATCGACCGTCGCCCGCACCAACGCGATCGGCCGTCCCATCAACAACGCGAGATCCTGATGCTGCGCAAAGTTTTCGGGATCGATGTTCGACAAGGCAGTATCGAGCGCGCTGATAAAGTTCTGGAGAAATGACGATGGTGTTTCACCGGGTTTTGCCTCCGCGCGTCTGGCCGCTTCCTGCCCGATGACATACGCGACCATTTTTTTCAGGTGCGCATTCGGGATGGAGTCAGCGGCGACCGGATTGTTGCTGCCG
>Ga0207428_10001570_pt1 | contig 23799 bp, 17 predicted proteins | sample RhiMethybrSRZTD1_FD_187600 | JGI IMG/M metagenome (GOLD analysis project Ga0207428, IMG submission 187600) | Populus rhizosphere microbial communities from Tennessee, USA - Rhizosphere MetaG P. TD hybrid SRZTD1 (SPAdes) (version 3) | ecosystem: Host-associated > Plants > Roots > Rhizosphere >...
ACGCTGAAGGGTATGCCGGTTGAATCAGGTCGACAGGTTGTCAAGTAGTCAGGTCGTCAGGAAAGACTTTGTCGAGCTGACGGAGGACGTCTCGTCGAGTCCGTTGTGGAATCCGGATCTCGCGCCGACCACGATCGCGAGCCGGACGTGGTCCACGTATCACATCGCCGCGCTGTGGATCGGCATGAGCGTGGTGATCACCACCTACACGCTCGCGTCGGGCCTGATGCAGCAGGGCATGACGTGGTGGCAGGCGCTCGTCACCATCCTGCTCGGCAACGCCATTGTCCTCATCCCGATGATCCTGAACGCGCACGCCGGCACGAAGTACGGCGTGTCGTTCCCGGTGCTGTGCCGCGCCGCGTTCGGCGTGAAGGGCGCGAACGTGCCGGCGATCCTGCGCGCGATCGTCGCGTGCGGATGGTTCGGCATCCAGACCTGGATCGGCGCGCTCGCCCTGCAGGCGCTGCTCACGGCGGCGTGGCCGGGATGGGCGACCGTGCCGGCATCGATCTGGATCTCGTTCGCGATCTTCTGGGCGGCGCAGGTCGCGATCATCATTCGCGGCCTCGAGGGCATCAAGTGGCTCGAGGCATGGTCGGCGCCGCTGCTGCTCGGCGGCGGCGCGCTGCTGCTCTGGTGGGCGATCGCCAACGGCGGCGGACTGACGCACATTCTCTCTGAAGCGCCGAAGCTGCAGCAGGGCAGCACGCCGTTCTGGACGTTGTTCCCCGCGGCCTTGACGGCAAATGTCGGCTACTGGGCGACGCTGAGCCTCAACATTCCCGACTTCACGCGCTACGCGCAGTCACAGCGATCGCAGGCGCTCGGCCAGGCGCTCGGATTGCCGGCGACGATGACGGCGTTTGCGTTTCTGGGCGTGGCGGTGACGAGCGCGACGATCGTGATCTTCGGCGAGGCGATCTGGGATCCGGTCGTGTTGATCGCGCGCATCGGCAGCCCGTTCGTGGTGATCTTCGGCGCCCTGGTGATTCTCGCCGCGCAGATCACCACCAACATGGCGGCGAACGTCGTCTCGCCGGCAAATGATTTCTCGAGCCTCGCGCCGAAGAAGATCAGCTACGTGACCGGGGGCCTCGTCACCGCCGCCGCCGGCATCGCGATGATGCCGTGGAAGCTCTACGCCGATGCGGCGGCCTACATCTTCACGTGGCTGATCGGCTACTCGAGTCTGATGGGCGCGGTGGGCGGCATCCTGATCGCCGACTACTGGATCCTGCGCAAGCGCGAGCTGTCGCTGCCGGATCTGTTCAAGATGAATGGACGCTACAGCTATGGCGGCGGCGTCAACGCCAGGGCGATGATCGCGCTGGTGATCGCGATCCTGCCGGTTGTGCCGGGATTCGTCAGGGCCGCGATGACGCCCGGTGGCGTGGTGCCGAATCCGACGCTGTTCGATCACCTCTATACGTACGCATGGTTCGTAACGTTCTCGCTTAGTGCGGCAATCTACATGGCTTTGATGCGCCGTCCTTAACACGAAGGCACGAAGGTACGAAGGCATTTTATGTACTTGTCTTCGTACCATCGTGCCTTCGTGTTGTCTTATGATTCGGTCATGAACACCGGCTCGTACGTCAACGGCAAGTGGTATCACCCGTCCTCGAAGTCGATCTCAAAGAACATCAATCCCGCTGATACGAGCGATGTGATCGCCGAGTATCCGCTGGCGACCGCTGCCGACGTGCGCCTGGCGATCGATGCGGCCACGGCGGCCTGGCCGGCGTGGAAGAAGACGCCTGGGCCCGAGCGCGGGCGCGTGCTGTGGCGCGCCGCCGACATCGCGCGCCGGCGCGTCGACGAGATCGCGAAGACATTGACGCGCGAGGAAGGCAAGATTCTGAAGGAGGCCAAAGGCGAGGTCATCAAGGGCATCTCGCTGCTCGAGTACTACGCCGGCGAAGGCTTCCGCATGCACGGCAAGACGCTGCCGTCGGAATCGCGCGACACGTTCACGTACACGATCCGCCAGCCGCTCGGCATCGTCGGGCTGATCGCGCCGTGGAATTTTCCGTGGGCGATTCCGGTGTGGAAGAGCGCCCCGGCGATCGTCGCCGGCAACTGCGTGGTCTTCAAGCCGGCCGAGCTCACGCCGGCGACGTCGGTGCTGCTCGCGGAGATCTACGAAGAAGCCGGACTGCCGCCAGGCGTATTCAACATGCTGGTCGGGTCGGGCTCACAGGTCGGCGAGGCGATGGTGAACGCTCCCGAGCTGCGCGCGATCTCGTTCACGGGCTCCAACAAGATCGGCGGCGAGCTCTATGTGAAGGCGGCCCGGCGCGGCGCCAAGGTGACGTGCGAGATGGGCGGCAAGAACGCCGTGATCGTGATGCCCGATGCCGATCTCGACAAGGCCGCGACCGCAATTCATGGCGGCGCGTTCGGATCGACGGGGCAGCGCTGCACCGCGACCTCGCGCGTCATCGCGCATCCCGACGTCAAGAAGGCGCTGGTCGATCGACTCGTGGCCGCCGCGGAAAAGATCCGCCTGGGCCCGGGACTCGACAGCGCGTCGGACATGGGTCCGTCGGTGGACGAGAAGCAGTGGAAGACGGTGATGGATTACATCGCCGTCGGAAAGGGCGAAGGCGCAAAGCTGCTGACCGGCGGCACGCGCCCCGAGGCATTCAGCAAGGGCTACTTCGTCGAACCCACGATCTTCGACGGCGTGTCTCCATCGATGCGCATTTTCAAGGAAGAGATCTTCGGGCCCGTGCTGTCGGTTGCCACGGCTTCCTCGCTCGACGAAGCGCTCAAGTTCGCGAACAGCGTTGAGTACGGTTTGACCACGTCGATCTTCACGTCCGACATCACGTCGGTGATGAAGTTCGTTGAAGACGTCGAGACCGGCATGGTCCACGTCAACGAGCCCACGGTCGGCGGCGAAGCGCAGCTGCCGTTCGGCGGCACGAAGTCCACCGGCGTCGGCGAGCGCGAGATGGCGGAGGAAGGCTTGAATTTCTTTACCGAGATCAAGACTGTCTTCATCAATTACTCTGGATCGGCCGAGCGCTCGATGACACGTTAGAATCATTTTGTGAAACGTTCCGGCGTCGCTGATCTTCCACTGCACGGCGGACGTGTGCCGCAGTGGCTGGCGACACGCATGACCACGCTCGGCACGGCGATCTCGGAGAGCGTGCTGCATCACTACGGATCGTCGGCGCTCCTCAGCCGGTTGAGCGATCCGTTCTGGTTTCAAGCGCTCGGCAGCGTGATGGGCATGGACTGGCACTCGTCCGGCATCACCACGTCCGTGCTCGGCGCGCTCAAGCGCGGACTCAATCCGCGCGCGCACGAGCTCGGGATTTACATTTGCGGCGGTCGCGGCAGGCACTCACGCAACACGCCGGCGGAGCTGCGGATGATCGCCGACAAGACCGGGCTCGATGGCGACGCGCTCGTTCGTTCGAGCCGCCTTGCGGCAAAGGTCGACAACAACGCGATCGCCGACGGCTTCCAGATCTACCTGCACGGATTCATCCTGACGAAGAACGGCGAGTGGGCGATCGTCCAGCAGGGCATGAACGAAGGCACGCGGCTGGCGCGCCGCTATCACTGGCATTCGGCCACGGTGAAGGATTTCACCTGCGAGCCGCACTCGGCGATCGTCGGAGAGCCTGAAGGCGTGATTCAGAACCTCGTTGACGAGCGCGCGAAACCGGCGCAGGGCGCGCTCCTCGCTGTTGCGAACGACAATCCGCAGCGCACGCTGACCGAAGTGATGAAAATGCGGATGCCGATCCATCACGACGTGCGCGCCAAGGACGTGGATCTGAAGCGGCTTGGCGCGGTGCTGGCCGTATCGCACGACCAGAAGCTGCGCGACTTTGCGTCGCTCCTGCTGATGGAGAACGTCGGCCCGCGCACGCTGCAGACGCTGGCGATGATCGCCGAGGTGATTCACGGCACGCCGACCCGATTCGCCGATCCGGCGCGCTTTTCGTTCGCGCTCGGCGGCAAGGACCGGCATCCGTTTCCGGTGCCGCTCAAGACCTACGACGAATCGATTGGCGTACTCCGGCGCAGCCTCGATGCCGCGAAGCTCGGCGACACGGACAAGATCGACGGGATGAAGCGCCTCGAAAGATTCGTGCAGGCGGTCGAGAAGGAATATGCACCCGAGGCCGACTTCGACGCCGTCGTCGGCCATGAGCACGCGATTTCGAAGTCCCTGGACGGACGGAGCGTGTATGACGATGGTCCCAAGCCGCGTCGTAAGGCCCAGCTGTCACTTTTTCGTGATGAATAGCGGCGAAACTGTGGCAAACGTCAAGTAACATTCCCGCCCAAAGAGCGGTTTCCCCTCCGTCTCTTCCTTGAAAGGGGCTTGTTCATGACTTGCAAGAGGTGGTGTGTCACAGCGCTGACCATCGCATTGATCGCCGGCCTGGGTCTGCCGGCGTTCGCACAACAACAGACGAGCGCGATCACCGGCCGAGCCGTGGACGCCAGCGGCGGTGCGCTGCCGGGCGTGACCGTATCGATCGCCAGCCCGAACCTGATCGGCGGCCCACGTACCGCCATCACCGACGACCAGGGCGTGTACCGATTCACGCTGCTGCCCGGCGGGCAGTACACGGTGACGTTTTTCCTCACCGGCTTCACGCAGCTGAACGTCGAGAACATCAACGTTGGCGCCGGCGTCACCGCCACGGTGAACGGCAAGCTCGAAGTCGGCAATCTGCAGGAGAGCATTACGGTCACGAGCGCCTCGCCGACGATCGATCTCGAGTCGTCGAAGGTCGCCGTCAACTGGGATCAGCAGAAGCTCGACGAGCTGCCCTACAGCCGCAGCCTGACGGGCCTCGTGTCGTTGATCCCCGGTCTCTATGCGACGTCGCTCGACGTCGGCGGGTCGCAATTCGGTACCGGCTCCGGTCCAGCGGCGCGCACGTTCGGTCGCACCGGCGGTGGCGTCGTCAGTTACGACGGCATGATCTGGGACCAGACCTACGGCGACTTCGGCACTTACGAAGAAGCGCAGATCACGACCGCGGCCAAGGGCGCCGACGCGATGAACCCGGGTTTGACGATGAACCTGGTGGTGAAGTCGGGCAGCAACACGTTCAAGGGCCTCGGCTCCGCGAACTATCAGTCGGGTGACTTCCAGAGCGACAACATTACCTCTGAGCTGACCGCGAAGGGCTACGCGCCGGGCACGAACAAGTTCACGAAGCTGCAGGACTATTACGCTGAAGTGGGCGGGCCGATCCTCAAGGATCGCCTGTGGTTCTACGTCAGCCATCGTGACGCATCATCGGGAAATTTCATTCCCGGCTTCGTTCGTCTTTCCGATCGCGAGCAGGTGGAGTTCTACACGAAGCTCCAGGATCCGACGGGGAAGTTCACCTACCAGGTCACCAAGAACAACAAGTTCGAGATCATGGCGCAGGTCGGCCGCAAGTGGCAGCCGTATCGCACCGCCAGCCGTTATGTGCCGCTCGAGTCGACGCAGAACCAGGACTCGTGGTCGCTGGTGGGCCCGTCGATGAAGTGGCAGTCGGTGGTGACGCCGAAGTCGACATTCGAGGCGAGCCTGCAGCGCGGCGGCTACTGGTGGCCGGACGTGCCATGGGACCCCGGTGTCCGCAAGACGGATCTCGCGACCAACAACGGTCCAACGCGCGGCGCGTTCCTCGAGACCGATCGCAAGCCGCGCCGCTGGCAGTACGGCGGCACCTATGCGTACTTCGCCGAGCTCGGCGGCCGCAATCACGAGTTGAAGAGCGGCTATCTCGGCTGGCGGAACATGGTGGAAACCGAGAACATCGGCTACCCGAACCAGCAGCAGTATCGCTATCGCAGCGTCGCCGGCGATCTGAACTGCGACGAGGCGCACAACTACGACGGCTGCTTCACGCGTCCGGACTCGGTGCTCGTCTATGACTATCCGAACACCACCGCCTCGGGCGAGTGGTACAACTCGGCGTACTTCAACGATCGCATCACGCTGTCGTCGAAGCTGACGTTGAACGTCGGCGTGCGCTACGACCGCTACTCGAGCTTCCTGCCCGAGCAGGGGAACCCCGGCACGGGTCCGTTCGCGACCAAGAACATCTTCGAATACAAGGGCGAGAACAACTACCCGATCTACTCGACGATCGTGCCGCGTGTTTCCGCGGTCTACGACATCACCGGCCAGGGACGTCTCGCGGTGCGCGGCAGCTACGGACGATACGTGGGCGGCAGCTCGGGTGCGTCCGCGAATCCGGGTCCGGGCGCGGATAACGTCAATCCCAACGCGATCATCACCAAGACCTACTCGAACTGGGACGGCAGCATTCCCTACGTGCCGGTGCCGGCGAACCTGACGTCGACGTCGGGCGGCGGCGTCAATCGCTCGATCGATCCGGACCTCAAGGGACCGTTCGTCGATGAATACACGGCCGGCGTCGACGTGGGCCTGAACCGCACGATGACGATTCAGTTCAACTACGTGCGAAAGATCGACGGCAACGGCAACAAGTCGATCAACGAGGCGCTGCCGTACGACGCCTACACGGTGACGACGACCGGCATCGATCCGGGCCGCGACAACCGTACCGGCACCGCCGACGACAGCGTGCTGACCATCTACTCGGTGCCGCGCACGCATCCGGGTTTTGGCCAGAACGTCGAACGCATCGTGCAGGCGGAAGGCAACAATCGCTATCACGCGATGGGCGTGACGTTCAACAAGCAGTACGCCAACAACTGGTCGTTCCTGTTCTCGTACGACATCGACTACCGCGATCTGCGCGACAACGCGCCGCGCAATCCCAACGAGGCGTTGTACGGTCCGCAGAACGGCGCCGTTTCCGGCAACAACACGGGCGTGGGGAACTATCAGTTTTCGGCGCCGTCGTGGAATCACGCGATGCGCCTCAGCGGCACGTATCAGCTGCCGTGGGGCCTGACCTATGCCTCGTCGTTCCAGGCGCAGAGCGGCGACTACTTCGTCCGCGAAGTCCAGATCCGCGACGCGCTGAACACCAACGTGGCGATCCGCGTTGAGTCGCAGGCCGGCCGCTATGAATGGACGAAGATCTGGGACAACCGTATCTCGAAGCGGATCAAGACCTGGGGCAACCAGTCGGTCGAGGGCACGTTCGACCTCTTCAACACGCTCAACGCGAACACGATCACCGCGCAGACGAATCGCAACGGCGCGACGTATCTGCAGCCGACGGAAATTCTCGCGGCGCGTGTGTTCCGGTTGGGTGTGAAGTACCGCTTCTAAGGAGTAGCCAGTAGCCGGTAGCCAGTAGCCAGAAAGACAGAAAGGGCAAATGCTTTTCTGGCTACTGGCTACTGGCTACTGGCTACTGGCTACTGGCATCTGGATCGTCATCATCCGCGTGCTCGAAGTCGTGGGCCGCGGCTTTGTCGGCAACCACAACTTCGATCGCTTTGCGCTTGTCCTCGTTCATCATTCCGTAGACGGCGCCGGCGGCGCCGGATCCGATGTGACGGCGCCTCGTCTTGGCGCGATAAAAGGCCAAGGCGGCCAGCGCGATCATCACCAGCCAGATCACCGTGCCGCCAAGTGTCTCGGTGTCGAAATTCATTTTTCGTAAACCGAACTGTCCCATAATCCGTCAAATCGTCTGGTATGCCCAACATTCGACTCGCCCTGCGCACGCTGTTCAAGTCGCCCTTCATCACGCTGGTCGCGATCCTGTCGCTGGCTCTGGGAATCGGCGCGAATTCGGCGATTTTCTCGCTTTACGACCAGATGATCATGCGCAGGCTCCCGGTGCCGAACCCGGGCGAGCTGGTGAACTTCAAGTCGCCGGGGCCGAAGCCGGGATCGAATTCGTGCGGGCAGGCGGGCGGGTGCAACGAGATCTTCAGCTATCCGATGTTCAAGGATCTCGAAAAGGCGCAGACGAGCTTCACGGGCATCGCCGCGCATCGCAACTTCGGCGGCAGCCTTGGCTATCAAGGCACGTCGCTGTCGGGAAACGGACTCACTGTATCGGGCAGCTATTTTCCGGTGCTTGGCCTGACGCCGGCGCTCGGCCGGCTGCTCACGCCTGAAGACGACAAGACCGTCGGCGCGCATTTCGTCGTGGTCCTGTCGCACGACTACTGGCGCACGCGCTTCAACCTCAATCCCAACGTCCTCAACGAAACGCTCGTCGTCAACGGCCAGGCGATGACGATCGTCGGCGTGGCGCCGGAGGGATTCCACGGCACGACGCTGGGCGATGCGCCCGACGTGTTCGTGCCGCTGACAATGCGCGGGTTCATGCAGCCGGGATTCAAGGGCTTCGACAACCGCCGCCAGTACTGGGCGTACCTGTTCGCGCGCTTGAAGCCCGGCGTGTCGATCGAGGAAGCAACCACGGCGATCAACGGGCCGTATCACGCGATCGTCAACGACGTCGAAGCGCCGCTCCAGAAGGGCATGAGCGACGAGTCGATGAAGAATTTCAAGGCCAAGCTGATCACGACCGAGATCGGCGATCACGGGCAGAGCAGCTTCGATGAAGATGCGCAGGCGCCGCTGCTGATTCTTCTCGCCGTCACCGGAACCGTGCTGCTGATCGCGTGCGCGAACATCGCCAACCTGCTGCTGGTGCGCGGCGCCGGCCGCGCCGCGGAGATGGCCGTGCGCCTGTCGATCGGCGCCAGCCGGCGGCAGCTGATCGTGCAGCTGCTGACGGAGTCGATCCTGCTCGCCGTATTCGGCGCCGTGGCCGGCATGTTCGTGGCCACGTGGACGCTCAACCTGATCGCGTCGTTCATGCCGCCCGACAGCGGGGTGGCGGTGTCCTTCGGGGTGAGCCCGACGATGGTTGTGTTCGCCGGCATCGCGGCGTTCATCACCGGCCTGACCTTCGGATTGTTCCCGGCGCTGCACAGCACGCGTCCCGATCTCGCGGCGACGCTGAAGAACCAGGCGGGGCAGCCCGGCGGCGCGAAGGCCGCGCGCCGCTTCCGCACCACGCTGGCCACGGTGCAGATTGCGATGTCGATGGCGCTGCTGATTCCCGCCGGCTTGTTCGCGAAGAGTCTCTTCAACGTCAGCCGCGTCGATCTTGGCTTCAAGACCGATCACATGATGCTGTTCAGCCTCGCACCGGAGCTGAATAACTACACGACGGAGCGCACGCGGCAGTTGTTCGAGCGCATGGAAGACGAGATCGCCGCCGTGCCCGGGGTGACGAGCGTCGTCGCGGCGATCGTGCCCGTGCTCGCCGGCGACAACTGGGGCAACAGCCTCGGTGTCGAAGGGTTCGAAGCCGGACCCGACACGGACGTCAACGCCTCGTTCAACGCCGTCGGTCCCGGCTATTTCAAGACGATGGGCATTCCGTTGATGATGGGCCGCGAGTTCACCCGCGCGGACGCGTTCGGCACGCCGAAAGTGGCGATCGTCAACCAGGCGTTCGTCAAGAAGTTCAATCTCGGCGATAACCCGCTTGGCAAGCGCTTCGGTCTCGGGGGCGGCGCCGGCACGCAGATGGACATCGAGATCGTCGGCGTCGCGCAGGATGCGAAATACAGCGAGGTCAAGGACAAGATCCCGCCGCAGTACTTCCGCCCCTATCGCCAGGAAGAGCGGCTGGGGTATGCCAACTTCTACGTCCGGACGGCCACGCCGCCGGAGCAGATGCTCTCGACGATCCCGGCCCTGATGCGGAAGCTCGACGCGACGCTGCCGCTCAGCGACGTCAGGACGATGGAAGCGCAGGTGCGCGACAACGTGTCGGAGGATCGCATCATCAGCACGCTGTCGCTGGCCTTTGCGATCCTGGCCACGCTGCTGGCGGCGATCGGTCTGTACGGCGTCCTGGCCTACACCGTCGCCCAGCGCACGCGCGAATTCGGCTTGCGCATGGCGCTCGGCGCCGACGGCGGCACGGTGCGCGCCATGGTGATGAAGCAGGTTGGCGTGATGGCGATCATCGGCGGCGTGATCGGCATGGCGATCGCGATCGGCGTGGGCCGCGCCGCCAAGTCGCTGCTGTTCGAGATCGAAGGCTACGATCCGATCGTGCTGATCGGGGCGACGATCGCGCTGGCGCTCGTGGCGATCGGCGCGGGCTTCATCCCGGCGCTGCGCGCGTCCAAGATCGATCCCATGAACGCGCTCCGTTACGAGTAGAACTCAAAGAAATCTGTGCATGACGTAGGCATCGACGTCGCCTAACGTTGCGTGTCGGAATGCCTTCGGGAGCGTGCCGACGATCTCGAAGCCCAGCTTCTTCCACAGATTCACGCCGGCGGAATTGGTCGAGACGACAAAGTTGAATTGCATCGCCTCGTAACCCTGCCGTCGCGCTTCATCGAGACAATGCTCACCGAGCGCGCGGCCTGCGCCTTTACCTTGCGCCGCTGGATCGACCATGAACGAAGCGTTGCTGACGTGCGAGCCGCGGCCGATGCGGTTCGGAATCAGCTTGTACATTCCGATAACCTGTCCGCCTTCCTCTGCCACGAACGACGTGATGCCCGGACCGAGGAAATATGCGACGGCCTCGCGCTCGGTGGTTTCTTTCGTGAAGGAATAGGTGTCGCCGGGCGCGATCACCGCCTGGAAGATTCGCCAGATTGCTGCGGCGTCGGCCTGCGTTGCCGGACGGATCGTCACTGCTTCGGCTTTTCCGACGTGGCCACGGTGAAGCGGCGGAAGTGCCCGTAGGTGGCGAGCCCGTCGATGCGTGTCTCGTTCCGCCTGATCGTGTAGACCTCGCGCATTTCGCCGGGCACCAGGAGATCGAGGCCGGGCTCGGCCTTGTAGGTGACGAAGATCTCGGCGCGCAGGGCGGTGTCCTCGCTGAGCATCTCGGTGCGCAGCACGCGGCCATTGGTGCTGTCCAGCCAGATGCGGCCGCGCGACGGGATGTCGCGATTGTTCAGGCCTTTCACCAGCGTCCCCTTGGTGGTTTCCTTGTACTCGATCATCCAGATCGCGGACGGCTCGGCGAGGCCCTCGAAGCGCTTGACGTTGCCGGCCTTGCCTTGCTCGAACTTCACCTTGGGCTGGACGGAGCGCTCGAAAAACAGCAGCGCCATGATCGGCACGTTGATGGTGCGCATCAGCGGGCCGAGGTTGTAGCGCGAGCTTTCCTGCTGGATGCTCTCGGCCTGCGCGCGCGCGTCGGCCTTCGCCTCGATGAAGAGTTTCTGCAGCCGCTGATCGCGATCGCGCACCGGCTTCTTGTCCACCTCGAAGACGTCGCGGAACTGGATCCAGAAGTCCTCGTCACCGAGCTTGACGAGGAGCAGGTCCGACTTGAGCTGGCGGCCCTCGCGCGACAGGCGCCCACCCTCACCCGTCGGCCGGCCGGCGACCGTCCTCGTGACGTTCTGCCGGTAGGATTCCTCGGCGACCAGGCCTCGCAATTGCTGCTGGTACTGCGACACGTATTCGGCGGCGCGCAGCAGCACGGCGTCGAGCGCCGGATCCTGCGCGCGCAGGACGGCTGTGGCCAGCAGAATCGCGACGAGGCCCCGAAACATCGGCCCCACTATAATCAGATCAGCAATGGAACGGATCATCGTCACGGCCAAGTTTCACACCGGGCATCGCCAGCTTGGCTACCCGGGCAAGTGCAAGTTCGTCCACGGCCACACCTGGCAGGGCAAGGTCACGATTAGCGCCGACGAGTTTCCGCGCGACGACATCGACATGTCGCTCGAGTTCGGCCAGATCAAGAACGTGATGCGCTTCATGGATCACAAGATGCTCGTGACCGAGGGCGACACGACGTTCCTGAAATCGGAGTTCTTCGAGCCGGAAGGCGTCGTCATCCTGAAGGGCAAGGGCCCGAGCGTGGAAAACGTCGCGTACTACGTCTACGACGGCGTCGTCGACGTCATCCGCAACCAGTATCCCGGCCGGAACGTCCGCTACACGATCGAAGTGACGATCCAGGAGACCGAGAACAACATCTTCCAGGTCGAGAAGACCGTCAGTATCTAGAACCTCGCGACGTATTTCACCGAGATGCCGGTGCCGGGCGCGTCGATGCCCCACGAAATACCCCGGTAGTTCACGTCGTTGAGGTTTTCCGCGTCGATGGCGAGCTCGTGCACACCGAATTTGAGTCCCGCGCGCACACCGTACGTGTAGTAACTCGGCACCGCGGAAAACAGCACGCCTGAATTCACGCCCACGCCAAGCACGCGATCCTGGATCTGCGCGATCGTCTCGCCCGTCGCGGTGAGCACATCGTCCGCCGATCCCATCACACCGTCAGGCCCCGCCGACACCCAGCCGCGATTGGTGGCGCCGTTGAGGAAGAACGCGCGCATGTTGTTGCGATTGCGCGGCGCGGCGGTGCGCCGATCGCTGAGATCGAGCGTCGAGAGGTTGTTCTGGTCGGCGGCGGCGTGCAGATACGGCTGCACCCACCACTTGCCGCCGGCCGGCGCGTATTGAAGAACGAGGTAGCCGTCGGGCGCGGGAATGCCGCCTTCGATGTTCGGCGCGAGATCCGTCCTGGTGTCCTTGACGTTGTAATACGTGAACACCGTGCGCAGGCTGAAACCGCCTCCCAACTGGAACCGGCCCTGGTGCTCGAAGCCCCAGCTGCGGGCGTTGTCGAAGTTCGCGCGCACCAGCACCGGGGTGGTGGCCGCGGCCACGAACACCGCGCCGTTGGCGTTCTGCGACGTGATCGGCTCGGTGCCGAGCAGCGTGCCGACCGCTCCCTGCGGAAGAATCAGCGTCTGCTTCTGAATGTTGTCGTGGATGTTGTTCACGAACACCGTGAACTCGGCGCTGGCGCGGCGCGATCGATACCTGATGCTGCCGTCGACGTTGAAGCTCGATTCTGGCACCAGCTGCTCGACCGGATCGCCGGTCGAGACCGCGGTCGCGTCGGCGGTGGTGCCGACGAAACCGTTGAGGCCTGCCACATCCGGAGCCGCGACTTCGAATCCCGATCCGGTCAACCCGAGCGTGCCGAGATCCGTCATGTGCGGCGCGCGGAAGCCGCGGCTCGCGCTGACGACGAACGACCAGGGTTCCGCCGGCGTGATGATCGCGCCGGCGCGGAACGTCGTGCTCGTGGTCGAAAACGAATCATCGGGCCAGAGCGGCTTGCCGCCCGACACCGGCGCATCGTCCGCGCTCGCTTCGTAGCTGGCGTGGCCGACGCGGATCGCGCCGACGACTCGAAGCCGATCGGGCACGGCATCGAATCCCATTTGCGCGAACACGCCGCCCTGCATGAATTCAGCGTGGCTCGGCACGCGTGGACGCCGCAGCGATCGCGCGCCCGTGACCGGATTGATGTTGAACGAATCCGAGATCAGCTTCTCGAATTGCGCGTCGCCGCCCACCTGGAAATTCGCGCGTGCCAGCGATTTGTTGAGCGCGATCTGAACGGCATTCGATGTGGTGCGCTCCGGCTCGTGGCCGATCGCGGCGGTGCTGCTGCCCTGGCCGCCCTGGTTGACGCGCTCTTCGCGCTGGCTGTTGATCGAATACGTGAACGCGCCGTGATCGAACCAGCCGAGGCCGCTGCGTTCGAGCCGCGTGTAGAAGAGATCCAGCGTGAGATCGTTCAGCTCGGAGATCAAATTGCCGTCGCCGCCGAGCTCCTGATCGTAGCGGTGAGCGCCGTCCTGGCGCGTCGCCGTGTAGGCAGACACGACCTGCGTGCGGCTGCTCGGCGTCCAGTTCGTCTTGACCATGCCGTTGAACTGATGGAAGCCGGTATTCGGAAGCCGGTCGTCCATCAGCAGATCCGACGGCACGCCGAGAAATCGCGTCACTGCCGCATGAGAGTCGATGCCGCCGCCTGGCCGCAGCTCGCCGACCTTGCGGCCGCCGCCGCCCGCGAAGAGCCCGAACTTCGTGGTGCCCCACGAGAGCGCCGCGTTGCCGCCGCCGCCCTGATAGGTCGTCGTGCCCGAGACGGATACTTCGCCACCCAACGTCGATCCGGTTGGCGCGAGCATCGGAGTCTTCGTCAGGAACTGCACCGTTCCGCCGAGCGCGTCGCTGCCGTACTCGGCGCTGTTGGGACCGTGCACGACCTCGATGCCGTCGATCGCGGATTGATCCAGCAGGTTGAGGAACGTGTTGACGCCGCCGCGCTGCGCGCCGTTCGAGTAGCGCACGCCGTCGACATAGATGTTGACCTTGTTTCCGGTGAGACCGCGGACGAACACGCCGGCCATGCTCGGGCTCGTGCGCTGCAGGTGCACGCCCGACTCTTCGACGATCGCTTCGGCGATCACGCTGTGGGCACGTTGATCGAGTTGTTCGCGGGAAATGACGGTGACCGGCTGGATGGCGCGGGCGGTGTCGTGCGCGACGCCGGGCTCGGAAGTGACGGTGACTGTTTCTCGGACGCCGTCCACGTCCAGAACGATCGAGAGCGGTGGTGCGTTCGCAAACACCGTGGCGGCGATCCGTTGCAGTCCAAAACCAGCGGCCTCGACCTGGACGACATAGTCGCCGGGCGCGAGGGAGTCGATGCGAAAACTTCCCGTGGGGTCCGTCACCGTCGTCGCGACAACGGCCTGGCGCGCCGTGAGCACCGTGACGGTGGCGCCGGCGATCACGCTGCCGGATTCATCCTTCACGGTTCCGGTGAACGTCTCGGCGTCGGCTTCGACCGGCGACAGCATGAAGAGTCCAAGAGCAAGGGTCCTGATCAGGTGCATTGCCTTGGACGATACGGGAGATGCGTGAACTACTACCAGCCATAGTAGCGTCCGCCTCAGGCGGACCGTTCAGCGGCCGAATTGAACGAGGTGTTCGATCGTGATGAAGATCTGTTCGAGCGTGGCCGGCGATGACACGGCGGCGATCATCGCGATGGAAACCACGGCCAGCGTGACGAGCGGAACAATCGCAAGCGGCGCGGGCGGTTCGAGCTCCGGCCGCAGCAGCCGGAGGACGCGGCGCTCGAGTCCATGTTGCTCGACGAACGGGCTGACGACGGCGGCATTCCACGACGGCGCGGGCGCGAGCCGGACGATCTTCAAGAGCAGGGCAGCAAGCTCGGCGCGGGCGATCGCTTCGCCGCCGGTGGTCGCATCGTCCGCCGCATCCTCGGCTGCGTGGTGCCAGGCATCGACGATCTCGCGATGCACCGGGGTCCAGCGCAGCATGTCGGGCAGCGACGCCATGATCCAGCGCTTCAGGTTGTCGCGCGCGTCGAAGTGCCCACGCTCGTGACCGGCGATGCGCGCGATCTCTTCAGCGGTGCAGGCGTCGACGACGCTCGTCGAGGCAATCAACTTCGGCGCGAATACGCCCACGAGGGCGACCATCGGCGACGTTGATTCAACCGCAAACGCCCGCAGCCCCGCCGACTCGCTCGATTCGAGTGCTCGAGAATTCCGCAGCCATTCACGCTCCACCCGATGGGTGAGCCACACGCTGCGCGCGGCGATGAGGGCCGCGACGATCAATTGACAGAAGGCGAGTGCCGCCAGCAGGGCGAACACCGGTCCGATCTCTTCCTCGACGTGTGCCGGCTCGAAGATCGCGAACGCCGGCATCACGACCAGCAGCGTGATTGCCGCCGCCGCCACGCTCGGCACGAGCCGCAGTTGCAGCAGCCGCCGCGCCCGCACCGTGGGCGGGAGATCCGCCGGGGCGACCGCGCGCGTCCGCCAGATCATCGCGACGAGAAAAGAGACGGCGATATCGAGCAGGCAGTACGCCGACAACGAGGCCAGCACGATCAACGCCGGCCGGCTCATTTCGACGAGCGCCCTTTCAGCTCATCGCGACGCGCCTTGACGAGCTTCTCGAGCTCGTCGAGCAGCGCATGATCGCGCTCGCCGACGGTGTCGACGAACATCGAGAGGATCGGCCGCGCGAATGCGGCGTCGTTGGGCAGCAGCGTCGCGAACGTCGAACCGGCCAGCTCGGAAATCATTTCCTGTTGCGTGGACTTCGGGCGATAGAAAAACGCCCGGCCGCTCTTGACGCGCAACAGCGCGCCCTTCCTGAACAGCCGATCGAGCGTCGTCATCAACGTCGTGTAGGCGACACCCGGGAATTGCGGCTGCAGATCGCGCACGCAGGCGGGCGCTTCTCGCTCCCACAACGCTTCCAGGACCCGGATTTCCAGAGGTCCGAACGTCGATTCGAGTTGGCTGCCGTTCTTCCCGTTCATAGAGGAGTCCGATTATATGATCGGCCGCGAATGTTCAGCCGAACGGCTGTTTTTGGCCTGTTTTATCTATCGGGGATCGCCGGCTTGATCTACCAGGTGCTGTGGCTGCGGCGCCTGTCGGTGATTTTTGGCGTCACGGTGTACGCCGCCAGCACCGTTCTTGCGGCGTTCATGGCCGGCCTGGCCATTGGCAGCGCGCTCTCAGGCCGCGTGCTGCGCCGGGGCCTCGCGCCGCTGGCCGCATTCGGCATCGCCGAGATCCTGATCGGCGCAACCGGACTGCTCTCGCCGATCCTGCTCGATGCGGCCGCCGCACTCTACATCGCGCTGCACGACATCGCGCCCGATTCGCTCGGCGTGCAGACGGTGGCGCGCCTCGTCAGCTCGTTCGCGATCCTCGCGCTGCCGACCACGATGATGGGCATCACGCTGCCGTTGCTCACGGCGGCGGTATCGCAACGAAAGGATTCAGCGGGCACGAGTGTGAGCTGGCTCTATGCGCTGAACACACTCGGCGCGATGACAGGTACGCTGCTGGCTGGATACATCCTCATCCCTGCGATTGGCATCAGAGCGGCATTTCTTCTCGCGGCCACGCTCAATGTCGTGGTCGGCTTCACCGCCCTGATGTTGAGCCGCACTCAATCAGCCAATCAATCTGACATCGGCAATCTGCAATCTGCAATTGATCAGCAATCTGAAATCAGCAATCTGAGATTTTTGTTTGTCGTTGTCGCTGTTTCTGGATTCGCATCCCTTGCCCTCGAGCTCGTGTGGTTCCGGCTGATGCTGCAATTCGTCGTCGCCACCACCGAGGCCTTCACCGCGATGCTGACGACCGTGCTCGGCGGCATCGCGACCGGCGGCATGCTCGCGGCGCTGATCCTGCGATCGCGGCCCGATCACACGACCGCACTCGGCATCGTGCAGGCGATCACCGGCATCGCCGCGGTCGGGAGCATGTCCTTCCTGTTGTGGACCGTGAAGCACGGCTGGGAGACGATGGCGCTGTGGCGCGCGGTATCGATCGCGATCCTGCCGCCGTCGTTGTGCATGGGCATCGGGTTTCCGCTGGCGCTCGGCATGGCGGCGCGATCGATCGGCGGCGTCGATCGCGGCGAGCTGGCGAGACGCATCGGGCGGCTCTATTCGCTGAACGTCGCGTGCGCCATTCTCGGATCGCTCGTCGGCGGCTTCTTGCTGTTGCCCAAAGCCGGCAGCGTCAACACCCTGATCGTCCTCGGCGCCATGTTCGTGGTTTCGGGACTATTGGTCTTGATGACACGGCGCGGCGTCCTGGGCTGGGGAGCGGCGATCGCTCTCGCCACCGCCTTCTTCCTGGTCGCGCGCGACCTGCCGGATCCATTCAAGGTCGCGATCGATCGGCGCTACGGCAACCTGTTGCTCGAATTCTGGCGCGACGAAGGGCCGCAAACCGCGGTCAGCGTCCGCGCCTCGCAGTTGCAGCACGTTCTCTATCTCGACGGCCTGCACCAGGCCAACGATTCGCCGGCGATGGTGCTGCTGCACCGCACCATCGGCCATTTGCCGATGGTGCTGCACGGCGCTCCGAAAGAGGTGCTGGTCGTGGGCATGGGCGGTGGCGCCACGCCCGGCGCCGTCAGCCAGTACCCGGAAACGCGCGTGCAGATCGTCGAGCTGTCCGACAGCGTGCGCAAGGCCGCAACGCACTTCGCCCACGTCAATTACGATCTGCTCAATCGCCCGAACGTGAACATCCGCATCGACGACGGGCGGAATTTCCTGTCGCTGACGAATCGCCGCTTCGACGTCATCACCGCCGACGTGATTCAACCGGGGCATGCCGGCGCCGGCTTCGTCTACTCGAAGGAATACTTCACGCTCGTCCGCAACGCCCTTCACGAAAGCGGCGTCGTGCTGCAGTGGATCGGCCTGCGCCCGTCGGTGGAATACAAGTTGATCATGCGGACGTTCCTCGACGTGTTTCCGCACGCCACGTTGTGGTACGACGCCAACTTCATGGTCGGCACGTTGAAGCCGCTGTCGATCGATCCATCCGCGCTCGATCGCCTGAGGCAGGACCCCGTGGCGCGCGAAGCGCTCGACGCCGTCGGCTTGAGGCGATTTGACGATCTGCGCACCCGGTTCACTGCCGGCAGCGACGCGATGCGCGCGTTCGTCGGCGACGGTCCGTTATTGACGGATGATCGCCCGCTGGTGGAATATCACCACTGGCTGCCACGGCCTGAAGAGCAACCCCCGCTCGACGTGTCGTCGCTCAAGGGAGACGTCTCCCGCTTCATTGCGGCGGCGCCTCCGATCTACCGATGAAAGAAGGCACGATAGAAACTGTGTTTCTCGATGCCGGGGGTGTGCTGTGCCACCCCTCGTGGACGCGTGTTGCCGACACGATGGTGCGTCATGGCGCGCAGGTCACCGCCGCGGCGCTCGCCGCCGCCGAGCAGAAGGCGACGCGCGACATCGACGACGCGCACACCATCGGCACCACCGACGATCGCAAACGCGGCTGGCTCTATTTCAACCTGGTGTTGCAGCACGCCGGCGTGGCGCAGAACGGCGGCACCGATGCGGCGCTCGCCGAGCTTCGTGAGTATCACCGCCAGGACAACCTGTGGGAGCACGTCGAACCCGATGTGGCGCCGGCGCTCGCGGCGTTGAAAGGCCGCGGCTTGAAGCTCGTCGTCGTCTCGAACGCCAACGGGCGCTTGAAGCACCTCTTCGATCGCCTCGATCTCACCAAGTGGTTCGATCACGTCCTCGATTCGCACGAGTGGGGCGTCGAGAAGCCGGATCCGCGGCTGTTCCAGCACGCGCTCGAACAGTCACGCGCCGACGCGTCGCGGACCGTGCACGTCGGCGACCTCTATCACGTCGACGTGATGGGCGCGCGCAAGGCCGGCCTGCGCGAAGGCATCCTGTTCGATATGGCGGGACTTTACGACGAGGTCGATTGCCCCCGCGTGAACTCCTTCGCCGCGCTCGTCGAGTGGATCGACAAGCCAAGCGGGAACCAGACGCGGAATCGCGTGCCCTGACCTTCAGCCGACGTGACGCGCAGCGCGGCCCGATGGCTGCGCACGATGCCGCGGACCGCGGCCATGCCGAGACCGCGTCCCTGATCCTTGGTGGAGAAAAACGGATCGAACATGCGCTGCATGGTGTGTTCGTTCATGCCGTGGCCGTTGTCGACCACGTCGATGAACACGTAGCGTCCGGGCTCGACGTTGTCGCCGAACGTCATCTGCTTGAGCAGGGCGGCGTCGAGCCGCTCCTCGCCGGTTTCCACCGTGATGACGCCCGCATCCTCCACGGCTTCCGCGGCGTTGACGATCAGGTTGAGCACCACCTGGCGAATCTGCGTCGGGTCGGTCTCGACCAGCGGCAGCGGCCCGGGGCTGTGGTAGTTCAGCGTGCAATGCCGCGCCACCGACGCGCCCAGCAGATCGACCATTTCCTTGACCAGCGAATCGAGGTCGACCTTTTCGGCGACGACGCGGCCGCCGCCTGCATACGCCAGCATCTTCGACACGAGATCGGCGGCGCGCTGCGCGCCGATGACGATGGCTTCGGCGGCACGGCGTTGATCGGATTCCGGCGGCGACAGGATGGCGATCAGATCCGCGTTGCCGAGGATGCCGGTCAGCAGGTTGTTGAAGTCGTGCGCGACGCCTCCCGCCAGCACCATCAGGCTCTCGCTCTTTTGCTGTTCCTGCAGGCGCCGCTCGAACGCATACCGCTCGGCCTCGTTGCGACGGCGGTTGGATACGTCATGGACGATCACCAGCCAGCCAACGAAGCGGCGTTGGGCATCGCCGACCGCCGAGACCTTCACCTCGAAGAAACGCGGGCCCGGCTCCACCTTGACGATCGCCGGATGCCCCGCACCGAACGGGCGGTCCTCGTCGATGGCGCCGGTCCACCACGCGACCACTTCATCGATCGGCTGGCCAAGAGAGGCGACGGTGCATCCCGTATAGCGCTCGGCCGCGGCATTGAGATCGACGATCCGGCGCTGCGCATCGAGCACGATCACGCCGTCGTCCATGCTGTCCACGACCATCTCGCGCGCGACGGGTACCACGCCGAAGAGGCGATAGCGATAAATGCCGAACGTGAAGCAGGCGCCCGACACGGTGAAGGCGATCGGCGTGAGATCGAGGCCGGCCACCGGCAGCGCTCCCGTCAGGTAGAGGAGGTTGCCGGTCCACGGCACGATCGCGCCGATGATGATGAGCGCGGTTTGCCGCCGGTACGGCGGCGGGAAGCGGCGCAGGCCGCCGACCAGCGTCGCGGTACCAATCAGGACGAGGACATAGCTGTAGGACGCGAGGACCCAGTACCACGTGCCGCCCCGGTAAACGAGGCGCCGCCCCATCGGCGTCAGCACCTCGTCGATCGCGCGCCAATGCCAGTAGTGCTGCTCGTTGGTCGCGACCAGCAACAACGTCGCGACCGGCACGATCCAGACGAGCACGCGCGTGATGCGCTCCGCCGGCCATTCGATGCGGCTGTATTCGGTCGTGAAGAGCAGCCACAACACGCCGATCGGCGCGACGCCGAGATACTGGAATTTCGAGATCAGGACGCGTGCCTGGAAGTCGTCGATCAACGTGTGCATCGCGCTGGTGAAGCTCCACCACGCGATTGCGAGCATCATCCAGCCGAACGCCGTTCCCCCGGGCACGCCGCGACGCGTGCGCGCGATCGACGCGGCCCAGATCGACAAAGCAGTCGACGCAAACAGCGCCGCCACTTGCACAGTTGTTGGCCAGGACACGGACACTTCATTATCAACCGAAGAGACAGGAAGAGCCGTTGACGAACATGAAGACAGCTGAAGAAAAAACGTCTTGATGAGGTGCGTCCGGTTGGGATAGCTGCCTAAAGATTTCTGGTAGACTCGAAAGTGCTGTAGGGGAAGGCCGCCCAGAGGCGGCCTTCGGTGTTTCAGGGTCTAGGGAGAGCGTCCGGCACGAGCCGGGCCAAAGATAGAGTGCCTCAGGTAGTCCCAAGCAGCCTTCAGCGAGACAGAGGAGAAAGACGATGGGTCGGAAGTTGTACGTGGGAAACCTTCCCTACAGCGCGGCGGAGCAGGATCTTCAGGAATTGTTCGAGAAGGTCGGGCCGGTCGAATCAGTGACGGTGATGCGCGACATGGCGACGGGCCGCGCGCGCGGCTTCGGCTTTGTCGAGATGGCCACGGATGAAGGCGCGCAGAAGGCGATCACGGAGCTGCACGAATCACAGCTCGGCGGCCGCACGCTCACGGTCAACGAAGCGCGTCCGAAAGAAGCGCGCGGACCCGGCGGCGGCGGTGGCTTCGGTGGTGGACGCGGCGGCGGTGGCGGCTTTGGCGGCAACCGCGGCGGCGGCGGTGGCGGCGGCGGGCGCCGCGAGCCCCGTTGGTAGTGGCGGGTTCATACTGAATGGCCACACGAGGACCTCTCGGTAGAGGAAAACGCGAGCGCGAGCGGGCGCGGGCAGAGAAGCAGAAGCAGAAGGCGGTGCGCCGGGAAGAAACGAAGCAGCGCCGCAACGAAACTTCGCCGCGCGACCCGAACGTCGATCCGGATATCGCGGGCATCGTCCCAGGACCACAGCCCAATCCGTGGCTCGATGATCTCGAGGACGACGCAGCCGAAACAGAAGAAGATAAGTAGCAATAGCAAAGGCCGGGATCACCTCCCGGCCTTTTGTTTCTGTGACGTCCGCCCTGGCGCGGATTTATTTCAGTCGCGCGTTCGTCAGCTGCGCAACGCCGGAGAGCGTGGTCTGCGCCGCGTTCAATCCCAAACGAAAATCCTTGTCGGAGAACGTCGCGAAGACGTCGATCGGTTGATGCCACGTGGGGTTCCAGCCCGCGCCGGTGTGCATGCCGCGCTCGTTCTCGCGCAGGCTGAGCGACGGGACGATGTCCTGGAACGCGCCCGAGTCCGTGTTGGTCATGTGCGGACCGACAGCGGCCGGATAATCGGTGGCGTACTTTTCGTTGGCATAACGGAAATGGAACGCCAGCTTCATCGCCTCGTCCGCGAACTTGGACTCGGACTGGAATTCGATGTTCACATCGGCTTCGGGCCGCTGCTCGGGATTCCACGTGCCGTCGGCGCGCGGCATGCCGTGATCCCACATCATCATGTCGTGCTGGATCATGGCGAGCCACTTCGGCTCGGGATAGCGTCCTGATCCCGGCGGGTTCTCCTTGCCCTGCAACGCCTGTCGCTGCTCGACGTAGGCGCGCGCGCCGTTGAGGCCGGTTTCTTCGTTGTTCCACAGCGCGAAACGAATCGATCGATCGGTGACGACGTCGGGCATGCTGAAGACGCGGGCGAGCTCCATCACCAGCGCGGTGCCGGAGCCGTTGTCGTTGGCCGCTTCGCCCCAGCCATGTCCATCCATGTGCGCGCCGATGATGTAGACCTCGTCGGGTCGCGTCGATCCGACCTTGGTGCAATAGACATCCTGCCGCTGGCCGTCGGTGGCCGGCTCCATGTTGAGCGCGCGCAGCTTTTCGTCGGGCTGATTCATCGGATCGTTGTTGACGCCGGTGCGCCGCGTGGTGCCGCGATAACGCGAGCCACCCGGCCCGGATCGTACTTCGCCACTGGCAATGATCGGGCCGGGCGGTTTCTGTCCGGCGCCCTGCCCGCCGCCGCCACCAGCGCCACCGCCCTGCCGCGGTGGATTGGTTTTGTATTCATAGGTGAGGCGCTCGACGTTCGCGCAGCCGTAGCTCTTCAGCTGCGCTTCGATCCAGTCGACGGCGTCGCGATTGCGCTTGGTGCCCTGGCGGCGATCACCAAATGCGGTGAGGCCTTTGATGGTGGCCTTGTATTTCTCGAGATCCAGGCGGCTCACGAGAGTGCGGATCGGGTCGTTTGCGGGCGCGGACGCCGCCGGCTGCTGCCGCTGTTGCGCATCGAGCGACACGGCTGCCATCAGGATCGCCAGGCCCAAAAGGGTGCGTTTCATGTTGCGCAGTATATGCGCGCACGCGGCCAGTGTGAAAAGCCGCGCATCGAGACTCCTTTCAGGCGTAGTGAAACATTTCGATCCGGCCGAGAGTAGGAATACAGGAGAGGTCGGCGTGAGCCTTCGGACGGCGGTCATTTGTATCGGACTGTCTCTTTGCGCGCTGAGCACGCAGAGCCCGCAACTGCATGCCCAGTCTTCGTCGGACCTCTTCAACGCGCAGTCGCTGCAACGCATCGACATCGAGATGCACTCGGCGGACTGGGCGAAGCTGAAAGAGAACTTCCGGTCCAACGAGTACTACCCGGCCGACATCACGTGGAACGGCATCACGGCCTACAACACCGGCGTGCGATCGCGCGGCGTCGCGTCGCGCAACGCCAACAAGCCGGCGCTCAAGATCGACTTCAATCACTATGCCGCGGGCCAGTCGTATCTCGGGCTGAGGTCGCTGGTGCTCGACAACCTCGTGCAGGATCCGTCCGGCGTACACGAGACCACGTCGATGTGGTTCTTCGCCCGGCTCGGCGTGCCCGCGCCGCGTGAAGCGCACGCGATGGTTTACGTCAGGGGCGAGTACGCGGGCCTCTACGCCGTCGTCGAGCCGATCGACAAGAACATGATCGCGCGCGTGTTCGGCAACGACGCCGACGGCAACCAGAACGACGGCTATCTCTACGAGTTCAACAAGGCCGAGGAATGGTGGATGTCCTACCTGGGTCCC
>Ga0207428_10001571_pt1 | contig 23797 bp, 8 predicted proteins | sample RhiMethybrSRZTD1_FD_187600 | JGI IMG/M metagenome (GOLD analysis project Ga0207428, IMG submission 187600) | Populus rhizosphere microbial communities from Tennessee, USA - Rhizosphere MetaG P. TD hybrid SRZTD1 (SPAdes) (version 3) | ecosystem: Host-associated > Plants > Roots > Rhizosphere >...
GCCATCGGCCGAGAGCACCTGGGACAGATCAGCGGCCAGCCGAATCCGCCCACGCCCCCCGATGCGTTCAACCAATTTCACACCGGCCTTGATCAACCCGGCGACGGCGCTGCGATGGGGACTTATCGTGAGAGCTACGTCTACGACGCCGTGGGTAACATCCTGAGTATGCAGCACCGTGGCTCCGACCCGTCGCATCCGGGTTGGACGCGCGCTTACGCCTATGACGAAGCCAGCCTGGTCGAACCCGGCAAGGCCAGTAACAGGTTGAGTTCAACTCAGGTAGGAAGCGGACCGGTCGAGCGTTACACCTACGACGCCCAGGGCAACATGACCGGCATGCCGCATCTGTCCTTGATGAGCTGGAACTATCTCGACCGGCTTGAAGCGATCGCGCAGCAGGTCGTAAACAGCGGCAGCCCCGAAACGACCTATTACGTTTACGACGCGGGCGGCCAGCGCGTGCGCAAAGTCACGGAACGACAGGCCGCTGAAGGCGCGACGCCGACGCGCATGAAAGAACGGCTCTACCTGGGCGGATTTGAAATCTACCGTGAATACGCCGCCGGCGGCGTCACCGATCTGGAGCGCGAGACCCTACACGTGATGGACGGCCGTCAACGCATTGCGCTGGTGGAAACAAGGACGCAGGGCGAGGACGGATCGCCGGCGCAACTGGCGCGTTACCAACTCGGGAACCATCTCGGTTCGGCGAGCCTGGAGTTGGATGAGGCGGGGCGGGTTATTTCTTATGAAGAGTATTACCCATATGGCAGCGCGTCCTATCAGGCGGTACGCAGTCAGACCGAGACGCCGAAACGTTATCGATATACAGGAATGGAACGGGATGAGGAGACTGGGCTGGCGTATCACGGGGCAAGGTATTACGCAGCATGGAATGGAAGATGGGTCAGTTGCGACCCTGTCGGCCTTAGCGGTGGCCAGAATCTCTATGAATACGCGGCTAACAGTCCAACACGCCTCATCGATGTAAATGGGGAGGAGCCATTTAATCCTTCCAGGTACCTTGTTCCGCTCTCGGAATATGAAATACAACTTGCGCAACTTGTCACACCCGAGGACTTCCCATTGGAAAGCCGGAATTTTGATATTCGGAGGTTGGTTCAGGAACAGCCTGAATTTGTTATGAACAAAATCATGCCAACCCTATTCAAAGATATCGCCAATGAAGAATATAAGAAGGAAACCACAACACCTACGACTATTTGGAGGGAAATAAAGGATGCAAACAATAGAACGGTTGGAGAAGAACCTGGCGTAATTGGTAATGGCAAAATGTACAAATGGGGAGTCGAAATAAAAACCGCCGAACTGGGCTATAAATATCATGGAAACAAATGCGCTCATTTCGTCCATGCTGTGGCTTTTGCAACGGGCGTCGATAATCCAGTCAAGGCGGATGTTCCAGGCCAAAAACCTGGCAGCCTGTTTCCTCCCCACGAAATGAGTAAAGTGGCCAAGCAACTTGAAGACGCCGGATTCATTGAAATCCTTTTTCAGAAGCCTGCAGGCTCCAGCGTGACTGACGCAGAGGCCAATAACCTGGCGAACAAGCTCTCAGCAACCGAAGGAATTGTAATTGGCGTCTGGGGCGCGCGCAACGGCCATGGCCATGAATTCTACATTGAAAATGTTAGCGACATAGTAACAGACGCAGATTGGGGTTCGGATGAGGGGCCTAAGTTACTTTTCAACGTGGTCGAGGCCGGCGTAAGTATAGGGCCGGGGCAACGCCCCCTGGCGCCGCCGGAAACTAGAGACGTGCTTATTTACAGGTTGGCGAAACTTGATCCGGAAAGAATTGTGAGCCTGTACCAAAACAATGAGCAGTATAGAAAAAAATTCAATGAGCTAGTCTGGAAAGCATCTCAAGACGCCTCAAGTATCAAGTCTACGCCTCCCTGAGTAAGTATATTCCGCAGCCGGCGCGGCAAGACGCCCCAAGGGTTCGACGAAGAAGCGGTATACGCAGATGGCGCATCAACCATTGTAGAGATTTATCGAAGAGGAGATTCCTGCCATGCCAGAACAAACCTACCAAATCCTCGGTCAGGTCATCGATACAGCGACCCGAAAAGGCTTGCGCGATCTGCGCGTCGAAGCCTGGGATCTCGACACGAATAATCATGACCCGCTCGGCCAATCGCTCACCGACGCCGAAGGCCATTTCATCATCACTTTCGATGACACAACGTTCAGCGACAACGGCGTAGATGCGCTCCCAGACATGTTCCTCAAGATCTTCGCGGGCAAGCGAGAGATCTACAACTCCCAGACGCGGCCGGTCAAGGACTGGACTCCGGGGCCTGCGCTGCTGGTGATCGAGGTCAATCCGCAATCGCCTTCGGCGGAAGCCGAGCCTTACGTCGAGGGAGAGGTGGTTCAGCCTGACGGTAGACCGTTGCCCGGTTTTCCGGTGCGCGCTTTCGATCGCGCGATCTGCAACTGGAGACCGCTGGGCCAGGCCCGGACGAACGAGCTCGGCCGCTATCGCATCACCTATGACTCCGCGAGGCTCATGGAGTGGGGAAAGACTCGCGCCGACCTCAAGGTGCAGGTCTACGACCCGGGCGGCGACAAGATCCTCGCCACGTCACCTTTGATTATGCAGGCGTTACCCAAAGAGATTGTGAACTTCTCCATCGGCGATGAGCCTTACCGTGGCCCGGACGAATACTCCCGTTTAGACAGCGCCCTGGCGCCATTGCTGCAATCGGTCGATAACCTGAATTGTCTCACGGCGGCCGATGTCTTGATTCTGGCGCGCGCGAGCGAGGCGCCGAACGGCAGCGTCGCCCACTACGTTAAATCGCGGCGCTGGGCGACGGAGCTGGATGCTTCGCCCGCCATGTTCTTCGGGTTGCTGCGCCAGCGCCAACCCGCGCGGCTGGACGCGCTCTTTGCCCGGACGTTCTCCCGGTTGTGGAAGGCGCTCGAAAACGCAAAAGCGCAGAACGTGATCAACCTGGCGCTGGACGACGCGTTGCGCAGCCGGTTGGCCGCAATTCAGCAGAATTACCTGGCGCGGCCGGATCATCCCTTCCGGCGATTGCTGCAGACGACGGCGCTCAGCTCCGAACAGCAGAATCTATTTACCCTGCGGCTGACGACCGGAGACCTGACCGGCGACTCCTTCTGGAACTCGCTTGAAACGAATGACGGCATCACTGTCGAACAAGTCGCCGACCTCAAAGCGGCCCTGGAGCTTCAAGCGTTCACCGGTGGCAACACCTCGTTGAGCGTCAGTCTGCGGAGCAGTCTGAATGTGCGTCAATCCCGCGAAGTTGCGGCCTTCAGCGTCGAAAAGTGGCGCGACGAAGCGCTCGCAGCGGACGGCGTCGAAATTCCGGATGAGGTTCTGCCGGGTCAACCCGAGGCCGAGCGGAGGGCGGCCTATGCGCAGATGCTCTATCGCAGCGCGGAGTTGCGATACCCGACGCCATCGCTGGCTGCGCAAATGAGCCGGAGCCAGGGCTGGACCGGTCAGCCGCTATCGTCGTTTCTCGCCGCTTACCCCGACTTCGAATTCACCGCGCAGCGGGTTCCGTTTTTCCTGCAACGACACCCCGAGGCTGTGAACCTGTTTCCGGATTCCAAAACCGGCCGGCAGGAACTGCTTCATTTAGAACAGATGTTTCACCTGACTCCGGCTCAGGACAAACTCGCGGCCATTCAGCCGCTGTGGGATGCGGGGTTGCGCTCGGCGCGGCAGATCGCAATGGCCGGCCGCCAACAGCTTCAGCGAAAAGTCGGAAACAGTCTCGCCAAATCCACGGTCAATGGGATCTACCATCAGGCGGTCCATAACGCCGGGGTTGCCCTCAACGTATATATGAAATATCGCCAGGGACTGAACGGCGGTTCGCTCTATGCGATGCGCGCCTCCTCCGAACTCCCGGGTCAACACGATGTGGCGGACGAGATGCTGGATTGGTGGGACGGGCTGCTCGACTTCGAGACGAATCTGCCCGAATGGTCGGAGTTGTTCGGCTCGCCTGACGCCTGCGAGTGTTCGCATTGCCAGTCGGCGTTCAGCCCCGCCGCCTACCTGGTGGATATGATGTACTTTCTCCAGCATGCGACCGACGGCGCGGATAAAACCGCTCTCGATTTTCTACTCGAGCGCCGTCCCGACCTGGGTACGCTTCAGTTGACCTGTGATAACACCGAGACCCTGATGCCTCAGATCGATCTGGTGATCGAGATCATGGAGCAGATCGTAGCTCACAGCACGGACGGCGCGTCGATTCCCGAAGGGAGCATCGGACAGACGACTTGGGAGAGCGAACTGCTCGAGGCGCAGCCGGAGCACATGGATCCGGCGGCTTACGAGAAGCTGCGCGAGGCGGCTTTTCCTTTCAACAAGCTTCCGTTCGATCTCTGGCTCGAAGAGGGGAGGCGCTACCTGAAGCGGATGAGCGTTGTTCGTGACGAACTCATGCGGGTGACGCCTCCGAAAACCGGCGTCGGCGCGATTCAGATAGCGGGCGAAACGCTGGGTATGTCTACCCTGGAGCGCGAGATCATCAGGGTTCCGAACACCAGAATCGCCGACCTGGCTACGTACTGGGGAGTCGATATCGCCGATGGAACGCTCCAGGAACAGCTCGGTCAGGTTGAGACATTGCTGAAGCAGGCCCGCATCGACTATGACACTCTACTGAGGCTATTGAACACCAGATACGTGAATCCGGGCCGGCTTATCTCCGTAGCCTTCGAGGGAGAGTCTTGTTCGCTAGACGGAGCCGAATTTACCGGGCCGAACGGAGCCGAGATCCTCAACGAGGATTTTCGGTCGTTCCTCGATCGTCTGCACCGGTTCATGCGGTTGAGGCAGAGACTGGGCTGGACCGAGTACGAGCTCGACGCGGCGATCGAAGCGCTGGGGGCCGCAGATTTCAATCAGGACGGCTTCATGGTCGAGCTCGCCGGCCTGTGGAGGTTGCGCGAAGCGCTCGATCTGCCGATCGGCGAACTGTGCGGATGGTGGGGCGATCTGGACACCTATCTGTTTGAAGACGATCTTTTGTCCCGATATGAAGAGATTTTCCTCGACCCGACGATCTTCCCCGACACATATACCGGCGCCGGGCCGGATCTCCGTAACGAAGTATTTGCGTTGAGACCGGACCGTCTGGATCTGGCCGTCACCACCTCGACGACGCTGAGCCGGTGGCTCGCGGAGTCGGATGGCGCGGCGGAACCGGCCTACTCGCTGCAACAAGACTACTCCGCTTACATTCAGAGCGCTACGCAATTAGCCGCCGAGGATATTCTGCTCCTGGCGGGCGAGGTACTGAGCAAAGACGCCACGACAGGGAATGCGCCGCTCGATCTGGCGAACCTGTCGTTGTTGTATCGCATCGGCTCGTTCACTCGCGCCCTCGATCTCAGCGTGCAGGAGTATCTCTACCTGGTTCGATTGCTCGGCAGGTCGCCGCTCACGACTGCGGAAGACGCCGCCAGCCCGTCGGGGACGATGGCCGTCTACGAACGCCTGAACGAGATCAACGAAGGCGACTGGCCGATCGAAGAGTTGGTCTACATTCTTCTGGACGACGACGCGGCCGCCGCCGCCTACGGCCCTACGCCGGAGGCAATGGACGCGGTATTGGGCGGGCTGAGCCAGGGATTCGTGGGCATCGACAAAGTGTCGACGGCCAGAGACAACGCCGTGCTGTTGACTTCGCTCTCCCAGTCCCTGGGGACTTCGCTGGGACTGGACGCCGTTGTGCTCGAAGCGCTTCTCTTCACACATCGCGTGGGACTGGGCGGAGGACTGCTTGCGCGCCTGATCGCCGCCGCAAATCCGGAATTCCCCGCCCCGGCAATTCCGTTCTACGACATCTACGAGACGTTGCATAAGTTCGCCCTGGTTTGGAACGGGCTGGAACTGGACTCCGTCAATCTGGCGTTCGTTTTGGACCAGGAACTGGGTTGGCTTGACATTGCGTCTTTGCCGCTGACGGAACAGAGCGCAACCAATTTCGAAGCCTGGCGGCGGCTGACTCGGGCGGCTGAGTTGCAGCTTTCGGTCTTTTCGGTTGAGCAGTCATTGTTCGGTCTGCTGGAAGCCGCGAAGGACGCGACCTTGAATCGAGAGAGCTTCCTGGCCCAGACGAGCGAGTGGACCGGATGGAGTATCGAGGACCTGACATATCTGACGGGGCCGGACGGATTCGACTATCTCTATCCCAACGCGTTCCTCGATGAGCGATGGGTGGCGGCGTTGGAGAAGATTTTCGCCATCATACAGCCCCTCGGCATATCGGCCGCGCAGGCGCATTCGTGGGCGGCGGCGGAGCTGACCTTCAACGAAACCGAATCGATCAAGCAGGCCCTGACGTTGACCTACGATCGGGACCGATGGCTGGAAACGCTGACCGACGTTCAGGACGAGTTGAGGGTTCTCAAGCGCGACGCCTTGCTCGGCTACCTGCTGAACAACCTTTCGTCTGACGACCCGTACGACGTCTATCGCCACTACCTGATTGACCCGGAGATGGCCCCGTGCGCGCGCACCTCGCGCATAGTCGAAGCTCACGCGGCGGTTCAGCTTTTCGCGCAGCGCATCCTGCTCAACCTGGAACCTCCCCTCTCGTTCCCGCGCGAAGACGCCGAAGCCTGGCAGTGGCGCAAGAACTATCGCGTCTGGGAAGCGGCTCGGAAGGTCTTTCTCTATCCGGAGAACTGGATCGAACCGGAGTTGCGCGACAACAAGTCGATTTTCTTTAAGGAACTCGAAGACGGATTGCTTCAGGACGAAGTGACGTTCGAAACGGCGGAGCGCCTCTATCGCGAATACCTGACGAAACTCGATCAAGTGAGCCGCCTGGAGATCATGGGCATGTACCAGGACGAAGAGGCCGACATCCTGCACGTCTTCGGACGCGCCAGTGACGCGCCGGCGCTCTACTACTACCGCCGATGGGAAGGGAAAGCGCGCTGGACGGCATGGGAGCGTGTGGATCTGGACATCCAGGCCCATCACCTCATTCCGATTGTCTACAACGGGCGGCTTTATCTATTCTGGCCGGAGTTTAAATTTACGGAGAATGTTCCTAACACTGCTGAGGTTGACCAGAGAATTGATGAGTTGACTCGTTTAATAGGAGACTATGAGAAAGCCCTGGACGAAATAGAGCATGTATGGGAGGTTGACTTGGGGTTTGACTTGGACGACCACCCCTTATCGATCTATCTAGAAAATATCCTTCGCCCCGATCTCGCGACTCAAGAAGGCCTTAGGCAGGCGATTCTTGATGCGACCAAAAATTATACTGTCGAGCTGGGGATGAACTGGAGTGAGTGTAGTGACGACAAGTGGAGGGCGAAGAAACAGTCCAGTGGAAAACATTCTTATCAGAATGACACAACCGAGTTCAGTCATTATTTTCTCGGGTGGGTCGATAGTTACAATCAATTACACATCAGCGTTCATAGTCGGATAGACCATTTTGCGCCGGAAATTCTGGAAGACACAAATGTCGCCAATTTCATGTTGGATTCCTGCCAAGGCGAACTTGTTGTATCTGTCAGCTATTCCCCCCCGGTAGGAGAAGTCCTCGTGGTAGATTCATATACGAGTTTAAACCATCTGCAGGTATTTTCTCTGTTATCAAAGACGGATTTCTCACTGGAGATTACAGGAGATAGTACGCCGCGATATCTTCTTACAAGCGCCCCATTCAGGTATGATTATGCCCATCAGTATGGCTTTGGAGGCAGCGAGGCTTCGCCTTTCTTTTACAGTGGCGCCACACGTACTTACTTCGCGCATTTAGTCAATGCGCCTATTTTGATGGACTTCCATACAGCCGCTGAAGCGGTGAACAGCGTGGGCTCCGCCGCCCGGTTACCAGCCGCAAGAGCGGCTCTTTCCACCTCAACTTCAGAACAGGCCACATTGGCCGGCAATCACTATGGCGGGATCACCGATGAGATTATTTCGAGGGCCGTTTCTCAAACTTCAGGCGTCTTCTCCGCACAACAAACAGACTTCCTGACAGACGTCCTGGCCAATGACGATGACGCGGTATTCATGCCGACTGGCACGGTAGCCACCGACGCGACAACGACCTCATCCCGCTACCTTTTTACCAGGTTCTATCATCCTTACACCTGTCTTTTTCTGAAGCAGTTGTCGCGTTACGGCGTCGAAGGGTTGCTCAATCCCGATCCCGAATGGGGCGCCGATTCGGAAAACCTCTACCGTCAGCTAACGCCGCTGGAAGCTTTCGATTTTGAAACGAGCTACCTTCCTGATTATTGGGTGGCCGACAATTACCCGGTTAACGAGATCGATTTTGACCATGATTCTCCTTATGGCTCGTATAACTGGGAACTCTTCTTTCATATCCCGCTCCTGATCGCGACCAGGTTGATGCAAAACCAGCGATTTTCGGAAGCTCGCCGCTGGTTCAACTATATCTTCGATCCGACCCACACCGACGGCCAGGCTCCCTCGCGATTCTGGAAGATCAGGCCCTTCTACGAAGAACAACTCAAAGGGCCGACCGAGACACTGCAGGAACTGATGGACCTATTGGAACAGAAGAACTATCAACTCGAGCAACAGGTCACCCAGTGGGAGCAAGATCCGTTCAATCCTCACGCGATCGCTCGCCTGCGGATTGCCGCGTACATGAAGACCACGGTCATGAAGTACCTGGATTGCCTGATCGCCGAGGCCGACATGCTCTTCACCATGGATATCAGGGAAACCATTAACGAGGCGGCGCAACTCTACCTGCTGGCGGCGGATATGCTGGGCGAGAAACCAGTACTCCTCCCTGCTCGGGAGACCGAAACCCTGACGCCGAATCTTTTGCTCGGCAGAATCAACTTTAGTTTTAATTGGTCGCAGTTTGATCCGCTCGATCTGCTCGATTCGCTGCTGTCGTCGAATCAGCCTGGGAGTGGTTTTTCACGCCCCGGCCAGGAGATAACGCTGGATGTGAGCATTAATGCCCAGGGCGCCGTGAGCAGCTTCGACACACTCTTCTCATTTTGCATTCCACACAACGAGAAGCTCTACGGTTACTGGGATACGGTGGCCGACCGGCTCTTCAAGATTCGCCACTGCATGAACATCGCCGGGGTCGTGCGGCGCCTGCCGCTCTTCGCCCCGCCGATCGATCCGGCGTTGCTCGTCAGGGCCAGCGCCGCCGGGTTGGACGTCGCAGCCATTCTGAGTTCGTTATACGAACCGTTGCCGAAATACCGGTTCAACTTCATGCTGCAGAAGGCGATGGAACTGTGCGGCGAGACGCGCAGTCTGGGAAGTGAACTCCTGTCAGCTCTGGAGAAGAAGGATGCCGAGGGGATGTCGCTGCTGCGAAGTTCGCACGAGGTCGCTCTCCTGCAAGTCGTTCGCGACGTGAAAAAGAAGAGTGTTGAAGAGGCGACCAGCTCGCTTGAAGGGCTTCAAAAATCGAAGGCTTCGGCGGAGCACAGGGCCGACTATTATGCCGCCAGAAAGATCAACAGCAATGAGACCGATCATTTGAACCAGTTGATCAAGGCTCATGACCTTCAACAAATTTCCCAGGGTATCAATGCTCTCGCCTCGGCTCTTTACTTGATTCCGGATATCGAGGCCGGGGCGCCGCCCAGAGTAGTCTTTGGGGGTAACTTTCTCGGGAATGCCCAATCGGCATTCGCGGCGGCCATGGGCTACTTCTCGGGCCAGCATTTTAACAAGGCGACGAGAGCCGAGATCATGGCGCAACGCGAACACCGCCAGGACGACTGGACCTTCCAGGCAGAGCAGGCAAAGAAGGAGATCGAACAGCTCGACAAGCAAATCCTTGCCGCCGAGATTCGCCTGCAGATCGCCGAAGCGGATCTCAAAAACCACGAAAAGCAGATCGCCCAGGCCGAAGAGGCCGAAGCCTTCATGAAGGCCAAATTCACCAACCAGGAGTTGTACATCTGGACTGTTTCAAAGCTCTCGACTCTCCATTTCCAGACCTACCAGATGGCTTATAAGCTGGCGCAACAGGCGGAGAAGTGCTTCCAGCATGAACTGGGCCCGAGTGAGAAAAGCTTGTCCTTCATCACCGGTTATTACTGGGACAGCCTCAAGAAGGGGCTCCTCGCCGGCGAGCAACTCAATTACGACCTGCGCCGGATGGAGAAAGCCTACCTCGAAGCGAACCAGCGCGAACTCGAGATGACGAAACACATTTCTCTCATGCAGTTCGACCCCGGCGCGCTCCTCGTATTGCGGGAGACGGGTTCGTGCGAGATCCACATCCCGGAGGTCTTTTTCGATATGGACTTCCCCGGCCAATACTTCCGCCGCATCAAAGCGGTCAGGGTGACGATTCCATGCGTTGCCGGTCCTTACACCAACGTCAGCGCCACGCTACGCCTGACGGAGAGTTGGATACGATCGACGGCCGATGTCGCCACTGATCCGGAACCGGTAATGGGTCTTCCGCAAACCGCCATCGCTACCAGCTCCGCCAATCAGGATAGCGGCGCTTTCGAACTGAACTTCAACGATCCGCGTTATCTGCCTTTTGAGGGGGCGGGCGTCGTCAGCAGTTGGCGACTTGAACTTCCAACGGCGCTCAGGTCGTTCGATTACGACACGGTAGTCGACGTGATTATTCATCTGAGCTATACAGCGCGGGAAGCGCAGGATGGAGGAACCTTCAAAGACGCCGTGAATGAGCAACTCGTGTCATCCCTGAACGACCTCAGGAAGGTTATTTCCGGGCAGAAGATCACCCTTGCGCGTCTCATCAGCCTCCGCCGGGAATTCGCGGCAGATTGGAATCGGTTTCTCCTTACGCCAACAGGCGAAGCCCAACGGATAACCCTCAAACTGGGCAAGCAGCATTTCCCGAGGTACCTTGATTACCTATGGGAGAAGAATGAGGATGGCAATTTGGACCCACAGCCTATCACACTGGAGATCACCTCGGTTAAGGTTTACCTGGATCCAAAGGGCGTCATGCCTTCCGACACCGGCGACATTCAGATTAATGAAAAAACGCCGGAAAGCGTCAGCGATATACACGGATTACTATTTTTCGATTTCTCTGACCTGCTTACTCTTGAGGTCAGCAGCGAATCCGGAGCAGACTTGAGTCTAAGCGTCAGTGGTGATCCACTGCTTCCTGAATACTGGAAGGATCTGTACGTCCTGATGGATTATAAGATCAAATCCTAAGCTCGACTCCTATGAAAATGTGGCGCAAGTCCTGTATTTTTCAACGCTGGCGGTGTGGCCACGCTTCATGAAGGCTTTGTCCATTCTGGGTTGGGGTAAGTTTAGACATCAAAATCGGCGGTAGCCTTTGGAGTGCGGCGGCTCGACGCCGCACTCCAAATCTGGGATTAACTCAATCGCAAGCCCAAAAGGGCGCAAATTTTTTCAAACTCGCCACCCCGCCTGGCTATCTTAATGACTAATTCCCTAAATTCGCTGAGCATAGGAAGCGTAGGTATGAATAGATTTAGAAGGACTGTCGCCATAATTTTGAGCGCCTTGACCTGCTGCGCGATGTGCGTCATCGCAGGCGCCGCGCAAACTCAGAAGCAGGATTCAGACCAAACCTTTAAGATCGACACGACCTTAGTCAGCGTGCCGGTCATTGTCAGCGACCGGCAAGGGCGCTACATCGCCGGTTTAAAGGCGTCGGATTTTACGCTTTACGAAGATCGCATCAAACAACCGATAGCTTTTTTCGCCGACGCCGAAGAGCCGATCAATGTCGCGTTGCTACTGGATACCAGCAAGAGCGCTACGTGGGCGCTGGACGACATCAAGATAACGGCCCAGGACTTCCTCAAGCAATTGCGCCCTCAAGATCGAGCGATGATCGTCAGTTTTGATCGCGACGCCATTGCTCTTTGCGAGTTGACCTCGGATCGCAAAACTCTGGAGCGCGCCGTCGGCGACGCGCAAATCGGCGAACGCTTCGGAACGAAGCTGCGCGACGCCGTCGACGCCGTAATGAAAGAGGAATTCAGAACGGTCAAAGGCCGCAAAGCGATCGTGCTGTTGACCGACGGCAAAGATCACGGCAGCGAGGTCGACGAACAAACGTTGATGGAAAGCGCGACGGAGGCCGATACATTGATCTACTCGGTATTTTACCGATCCTTGCCGCCGTGGCTGGACCGTGACCGGCAGTCCCCTCGCCAGCGTCAGGACGGAGGCGCCCGCCGGCGGCGACGAGCAGGCCGCATCGAGGAGCGCAACGAAGAAGCGATTGATTTTCTGCGGCGGTTGTCCGAGGTTTCCGCCGGGCGTTACTTCAGCAGCGAAGTGAGCGATCTGAAACAGACCTTCGGACAGATTCTCGAAGAGTTGCGCCATCAATACCGGCTCGGCTTTTACCCGCCGGATCATCCGGCGGGTAGTGTTCACGCCATCAAAGTTGAAGTCGGGATAGAAGCCGTCCGCCCTGACGTTGTTGTGCGTTCCCGCCGCAGCTATCGGGTAGCAGGAGAACCTCAGAGCGAATAAGCGAATCGGCTGTCACTACAGCGGTTTTCATTTGAACGAATAGCCACCGCAGGGCGCCGCAGGACATAATGATTTCTCTGTGTTCTCTGTCCCCTCTGCGGCTGACAGTCTTCATATCACTATCGTCGTCAGAATCAATCCAAAGAATCGGTCTCACGTCTTTCGCCGCTGTTCGGGCGTCTGACGAGGCTCATGATTACGACGGCCAGTTCGGCAGGCTCGACCGGCTTGGCGACATGCATTTGGAAGCCGGCGTTCAGGGCGCGCATCCGGTCTTCGACTCGCCCGTAGGCCGTAAGCGCCACGGCCGGAGTGTAAGCGCCGCGCTCTCTCTCCCACTCGCGCACGCGACGAATCAGGCTGTAACCGTCTTCACCAGGCATTCCTATGTCGGTCACCATCACATCAGGCCGCCACTGGGGCTGAGTCGCTGTTATCAGCATGTAGGCTTCCGCGGCGGAACTGGCTGCAACGACTTCTGCGCCGTACTGCGTAAGCACCGTCTCAATCAATTCGCGCGCATCGTCCTCGTCATCGACCACCAGCGCGCGCACGCCCGCGAGTTCCCCCGAGCTTTTGACTGTAAACGGCCCGCCTCCGGCCTCGCCGAGCGGCGTGGTGACGGCTCGGACCGGAAGCGTCACTTTGAAAGTCGCGCCCCAGCCTTCGCCCGCGCTCGTGGCCTCAATCGTTCCACCATGCAACTCAACCAGGTATTTGACGAGAGCCAGGCCGAGGCCGAGGCCGCCGTACCTCCTCGCGCTCGACGAATCTGCCTGGCGAAAGCGGTCAAAGACATAGGGCAGGAAATCAGGGCTGATGCCTTTGCCAGTGTCGCTCACGGTGATGCGAATGTGCGGGTCCACGCGCTCCAGGCGCGCTTCGACGCGGCCTCCCTGAGGCGTGAACTTGACGGCGTTGGAGAGCAAGTTCCACACCACTTGCTGCAAGCGAGTGGGGTCGCCGGTGATCTGACCGATTTCAGAGGGGAGATCGGTCTCGATCGAAATCCCTTTGGCGTCCGCCGCCGGGTGGATCGTCTGAACCGACTGGTCAATTACCGAGACCAGGTCCACTGGCCCGAGTTCGAGCCTGAGCTTGCCGCTGATGATGCGGGCCGTGTCGAGCAGGTCATCGATCAGTTGCGCCTGCGCCTTCCCGCTGCGATCGATGACTTCCGCCGCCTGCTTGACGTTCTGTGGGTCCAAGCCGCTGTAACGCAACAAGGCCGCGTATCCGAGTATCGCGTTCAAAGGCGAGCGCAATTCATGCGAAACGAGGGCAAGGAATTCATCCTTCATCCGGTTTGCCTCTTCGGCCTGGCGTCGCGCCTGCTGCTCGACTTCGTAAAGGCGCGCATGCTCGATGGCCAGCGCGACGCGATCGGCTGCCAGTTGCAGCAACCGTACATCTTCATCAGTAAAGCGCCTGAGTTGGATCGCGCCAGCGTGAATCACGCCGATGAGGCGTCCTTCGACGATTAGCGGCGCGCCGATCAGAGAATGGGCATTACGTCGCAGAACCGGATAGATCACATCCACCGCCGAGAGGTCTTCCACAATTAGCGGAGTTCGGCTCGCCGCAATGGAGCCAGCCACGCCCTCTCCGATTGGAATAATCAGGCCCGTAGCGTCCTCCTCAAATCCGATTGTGGCGCGCACGGTCAACGCCTGGCCGTCTTCCGTCAACAAGAGGATCACTGCGGAGTCGGCTGCAAGCAATTCCCGAATACGGTCCAACATCTCGTATAGCAAGTCATCGAGCGTAAGGCGAACGAAGGCGCTGTCGGTCACCGCCTGCAACCGCCGGATACTCTCCGCCGAATGTTCCGCCTCCGCGCGCGCCGCTCGCTCGCGAGCGAGCAACTCTTCGCGCTCGGCTTCGGCCTTCTTGCGGTCATGAATATCGGTCGAGGTTCCGATCCACTTTACGATCCGCCCCTGCTTGTTGCGGATTGCAGTCGCGCGCGCCAGGTACCAGCGGTACTGGCCGTCCTTGCGGCGAAGGCGGTACACGGTCTCAAAAGGCTGGCCTGTCCTGCCCGACTCCTTCAACCGGCGCCGCGTGGTTTCACGGTCGTCGGGGTGAATAGCGTCCATCCATTTGCGTCCGGTGGACGCCTCAATAGGAACGCCTACATAATCGACCCATCGCTGATTGCCATAATCCACCATCCCGTCCGGGCTGCTAGTGTAAACGATCTGGGGCATGGCGTCCGCGAGTTGACGGAGGCGCGACTCGCTCTCGACTATCTCTTCTTCGGCCTGCCTTCGCGCGGTGATGTCGGTATGGGAGACGACGACTCCGCCGCGCTTAATACCCAACGGCGTTACTGACATCAGAAACCAGCGCTTCTCGATTGGCGAGTGGCAGGGATATTCAACTGTGAAATTGGCGCGCGCGCCGTCCAGCACCGCCTGAATGCCGGCCAGCGTCGCATCTATCTGGCCATTACCCTGCTCCTTAGCGCGACGGCAGACGTCCAGGTAATTTATGCCCACGCTGTCGGCAATGGCTTCGCCGCCGTTTTCTCGCGCGAAACGTCTCCAGTCCTCGTTGACGGCGATGATTTTTCCATCCCTGTCGAGCACGGCGATGTTGGCCGCAAGCGAGTTGAGGGCCGCCTGGTTGAGCGCCTGACTCTCGCGCAGCGCCGTCTCTGCGCGTTTGCGCTCAGTGATGTCGGTGGCGATGCCGCAAACGGCGTAAGGCCGCCCGCTCTCGTCCCGGAGCGGAAACTTGTTTACGACAGAGTAACGTATCTCGCCCGCGACAAGAGACTGCTCTTCGAACAGAAGGGGCCTGTTGGCCGCGATTACTTCCCGATCATTGGCGACAAAGGCGTCCGCGATGTCCTTCGGGTGATGGTCGTAATCGGTTTTGCCCTTCAGTTCCGCGTCCGTCACGCTAAAATGTTCCTCGTAGCTGCGATTGACTCGCAGGTAACGGCCCTCGAGGTCCTTGACGAAGATCAGGGCGACGGAGTGATCGAGAATGGCGCGGAGCTGCGCCTCGCTCGACTGAAGCGCCTCCTCGATTTGTTTGCGCTCAGTGATGTCGGTGGCGATGCCGCAAACGGCGTAAGGCCGTCCGCTCTCGTCCCGAAGCGGAAACTTGACCGCAATGAAGTCGTGCAGCCCGTCGATGGAAGGTACCCTCTCTTCAAACTGAAGCGGCGCATCGGCCGCAATTACTTCCTGATCGTTGGCGCATACGGCGTCTGCGATCTCTTTGGCGTGTATGTCGTAATCCCTCTTGCCTTTTACCTCGGCCTCCGTCAGGCCAAACAGTTCCTCGTACCGGCGGTTGATCAGCAGGTAACGGCCTTCGAGGTCTTTGAGGAAGATGACCGCTGCGGAATGGTCGAGGATGGCTCGCAGTTGCGCCTCTTTCGCACGCAGCGCTTCTTCCGCGGTCTTGCGCACCGTAATGTCTTGAATGTAGGCGACCGTGCGCGGCGGACGCCCCTCGGCATCTGGGATGGCCGTCCAGTTGATCTGCACCCAGATGATTGCGCCGTCTTTCCGCACGTAACGCTTCTCAATGCTGAATTCTTCAGTCCCGTCGGCGAAGGAAGCGTTTAACCTGCCGGCGCTAAACGCGCGGTCGTCGGGGTGAGTCACTTCATGGAGAGTGAGCTGGAGCAATTCCTGCTCGGAGTAACCCAGCATCTGACATAATTTGCGATTGACATGGAGGTATCTGCCTTCGGGCGAGACTTGCGTCATGCCGATGGCCGACAGATCAAACAGCGAGCGAAACTCTTTCTCGCTCCTCCTCAACTCATCTTCGACTCTGTAGCGCTCGGTTACGTCGCGCTGCGATGCGGCAAAATGCGTCACTTCGCCGCGCTCGTCGCGCACCGGCCCGGCGGTCCATTCGAAATAAATTTCCGAGCGATCCTTGCGGTAATTGATCGTCTCGCCGTGGAAGACCTTGCCCGCCGCGCAGTCCTCGCACAACTGGCTGAGTACGGAATGGTCGGTTTTAGGCCCTTGCAAGATGTGGGGCGATTTGCCGATCACTTCTTCGAGCGCGTAGCCGGTCATTTTCGTGAAAGCCGGGTTAGCGTAAACAATCAGTGGGCCCGGCGGATCGAGTTGCGCCGTCAAAATGACGACCGATTCATTACTCTGCTCAATCGCCGATTTGAGCAACCGCAACTGCTCTTCGGCTCGATTTTGAAATACGTTCTCCGTGCGTAAGACGACCGTGCGCTGAGAACCGGCGCCGGCCCGGGCGACCCACCACGCCTCGGCGCCCTGCTCGTGCCCGGGGTCCTCACGAACCAGGGCGGCAAGGTCGGCCTCAAGCGCGCGATTCTTTTCGATCAGTTCGCGCTCACACGCCACGTCTCGCCGCCGCTGTTCGACCTTTTCGACGGCGTGGCTTACGGCGCGGCGCAATTCCGCTCCCTCGGCGCGGTCCTTTTCGAGGCAATCATGCGCGCCGCTCTTCATAGCCTCGACCGCGAGTCGCGCGTCGCCCGTATCAACCAATACGACAACGGCGCAAGTCGGCGATCCCTCTTCGGGGACAAGTTTCTTGAGCGCATCCAATACGCGCAAGTCTGGCAGGTCGCTTTTGAGGATCAGACAATCCAGCTTCCGCGCGCGGCACAGTTCGAGCGCTCGATCGCCGCTTTCCGCTTCGATCACCATGTAGCGCGCAGACGGATCGCGCGAAAGGGCGTCAAGCAAAGCGGCGCGGGATTCCGGCGCGTCGTCCGCGATCAACACGGTGAGTTGTCGTTCTTTCATATTCACCTCTGTCGACGCATAAACCGCAGCTAGCCCCCCTTTCCTTGGTCAGACGAAACTGTGCAGAATGGCGCGAGTAATATCTGGACAGATATATGCAACAGTCGCGCCAGACGAGAGCGGCCGACCCAGTCGCCAGCGCAAATTCCCGAGTCGAAGGGCGCGCGATTGATTTAACGCTCGCCATCGCGCTACGAATATTCGGCGCGCCCGCCCGGTTGAACGAATCATCGGCGGCTAATTAAAGCGTGAATCGCGTATGGAAAATGGCCGTCTCGCGGTTTGGCATTTGCTTGGAATCTAGCCTCAGCGATAAGGATGCCAGGCCTGTCGCCATTAGCCAGCAAATCCGAATACATTGTTGAAATGAAATTTATGATGCGGAATTCGCCATCGGCGCGACGTGGTTGATAATTGAAGACTGCGCATAAATCGACGGAGTCTTTGAGCGCTGCCGCTTGGAGCCGCTTTTATAGCCGGCTTCGATTCTGCGGCAATGATCGGAGTGGGAGTCCACTCGGGTCCTTCGTCCCGGAGGTCTGCAGCGCCCGAGATGACTACCAAAGCCGTCCCGAGCGATGCCACTGGCGAATTCAAGTAATGAGCCTTTCGGATCTTAGCTCCGAAGGAGCGTGATGTTTATAGGAACTGGCTGGCGGCTCGCCCGAGCTCCGTAGGAGCGACCTGTATCAGATGTCGCTCCTACGCTTGGTAGAATTGCCGGCCGGGGCTATAAACATCGCGCTCCTACGGAGCCAGGGGCCAAGAGGCCGCCGTCAGGCGGCTTTTGCTTTTAGTCCCATAATCAGTCCCAAAATCATCGTCTTATTTTACGCGGATTTTAACGCCGGATAACACAATGGTAAGGTAGAGAGCGCAAGATTACAGCTCGTCATTTTACCAATAATCCATGTCAACTACTCCATCTAAGCGCGAGGACCCGCTGTAGATGCAGCTTGCGGTTTCAGGTTTCGCCCTTCCCGCCCCTTCAAAGAGGGACGAACCGCTCCGGGCCGGTTGACTTCCTTCCGCGGATATTCGCACATATGAATGAATTTACTGGGGCGATTCTCTTAGTAACGCTACTCGGCGCCTTTGCGCAAGATTCGACATTGGAAGACAGAGCCGTGTTTCGGGTTCAACAGACACCCGCGTCTCGGTATGACCCCGCTCTGCCCAGCCGTCCTTTCGGGAGTTGGCTCACCCAGGTTATAGGCCCTAAGTCCGGCGTGAGCTGGCGTTTGGGTGAATGTGTCGAGCAGAACGGAGTTGATTCCGAGTGGGAGCATGGCGTCCCGGCATGCGTCGAGGCCACGGCCATTCTGCCTGACGACCGTAAGGTCGTTGCGCAAATCCATGTCGGCTCCTTCAAACAAGGGTCGTCGGCGCCGGCCAAATTCCATTTCGCCGGCGTCGAGAGTGACAGTCAATTCCACAGCGTGCGGAGGCTGAGCGATCTGCCGCAACTCCTGCGAGACCCGTCCTCCGTAAATGGGCCGGACGAAGGGAAAAAGCTGAGCGTAGTCATGCTGCCCCAGATAAGGTCGAACGGCGCGCCGCAGTTATACTACGCCAAGTCGGCCACGCTTTTTGGACCGCCGCGAATAATTCCGGCTGAGACGGCAGATGAGCCTCCAGATGAGCCTCCTCCGAAGCCCGTCTCTCAAAGGGCGTCGAAGGTCGTCGCCGGTTTCGCGTTGACCAAAGTGGCGCCGATTTATCCGCCAATCGCAAAGCAGATGAACGCTTCAGGGGCAGTTCAGGTAGCGATAACCATCGGCGAGAACGGGCGTGTGATTGAGGCGAAGGCCATCAGCGGTCACCCTGCGCTCCGCTCAGCGGCGGAAGAAGCCGCTAAGAAATGGGTCTTCAGACCGGCGAGCCTCGATGGGAAGCCGATGAGACAGCAGGACGTTCTGACTTTTAGTTTCAACCCTCCCCAATGAAACCTGATATATGCTGGGCGGCGCCAGGGTCTGGATTGAGACGACGAGTCAGTACCGCGAGCGTTAGCGAGCGGAGCCCTCGCTGACGGCCACTCGCTACCGCTCGCGGTACTGATTCAGTCGGCGGCGCGCGTGGAGTTAACTTTTGCGCTCACTTTGCAGCGAGATCCAGCGCCATCAGGTTTTTACGATCCCGCAGACACCGGCTAATTTCCATCGCGCCTCCGGCGCTGAAGGAGTTCGCCATCAGTATCCCTAGCGCCGGCGCCCCAAAGGCTCCGCCGATCTGATTTATGCATGCGCTTCAGATGTCTGAGCCTCAATTGGGTGATGGCGAATGGGGTCATGGAAACGGATAACCATCGGATTGACACTATTTGCTACCTCGGCTATCCGACTTCGTATATTCCCGACACCGTCGCATTCGGCCACCCACTCGCCGTCAGCCACACATCCCCTTTGTGTTCAACCACTTACATGTTCATTAGCCATCAGGCACGCCATCTGCCTATGTTTAAATCATCAATGAACATTATTCGGGCAAAATTATTCCGGCGGCTGCGATCTTCCGATCCGAAGAGCGCCGGGAAGAATCAGGCTAAAGGAGTGTTTATGTTATCTCGAAGACTCACACAATTGTTGACTGCCACAGCCCTGGCTATAGCTTTCATATCCTTCGCCGGCGTCGCCGGCGGGTCGGAGGCCAAAGCGCAGGGGTATTATCGCAACTACAATTACAATCGTAACCGGCAGTGGGATAGGGATAGGGATAGGCAACGGGAGCGTTATCTGTGGCAGCGCCATCGACAGCGCGACCGGTGGGAATGGAGACGCCACAACCGATTTGATCGTTATCGGTACAATAATAGATTCGGGCGTTATCCCTATAACCGTCGCTGGTAATAGCGCCGTGGCTGAGTTGCTGGGCGATTAACTTTCCCAACTTCAAAAGGGCCGGTTTCATCCGGCCCTTTTTCTTTCACGACAGCGCCTACCCTGATGACTAGGTTTCAGGATTGCTCGACCTTCCAGGTGGTCAAGACATATTCGAGATCGAGTCCACGCCAATCGCACCGCAGCAGAATCTTGTCTTCGCCCGCCACCCAGAGGCTCGCGGCCGGGAATTCCAGGTTATCGGAATCTACCTGGAAGTGAGCCGCTCTAAACTTACCCGCCGGGACCTCCACTTCTTCTTCGCCGATCAATTTGACGCGGCAGGTCTCCACACGGCCGAGCGGCCCGTCGGCGCCGTCCAGCCGCGTCGAAGTGTTGTAGAATGTCCGCAGTTGCTCGCCGCCCTTAGCCCGGTCGTAGTTGAAATACATCCAACCGTCCAGCATCACCGCATGGGTCGCGATCGAAAAGAAATCCTCCGGGACGGTAAGCGTTTGAACCGAATGGCCGGTCCCGTCGCCATCGACGATCACGTCCATCGCGCCGCTCTGAACGCGAAAATAACCCGCGCCGATCAGCCGATCGGTGGCTTGCAACCGAATGAACGCGTCCACCGGGCGCCCGTCCTTACTGCGCGTATAAATCACGTCGCGGAGCAATTTAGAGTCGTCGGTCATCGCCAGGCATCGCATGGTGACCGTGCCGTCGCAGTTGCGGGTCAGGCTCCAATCCTCGCGCCCACGCTCGCCCCCCGTCGATTTCTTGCGGTAAGACAGACGCCCGTATTGATATTTGAGCTTCGACATTCGTTGAAGGGTGGTACAGACTGATGGTTTTTGAATATTAAGCGCACTCAGCTGGTCCTAACCAGCGCCCCCGCGTCCTCGCGGGCAGGCGACTGGCCAATCGCTTGCCCGTGAGGACGCGGGGGCGCCGGTGAGTGCGCTTAATATTCAAAAACCATCAGTCTGTCCGGCCACAATTCATGCAATGGACAGACTTTAGTCTGTCCTACTATCGGAGTGTGGAACAATATTTAGTCTGTCCATCAACATCACGCCACGGACAGACTAAAGTCTGTCCCACTATCGGCCTCCGCCGACTGCCCTGCTGAGCATTCCCGCGATGTCGTCAACCGCCGAGCCGTCACGGTTCATGTCGAACATGGAAGACAACGCGCCCAACAATCCTTGATCCCCGCCGGTCTGATTGGCGGCATTGCCGAGCTCTCTCGGCAGATCGCCCGTGTCTATCCCTTCTTCGCGCCGCGCACGCCCGAGCGCGCCCATCACGATCGGCGCCAGCATCATCAACAGCGGCCCGACTTTGCTCAGGTCGAGTCCGCTGGCTTGACTGACGCCGCGCTCGACGGCGCCTTCCTGGGCGCCGAATATGTGGCCGAGTATGCCCGCGCCACGCCCGGATAAATAATCGCCGAGAAATTCGCCAAGATCGTCGAGGATGCTCCCGTCATGGTCGCGGTCGAGCGCTCCGAGCAATGACGCCGCGCCTGCTTGACTCGCGCTTTTATTCGCCAGTCCGCCGAGCAGCATCGGCAACGCTGCTTGAATGGCGTCGCTCGTCGCGCCCTCGTCGGTTCCCAGTTGCTGACTGATCTGCCTGATCGTGTCGCTGTTCAACGCGCTATTTAGTAATCCTGTCAAATCCATAATTCCCTCCTCCGAACCCCTCGGGTACGCATCGCTTCCAGCGTGCAGTCGTGAGCGCCAGGTCAGTTGGAAACCCATAGCGCGATTGGGGCCGGATGCGCGCGAAGGCAAGCAATAATCACCTAACACAAACGATACGACTTTGGGGGACATATGATTCCGATCAATAGGCCTTCACACAAGCCTGCACACTGGAAGCGATGCGCGCCCAGGGAGTTTGTTAATTATTGTCTATGAGGCATCGCCTTTCGCGCCATTTCATATCGTAATGCGCGCCGGGTGATTGTGATTTCCCTGTAAGCGCAACTATAATCCCCGCCGCACTGACCTGCAAAACATATTCCTGATCATCAGAGATTGATTCAAGGCATGAAGTTTGAAGCTGATAAAAGATCCGGCCCAGTCGCATCGCGCTATCTACCTGAGGCTTTGGCTGAGGCTTTGGGCAAGGCTTCGGGCGAGGCCTCGGCCGCGATTGCTTTCGTCGCTCTTCTAGCGATCGTCGCGGTCGCCGCGCCTGGTTTCTACTCGTTCGCCAACCTGCGTGATCTGGCAATAGGCAATGCGCCGGCGCTGATCGTGGCCGCCGGAATGACGATGGTCATTCTGACAAGACAGATCGACATTTCCGTCGGGTCGCAATTCGCCGTCTGCAGCGTGGCCGCCGGGCTGCTGGCGAAGACCGGAATGCCGATCATCGCGGTCTTCGTAGCCGTCGCGGTGGTCGGGCTCATGTTCGGGGCGGTCAACGGCGCGCTGGTCGCGCGGTTGAACATTCCTTCTATCGTGGCCACGCTCGCGGTGATGGTCGCGATGCGCGACGGGTTGCGCTGGGCGACCGAAGGCAAATGGGTTCAAGGACTGCCGCGCGAGTTCCAATGGTTCGGACTGGGCCAATCGGCCGGGCAGGCGGTGATCGTCGTCACGGCGATCGCGGTCTTCATGGCCTTCGCCTGGGGGTTGAAAAACCTTGCGGCGGGCCGCGCGATCTACGCCGTAGGCTCCGACGCCGAGGCGGCCAGACTGGCGGGCGTCGCCCCATCGCGCGTGATCTTCGGAGTCTTCGCGCTGATGGGCGCGCTAACTGGCGTCGCCGCGACCCTTAATTCAATACGATTCACCGACATTCAAAGCAACGCCGGCGTCGGACTCGAGTTGAAAGCCATCGCCGCGGTCGTGGTCGGCGGAACGGCGATCAACGGCGGGCGCGGCAAGCTCGTGGGCACGCTCATCGGCGTCGCGTTGCTGGGCACGATCGGCACGGCGCTCACCTTCCTCGGCGTCAATCCGTTTTGGGAGAAGGCCATTCAGGGCGCGATCATTCTCGCGGCCGTCGCCTCAGACGTGGTCTTCGCGCGCGCCCGCCGGCGCCACAAACCTCAAGGTATAGATTTCGAGATGAAGGCGACGAGTCAGTACCGCGAGCGGTAGCGAGCGGCTGTTGGCGGAGGCGCCGCTCGCTACCGCTCGCGGTACTGACTCGAAACAAATATTCGTGTTCATTGGCGCCTGAAATTCTTTTTCTTGAATGCCATAAAAAGGAAGCTCAAGCAGCATGACGCCGTCAATTACATTCGAGACCGAAGAGCCGTTGTGGCGCCGATTGTTTCCGAACCACGAATGGGCGCTGGTGGTGATGCTCTTTGTCGAAACGGCCGTATTCGCCTTCATCGGCGATAATTTTTTCACAGGCGCGAACGGGTTCGAGATCGTCCGGCTGAGCGTCGAAGTCGGGCTGCTGGCGATTGCGCTGACGCCGGTGATCATCACCGGCGGCATTGATCTGTCGGTCGGTTCGATGATGGGCTTGTCTGCGATCTTCTGCGGCTGGCTTTGGCGCGACGCCGGATTGCCCATCTGGGCCGCCGCCGCGTTGACTTTGGCTTTGGGGCTGTTCGGCGGCGGGCTGAACGCGCTGCTGATCGCGCGATTCAATCTGCCGCCGCTGATCGTCACGCTCGGAACATTCTCGCTCTTTCGCGGATTGGCCGAAGGAATGACGGGCGGCGTGGACAACTACAC
>Ga0207428_10001575_pt1 | contig 23751 bp, 16 predicted proteins | sample RhiMethybrSRZTD1_FD_187600 | JGI IMG/M metagenome (GOLD analysis project Ga0207428, IMG submission 187600) | Populus rhizosphere microbial communities from Tennessee, USA - Rhizosphere MetaG P. TD hybrid SRZTD1 (SPAdes) (version 3) | ecosystem: Host-associated > Plants > Roots > Rhizosphere >...
CGGAAAAGGATTGCAACGTGGCTGAAGAAAAATATTCCGCCATTGTGAAGGAAGCCAAACCCAAAGAACCGTACCCCAAGGTCGAATTTGTTCAGGAACGGATCAACCATGAAATCCGCTATGTGGCGGACCAGGTACAGTGGGGGCAAGCGGACCGCTGGTCTTTGCCGGTCGACGACGAGGGCAAAGGCTCCCTGAACACGGGGGTGGTCGACTGCGAGGACTTTGTGCTCGCGAAATACATGGTGCTACTTGATGCCCTGTATCCTTACAAAGGCATGCGCATACTGCTGGTGCACGACAATTTCGTGCGTCAGGACCATGCCGTTCTGGCCGTCAACAATGACCAGAAATGGCTGATCCTCGACAACCGTTGGGACCGTTTATATGAGGACAAGCACCTCAAGCAGTTCAAGCCGTTGATCGCTATCGATGCGGAGGGTGTCCATTACTTGTCCAAGATGTTTCGTATCGCTGATTCCTATGACCCATAACCGAGCGTATGCGCCTTTCGATTGGAATATTTGCGTTTGCTGTCGCACCAAGTCGCCCAGCAAGGGCAACTAACGAGAGGACCGGGCATGAGTATTAGTCGCCCAATCATATTCGCCGCCTGTCTAAGTGTTGTCGTTGCGATCGCTCCGGCATCGGCCAAAACGAAATGGAACTTGCCGGCCGCCTATCCGGCGGACAATCCGCACAGCGAAAATCTCACACTTTTCGCCAAAGACGTCGCCGATGCGACTGATGGAAAGCTGCAGATCACGGTCCACCCCGGGGCGTTGTTGTTCAGGGCGCCGGAAATCAAGCGCGCCGTACAGGCCGGCCGGGTGCAGCTGGGCGCAGTGCTGATTTCGCTGCACGAGCAAGAGGATCCGGTATATGGCATCGACTCGATTCCCTTTCTCGCCACCAGCTACCCGCAAGCGTGGAAGTTGTGGCAAGCCTCTAGGAAAAGAATGACCGCACCGCCCTGTTGATGGGTCACCGTGTGCTCGGGATGTCGTTATTTACGCTCGGCGAACTCGATGCAGCCAAACGCGAACTGCAGAGTGCGATGCAACTCTATGATCCGGAACGACACGCGCCCTCGGCCCTCATCTTTTCTCAGGATTTCAAGGCAACCGCCCATGCCTATCTCGGGCTTACAACCATTCTTATGGGGGAAGTCGAAAGCGGTTTGGCTCACAGCCGTGACGCTTTAGCCTGCGCTCAGCAGTTACGTCATCCACACAGCATCTGTAATGTTCTTTCGTTCGTAGCCGGTGCTCATCTGGTGGCCGGCGATTCTCGGGCGGCGTTACCGGTCGCCGAGCGCACCATCGCCTATTCCAACGAGTACGGTTTCCCGCAGTGGTCGGCGGGCGGGACTATGTTGCGAGGTTGGGCGCACGTCGATCTCGGCCACGTCGAAGCAGGACTCGCCGACATTCGCAGCAGTATCTCTGGGTTAGCGGCGACAAACACCCTTATCTGGATGCAGTTCGCTCACTGTCTGCTTGCGCGTGCGCTCCTCGCCAGCGGCCAGTTCGAGTCGGCTCTGGAATTGGTCGAGCGAATACTGGCCGAAATTGGAGCAAGTGGCGGCCGCTGGTACGAAGCGGAAATTCATCGGCTCAAGGGGGACATCCACCGCGGGCAGGGCAAACCTGTTTCAGAAGTTGAGCCTCACTACGAAGCGGCTATAGCGGTGGCAAGGCGCCAAAAAGCTCGGGTTTGGGAGCGCAAGGCCGCGGAATCGCTTGATGCGCTGCGTAGTATTAACGCTGCCAGGTCCGCCACGCGGGGGAATGCGACTTCGAATCCCACCTAAGGACATTTGTCGTCTCGCACAGTGCCGACAATGACTCGATACGATTCTTGGCAAACGCTATGTCGAGGTATCGGCTTCGCCAGTTGACCGCAGCACGCGAGTCAGCACCGACAACCAGATCGCGTTTCCCCGGTCAGCAATGTACGGTGTGGACAGAGTATCCTCGGGGAGTTCGCCGTGGACGCGCTCATCAATGTCGTTCTTCCCGTTTTCGGTATCATTCTCACTGGCTACCTTGCCGGGCGTTTTGAGGCCTTGGGGCCCGACTCAGCCGCCGCCCTCAACCGTTTCGTGTTTTACTTTGCGTTGCCCATAGCTCTTTTCGTCATCACGGCCCGTGCGCCCATAGACAGGATTTTCAACTGGCCTTTCATCGGCGCCTTCCTCGGCGGCGTGTTATTGACGCTTCTGATTGCAATAATCGTTGCGCGGTTCTGGTTTCAACACCGCGACGTGGCAACGCTCAGCATGGTCGGGTTGACCGCTGGGTGGGGTAATGTCGGCTACATGGGATTGCCGCTCCTTCTTACGGCCTACGGACCGGATGGAGCGCTGCCAACAATCGTTTCCATTCTCTGTGTCATCATATTTTTCGTTGGAGGTGTCATCGCCGTTTTGGAGGGCGCACGGGCTTCAAGCGCATCGCCCCTTCATGTGGCCTTGCATTTGGCTCGCGTTCTTTTGCGCAACCCGTTGGTCGCTTCGACACTGCTCGGAATCGTTTTTTCGATGACCGCTTTGTCTATTCCCAAGGCGGTCAGCAACTACCTAGACCTGATGGCTGCCGCCGTAGCCCCGGCGGCCTTATTCGCTTTGGGCCTCTCGCTTGTCGGCCACAAACTGATTGGTAATGTCGGCGAAGTCATATGGCTCTCAGCGTTGAAAACGGTTATCAATCCTGTTCTGACCTTCGCGCTGGTCACCAACGTATTTACCATGGAACCGTTGTGGTCACAGGCGGCAGTCATACTCTCGGCGATGCCTACAGCTGCAAACGCCTACGTCATCGCTCAGCAATACAACGTGTACTTCAAGACAGTGTCCCCGGCTGTTGTCATTTCGACCGGCATGTCGGTGCTTACCATTTTCCTCTCGCTGATCTGGTTTGGGGTTCGCTAAGCGAAGATTGCGTGGTTTCGAGCGGGCGTCACCATGAGACTGAATGTCCGCTATTGGCCCTTAGCGGACATCCCCCTTGCACCGCACATGTCCGCTTTCGGGGGTAAAGCGGACGTGACGTTTTGCGGTGCGAACGTCTGCTTATGACCCAAAGCGGACATCGCGCGATAATCAATTAGGTTGTACTTTTGCTGCACCCAGGCGCGCCAGGGATCACATTCATCGAACGGCACTGCGATCTGGCGCGGAAGATTTTCAATCGCGGCACGCAGATACCGTTTCAGCATATCTTTCGCGTAAAAGAAGAACGTCTTCCATATTCGCGACTGAGCGCCCATGCGAAGATCGGCGATAAACTCAGAAATTTGCATTTCGACAACGCGACTAACGAGCCGAGTCTTGCGCGCCTGACACGGCAGCTTGACGAAGCCGCCAACATGCGTACCGGCCCCCCTCCTAACAGGAGACCCATTATGATTCTCCAACCAGATCGCCGTACTGTGCTGGCTGGGCTCGGCGCATTTGCTACCGGCCTTCGTGGAGCAGTGGCTCAGGCACAAGAAGGCACCGCCGATCTAATTCTCTTCAACGGCAAAATCACGACCCTCGACCGGCAGAACCCGCAAGCACAAGCGATCGCCATCCGTGGCGACCGTTTCGTTGCTGCGGGTACCGAGCAAGACGTTGTGCGGCTGGCCGCCGCCAACACGGCGCGCATCGATCTAAAGGGCCGCCGCGTTATCCCCGGATTGATCGACAGCCACATGCACATTATTCGTGGCGGGCTCAATTACAATATGGAGCTGCGCTGGGATGGCGTGCGATCGCTGTCCGACGCGATGCGGATGCTCAAGGAGCAGGTTGCGCGCACGCCGGCTCCACAGTGGGTCCGCGTCGTGGGCGGCTTCACGGCACATCAGTTTGCGGAGAAGCGGTTGCCGACGTTAGACGAGATCAACGCGGTCGCCCCAGACACGCCGGTGTTCCTGCTGCATCTCTACGACCGAGCGCTGCTGAACCGCGCTGCCGTCCGTGCCGTCGGATACACCAAGGACACGCCCGACTTCCCGGGCGGAGAGATCGTGCGCGGCACGAGCGGCGAACCGACCGGACTGCTGATCGCGAAGCCAAACGCGACCATCCTCTACGCCACGCTCGCCAAGGGGCCGAAGTTGCCGCCGGAGTATCAGAAGAACTCAACGCGGCACTTCATGCGCGAAATGAACCGCCTTGGCGTGACCGGAGTGATCGACGCCGGCGGTGGTTTTCAAAATTATCCCGAGGACTATCAGATCATCGAGGAACTGCACCGCGACGGCCAGCTCACTGTGCGCATAGCCTACAATTTGTTTACTCAGAAACCGAAGCAAGAGCTGCAGGACTTCGAGAGTTGGGCCAAGCAGGTGCGACCGGGCCAGGGCGACGACACTTATCGTAATAACGGCGCCGGTGAGATGCTCGTCTATAGCGCTGCAGACTATGAGGACTTCCAGGTTGAACGACCCGACATGCCGCCGCCGATGGAAGCCGACCTCGAGCCGGTGATCCGGCTGCTGGCAACCAACCGTTGGCCCTGGCGGCTGCATGCCACCTACAACGAGACCATCACGCGCGCGTTGGACGTGTTCGAGAAGGTCAATCGTGACATTCCATTCGGCGGCCTGCACTGGCTGTTCGACCATTGCGAGACCATCGACGATCGAAACATCGAGCGGATCGCCAAACTTGGCGGCGGCATCGCCATCCAGCACCGCATGGCCTATCAGGGCGAGTACTTCGTTGAACGTTACGGTGTCCAGAAGGCTGAACGCACGCCACCCATTCGGCGAATGTTGGAGATGGGGGTCCCCGTCGGCGCTGGCACCGACGCAACGCGCGTGGCGTCGTACAATCCCTGGGTCGCACTCGCATGGCTGGTGACCGGTCGCACACTTGGCGGATTGCAACTCTATCCGGCTGCGAATCAGCTCGACCGCGAAACCGCGCTGCGGCTCTGGACCGAGTCCAACACGTGGTTTTCCACCGAGGTCGGCAAGAAGGGTCAGATCAAATCGGGACAGCTCGCAGATCTCGCTGTTCTTTCCGACGACTATTTCTCAGTCCCGGGCGAGGCAATTCAGGACATCACGTCGGTGCTGACGCTCGTCGGCGGCAAGACGGTCTACGGCGACGCCGAGTTCAAGGATTTGGGGCCGCCACTGCCGCCCGCGATGCCCGACTGGTCGCCGGTCCGCACCTTCGGCGGTTATCAGAAGAGGGCGGATGCCGACCAGCAGCGCAATTACACCTTCGCGGCCGCTTGCGGATGCGGCACCACCTGCGGCGTACACGGGCACACGCACGCATGGGGATTGAACGTGCCGACCGATGACCGCTCCTTCTGGGGCGCGCTGGGCTGCTCCTGCTGGGCAGTGTGACATGAACACAATCGAGAGCATCGCGATGCGGTTCACTACACCGCTGGTTCATTGGATAGCGTTGCTCGGTTTGTGCGCGGCCTATCTGCAGGGTGGAATTGTCAAGGCGACCGATTTCAGCGGCGCGATCGCGGAGATAGAGCACTTCGGCCTTGCGCCATCCGGTCCGCTCGCCATCGCAGTGATTGCTCTGGAGTTGGGTGCCTCGGTCATGATTCTCACCGGCTTCTACCGGTGGCTCGGAGCTCTTGCACTCGCAGGCTTTACGCTCATGGCAACGTTGATCGCGCTGCGCTTCTGGGAGTTGCCCGCGGGCCAGGAGCGGTTCATGGCCGCGAATGCCTTCTTCGAGCACCTCGGGCTGGTCGGCGGTTTCGTTCTGGTCGCGTGGTACGATTTGCAGGGGACCCGCCTGTATAGTCAGCAAAAAAACACTGATGAGTGGACAGAAAGGCCGTGATGAAAAGTTGGAGAACAAAGTGATGCAAAAGACCGCACGATTGATCGTTCCGGCATGGCTTGTCTCTGTTGGCATCCTAGTTTCTGGCGCCCACTACAATGTTGCTCAAGCGCAAGACAATCCGAAAAAACACGGAACTGCAGTTGCATTGGCTTGCGGCAAAGAAATTAAAAAACAGTGCAGCGGCAGCCGGGTGGACCCCGGCCTGATGGGAGCCGATCGCACCGCCGCGTCGCCAGTGGTAAACAGCGTTCTCGCGTGTTTCCAAAAGAGCCAAGAAAAACTTTCCGCAAGATGCGCTGCGTTGGCGATGAATGTTGTGCACATGTGTGATAGCGACGCAGCGCGTCTTTGCTCAGGCGTCGTCGCGGGTCCTCAAGGCAATATTGTCGGATGCCTGACAATGGCCAGGCATATGGTTTCCTCGCAATGCAATGCGGCTCTCGATGCTGCTTCCCTGCGCTAACGAAAAACGAGTGCGATTTTGACGCCAACTGACGCATCGACAGGAATCGCGAAGCGAGTGCGTCCGCTTAGGAAGGTAGCGATGGCGAAGATTGCCGATTTGCTCATAACGGCTCAGCGAATGGAGATAATCGTGACTTCGAGGAAAGGATCATCAAATGGCACACGTTCTTCCCAGCGGCGGCGGCAAGGCCTTGATCAATGTCGATGACACGGCCCTGCTGTTGCTCGACCATCAAGACGGTCTCTTTCTGACCGTGAAGGACATCACTGTCGCCGAGCTGCGCGCCAATGTGATCGCGCTCGCCCGGATCGCCACGCTTCTGAAGATGCCGGTGATCACGACGGCATCGGTCCCGGACGGGCCGAATGGCCCACTGATGCCGGAGATCGCCGAGTTCGCGCCGCATGCGCGCTATGTGCCGCGCCAAGGCGAGGTCAACGCATGGGACAACGAGGCCTACGTCAACGCGGTCCGCGAGACCGGCAAGAAGACGCTGATCATGGCCGGCGTCTGGACCGGCGTCTGCGTCATGTTTCCGGCGCTCGATGCCAAGGCCGCAGGCTTCAACGTGTATGCCGTGATGGACGCCTCCGGCGATCCCACAGAGTTCGTGTCCCGCACGACGCTCGCGCGCTTCATCCAAGCCGGGATCGTGCCGACCTCGACCAACGTGGTGATCTGCGAGCTCCACCGCACCTGGCGGCGTCCGGAGGCAGCAGAAATCGCTGAGATTTACACCGTGGCCACGCCGAACTACCGGGCGGTCATGGAGTGCTACCAGAATGCAAAGCGCGTCGGGTCGTCGGACAAGAATGCGGCCTGACGCAAGGTTTGCAATGCATCGCATGCGGCTCCGACCGAAACATCCGTCGGCGGCGAGCCTGAAGGCGAGGAGGGCTCACCGTCAGCCCGCAGTTGCTTCTTCTCGCTGATGAGGTCCGTCGAGTAGCCGATGCGTTAGGCGTGATGTCCGCTTTTGGCCCATAGCGGACATGGGCTCTTGCAGTGCACATGTCTGCTTTCGGAGGCAAAGCAGACATGAGGTTTTGCGGTGCGAATGTCCGCTTATGACCCAAAGCGGACATCGGGCCTATGAAGCATCTCATAAGGTGTCTTCACGCGGCTCTCCCGTCTGGTACGCCGCCGGAAGAGAATTCATGAGTTCCGCTTCCGCGTTGGGCAAGGTGAACTGAAATACAGCGCCTCGAGGTTCACTCACATCTGCCCACAGCCGGCCCCCGTGGGCATCGATGATGGACCGGCAGATCGCCAGCCCCATCCCCACTCCGCTGGACTTCGTCGTGTAGAACGCCTCGAAAACGCGCTCGACATGCTCCGGATCGATGCCCGGCCCAGAATCGCGAACCGCGACGAGGACGCCATTCGCCTCCGTTTGCTCGGTGCTGATCAACAACTCTCGCGGCCCCGCCTCGACCGCGCTCATTGCTTCGACTGCATTCAGCACCAGGTTCAGGATGACTTGCTGCAATTGAACACGATCCCCCTGGACGGGAGCCAGCCCCTGCGTAAGGCGAGTCTGGACTGAGACTCCATTCTTGGTGATTTCGCTTCGCGCCAATACAATCACCTCGTTGATCGCCTTATTAAGATCAAAACGGCGCTTTCTTGGCGGCGCTTTCTTGATCTGATCACGAATGCGGTCGACGATGTCCCCGGCTCGATCAGCATCGCCCACAACGCAGCTGAGTGCCTCCCTGACCTCACCCAAGTCCGGCGGCTGCATGTCCAGAAAATTCTGGGCTGCACGGGCGTTGTTGCGGGCGCTGGAGATCGGTTGCGTGATTTCGTGAGCCAGCGAGGCGGTCAGTTCTCCCATTACGCTCAGGCGGTTCATGTGCGCGAGATCCGACTCCAGCTGGCGCAATGTTTCCTCAGCGCGTTTGCGCTCCGTCAAGTCGAGAACGAAAGCGACACCTTGATTCCCATCTTCTTCGAAGGTTGCCGCGCCGATCAGCACGGGAACACGGCTGCCGTCTTTCCGGAAGTACTCCTTCTCGAACGGCCGCAAACTCCCGGTCATCTTCAACTCGGGCACCCAGCGTCGTTCATCGCGGTCACGCCATTCCGGCGGCGTCAGCTCCGTCCAACGCATGCGACCCGAGACGAGATCCTCACGGTCGTAGCCGACCATGCGGAGAAATGCGTCGTTGGCCTCGATGATCCGACCTTCGAAATCCCAGATGAAGATGCCGATGATGTTGGCGTCGGCCAGGCGCCGGATCTTGGCCTCGCGTTCTGCGAGATCGCGGTACAAACGCGTATTCTTCAGTGCCAGGAAAGTGGTCGCCCCGATCGCCAAAAGGCTCACAAGGCACCTGACGAGAGCGGCATCCGCGGTCAGGCTGTGCTGCACCAGAAAGCTCAACACCGTCAGGGCCAGGCATCCAGCCGATACCCACAAAATAACGCCGCGGTCTTGAAAGTAGTTGGCGGCCAACAACACGACGATGCCATAGAGGGCGGCAATGGCACTATCGAGCGGCACCAGGGTATCGATGGCGAAAATTGCAACCGCAAGCGCGCCGGCGACGAAAGGAAGAATGGGCGCGGCACGAAAGGCCGCGGGCGGCGACTTAATGTCCATCTCGCTTGTGTTCCCGTCCCCGGCCGTGCAGGAGCTCGGTTTGGCGCAGTGTCAAACTGACCTCTGCCCTTCCAGCCGCTCGCGCACTCGCGAACATGGTGAGGTGCCACTCGGATCGGCTTTCGTCGAGGTGGAGGATGAAAAGGGCACCGTCGCCGCCCTTGACTTTGCAATAGCGGTGATCTGGGCCGTACCACTGGTCGAGGACTTCGACCCCCTCGATCCGATCCACGTTCAGACGAAACGTTCGGGGTGTCTCAATCCCATGGTCCTGGCTTGCCTCGACCACGATGCGCACGTCTCTGTCTCCGCTGCAGCGCAAGCACTATCTATAGCGATCTATTCCATCAGTCCATGCGCACGGGCATGTCCGCTATTGGCCCATAGCGGACATTGCTCTTTGCGCTGCAAATGTCTGCTTTCGGGGGCAAAGCGGACATGGACTATGCAGCGCATGTCTGCTTCTGACCCAAAGCGGACATCCGACCGCTTGTTGCGTTCAGGAAAGTAACGCAGCCACGCGCGGCAAAGTCACCTTGATTTCGGTGAACTCACCCGGCTTCGTATCGACCTCGATTGAGCCGCCATGCTGCTTGACAATGATGTCGTGACAGATCGAGAGCCCGAGCCCGGTTCCTTCTCCGGCAGGCTTCGTTGTGAAGAACGGGTTGAACATCTTTTCTTTCACGTCCGGTGGAATACCGGTGCCGTTGTCCCGAATCTTGATTTCAACACGGTCCCCAAGGCTCCGTGTCGAGGCCACAAGGGTTGGCTCATAACCATCGCCATCGGCTTGGGCTTTGCGTTTTGTTGCCGCATAAAAGCCGTTCGAGATCAGGTTCAGAAGCACCCGCGTGACATCCTGCGGAAATACGTCGGCTTCTCCGGCGGCCGGGTCCAGTGACCGCTCCATGGTGATGTTGAAGCCCTGCTTTTCGGCGCGCGCACCGTGATAGGCGAGGTTTAGGCTTTCCTCGACGAGAGCATTGATGTCGACGACGCGATGCTCACCGGAGCCCTCACGCGAGTGCAGCAGCATGTTCTTAACGATGGCATCCGCCCGCTTGCCATGCTGCACGACCTTGTCGAGGTTGCCACGCAACGTATCCATCAATTCGGTAATTTCGCTTTGTCTTTTTTCATTGAGGCTCACGTCTGCGAGGGCTTCTTGCAGCTCAGTGATTAGCTCGGCAGAAATCCCCGAGAAATTATTGACGAAATTGAGCGGATTCTTGATCTCGTGCGCAATTCCGGCGGTGAGCTGGCCGAGTGAGGCTAGCTTTTGCGTCTGCACCAGACGGTCCTGCGTGGTGCGCAGGTCCTCCAGCGACTTCCCTAATTCGCGCGTTCGTGCCTCCACGCTTTCAAACAGGCGAACGTTCTCAATCGCGATTGCGGCTTGGTCCGCGAAGGTTGCCACCAACTCAATTTGCTTGTCCGTGAACGGCCGCACTTCCGAGCGCATCAGGGCCACGACGCCGATCGGGATGCTTTCGCGCAGCATCGGAACGCAGAGAATCGTGCGATAATCACCCAACCTTTGCGCCTCGACGAAGGTGTAGTCCGGGTCAGCCTTGACGTCCGAGATATGAACTACCCGGCCCTCAAGAAGGGACCGTCCGGCGGCTGAGCCTCGCTCGGGTCTGATTGGAACATTCCGAATATAGTCCATGAACTCGCGAGAGCAGCCGTAGCCCTCGGTAAGGTAGAAGAGCCGATCTTTCTGGCGGGTAATAGTCGCCTTATCGGCTTCGCAGAGCCGGCCGGCTGATTCGACAAGGGTTTGCAGCACAGTTTGCAGATCAAATGTCGAGCGGCTGATGACCTTGAGGACGTCGGCCGTGGCAGTCTGTTGCTGGAGAGATTCGCGCAGCTCATTGAACAGGCGTGTGTTCTCGATGGCGATCACAGCCTGGTTAGCGAAGGTGCGCAATAGTTCGCGCTGCTTGTCGGAGAGGGGGCCAGGATAACGCCGGATGACATTCAGCGCGCCAATTGTCTCATCGCCGCGCATCATCGGCATCACCGTCATGGCGCGATAGCCGCCGGCCAGCAGATTTTGCGCGCCCACCGTCAATTCCTTCGGCGGCTCGTGCGCGTCAGCAAGATCGATTTCGTGCCGGTCGAGGATGGCTGTGCCGGTGATAAACTCGTGCGACAGCGGCATCGGATAGCGCCGCCGCAGGGCTTGGAGACCGGCCTCGTCCGCCCCGCCAATAGCGGCAAGTTTGACCAGATCGTGGTCGGGAAGCGAAATGGCCACGACCGCTTCCGGGAACAGGTTCAGCCCGCTGCGCACGATGGCGTCGAAGACCGGCTGCGTGTCGGTCGGAGAGTTGCTGATAACTTCGAGAATTTCCGAGGTCGCGGTCTGCTGCTCCAGCGATTCCGTAAGATCATCAGTGCGCTGGCGCAATTCGTTCAGCAGGCGCGCGTTCTCGATGGCGATGACGGCTTGGGATGCGAAATTTTGAACCAGCTCGATCTGTTTGTCGGTGAAGGGACGGACTTCCTGACGATAGATGCCTATGGCTCCCATCAGTGTTTTACCCTTAAACATAGGTACGCCCAGAAACGTCCGTGCCCCACTCGATTCTACGAGGGCAACCATTCGCGGGTTGCGTTCAATATAGGGCGTCTCAGCGGTGAGGTCGCCGATGTGAACGATTTTACCCGTGGTAGCAATTCGGGCGAGCGGACCTCTCGGATTCACGCGAAGCTCAAGTTTGGAACCCTCTCTCAACCAATCGGGATAAGGAAGCGTACCGCTTTCGAGTGCAACCACACGAAAAGCCTCACCTTCGCTGAGAAACATATGGCCGAACTTGGCTTCGCAAATATGGACGGCGTTCTCCAGCATAGCCTTGAAAACCGGGGCTAGATCGCCCGGCGAGGAACTAATCACCTTGAGCACGTCGGCGGTAGCGGTTTGCCGCTGGAGAGATTCACGCAGCTCGCTGAGCAGACGCGCATTCTCAATGGCGATGACGGCCTGTGCGGCGAAGTTTTTGACTAACTCAATCTGCTTGTCGGTGAATGGGCGGACCTCTTGGTGATAGATGGAGATGACACCGATCAGACCATCTTCCTTGAGCATCGGGACCGCAAGTACGGTGCGATAGCCACCGAGATCGGCGCCGGCGACTACAAGCGGATCCCCCTTGCTATAAGCGGGACCCTTTTTGACATCCTCAATCTGAACCGCCTGTTTCGTAAGCGCCGCACGGCCAAGGGCGGATTCGGGATGGGGACGAACCAGCGGCGTGCTTCTCCAATGTTCGACCAATGCGGCCGGCGCGTTATATAGGTTGACAGTTCGGAGCTGGTCTCCCTCGCTGAGCCGCAAGGTGGCGAATCTGGCATCACACAGGTCTGTCGCGTTTGCCAGTATCGCATCGAAAACCGGCTGCAAATCTCCCGGCGAACTACTGATGACCTTGAGCACCTCAGAAGTCGCGGTCTGTTGCTCCAGCGACTCGCTCAGGTCATCCGTCCGCTGACGAAGCTCGTTGAGCAGGCGCGTGTTCTCGATCGCGATAACGGCTTGTGCGGCAAAGTTCTTGACCAGCTCGATCTGCTTCTCTGTGAACAACCGCACCTCCTGGCGGTAAATTGCGATCGCCCCGACTGCTTCGCCTTCCTTAAGCATCGGTACGGTGACCAACGTTCGGATCCCGCCAATATCGGCGGCACTCACAGCTAGGGGATCGCCCTCCAGGTAGGCCTTTTCCTCTCGCATGTCCGAGGTATGAACAGCCTTTCGGGAACGGATGGCACGCACCATCGGAATATCGGCTTTGGGAAGGTGCAGTGTTCCGCTGCGCCACTGCTCGACATAGGACCGTGGCAGATCGCCGTACATCGCTGCAGTCCGATACCCCTCACCGTCGACGAGCCACATCGCGCCGAAGTTGGCCTCGCATAGCTCGACCGCCTTCGCCAGCATCGTTTTGAAAACGGGCTCAAGCTCGCCGGGCGACGAACTGATGACCTTGAGGACATCGGCAGTGGCGGTCTGCTGCTGCAGCGATTCACGCAGCTCGTTCAGCAGGCGCGTGTTCTCGATGGCGATAACGGCTTGGGCGGCGAAGTTTTTAACGAGTTCGATCTGCTTGTCGGTGAACGGCCGCAATTCCTGGCGGTAGATAATGATCGCGCCAATCAACTCGTTCTCCTTGAGCATCGGCACTGCAAGGAGGGAGCGCGCTCCCGCCTGCTCGACGGTAACGACACGCAATGGGTCACGTTCAGCATAGGCCGCATCAGCTTTGAGATCCGGGATGTGGCTGATCTGTTTTGTGCGCGCGAGCCGAGCCAGACCGCTGCTCGGGCTTGGGCGTATTGGACCGTGCTGCTCCCAGAATTCGCGATACGATGACGGAACCTCATGCAAATACGCTGCGTGATATCTTTCGCCATCGTAGAGCAGGATGTGACCGAACTTTGCGTCACAAATGTGCAAAGCGTTTGCAAGCATCGCCTCGAATACAGGCTTCATATCACCAGGCGACGAGCTAATAACCTTAAGCACGTCGGCGGTGGCGGTCTGCTGTTGCAACGATCCACGCAACTCATTTAGCAGCCGCGTGTTCTCAATGGCGATAACGGCCTGCGCAGCGAAGCCTTTGACCAATTCGATCTGCTTGTCAGTGAATGACCCGACCTCTTGGCGGTAGATAATGATAGCGCCGATGAGTTCGGCGTCCTTTAGCATCGGGACGGAAAGTACTGTACGTGCTCCAGCGAGTCTTGCCAGTGTGCCGCCGGTGTATCCAGAAGGTGTGTCGGGATATTGGGGCTCGTCTCGAACATCTGCGATCTGAACCGGCCGCTTCGTAGCAAGCGCGCGTCCGAGCGTCGACGTTGGCGCAGGTCGGATTACTGGAACGCGCCGCCGCTCTTCAGCGAATGCTTTCGGCACGCCATGCATCGCAACGCACCGAACGGCATCGCCTTCGGTTCGGTACAGGGTCCCGAACTTGGCCTCGCAGATGCGTACCGCGTTTGCCAGCATGGATTGAAACACGGGTTCCAGATCGCCCGGCGTAGAGCTGATAACTTGGAGCACCTCAGAGGTTGCTGCCAGTTGTTCCAGCGCCTCGTCGCGCTCGCGCTTCAGGCGATCAAATTGTTCTGGTGAGCGGTCGGTGGATGCGTGTGCCGTCGGCGCTTTGCGAGCCTTGGGCCTAGTCGTGTGCCGCCCCTTCACCGGTTGTCCGCTTGCACCGCGTCGCTGCATGTCGCCCCCTGCGGCGGGTTCACGACGATGCTCAATCCTAGGCAAATCCCAGCTTTCGCGCCATGGCAGGATAGCCGCTTTGGGTCAGAAGCAGACATTTGCAACGCAAAAAGCGATGTCCGCTTTGCCCCCAATAGCGACCGCGAAAGCGGATTCCCGCAAACGGTGATGTCCGCTTTACTCCCAAAGGCGGACATGTGCGGTGCAAGAGGCAATGTCTGCTTTGGGCCAAAAGCAGACATTGCACCGTTCACTCGATCACCTCGTCGGCAATAGACATCACGCCTGATGGAATGGTGAGGTCCAGCGCCTTAGCCGTCTTGAGGTTGATCAGGAATTCGTACTTGGTCGCTTGCACAACTGGTAGATCGGCAGGCTTCTCGCCTTTGAGAATTCGCCCGATGTAGATGCCTGCCTGGCGATACGTCTCCGTTATTCTGTTTCCGTAAGCCATCAGACCACCAGCCTCGGCGAATTCTCGTACGTAGTAGATGGCAGGCATCCGATAATGGGCTGCCACAGCGACAACTCTGTCGCGCTGCCCAAATAAAAACGTGTCGGTAGCGCCGAGAATGGCGCTGCCCCGCTGTTGAGCCATACTTGCGAACGCGGCGTCGATTTCGCCCTCGCTGCTAGCCCTAAGGATAAGCAATTCCTTTCCAAGAGACCCAGCGGCTGCCTGTGCGGCTTTCAATTCAACATTGGCGTTCAAATTGGTTGGATTCATGAGAAAACCAATGACGGAAGCCTGCGGGACGACCTCATGTAGTTGGGCGAGGTTCGGTACCAAGCCTTCCGTGACGGGTGAACACGATAGGAATTGTGCGCATCAGTAAGGGGTGTTTGTTGGGCGGGATGTCCGCTTTGGGTCAAAAGCGGACATTTGCACTGCAGTAGGCCATGTCTGCTTTACCCCCGAAAGCGGACATAGTCGCGCGCCAGGGCGGTGCCTGCCGTCATCACAAAGTGCGGCGCTCAGGTGCCCGCGCTTCGCTTATGTCTGACAGGATCGCGTGATGTCACGGATGCCACGGCTCTTTGTGACGGATCACAGTAAAGCTCGGGTGGCGTCCGCTTTTCGCCATTAGCGGGGACATGCCTTCTTTCGTGAATGTCCGCTTTCGGGGGTAAAGCGGACATGACCTTTTGCGGCACGAATGTCTGCTTTTGACCCAAAGCGGATACCGATCAAGTCCACTACTGGGAGTGGAGTAAAGCGCACGTCGCGTGGGACTTGCTTTCATGTCTGCTTATTAACTCGGACGTCATTGGGCGCATTCTCTAGCTGACATCACGAATTGTAACTAATTACCCAGTTCATATTGCGCCGCAGCATTTGCTAACTATGTAGGGAATTCAACCGATTGCAGTGGTGCTCCGAAAGCGGCTCCGCCGACTGTGATCCAAGAGACATCCGACCAGCGTCCAGGGCGTCGTGCGTCAGGAAGTCCTCAGTAGGAAACGCCCCAAGGATAAGTGCCATGTCGGACTCCACAACCAAAAACATGACTGCGAAGCCCACCAGCTATTCCAAGGTGGATGCTACGCAGCCGTTTCGCGCGGCGGCAGAAAACGGCTCCGCGCAAGTCAAGGAATCTTTCGAGAGGATGAGTGCTGCCACGGCTGAAGCCACTGCTCAAATCAAGGACAGTTATTCGACAGCGGTTAAAGGTGCACAGGACTACAACGCCAAGCTTTTCGAGTTCGCTCAAAACAATACCAAGGCTGCCATCGAGTTCGCCCAAAAACTGTCGGGCGTAAAATCGCCGTCAGATTTCATCGAATTGTCGACCGATCATTCACGCAAGCAGTTCGAGATACTGACCGAGCAGACCAAGGAACTTGCAGCGCTGGCCCAGAAGGTCACGCTCGCGACCGTAGAGCCTCTCAAGACGGGTGTTGCCAAGGCATTCGGCCAGCCTACTTGAGCTGACCCGCTCCAAACTTCAGCGTTCTTTGAGGCCCGGGTTGTCGCCCGGGCTTCTTGCTGCATCAATGTCCGCTATTGGCCCAAAGCAGACATTGGCTAGTGCACCGCACACGCCCGCTTTTGTCCGCTTTCGGGGGTAAAGCGGACATGGCGTTTGCACTGCGAGATGTCTGCTAATGACCCAAAGCTGACAAGCGGTAGCGGTAATCGGTAGCCTAGGAGGGCGGCAAAATCATCACACAAAGAATGCGGCGCGCGGTTGTGTGAACCACATCACATTCCGAACCATGAGGTCGGGCCTACTTTTCAGATTTGAGATTTGGAGAATTGGACATGCAGGTTACCTCTACCTGCGCACGGCTCGGGGTACTCCGCACTGCGGCTCTTCGGTCGCGCGTCTTGGGTTGGTGATAGCCCGCTCGCGAGTCTGGAACGGGATTAGGGCGCTACCATGGACGTTGGCGGCTGGCTGCGAAACTTGGGACTCGGACAGTATGAGTCAGCATTCATCAAGAACGCTATCGACACCGATGTGCTGCCGGGCCTGACCGAAGGCGATCTCAAAGAGCTCGGGATACCTCTGGGCGACAGGAAGCGTCTCATCAAGGCGATCAAGGCAATGGCTGGCGGCTCTCCCAGTGCGCTCATCACGAGCGAAGTCGGGGAGAATGCGCCGAGCGATGCTGCCGAGAGCCGTCACTTGACCGTGATGTTTTGCGACCTAGTCGCGCCGGCTGGTCTTTCTGAGCGGCTGGACCCGGAAGACATGTGGAGGGTGATCGGCTCCTATCGCGCCTGCATCGGTGAGATCATCGACCGGCACCATGGCATGATCGCCCGAGGCATGAGTCATGGCGTGCTCGCCTATTTCGGCTATCCGCACGCGCAAGAAGATGATGCCGAACAGGCGGTGCGCGCCGCGCTCGCACTCGTCGATGCCGTAGCGAATATCCGGACAGATGTCGACGCCGCACTGCAGGTTCGGCTTGGCATTGCAACGGGCACTGTCATTGTGAGCGAGCTGCTGATTGGTGAAACCCGGTCGGAGCAGGCCGTCGTTGGTGAGACTCCGAACCTCGCCGCGCGCCTGCAAACGCTTGCGGAGCCAGGGACTGTGCTGATCTGCCCGAGCACCCGCCGACTCACTGGGGGGTACTTCGATTATCGCAATCTCGGCCCGCTCACGCTGAAAGGCTGGGCAGAGCCGGTACCGGTTTGGCAGGTGGTGGGGACGAGCGGCGTGGAGAGCCGCTTCGCGGCGATGCACGCGACCGGTCTGACCGTTCTCGTCGGGCGGGATGAAGAATTCGAATTGCTGCTTCGGCGCTGGCAAAGGGCAAAGTCGGGTGAAGGCCAGGTGGTGTTGCTCTCCGGCGAGGCCGGCATTGGGAAATCGCGGCTTATAGCTGCGCTGCTGGAAAACCTCGCCACCGAGCCGCACGCGCGCCTCCGCTATTTCTGCTCGTCGCAGCACACGAACAGCGCGCTTTATCCGATCATCAGCCAGATGGAACGCGCCGCTGGTCTGGTGCACGACGACACCCCGCAAGCGAGGCTCGACAAGCTCGATACGGTGCTGGCGCAGACTTCGACCTCGATTGAGGACGCGGCGCTCTTCGCCGAGATGCTGTCGCTGCCCAACGATGGACGCTATCCCGCGCTCGAGCTGACTCCGGAGCAGCGCCGGCAAAGAACGCTGGACGCACTCATTTTACAAGTACAAGCCCTGACACGCTCCAGTCCGGTGCTGATGATCTTCGAGGATGCGCATTGGGCTGACCCCACAAGCCTGGAAGTCCTCAGTCGGGCGGTGGACCGGATCGCGGCACTTCGCGCGCTGCTGATCATGATGTTCCGGCCGGAATTCGATCCGCCTTGGATTGGGCAGCCTCACGTGACTGCCCTCCCCATCAATCGACTGGCGCAGCGCGAAGTCGTTGCCATAATCGATCACCTCGTCGGCAACAAGGAGCTACCGGCGGATGTTATGGCGGAGATTGTGGAGCGCACCGACGGCAATCCGCTGTTTGTAGAAGAATTGACGAAGGCGGTGCTGGAGGCGGAGAGCGAGGGCGATGGCCGGCGCATAGTTACGGCGGTTCCGTCCCCGGGCTTAGCGGTTCCAGGAAGCCTGCACGCCTCGCTGATGGCGCGACTCGACCGGCTCGGCCCCGCCAAGGAATTGGCGCAGATCGGGGCGGCAATTGGGCGGGAGTTCTCGCATGCCCTGCTGGCTGCGTTGGTGCGCAAGCCCGAGGCGGAGCTGGGATCGGCGCTCGATCGTCTCATTGCGGCTGGGTTGCTATTCCGGCAGGGCGTGCCGCCGCATGCGAAATACCTGTTCAAGCATTCGCTGGTGCAGGACGTCGCATACAGCAGTCTGCTGCGCAGCAAGCGCCACCAGCTACACGCTGAAATCGCGGGCATACTCGAAAGCCAGTTCCGCGACACGATCGATTCTAGTCCCGGGCTGCTCTGCCATCATTACAAGTCCGCCGGGAAGTTCGACCGCGCGATCCCATATTCGATACGCGCCGGGGATGTCGCGGCCAGCCGTTATGCATCCTCGGAAGCCACCGTCCACTATCAGGCGGCGTTCGACATGGCGAGCGAGTTGCAGGCCCCTAATGAAGCAGGCAATGCCCGGGTGCAAGCAGTTCTGAAGCTCGCCAGCGTCGCCACCCGGCGCGAACATTTCGAACGCGATTTACGCAACCTCGAAGGCGTGCGGCAACTCGCTGAAAGCGGCGCGAACCGCGAACAGCTGTGCCGGATTCTGTACTGGACCGGCCGCATGCATTTCGTGCTGGGTAACTTCGATCGCGGTGTCGAGTACGCGCAGCAGGCGCTGCGCTTGGCGGAGGAGGTCGGCGGCGGCGACGACCTTACCGCCGAGCCCATCAACCTACTCGCACGGATCCACTGCCTACGCGGCGAACCCGCGCCGGCTGCTCAGTACGCGGCGCGCAACGTCGGCCAGATGCATCGCCTTGGCAATCGCGTCGAGGAAGCGGCGGTATCGGGCGTGCTTGCATTTGCTTGCGGGATGAGTGGCCGCTATCGCGACGCGGTCGATGCGGCAGAGCAGGGCGTGGTGTTGGCCAGGGGCCTCGATCACCTGCCGACGCTCGCCGCCTGCTACATGTACCGCGGGGTAGTAAAGGGCTGGTTTAATCACATCCAGGATGCAGTGTCTGATTTCGAGCAGGCGCAGACGATCTCTGAACGCGTCGGCGACCTGTTCAGGTGCTACCTCGTGCACGGCTGGCGAGGTGAGGCCCACGCGCTATGCGGGGACTATGCTGCGGCCGGCAAGGAACTCGGCCAGTGCATCGTGCTTGGCGATCAGATCGGCACCTCGTTCCATCGCGGTGCGTTCCTCGCATTCGGCGCGCGCGTGCGGCTGCATGAGGGCGACCTTGCCGGCGCGCAGCGCGCGATTGAAGAAGCCGCGCACATCGCCGTCGAAACGCGCCAACCCTGGGGCCAGTCGATTGCCCTGCGCGTGCAGTCTGAAATCTGGCTGTCTTCATTGCCGCAGCAGCTTGATGCTGCTGAAGCCGCCGTGCGCGCGGCGATCGATATCCAGGTCGCTCGCGAGTGCCGCTGCGATCTTGCGTGGTCGCGCCTAGTGCTGGGACGTGTACTGCAGGCTAAAGGCAACAGCGCAGCGGGGCTAGCGGAACTGGTAGAGGCGAAGTGGGAATTCGAACAACTCGGCATCGCTCGCGGTATCGAGAACGTGTCAGCGGCATTGGAGATCGCGAGTGAGTCGGCGCACGTCAAGGAAGCTTAGTCGCAACGCGCGCGGGATGCTCTACGGGCTCAGGTGACTGACAAGAATTTTTGTAGCGTAATCAAACGATGAAAAAGGTATAAGCATGACAATCGCACTGGTACTCGGCGGCGGCGCACCGAATCTGACACTGATGGCGGGCGCGGTGGCCGCGCTTGACGATGCGGGCGTGGAATTCGACGTCGTGTCGACTTCGGGCGCGGGCATGTTGATCGGCCTGCTCTACGCGGCGCCGACGCGCAGAGGAGGTGACATAAAACGGGACCGCGCCGCGGCGCTCAAGAACACCGTCAATATGGGCGTGCACGACGCTATCTATCGCTTTTTCCCAGTGAATTTTAAGGTGTTTCACAAGCCCGGTACGCTCGCACAGGCGTACACCAAGTTCTGGCAGATTGCGGCGGACAACCGCGACGCGATCGAGGGGCCGGTCGGCGATTTCCGCGACCAATGGCTCAAAATGCTATCAGCATCTCCGTTATTTGCACCCTGGGCAGAAGCGTGGAAGCAGTTCCTCGGCAAGTTTTCGTCGCCTGACAACAAGAGCGGCGACGCTCAGCGCTTTTTCGACGACTGGGCCGCTCTAATGCTGGCGACGTTTTGCCCGACTGACCTCAGTGCGGCAAGCCAAGGCATGTGCCAGCCGGCGCCGTTCGTCGAGCAGGCGGTGGATTTCTCCAAGCTGAAGGAGTTCAAGGGCGACTTCTATATGAGCGCCTATTGCATTGAATCGGGCGATATGGAGATTTTCGAAAAGAAGGAAATCACGATCGAGCAATTCCAGGCGGCGCTCGCTTTCCCGCTGATCTACGCGCCATTCAAGATGAACGGCAAGACCTACCTCGAAGGCGCGGCCAAAGACACGCTCAATTTCAAAGGACTGCTCGAGAAACGCAAGGACGACCGCCCCGTCATTGATACCATCGTTGTGCTCGATGTTCTGGGCATGAAGGAACTGATCGCAGAACCACGCAGCCTATACGACGCCTGGGTGAAGTCGATCATCGTGCCGTTGACCGCGATTGCCGAGGATGACATCAAACTGTTTGAGCGGCTTCACCTGGAGAATACCGAGAACCTAAATAAATATTTCGGCGGCAAGAAACCTAACGTTGTCAAGATCGATTTTCAAAAGCAAATAAGCCACAACAACTGGCCGAATGTGCTCGATTGGTCGTACAGCAATCTGTCGGCGCTATACGAGGCCGGATACCGCGCGGGCAGTGCGGCCGCCGAGACACTAAGGATCTGATCAAAGACAAGACGAAATAGTGGTTAAGCGGACATTTTTCGGGGGTAAAGCGGACATCGCGCATTTAAGGAGACCCATCGCAAGTAGGGCCAACCATCAAAATTGGTCTTTCAGGAGGCCGACGAGGGATAAATGACTATCCTGTCGTAGAGCCTTCCGCCCCGTCGCCCCGGAACGAGATGCTCTGTGACGTGGCGACTGTTCGTCGCTGCAATCTCCAGAGCTATTAGGGCGACAGACTGGAAGTCAGTCAGGGACTGCTCATCGCCGCTAACGAGAGGCGTGAGTATCAGCACGCCGTCCGGGTTTATTATGGCTGCGTGCAGCGCCGACGAGTTTTTGAGTTCGGCTAGACGTAGGCTTCTGTGAAGTAGTTCACACACGCATTGGATGAATCGAGTGAACCTGCGGTGCGAGGTGGGAGGGCTATCCCCGCAGGAGGCTCGGGTGCGCATCGCGTTGGTCGCTTTAGCGGTTTTAAGCGTTGCCATCGCTATCACTGCGTCGGCCCTCAATGCTATCGCCACTTCCAAAAGCGAAACCGAGCCGCGACGAAACACTCTGACACACGGATCAGCAGTTCACTACGGCATCGTTCATGTCTCTATGCCGAAAGGCAAGAAGGCATTTCCGCCAGAGCTAGTGCCGGTGGATTGATCGAAATGGTTCATAGACGTTTTGCGGGAGGCAATCACATGGCCAAAAAGCGAAAGGCCAAAAAGAATAAGATCAAACGCAAGCGAACGGCGAAGAAGAAGAAATCTAATAGGCAGCCTAACCGCGATGCAGAGGCACTCGAACCTACAGGAACGTACGTGCCGACGATTCCGACCTAAAACGTACGTGCCGACGATTCCGACCTAAGTAGCAACTTGGCGCCCCAGATAGTTTGAAAACGTGCCTTGTCGCTACGCGGCGGGGCAAGGTATGACAGCGTTCACGATTGCAATCCTGCAGCCACTGCGCATTGTGTTGATTGCCTTGGCGTTCACCGCCCTAATCTTCGCGGTACTTATCGTTTTCGGCCAACCTTTCTAGAAATTCTGAAAAATTAGACTGTTGTGTCAGCTTCCGTACCGACCAAAAGGGTAGATACTGGCGGCTGCAAACAGCTGACTTGCTCCCCATCACAGTGTCAGCTGTGTTGCGTAGGGACCGCCGAGAGTCATGGCTGACGGTCCCTATTTTTCTTCGCTGAAGCTAGCGAAACACCCGCCCATTGCGTGATGGTCTCGCCGCAGACAGAGCACTCAAACGTTCGCCTTTGGTAACCGGGATATTCATCCTCCGCACGCGTGAGCGACATTGGCGCGCGACAGAGACACAGGGGATCAATGAGATTGTCTTGAGGAGTCAAAGGTGACGATCCCAGATGATCGCACTGCCTATCCATTAGCGGTCCGCCGTCCTGAACCGCCCGCGTCAACGCGGTGATCGAGTAGGTCAGGCGGGTCCGCTAATGGCCCTTAGCGGACATACCGCTCGCACCTCCGAAGGTCGGCTTTGGAGGTAAATCAGACATCACAGTTGACGGGCCGCAATGTCCGCTAATGAACCCAAAGCGGACATTCCAAGCCTACTATCGCGGCAGTATTGATTTGGCAAAAAATCACAGCGCCATGGCAGCAAATAACAAGACTTTGACCTATTGTTTAAACCTTCGGATAGTTCGCGCTTCCCAATAGATAGTGGACCAACCACGGCTACCAAATTATGGGTGCGGTGTGAGTAACTAGCACAGGCGCTAAACGACACCATGCAAACCAGCGTTACGTTTCCAAAGTCATCGGAGTTGCAATTGGACACTGAAGATGAACTTTCGGTAAATCCGGGCATTGTGCTCAGCAGCGAGTTTCGTGCAATCGCCGGCGATCTTATTGATCAGGTGTCCGCACAATTCGGCTTTAAAAAAGATCTCAACCGCGTGATGGAATAGAGCGCCGGATACAGGCGAGAGCGCCACCTCTTGGCTCGCCGTACCGCCCCAACTTTCCCAACCTGTTTCGACCTAGAATGCCCGCTATTGGCACTTAGCGGACATCCCTAGTTGCACCGCACATGTCCGCTTTCAGGGGTAAAGCGGACATCCTTCGAACGTCCGGAAATGTCTGCTTTGATGCTGTGGACGGCGCCCCTCCTGCGGCATCAAGAGTGCTACAGGGTGGTTGCGTGAAGCGAGGTGCGACAAGGAGGTGAGGCCAGGCAACGACGACGGCGTTTGAAGTTTTGAAGGAATTGGCGAGGACATGACGACGTAATGCAGATACGGTCGTTCCGGGGATCGGGAGAACCGTTTGGGTCAGCGCACTTTAAAGTGCATGTTTTTGATTGGGACCTGATCCGCGCAGAGCATTAGGGCCAGCGGGCTAACCCGCCGCACAACTTGGAACGAAAAGGGTGCCCTCTTAACCGTATGTCAAAATTTAGTCGGGTTGGGTCGTGGTACCATCGGAATCGCGGATTGCTTGGTAGCGTCTTTTCTAATTCCCTAAAGGCCAATTGACCACCTAGCCTTTTACCTCGCCTACTGGACGTAAATTTGAGGGTGTACCGTGTCGCGTATCGTTACCGTTGGTCCAAGAACTAGTCGCAACCGCCGCAGTACCGCGAAGTACGTCTCACTACGATTTTTATCACTCGCACAGCGATTA
>Ga0207428_10001576_pt1 | contig 23751 bp, 24 predicted proteins | sample RhiMethybrSRZTD1_FD_187600 | JGI IMG/M metagenome (GOLD analysis project Ga0207428, IMG submission 187600) | Populus rhizosphere microbial communities from Tennessee, USA - Rhizosphere MetaG P. TD hybrid SRZTD1 (SPAdes) (version 3) | ecosystem: Host-associated > Plants > Roots > Rhizosphere >...
GGCCAGATTTGATTAAGAGCATCGAGTGCGGCCCGGTCGAGATTGTAGTGGGCCAGCATCCGGATCATCTCTCCGTCGAAACTATATGCGATGCAATACGTGGCTCCGCACAGTTTGACCGCATTGTTGGCGATCGTGTCGAATACTGGCTGAACGTCCGTCGGTGAACTGCTTATGACGCCTAACACCTCCGAAGTTGCCGTCTGCTGCTCCAGAGACTCGGAAAGTTCGCGCGTTCGCGTCTGTACCTCATCGAACAGTCGGACGTTTTCAATCGCGATCACTGCCTGATCTGCGAAGGTTTCGACCAGTTCGATTTGTTTGTCGGTGAACGCTTGTGCCACACGACGCATTACCAGGAGGATGCCAATCGGCGATCCTTCTCGCAGGAGCGGTACGCCTAGTGTGGCGCGATGGCCCGCTACTCTTTGAGGATGCAGAGAAGTATATTCTGTGTTGGCAAGTACGTCAGGAAGGTGAACGGTTTTGCCCTCTTGTAAGACGCGGCCTGCAACAGTGCCCCGCCCCGGCACGATGGGCACATTCTTCATATATTCGGCCTGTTCAGCCGAAAGACCGTAACTCGTCGCCCAATAGGTAGCATCACCCTTCTGGCGAATAATGGCAGCTATATCCGCCTCGCACAGGCGAGCCGCCGATTCGGTCAGCGCGTCGAGCACGGTCTGCAAATCGAAGGCCGACCGACTGATAACCTTGAGCACATCGGCAGTGGCAGTCTGCTGTTGGAGGGATTCTCGTAGCTCGTTAAGGAGCCGCGTGTTCTCGATGGCGATGACGGCCTGCGCGGCGAAATTTTGCACTAATTCAATCTGCTTGTCAGCGAATGGTCGGACCTCCTGGCGCATGATGGTTATTGCACCAATTAGCTCATCATCCTTGAGCATTGGCACAGCAAGTGCAGTTCGGAATTTTCCTAGTTCAACAGAGTCAACAATAACTGGGTGACGGTCGATGTAGGACTGAAGCTTCATAATGTCGGCGATGTGCACGACCCGCTTTGTAATTGCAGCTTGACCAAGTGGCCCGTCCGGCGGTGGTTTAAGGTTCGGCTCGCGCCTGCGTGCCTCAACGTATGCGGCCGGTGCGTCGCGAGTAGCAGCAACCGCGCGGTAGGCATCAGCCTCGCGAAGGTACAAGGTACCGATCTTGGCCTCGCAAATGCGCACCGCATTTTCCAGCATGGCCTGAAATACCGGTTCCAATTCGCCCGGTGAACTTGAGATGACTTTCAGGACCTCCGACGTGGCGGTCTGCTGCTGAAGGGACTCCCGCAGCTCATTGAGCAGTCGCGCGTTCTCGATGGCGATCACAGCTTGGCTGGCAAAATTCTGGACGAGCTCGATCTGCTTGTCGTTGAACGGCCGCACCTCCTGGCGATACAAGTTAATCGCGCCGACGAGTTCGCCGTCCTTGAGCATCGGCACCGAAACAAAAGTTCGCGCGCCCGAAGTTTCGACGAGGGCAACGATTTGGGGAGTAACTTTCCGAATGTAGGAGTCATCGGTGCGGAGGTCGGTAATATGAACAAGCTCTCTGGTTCTCGCGAGACGATCCAACGGAACTCCCGGACTCTTCTGCAAATCGACCATGGGATGATGTCGCATATGATCGACAAAGCCACGCGGCCAAAGTTACGCAATACCATTCACCCGATATAGGCCACCAGCCGAAAAGAAAAAGCCCGCTAAACTTCGATAGTCTATTGATCGCGAGTGGGCTTTCGGCCTTTCGCCCAGCTTCCTGCCAGTCGTCAGCGGTCAGCCCATGCTCTGTCATTTCTTCTTCGATTACTGCGCGGAGAAGCTCAGGAAAAAATGCACCAAGCACTCGCAACTGGAGACGCACATCGTCGAGCTTCTCTAATTCTTCCCAAAAAGCGATCGCACCCCCTAGCTCACAAGCGCGATTGACCCGATTCACGGCAGCCCAATCGGCGTCCGTGAGGCCGGAACTATCGACAACGTTTAATCTCTCCCCCAAGTTTGTCGACCTCGCTGACGGTGGTCGCTGTCGAGTATCGCTCTTCCAAGTTGTTCCGTGCATAAATTCGACGATAAAAAAATAAGGGCTGCCACTGTGACTTAGGAGAAAAAAGAGCCGCAGTTGCCAGCTGCTGCGGCTCTTTTGCGCCACTAGAAGACTAACCGGAAGGTCAGTCTTCCGCTCCGACAGTATCGCTCCGCCCTGCTATTCCGTCGGCCACGGTGCACGACGAACGGTACTGGCAGCCCAGTGTCGGCGACCGAGACGTTCGGGGTAAGAACACCCCAAAGGAACGTCCCTATTCCAATTTCAAAATAAAGTGGGGACCGACGCCCTGACGACGTAAGACGGCGGTCCCTACTCGCGCAGCTGACCAGGGAAGAGTTAGGCCAGCCGTCGAATATCGCTCTTCCAAGTTGTTCCGTGCATAAATTCGACGACAAAAGAAACGTCCCTATTCCAATTTTAAAATAAATTAGGGACCGCAGCGTCGAGCCACGGCCCCCAATGCGGCGGTCTGAACCGAGGCAATCGGAGAACAGGCCGCCACCTGACTACAACCATCAAGCAGCGAATATGTTGCGTATTAAAAGCGCAGCCAAAAGAAGGGCTGCCGCCGTGGGACCGGCCCGTTGCCGATGCACGGTCTGCGGATGGCGACGAGCTGACCTTCGTCCCGACTTCAGCAAGCAGCGGGCGGCAAAGCAGAGCGTCGGCTGGATGATGCCGCCACAGCGAGGAGGCGCACCTAAACCTGGATCAACTCGGTCTTGTGCTCCTGGGAGTCGACGACCGTAACCACGACGACCGGATAGGCCTTCTTAATCGCGGTCCCGGCAGTTTTAGCCGCTTCTCCGCTGTCGAATGAACACTTTGTTTGTCCGTCCACCTTTAAAAGGAAACGCTTATCAATCGGCCGAGTCTGCCCTTTTGGCTTGGGTGCGTCATCCTGATCGGGCCGTTCCGGCCGTCTCAGTGTTGGTCGTGCGAGCATGGAGGTGGACGTTGCCGGGGAATCAATATTGGGAACGTCCGAAGGATCTTTTGGTTGGCGGGCCATTGCAAGCACTAGACGTTGGTTTGATTAACGCTGCAATACAAAAGCTGTGCGAAATGTTGGTATCAAGATCGTCAAGAACCTGGAATCGGCCTCGTTTGAGCCGCACCAGTCCGTCGCGAACGTGGATCTGCAGCCGATAACCGTCATGCTTCAGCTCATGCGCCCAGCCTGGCCCGGATGGCGGGCTGCTTGGCGACGATTGGCTGACACGGATGGATGAAGGCAGCAGGCGCGTTTAGTGGCCTGCCGCGCGCGTAAGTACGCAATACCATGCCGGCGATATAAGCGATTGACGGCTATAACAAATAGGGACCGCGGAGAGAACCAGTCCCAACGGTCCCTATTCGACTTGCCCGGAAGGACCTGGCGGAACTCCCGGTTGCTACTTGGAGCCAATCCAATGGCGTGTTTGGCCCCAAGCTAGTTTGTCTTAGTAAGGTGCCTTGCCAAATCCGCCGAATCTGTAGTTCACGCCGACCAAGACAGTCGCCGCTTTCGCGTGGGTGCTGAAAGCACAACCAGCTGGTGCCACACAGACAGTGGTGCCGAATAAAGTATGATCGTGCGAGCCGAAGTCCATGTAGTTGCCTTCCAGAAACGCTGACCAATTCGGTGCGAACATCCATTCAACGCCACCACCGGCCGTCCAGCCTGTTCTGGTTTTATTACCCACGTCGCCGAAGTTAATACCAGCAAAGGTTAAATCTGTTTTGGTATTTGCCCAGGCCACGCCGCCCTGACCGTAGAGCAACCAGGAAGGTGCAAACGCATAGCCGATGCGGCCCGTCAGGGTGTCGAACCAACTAAGGCGGGTGTCAGCCGTGCCACTAAAACCTGTGACTGGATCGATGAAAGTTCGATCCCTTTTCAGGCTTGTCCCATCAAACATATTGCGGATGCCGATCACCCATCCGCCGGCGAATTGATAATCGCAGCCAATCTGACCGCCGCCAGCAAAGCCAGATTGGTGTCTAGAGACTTCCACATTACGGAAAGTCGCATCGCCTTGGCCAAATATCCCACCGACATTGCCGCCGATGTAGCATCCGGTCCAAGTAATTGGAGGCGGCGGCGGGGGTAGCGGTTTGGGTGGAGCTTTCCGCGGCAGATCAGCCGCCAATGCTTGACTTGCAGCCAGACCAATTGTCGCGGCAGCAAGCAGCATCAAATAGTGTTTTCGCATTACGGTTCTCCTTTTCGCGCTTGCGGCGCGCGGGTGTTTATGGATATCGGGATTCCAACGCCCCAAAGTTGGGCACATTATGAACCCGCGCGGGTAAGCCACAACTTTTGGCTGAGCCTGTGCTAATAATGCCACTAAAAGTTACTACATTACCTCTTCGTCAGTTGCCGCTGATTGGCTTTCTACGCTTGGCCTCTAGCGCCCTTTTCAGCTTCAGAAGTTCAACGCCTTCCTTGGCCGTAATCGGCGCCTTGTTCGCCTTGAGGGCATGAAGGGCCGCCCCCGCTTCATCGGGTGACAGGTTCTCCGTCCAGTCGATGTCCATCAGTCCGTCAACTCAGTGATGCTGAGTGAGAACGTCCCCGCATCATTGGAGATGGCAGAGACACGCTGACCAGGTGAACAGCGAAAGACATCGATCCAGTTCGCCGGCAATAGCGTGCCAGCAGTGGAGCTGACAGCGCTGTCGTTCGGACTCACAATCGCAATCCGGCAGCCCCCGGTCGAAGAGGTCGATCCGGGAAAGGACAACTGGACTGCATAGGTCTGTGTGCCGAAAGCGGAGCTCGAGGCGGGCGCGCCACCAACTGAAGCAACTGCCAGAGCCTGCGCCGTAGTGAGGCGCCATACATTATCAAATCGCATTAGAATTTTTCCTTCTGGTGAATGTCAGAGTGTGAAAAGGTGGTACGACCGCACCTAGAAGCTCAGGCGGCTGCCTTTGTGACGGCCAATTGCTGAACTATGTAGGTCGCGAACCATACGCGGGAGGACCCGCCATGGGCCGGTACGACCACATCATTGATTGGTTCAAAAAGCGCCACGACACGCTCATAGACGATTTCGAGCCACTTCAGGCGGGCTCGAGAAGAGTCATGGAATTTGATGGCTCCGAATGGCGCGACATAACCCCGAAGATGATTAGGGAAACCAGAAGCAGAATTGAGCAGATGGAATTCCTCGTTAGGATCTACGAGCTCCGCAACGAAAACCCGCCCAATCTCGATTCATCTTCTAGTGAGCGAGAGGAAGCTTCTTCCAGTGAACGAAAGGAAGCTTCGTAATTTTTTTCAGCTGCCGGTCTGACTTAACGCTAATTGGTGACGCTATTGGCCGAATTAAAATTTGCGGCTCACCCTCGTATCTCTCGACGCGGGGACTTTTGCTAACATGTGTCTCACGCCCGCGAACAAATTGGACCATCCGCAATTTTGGCGGTGGCGCGCCGAGGAGGTGCGCACGATTGCTGACGACGTGAAGGCTGACGAAACTAAAGCAATCATGAACCGGATCGCCGAGGATTACGAGCGCATTGCGAAGCTCGTTGAGCAACGTTTGCGCGAAGACAAATAATGACTTGAGAACTGTTATTGGACATTAGTCCAAAACTTTCCCGAGTTCCTGTTCCAATTTCAGTTGCGCACTTGATGTTTGCTTACGATTTGCTCTGGATCCCCGCTCTCGATGGACGGAGAATGGGAGAGCGCGCAAAACAAAACCGTTCGTCCCCGCGAACGCAGGGACCCAGACTCAAACAGACTGGATCCCGCTTTCGCGGGAATGAACGCAAATAAATCGAGCCCGTCAGAAACGCATCGAACCGGGCTCAATTAATCCTTACGCGTCGGCGCGATGGCGCTTCGACTGGTCCGCCGCGCGCGAGGTGATGGTCGAGACCGTGTCCTCGGTGCGGCGGCTTGCTTCCGCCATCGCGTTCGATGCATTGCTCGCGAAGGTCTGCGCCGCCTTCTGCATGCGCAGGCCGAATTCCTTGGTCTGGTCCGCCAAGGTTTGCGCCTGCCGGGCCAGGAACTCGCTCTGGCACTGCGCGAACTCCTGCGGTTCCTTCACGCGTGCGAGCTTCTGCCCGTACTCCATCGTGTTCGACAGCGTCTTCTCGGTCACCGCGGCGGTCTGCTCGCGGATCGCGGAGCACTGGCTCTCGAAATCCTCCGCCATCTTGCGCGTGATCCGCATCAGCGCGTCCAGGGTTCGCTTGCCCTGGGTGAAGCTTTCCTCCGCGAACTCCCGGCTCCAGGTAAAGCCGACTGCCGCCGCCTGCATTGCGCGCTCGCCGGTTTGCTGGGCGAATTCCGTATCTCTAGCCATTATATCCTTCTCCCTTTCCATCCCACGTGGATGTTGTGCACGTATATCTTGTGTGGATTGACGACGCTCGTGCCGTCACTTGGCCAACGGTCTCATGCACGTCCTGTTCCTCCAATTTGGTAAAACTAAGTCGCCACTGTCTTTATTTTTAGCGGAACGCGCGCAAGTTCGCGGCGTTCGTCCAGCGCTCGCGAAATTCCGTCAAAGCGCGCGATTTCCGGCGCAAGCCGCCGCAACTTTCTTACTTGCCGGCCGATCCTGCTCGTTTTCTCATAGCATTTCGGCATGGGAGGACTGCGTCACATGAGCACGGAGATTCTAATTCTCTTGCTGCTCGGCGCGCTGGTACTCGCGAACGTCGCGCTTGAGTTCATCGCGCGCTGGCGCAATCCGCCGGTCGGCGAGTTCCTCGATATTGATGGCGTACGATTGCATTTCCTAATCGTCGGCGATCCCGAGGCGCCGCCGCTCGTCATGTTCCACGGCAATGGAACACTCCTGCAGGATCTCACCATCAGCGGGCTGGTGGAGGCCGCGGCGAGCAAATTCCGCGTCATATGTTTCGATCGCCCGGGCTTCGGCCACAGCAGCCGGCCGCGCAACGTAATCTGGAGCCCAGAGCGACAGGCCGAGCTCTTCTGCGCGGCGCTGACGCGACTCGGCATCGAGCGCCCGCTGGTGCTCGGCCACTCGTGGGGCACGCTGGTTGCGTTGGCGATGGCGGCGCGCAACAGCGAGCGCGTGAAGGGTTTAGTCCTGGTCTCCGGCTACTACTTCCCGACCTGGCGCTTCGACGTCTGGTTCGCGAGCATCGCCGCCATCCCGGTCATCGGCGCTGCCCTGCGCTACACCGTTTCTCCGATTTCAAGCTGGCTCGGCCTTCCGCTGTTTGCGAAGAAAACCTTCGCGCCGAAGTCGGTGCCGGACATCGTCAAAAAAGAATATCCGCGGCTGATGCTGATCCGCCCCAGCCAGTTGCGCGCGGTGGCCGAGGACTCGGCTTTCCTGCTGCCGTCCGCCGCCGCGCTCACGGTGTCATACCGCCGCCTCGAGTGCCCCACCGCGATCATCGCCGGACGCGACGACGAGATCGTCCGCAGCGAACAGGCGGTGCGGCTGCAGATGGCGATGCCGCACGCAGCCGTGGCGATCGTGCCGGAGGCCGGGCATATGGTGCATTATTTTACGGCCGATGAGATTGTGAAGACGGCGGAGTTGGTGGCGGTGGAGGCTGGGCCATGAGCGCGGTGTCGGCCTGTCGCGTTTGAATTGTTGCTCGCTTTTTATCAGATACAGTAGAGACTGCATTCCAATAACGGGGAAACATCCAAAACGTGAGCCGTAAAGACTAGCTTCGCATTCGGCCGGTAAGACATGCGCCGGCGCGAGCGACATGCTCCGACGCACGCAATGTTGTTTTGTACGTGGCGATTGGGCTAGTCTTTTATAAAATTGGTCGTGCTCACGCTGATGGGTGCGCCGGAAAGTATCGCATCTCTTGGTAGACGCGATTCTTGAAAGAGGGAGGGCTTCCAGATGTCGTGGAATCTGGTCCGCTGCGCACTCCTGTGCGCCGCGATCACCGCAATGGCTGCAAGCGCGCATGGCCAGGATTATCCGACACGGCCCGTGACCATCGTTGTACCGCTGGCCGCCGGCTCCGGGATGGATGCTCTGGTGCGCCTGTATGCGGACAAATTGCAGAGCGTGCTCGGTAAGCCGGTCGTGGTGGAAAATCGCCCTGGCGCGGCGCTGATGCTGGCCACCGCGACGGTCGCCAACGCTCCCGCCGATGGCTACACCCTGCTCGTGGCGACCTCGTCCGCCATGGCGATCAACCCTGTCCTTTACAAAAAGGTGAATTACGACCACGTGAATGATTTCGTGCCGATCTCGTTCTATGTGAAGTCGCCCTTCATCCTCGTCGTCAATCCCGAATTGTCGGTAAAATCGGTTCCCGATCTCATCAAGTATGTGAAAGACAGCAAGACTCCGCTGTCCTATTCCTCGCCCGGCGCCGGCGTCGCCCAGCATCTCTCCGTCGAATACATGAAGAAACGCTTCGGGCTCGAAATCACGCACGTGCCCTACAAAAACACGCCTCAATCCATTCAGGACATCGCCGCCGGCCATGTGCAGCTCGGGTTCGCGGAAGCCGGCGCGTCGTTGCCGCTGATCCGTGATGGCAAGCTGCGCGCGCTCGCGGTGTCGGCGACAACCCGCATTCCGTCGCTGCCGGATGTGCCCCCCTTCGCGGAAGCCGCCAATGCACCGGATTTCGAGGCTGTGTCTTGGCACATCCTGTTTGCGCCGGCCGCCACACCCAAGCCGATCGTCGAACGCCTGCACAAGGAGATGAGGAAGATCATGGCTGACCCGGAAATGATCAAGCTCACCGAGAAGATCGGTCTGATTCCGGTCGATTCACCCGATATTGCCGGCATCCAGAAATATCTGGCCTCCGAGCGCGAAAAATGGGGCACATTGGTGAAGCAGCTTGACTTGGCCGGGACGATGTAACCGCTAGGCGCATTCGTTGTCTGCCAGACAGGATCGCTGACCGCGCTGATTGTGCCTAGTTTAGAGTAGTTCAGCGCAAAGCCAGCGAACTTTGGCGTGGCGGAGGAAAATGTACCGAGAGTGGGCAAGGATATTGTGCAGACCCATAGGCCTCACTCTTGTTTGAGGCCGAGATCCTCGATCAGCTTTTTTTGCTCGATCAATTGTGCCGCGACGTAGTGGCGATAATCGTCTGTACTCATATAGGCCGCCTCCTGGTCTAGCTTAGCGGTGGCCTCGAGATAGCCAGGGTCTTCGGCGCCTTTTTTGAAGGCGTTGTGGATAATCTTCACAACCTCAGGATCCATTCCTTTCGGGCCGGCGATGCCGAACGGTGAGTTCGACACCATATTGATGCCAACCTCGCGCAACGTCGGCACATCGGGCCAGTTCTTGCTGCGTGCGCCGGTCCACAACACCAGCAAACGCAATTGCCCACTATTCACCAGGGACGACCACCCGGTCGCGTCAGCGAGCGCATCGATATGGCCACCGAGCAGCGCCGCAGTCGTTTCCGACGTACCTTTGAACGGGACGTGGACCCACTTGACGCCCTGTTGCTTCGCGATCTGCTCCATCGTGATATGAAGCGTGGTGCCGGCGCCAGGGGTCCCATAGTTGAGTTTACCGGGATTGGCCCGCGCATAATCGATCAGCTCGCGAAAAGACTTCCAAGGCGCATCGCCGCGAACCACGACGCCGAAGGTGTAACCGCTCACGCCGATGATGTAGGTCAAGTCGGTCGCAGGGTCCAAAGTGGTTTTGCGCATGAACGGCAAACGGAACACCGTGATCGGAATCTGCACCAAAGTGTAGCCGTCGGGTGCCGCGTTCTGCGCGACTTGCTGGGGCCCAAGCACACCGGATGCGCCCGGTCGATTTTCGATGATGATCTTCTGCTTGAGATATTTTTCCGTAGCAGAGGCGAGGGCTCGCATTCCGATGTCGGTTGTGCCGCCGGCAGACCAGGGTACGACCATAGTGACCGGCCGATTGGGATAGTCTTGCGCATGCAAAGCACACGGGCCACCGAGCGTAAAAAGCGCGGTGACCAACGCCAGAAAAATTCGTGATGTCATGGCGCGGTTCCCCATGCGCAGGAATTAGCCTATATCCCCATCTGCGAGCTCTGCAACGGGCCGATCCGCCTTCGCAAATTCCGCGCAACCGAAAATGTATGATGTCCGCTTTCGGCCCACAGCGGTCATGGGCTCTTGCACTGCACATGTCCGCTTTTGACCCAAAGCGACATGCAACTTCCACCTACTCACATTCAGTGTGCTAGTTTGTGCTAGTACGAATGCCCTGCTGAGGTTTGGGGGGCGGCAATGAGAGGCCGCGAGTTCATCCGGCTCTTTGCCGGCGCATTGGCGACATGGTCCCTTATTGCGCACGGGCAAAATTCGCCTGCCGACTATCCGGATCGTCCGATCACCCTAGTCGTTCCTTATGCGCCCGGAGGCGGCAACGACGTGTTGGCGCGTGCAGTCGCCGAGCACATGAGTAAGTCGCTCGGCCAGGCGCTGGTAATTGAAAACCGAGGTGGCGCCGGCGGGTCGGTCGGCACCCGCCAGGTCGCCAAAGCCGCGCCCGACGGCTACACACTCGGGCTTGGCGGCACCGGCACACTTGCTATCGATCCGACGCTTTATCCGAATGCGGGCTACGATCCACGCAAAGACTTTGCGCCGATCGGCCTGATCGCAACCAGTCCGCTCATAATCCTGGTGAACCAGTCCGTACCCGCACATAACGTGCAGCAGCTGATCGCACTGGCCAAGGCGCAGCCGGGTAAGCTGAACTATGCCTCAGCTGGTGTTGGAAGCGGTATACATCTCGGCACAGTGTTGTTCGCCGAAGCAGCCGGCATACAGATCATGCATGTTCCCTACAAGGGGTCCGGTCCGGCGCTGAGTGATTTGCTCGGTGGTCATGTGCAGATTTACTTCTCTTCGTTGCCGCCCGCGATCGGACTGGTGAAGGAGGGCAAGTTGCGTGCGCTGGGTGTAACTGGCTTGAAACGCTCGGCCTCTTTTCCTGATGTGCCGACGGTCGCCGAACAAGGTCTCCCGGGATTCGAGGCTGTGCTGCATTATGGTATCGTTGCGCCCGCCGGCACCCCGCGACTGATCATCGACAAGCTAAACGTCGCGCTGCGCGCGGCGCTGCGTGACCCAAAAGTGCATGGACACATCGCAAACGAGGGTGCCGAACCATTGCCAACGTCGCCCGACGAATACGCCGCAGACATCGACCGCGAGGAAATCAAATGGTCGGCACTGGTCAAGAAATCCGGCGCACAAGCAAAGTAACTTTCATCAAATAACGCCAAGCTCCTTGAAGATTTCTTCGTTATGCTGGCCGAGTGCAGGCGCCGCCGTGTCGATACGCGGGCCACCGTGCGCAAACGTAAAGGCCGCGAGCGGGACGCCGAAACCGTTATCGACTCCGTTGCCTCCCGCGTGGTGATGGATAATTCGTCGGCTCGCAAGCTGTGGATCGGCCACTGCCTCGCCCATTGTACGCACGCGTGCCGCCGGTACGTGGCGCGCTTGCAAGAAATTTTCCCATTCGTCCGCCGTGCGCATGAGCATGATCTCGCTCAACACTTGTGCCTCTCGTTCTCGATCGGCGTCTCGCTCTTCATTGGTCTTCTTGACCATGTCTGGACGCTCGAGCAGCATCCACAACCGGCGCTGTTGCCTTAAGTTGCTCGCGCCCAGCATCACCAATCCGTCTTTGGCTTGATATGCACTGTTTGTCGCATGCGGATTGCGGTTGCCGTTCGGACTGGGATGCACGCCGTTGCGCAGATAGCCTGTCAGATGCGAACTCATCAGAATCAGCGCCACGTCGAGCATCGCCATATCGATGCGCTGACCCTTGCCGGTGCGCTCACGTTGATAAAGCGCGGCGGTCAATGCAAAGGCGCCGGTCATGCCGGTTGCGTAGTCAACCGCAGGCGAGCCGAATTTGACCGGATTGACCTCGGGCGTGCCAGTCATCGCCATGATGCCGGAGGTGGCTTGGATCACGTGGTCGTAGGCGGTCTGTTCACTACGCGGTCCCTTCTGTCCGAACGCCGAGAGCGATGCATAGATTAGGCGGGGGTTGATCACGCTAAGCGCCTCGTAGCCTAACCCGAGCGCGTCAAATGCACCCGGCCGATAATTTTCCACGAACACATCGGCCGTTGCGACCAGTTTTCTCAGGATGTCGCGATCTTTGTCCTTCCTTAAGTTGAGCGTGATCGAGCGCTTGTTGGAGGCCTGTGTCAGAAATGCGGTACCCATGTTCCGACTATTGAGCTCCTTGTCAGTGCCGGCACCGCGGCTCTGGTCGGGATCCTCCGGATGCTCGACCTTGATCACGTCAGCACCCAGCACGGCCAATTGATAGGTCGCGAACGGCCCGGCCAGCACGTGTGTGGCATCGATCACCCGGATCCCTTCGAACGGCCGCATGCTGTCCTCCCGCATTAAGGGGCCAGCATAGCCGTTCAACCTGGGATCGGCTCAAGCCCTTTGGCTTTAAAAAGCACCGCAGCGGCCGGCGTCGTGAGAGTATCGACAAAGGCGTTGGCAGCGGCGCGATCCATGGCAGCAGTGCTGACGCCTGCTGCAAATAGCGTGTAGAGCTGAAGCTCCGCCGGCAGCGGCCCAACATATTGAACACCTTTGACGGGTAGCAACTCGGGGATTTGCTGTACGGCCATCTCCGCTTCACCGCGCGCGACGCATTCAGCGATACGCCCGCTGGGACCGAGCACTATCTTGCCGTGCATGGCACCGGCGATGCCGAGTCGATCGAGCAGTGTTTCAAAATACAAACCGCTGGTACCTTCCTTCGAGCGCACCAGCGAGCGCGCCGCGACTAGCGCACGCTTGAGCCCATCCACAGTCGCAATGTTCGGCTTAGCTGTGCGCTCACTCACCGCGACGCCGAGGCCGCACCGACCGATATCTACGCAGGTCTCGGGGTGAACTTTGCCCTCTAGGGCCAGCGTATCAATCACCGGCCTTGTAACGATCACCACATCGAATGCTGTACCATCTTCAATTCTACGCTTGAGCACGTTGGCTGGATCGTAATCGATCGTGATGCTGAATCCACTTCTGCGCTCGAACAGAGGCTCGAGTTCGCGCAACACCTCCTGGACAGCGTGGGTGCTGAGGATGTTGATATCCGCCATCTCAATCCAACGGTAACAATTCAACCGCGTTATGTCCGCTATTGGCCCTTAGCGGACATTCCGAAATCATAGATCAATTTCCGCTAAAGCGGACATGCCGGTTGCAGTGCGAAATGTCCGCCAATGACCCAAAGTGGACATCAGGTGCGGGCGTTAGCGATTTTATTAAATGCCGCCTCAGCTCCTCAACATGTCCCGACCGGGGCTGGCATAGCTCGCATTTGCGGTAATGCTCTCGCGCCTACCGGAATCCCACAAATATACGACGTTGCCGCGGGAGGTTCAGATTGTTAATCTGACGATTGCAAAAAAATGCTTCGAGGAAACGTCAGCTTAGCGTCATTCGAAAATCGCTAACATCCGACCGCAATCAGATCACGAAAATAACGACAGGTTGGAAATCCGGGAGGTAAAGCATGGTCCGTCTCACCATCAACGGAACCGCTCACGAAATCGACGTTGATCCCAATACCCCATTGCTGTGGGCGTTGCGGGAACAGGTCGGTCTGACTGGTACCAAATACGGCTGCGGCATCGCCCAGTGCGGCGCCTGCACCGTACACATCGACGGCGCAGCGACGCGCTCGTGCAGCTTGGCGGTCAGCGACGCGGTCGGCAAGCAAATCACGACCATCGAAGGTCTGGCGCAGAACGGCATCTTGAACCGCGTGCAGAAAGCTTGGCTCGATGGCGACGTGCCGCAATGCGGCTATTGCCAGAGCGGCATGATCATGGCGGCGGCGGCACTTCTGAAGAATAAGCCAAAGCCGACCGACGCCGACATCGACGGCGCTATTACCAATATCTGTCGCTGCGGCACCTTCCAGCAGGTGCGCGCTGCAATTCACGCCGCTGCTGCGAACGCGTGAGGGGGCAGTCATGAATTACATCCCGCAAATAAATCGTCGTACCTTCATCGTGAGCACGGCTGCCGTCGGTGGCGGCCTCATGCTCAGCATGGATATCCCGCTCGGTCCACACGTCGTCCGTGCCGCGGACGGCTCGCCAGAAGTGAATGCTTGGGTCGTGATCCGGCCTGACGATACCGTCGTCATCCGGATTGCACGCTCCGAGATGGGTCAGGGCACCATCACCGGTCTCGCCCAACTCGTCGCAGAAGAGCTGGAATGCGACTGGTCGAAAGTCACGACCGAATATCCGACCCCGGGCCAAAGTGTCGCGCGCAAGCGCGTGTGGGGTGACATGTCGACCGGCGGCAGCCGCGGCATCCGCACCTCGCACGAATACGTGCGCAAGGGCGGCGCGGCGGCTCGCATAATGCTGGTGCAGGCTGCGGCCAACGAGTGGAAGGTCCCGGCGTCCGAGTGCACGGCGTCAAATAGCGTGATTACGCACTCGCCTTCCGGCCGCAAGACGACGTTCGGCAAGGTGGCCGAAGCCGCTGCCAAACTCGAGGCCCCGACTGAAATTACGCTCAAGGACCCGAAGGACTGGAAGATTGCCGGTAAGCCGGTGAAGCGGCTCGACACCGCCGACAAGATCAACGGCAAGATGATGTACGGGATTGATGTCAAGCTACCCGGTATGCTCAACGCCGCGATCAAGGATTGCCCGGTGTTCGGCGGCAAGGTGAAGAGCTTCGACGCCGCCAAGGTCGCCGGCATGGAGGGTGTGAAGAAGGTCGTGCAGGTCGGCGATACCGCTGTCGCTGTGGTCGCCGATACCTGGTGGCGGGCCAAGACCGCGCTCGACGCACTTCCGATAGTGTGGGACGAGGGCCCTAACGCCAAGGTTTCCAGCGCCACCATCGCCGAAGCGCTCAAGACCGGCCTCGACGCCGAACAAGCCTTCATCGGCAATCAAAATGGCGACGCGAAGGCCGCCATCGCCAGTGCGGCCAAGAAGGTCGAGGCGATCTACAGCTATCCATACCAGAACCACGCGGCCATGGAGCCACTCAACGCTACCGCGCTCTACACCGCCGACAAGTGTGAAGTCTGGTGCGGGACGCAGAATGGAGAAGCGGCCTTCGCCGCGGTTCTGGCGGCGTCCGGACTGCCGGCTAACAAATGCGACGTGCACAAGCAGATACTCGGCGGCGGTTTCGGCCGGCGCGGCGCGTTCCACGACTACGTGAGCCAAGCCGTGCTCATCGCCAAGCAGATGCCCGGGACGCCGGTGAAATTGCTTTGGTCGCGCGAAGAAGACATGGTGCACGGCAAGTATCACCCCGTGACCCAATGCAAGCTGGTCGGGGCGTTCGACAAGGACAACAACCTGACCGCCCTGCGTGTACGCATCTCAGGACAGTCGATCCTGACCGCCGTACGCCCGGAAGCGCTCGACAACGGCAAGGATCCGGCCACGTTCCAGGGCTTCAACGCCACCGGCGAGGCGGCGATCGGCTACTCATTCCCAAACCTCCTGGTCGATCATGCGATGCATAACCCGCCGGTCCCGCCAGGCTTTTGGCGTGGGGTGAACATCAACCAAAATGCCATCTACCTGGAATGCTTCATGGACGAACTCGCCCATGCGTCCGGCCAGGATCCGCTCGAGTTTCGGCGCAAGCTGATGGCCAAGCATCCCAAGCACCTCGGCGTGCTCAACGCGGTGGCCGAAAAGATTGGTTGGGGCAAGCCGGCGCCGCAAGGCGTATTCCGCGGCTTGGCCCAGCATATGGGTTACGGCAGCTATGTCGCCGCGGCCGCTGAAATCTCCGTCGAAGGTGGCAACAAGATTAAGATCCACCGCATCGTAGGGGCAACGGACCCGGGCTTTGCGGTCAATCCGGCGCAGATTGATCGTCAGGTCGCTGGCTCGTTCGTCTACGGCCTGTCGGCACTGTTCTACGGTGAATGCACCGTGAAGGATGGCGCCATAGAGCAGACGAACTTCGACACCTACGATTCGATGCGTATCGCCAATATGCCGAAGGTCGAATCGATAGTCATGCCGACCGGCGGCACGCCGTGGGGCGGCATTGGTGAGCCGACGATCTGCGTGGCTGCGCCGGCCGTCCTCAACGCGTTCTTCGCGGCGACCGGGAAACGCATCCGCTCGGTCCCACTGAAGAATCACAACATAACCTTCGCATGAACAACCGAAGCGGCGGCCCCCGGCCGCCGCTTCCCCTTTGGACATTGGCCCATGAATGCGACGCGCGTGTCTGCCGCCGTCGTGGTCGTCCTCACGTCGATCGCCACGGCCTTTGCAGCCTCAGAGCCACCGGCCGGCGCGACATCGTGTTCCGGCTGCCATCCGGCCAATGCTGGCGTTCAATCGCCGGTGCCGCCGCTTGCCGGAAAAAACGCGGAGGAGATCGTCGCACAGATGCAGGCCTTCCGGACGGGCCAGCGTCCGGCGACCGTCATGGATCGCATCGCCAAGGGCTTTTCCGATGCCGAGGTCCAGGCCATCGCCGCCTGGTACGCGCAACGGCATTGAGCGAGGATGGCGTCGTGACCGGACAACGCACCAGCCGCCGTACGGTCCTTACCTCCGCCGCTGCGCTCGCAACTTCGGCAGTGTTCTTTGCCCGGCCTGCCATCGCGCAGTCCGCTCCGCGCGTCGTCATTGTGGGCGGTGGCTTTGCCGGTGCGAGCGCCGCGCGCGCCCTCAGACGAGCTGATCCGCGCATCGCCATAACCCTGGTCGAGGCTAACCAGACCTTCACCGCCTGCCCGTTCAGCAACGGCGTTATCGCAGGGTTGCGCGACCTCACGGCGCAGCAATTTGGCTATGACAAGGTCGCCGCCGACGGGATTGCGGTCGCGATCACCGCAGCGAACGCCGTCGACCCGGCGACCCGCACGGTCTCGCTCGGCAATGGACAGCGGCTCCCCTATGACCGGCTGGTGCTGGCACCGGGGATCGACCTGCGATGGGACGCATTGCTCGGCTACACCGAGGCGGCTGCCGAACAGATGCCTCACGCATGGAAGGCCGGCGAGCAGACTTTGCTGCTACGCCGCCAACTCGAGGCAATGGAGGACGGCGGGGTCGTGGTCATGGCGGCGCCGAACAACCCATTCCGCTGCCCGCCCGGCCCCTACGAGCGCGCCAGCCTGATCGCGTATTACCTGAAGACCAAAAAGCCGCGTTCGAAGCTGATCGTGCTCGACGCCAAGGACGCCTTTTCCAAGCAGCGCCTGTTTCAGAACGCCTGGGCCGAACTCTATCCCGGACTGATCGAATGGGTGTCGCTCTCCAAGGGTGGCAAAGTCACCTCGGTCGAGGTCGCCACCAAGACGCTCATCACCGATTTCGGCTCGCACAAGGCGGACGTCGCCAACGTCATCCCGCCGCAGAAAGCCGCGCGCATCGCCGAGATCGCGGGCGTCGCCGACCGCACCGGCTGGTGCCCGATCGATCCGGTGACGTTCGAATCCAAGCTCCAGCCTAATATCCACGTGCTCGGCGACGCAACGATCGCTGGCGGCATGCCGAAGTCGGCATTCACCGCGAACGCGCAGGCCAAGGTCTGCGCGTTCGCCGTGGCGACGCTTCTGCGCGGGGAGACGCCGGCCGAGCCTAAACTCATCAACACCTGCTACTCCCTGGTCGCGCCGGACTATGGCATCAATGTCGCCGGCGTCTATCGTCCGGTGAACGGCGTCTTGACCGAAGTCGAAGGCTCGGGTGGCGTCAGCGCCGCAGACGCGCCGCGCGCCACGCGCGCGCTCGAAGCGACCTTCGCAAATGGTTGGTTCGATACGATTACGAATGAAGTTTTCGGCTGAGATGCTGGTCGCGCCCAGCCTTTCGGTCACGATCGCGTTCGCTGCTGTTGCGTCCGGCCTCGCTTGTTTTGCCTATGCGCAGGACGCGTTGCTGCCGTACGCGGTCGTCGACGACGCCATCCCGGCCTCGCTTACTGGCGCCAAGGGCGATCCGGTCCGTGGCCGCGCGATCGTGGTCAATCGGCTGGTTGGGCTCTGCCTGCTCTGCCATTCCGGGCCTTTCCCGGAAGAACGGTTTCAGGGCACGATCGGACCAGACCTCAAGGGAGCGGGCGCGCGCTGGAGCGAGGGGCAGTTGCGGCTGCGTATGGTGGATTCGACCCGGCTCAATGCGGACTCAATCATGCCGCCATACTACCGTGTGGACGGTCTCACCCGCGTCGCGCCGGCCTTTCTCGGCAAGCCGGTGCTCAGCGCGGACCAAATCGAGGATGTGGTGGCTTATCTGACGACGTTGCGGGATTAGGGTTCGGATGGTCGTAAACGATGCATGGACATGACGGGCGAAGATCGCGACGCGACATCCTGAAGGCGGCGAGTGCCCTTGCGGCAGGCTGCGGCGCTGGCGTCCTGGTGCGTCCGGCGCGTGCGACGCCCGCCTCGATGCAGACCGCAATCCGAAACGTCGTCAGCTCGGCAACGGTGAAGCCGGGCAAGGTGGCGCTCGACATTCCCCCGCTGGTGGAGAACGGAAGCACCGTGGCGGTGTCCGTCGCGGTCGAGAGCCCGATGACGCCGACGGACTACGTGAAGGCAATCCACATCTTCACCGAAAAGAACCCGCAGCCAAACGTCATCAGCATCCATCTCGGTCCGCGCGCCGGACGGGCCACCGTCGCAACGCGCATGCGCCTTGTGGACACGCAGAAGATCGTGGCGATCGCCGAGCTGAGCGACGGTTCGTTCTGGTCGGATACGGTCGAGGTCGTCATCACCCTCGGCGCCTGCCTCGAGGAGATCATCTGATGGCGCGCGCACTCCTCAACGTTCCGGCCAAGGCCAAGCGCGGCGAGGTTATCGCGATCAAGACGTTGATCTCGCACGAAATGGAGACCGGGTTTCGCCACTCGACCACCGGCGTACCTGTCCCGCGCAACATCATCACGTCGTTCGTCGTCAACTACAATAAAGAGGAGATATTCCGCGCTGTGCTTTTTCCTGCTATTGCCGCGAACCCGTTCATCACGTTCTACACGGTCGCGACCGAGAGCGGCACGATTGCGTTCGAATGGACCGGCGACAACGGCTTTTCCGCGACCGAGAGCGCCACGATCACCGTCGAATGAAGCTGGCCATGACAATGCCGGAGTTTGTTCGAAGCGGTGTTCTGTTCACTGTCCTATGCATCATGATGACGCATTCCGCAGTTGCCGAAATCCCCCTCGCCGAACGTCGCTCTGGCTACGACCTCCTGAGCCGCGAGACGCGCGCGATGCAGGACGACGACACCGCAAACCCCGGCATGCTCTGGGTGCTCGATGGCGAGACGCTGTGGCGCGCCAAGGACGGTACAGCCGAAAAAGCCTGCGCCGAGTGCCATGGCGATGCGCGCGAATCCATGAGGGGCGTCGCCGCGCGCTATCCGGCGTTCGATCCGGCCCGCGGGCGGCCGGTCACTCTTGAGCAGCGCATTAACATTTGCCGCAGCGAGCGACAGAAGGCACCGCCCTTCGCTTACGAGAGCAAGGATTTGCTGTCGCTGACGGCCTACGTCGCGCGCCAGTCGCGCGGCATGCCGATCGAAAGCGCGGCAGACGAGCGATTGAAATCTTTCGTGGATGCCGGGCGCGCGCTGTTCACCCGTCGCCAGGGCCAGCTCAACCTCACTTGCGCGCAATGCCATGACGACAATTGGAATCAGAAACTCGCCGGCAACTCACTAACGCAAGCGCATCCGACCGGCTACCCGCTCTACCGGCTCGAATGGCAGACGGTTGGCTCGCTGCAACGCCGGGTGCGCAATTGCCTGATCGGCATGCGCGCGGAGCCCTACGCGTACGGCTCGCCGGAATACGTCGCGCTCGAAACTTACCTGATGTGGCGCGCGCGCGGACTGCCGGTCGAGACACCAGCGGTGCGCCCGTAAACTATCGATTGCTCTCCCGCTCCGACGAGGTGATCGAATAAGTGACACGATGTCCGCTATTGGCTCTTAGCGGACATCCGTAGGTCGGCTGCGGTCAAGAAGTAGCGCAGCCAAGCATCAGCCGCGCTTGTAGACGTCCTCCAGCCGCTCGATGTCGTCTTCACCGAGGTAACTGCCGGTCTGAACCTCGATCAATTCGAGGGGAATTTTCCCTTCATTGGCCATACGGTGCACGCTTCCAATGGGGATGTAGACCGATTCATTTTCGTGCACCGCGCGGACCTGGTCTCCGATGGTGACCTCGGCAGTGCCGCGCACGACAACCCAGTGTTCGGCACGGTGACGATGTTTTTGCAATGACAGGATGCCGCCCGGAATGACGACAATGCGCTTCACCTGAAAGCGCTCGCCTATGTCGATCGTCTCGTAGTAGCCCCAGGGCCGGTGCACCCGCTTATGGTCGGTCGCCTCCGGCCTCTTTGCTGCCTTGAGCCTGTCGACGAGCTCGCGGACCTCTTGCGCGCGTCCGCGCGGCACGACCATGACCGCATCGGACGTGTTGACGACCACCAGGTCCTTGACACCGACCACCGCGGTCAGGCGCTCGTGGGAATGCACCACGCAATCATTTGAATCCACGGACACAACCGCACCTTGCAGTACGTTGCCGGCGGGATCGCGCGGGGTGATGTCAAACAGCGCGTCCCAGCTTCCAACGTCGGACCAGCGGAAGTTCCCCGTGACCACGGCGGCGCGGTCGGTTTTCTCCATCACGGCATAGTCGATCGATTTCTGCGGCGCGCGCATGAAGGCTTCGGGCTGCAGCCGCAGGAAGCCGAGATCGTCGCTGGCGCGGGCAACCGCCACCTTGACGGCGGACGAGATATCCGGCTCCAGCCGTTCGATCTCGGACAGCAGGACGTCCGCGCGGAACAGGAGATTGCCGGAATTCCACAAGTAGCCTTCGCTCACGTAACGCGCCGCCGTCGCGGCATCCGGCTTTTCAACGAATTGCCGGACCGCATGGACGCCGTCGCTGATCGTTTCGCCGGGACGAATGTAACCGTAGCTGGTCTTCGGCTCGGTGGGCTTGATGCCGAACGTAACGATGCGGCCGGCTTCGGCCGCCGCGCGTCCGGCGACGCAGGTCGCCCGGAACGCCTCAACGTCCAGAATGATGTGGTCGGCGGCGAGCGCGAGAATGACGGCCCGGGGGTCGCGGGCGGCGGCGATAGCCGTTGCGGCCGCAATGGCCGGCCCGGAATCGCGCCGCACGGGCTCGATCACGACGATTGCTTCGACGCCTACTTCCTCAGCCTGCCGGCGCGCGAAGAAGTGGAAATTTGGCCCCGTTATTACGATCGGCGGCGCGAACATTTGGTCCTGCACGCGCAGCAGGGTCTCCTGGTAGGTCGATCGGTTACCCACCAAAGGGAGGAACTGCTTGGGCAATGCATCGCGCGACACCGGCCAAAGTCGTGTCCCAGCGCCACCGGCCAGCAAAATGGGGATGATTGGCGAAGGCATTGGCAGTCGGTCGTCTGGCCTCTTTGTTCCGGCAGGAAATTGTCTTAAGGGCAGTTCCAGGTATCTGACTATCGCTATCGGCCCGTGCGGCTCAAGTGGGTCAATCCGCGGTATTTCGGACCTGGAGCAGGGACACCGGTGAGATCAGCCCGGAGAACAGCGTCTGGGTCTCCCTCGTTGACAAGACCTGCGGATATGCTTGAGGTGATGTTGCATCCTGAGAGGACCTGACGGTCCCGCCAACCAGCCTTAGACCGGCAACGGTGGTACGACGATGTGGCCCGCAGGGGCAACAGTAGGTCGCCAGCCCTCCAGATGCGTGTTCGAAATGAACCCATGGAGGGAGTTTTATGGCTGCCGTTACCCACCGTCTTTCGCATCGACCAAGATGGGCTATTTACGAACGACGAACATGCCGTGCTGTCCGACTGGTTCGGCCAATAGGCGCCCGCTGCCGCCGCCCACATCGAGTTGGAAGAGCACTCGCACAACTTGGCTTTGGGGAGCGATGCGAGCCCAACAGCCAAACCGCCGCCGCCGTGGCTCACATTGTGCTAGAGGCAATCGAGGATCGGCTTCCCTGTTTGGGCCTGCTGGAACGGCGACGAACTGATCTACGCCCGAAGGTATCGCGAGCCGGATCAGAAGCCGCGACGGCGGGCGGCGCTTCTCCCGAATTTACTCTTCGCCATCGACTGGACAATGTCTGCGCCAGGCTTTAGCTGGCCGGTCAGCTATCACTTGGTTTGGACACCGATCTATGAACGCTTCGTGGTGACCGCATCAGCCGATTGCCCGGACGCATTCGGCTATGCGGATTTCGTGCTTGGAAAAGCGCAAACGAACCAGGGAAATTTTTGTCGGACGCGGAGCGTCAACGCGCCTTCCTCGCGCAAACGGTCCTTGATGGCCGCATAAACTTTCCCGACAGTCAGCGCCCGTTGACCAAACGCGCGGCGAGTTACGTCGATCGCATCCTCAAAGGCGAGAAACCTGCCGACCTTCCTGTGCAGGCTCCGATCAAGTGCGAATTAGTTATCAACCTCAGGACCGCGAAGGCGTTGGGGCTCAACGTGCCAGTGCATCTCCAGCAGATCGCCGACCAGGTGATCGAGTGAGGCTGCGATGTCCGCTATTTGCCCTTTGCGGACATTCGTCCGCCTAGCGTACCGTTACGCGCGTCGCGGCTTCCGCAACCGCGCGGGCCAGAAGCTTGGCGATGCAACCATAGCTCCAGTCGTTCATGTGGAGTTCGTCCTTTGACAGGAAAGCGCTGAACGGGAGGCCTTCCGTCAAGCGCCAATAGCGCATTAGCGCAAAGCGCTGGAACAGATTGATATTCATATCATGGCTGGCTGTAGAGATCAGAGCGACCATTAGATCAACATTGTGCTCATCGTGCCTGGCGATGACCTTGGGCGCGTATTGCGGATCGATCAGGACAACGTCGGGGCCGGCTGCCTTGAGCCGCCTCACACCTTCATTTATCAGCAGACGGGTTGGAGCAATCGGTCTGCCGAGTAGCACTGCATTGCTACCAACCTGCCACGCTTGTCGAATCTTGCTCGCGACGGCCACGACATCAGCTGCAGCAGTGTGAAGATCCGTTAGCGATGCATATTCAAGATCGGGAGAAAAATTTGGACTCGCGCCTTGCTTCTGTCACACGGTGATGGCTGACTTCTCAATAAAGTTTGAGCGATAAATCGGAGCGGCCGACGATGACTTCCGCGCCAACGATGACTTCCGCGCCAAGTTCGTCTCAGCATGAACGCGATTTTGCTCCGGAGTCGCCGAAGCCTGTTCCATCAGACATGGAGCAGCCGAAGCCTGTTCCATCAAACCTGGAGTGGCCAGAGCCTGTTCCATCAGCCATGGAGCGGCCGAAGCCTGTTCCTTCACACATGGACTGGCCAGAGCCTGTTCACGTAAAGAATTGGGCGACACCTCCGCCCAACATTCCGGCAACTAAAAAGCGACCGATTGTTAGGCGAATATCCCGCGCCATTGTGCGCTATTCCATTGTGTTTTTGATCGCCATCGGCGCTACCTTGGCCTGGCAGTCCTACAGCGACGAAGCAATCGAGATGGTCACGACGGAGGCCCCGTCCCTAGCCTGGTTGTTGCCCGTCTCGACGGCGAAGCCGCCTCGCGACGGTCAGGCATCTGGTTCCGCGGTTCTACCTTCTGGAGAGTTGGTACAGCAGCTTAAGTTCATGGCAGTTGATCTCGCCCTCGTGCGGCGCAGCCAAGAGCAGCTCACTATCAAGATGGAGCAACTCGCCGCCAAGCAAGACCAGATGGCACAGAACATTGCGACATTGCAGT
>Ga0207428_10001577_pt1 | contig 23740 bp, 13 predicted proteins | sample RhiMethybrSRZTD1_FD_187600 | JGI IMG/M metagenome (GOLD analysis project Ga0207428, IMG submission 187600) | Populus rhizosphere microbial communities from Tennessee, USA - Rhizosphere MetaG P. TD hybrid SRZTD1 (SPAdes) (version 3) | ecosystem: Host-associated > Plants > Roots > Rhizosphere >...
CAGCGCGACCTTCTTCGAATTCGCGACCAGTTTGCGCTCTTCGGCGAGCGGCGAGTCGTCTTCTTCGAGGTCGAACGAAGGCCCGGCCAGCAATTCCTCCTGAAGTTTCTGCGCGGCGGCCAGCAGGGGCAATTGGCCTTTCATAGCGCGCTTGAGGAGCATTCCTGGTATCAGCAGCCGGTTGATCTCGTTCGTGCCTTCGAAGATGCGGTTGACGCGGTTGTCGCGGTAAATGGCCTCGACCGGGTAGCTGCTGGTGAAGCCGTTGCCGCCGTAAATCTGCACGGCCTCGTCGGCGCAGTAGGCCAGAACCTCGCTGCCCGCGACTTTCAGGATCGAGCATTCGACCGCGTACTCTTCGATCGCGGCGAGGACTTCGGTCGGGTTGTTCTTGTCAATCGAGCTTTCGCGGTCTTCGATGAAGCCGGCGGTGCGGTAGACTGCGGATTCGCAGACGTAAGTCCGCGTCAACATCTCGGCCAGTTTGTATTTGATCGCGCCGAAATTGGATATCGGCTGTCCGAACTGGCGTCGCTCGGAGGCGTATTTCGCGGCCAGCGCCAGCGTGTGTTTGCTGCCGCCGACGCAGCCCGCGCCGAGTTTGAAGCGGCCGAAGTTGAGAATGTTGAACGCGATCAGGTGGCCCTTGCCGATCTCGCCCAGGAGCCGGTCTTTCGGGATTTTGCAATCCTGCAAAAGCAGCGGCGTCGTCGATGAACCGCGCTGGCCCAGTTTGTGCTCCTCGGCGCCGGGAGTGACGCCGGAATCATTGTGTTCGACGATGAAGCCGGTGAATTTTTCGCCGTCGACTTTGGCGAAGACGATATAGATGTCGGCGAACGCGCCGTTGGAGATCCACATCTTCTCGCCGTTCAGAATCCAATGCGTCCCTTCAGGATTGAGTCGCGCGGTGGTCTTGGCCGCGAGCGCGTCGGAGCCCGACCCGGATTCGCTCAGGCAATAGGCCGAAACCCATTCTCCAGACCCGATCTTCGGCAGGTATTTTTTCTTCTGCTCGTCCGTGCCGAAATAAACGATCGGCAAAAGCCCGATGCTGGTCGTCGCGCCGAAGGTAGTGGCGAACGAACCCTGGCCGGAGATGTGTTCCGAGATCAACATCGAAGATATGTGATCGAGCGCAAGCCCGCCGTACTGCTCCGGGATGCTCGCCGCGAGTAGCCCCAACTCGCCCGCCTTGTGCAGCAGCTGGCGCTGCAATTCGTAATCCTTCTCTTCGATTCGAGCGCTGTTCGGCGCCACCTCTTTTTCAATATACTCGGAGGTCGTCTGCGCGATCATTCTCTGCTCTTCGGTGAAATCCTCCGGCGAGAAGACCAGACCCGGCGTAGTCTCGGTGATCAGAAAACTGCCGCCTTTGAAGATCATTTTTTGTGTCCCAACCATAACCCAGTCCTTTCTTACAGCGGTTTACATATGAAATAGCCACAGAGCCACAGAGAACATAGAGATGCTATTGTCCCTCTGTGTCCTGCGGTGGCTAGAGGTTATCTCATCAGATTTTCGAAAATGCCCGCCGCGCCCATTCCGCCGCCGACGCACATCGTGACCATTCCGTAGCGAGCCTTGCGGCGCTTCATCTCATAAAGCAGCGTGGCCGTCAGTTTCGCCCCCGTGCAACCGAGCGGGTGGCCGAGCGCGATCGCGCCGCCGTTGACGTTCAACCGTTCGAGATCGAGATTCAATTCCTTGATCACCGACAGGGCCTGCGCGGCGAAGGCTTCGTTGAGTTCGATCAGGTCGATCTCTTCGAGCTTCAGGCCTGCGACCTTCAACGCCTTCGGAATCGCCAAGACCGGGCCGATTCCCATCTCTTCGGGCGCGACGCCGGACGTGGCGAATGCGACGAACCGCGCCATCGGCTTCAAACCCAAAGCATCGGCGCGCTCGCTCGACATTACCAGCGCGGCGGCGCCGCCGTCGGAAGTCTGCGACGAATTGCCCGCGGTCACCGTGCCTTTGGCATGGAAAGCGGGGCGGAGTTTCGCCAGGGCTTCCGCCGAGGTGTCGCGGCGCACGCCTTCGTCAATCTCGAAGACGGTCTCTTTGACGCGAATTTTGCCGCGCCCTTTTTCGTCCATCTCCAGATCGCGCGTCGTGAGTGTGAGCGGGACGATCTCTTCTTTGAATCGGCCCGCGTCAATCGCGGCTGCGGCGTTGCGGTGCGAGCGCGCTGAAAATTCGTCGGCCTGCTCGCGCGTGACGCCGTATTTGCGCGCCAGGTTCTCGGCCGTCAATCCCATGTTCAGATAAGTATCTGGATAGGTATCAACGAGCGTCGGGTTCGGCGACAGGTTGTGGCCGCCCATCGGCAACAGCGACATCGATTCCGCGCCGCCACCGATCGCCACTTCGGAGAATCCGCACATGATGTGCTCGGCGGCCTGCGCGATGGCCTGCAAGCCCGACGAGCAGAAACGGTTGATCGTGATCGCCGAAGACGAGTTGGGCAGTCCGGCCAACAGCGCGGCCTGACGAGCCATATTCATCCCCTGTTGGGCTTCGGGCGTGGCGCAGCCGATTACCACATCTTCGACCTCTTCCGGCTTGACCTCGGGCGTGCGCGCCATCAATTCCTTGATCACTCGGGCGGCCATATCATCGGGCCGCGTGTCTTTCAGCGAGCCGCGAGGAGCTTTGCCCACCGCGGTGCGCAACGCATTAACGATTACTGCTTCACGCATTGTCTTTCTCCTTTGGCTATGAAACGGATTGCGGTAATAAACATGTTAATTCCTCAACGGCTTTCCTGTCTTCAGCATATGCGCGATTCGCTCCTGCGTGGCTTTCGTCCCGCACAGACTGACGAATGCTTCGCGCTCCAGGTCGAGCAAATATTGTTCGCTCACTCGCGTCGGGCGCGTCAGATCGCCGCCGCTCATCACAGTGGCTATCTTCAACCCGATCAGCGCGTCGTGATCCGAGATGTAGGCGCCGCGCTTCATCATGTGGACCCCGAGTTTGAACTTCGTCAGCGCGGCCTCGCCGAGCGCGAGAACATCCTGTCGAGGCTGCGGCGGGACGTAGCCTTCGGCGGCCAATCGCAAGACGGTCCGCTTCGCCTCTTCGATCACGCGTTTGTCGTTCATCACGATGCGATCCTGTCGCCGCATCAATCCCCAGTTCTTCGCCTCGACGGCGCTCGTGGCGACCTTGCCCATCGCGGTCAACTCGAAGTTGTGTTTGAGAATTTCGAAATGATCGGCGCCAGGGGCCGACTCGGCTATTTCAGCCGCGCGCACAGCCATCTCCTTCGTTCCGCCTCCGCCGGGGATCAATCCGACGCCGACCTCGACCAGGCCGATGTAGGTTTCAGCCGCGCCGACGGCGCGGTCGCAATGTAGAACCATTTCGCACCCGCCGCCGAGCGTCAGGTGATGCGGCGCGACGACCACCGGCTTCGCCGAATAGCGCAGACTCATGGTCGTGTTCTGAAACTGCTTCACGGCCATCGCCAGTTCATCCCACTCACCTTCCTGCGCCGCGAGCAGGATCATCATAATGTTCGCGCCGGCCGAAAAATTCTCGCCCTGGTTGCCGATGACCAGCCCGGCAAAATTCTTCTCAACCTCTTTAATCGCAAATTGGATCATTCCGATCTGATCCTGCCCGAGCGCGTTCATCTTCGAGTGGAACTCGACGCAGGCGACGCCGTCGCCGAGATCAATCAAGCTCGCGCCCACATTTTTCTTGATGACTTTGTTCTGGTCTTTAAGCGATTTGAGGATCGTCACACCCGCCGGCTGGGGGACCGGCCTGTATTCGCCTCCGGCGAAATCGAAATAATGGCGCGCGCCGTTCTCGCTCTTGTAAAAGCTTTTGGCGCCGGAGGCGAGCATCTTCTCGACATTGGGCGGGATTGCGCGGCCTTCTTCGCGCATCCTGCCGACCGATTGTTCGACGCCGATCACGTCCCAGGTCTCAAAGACGCCGAGTTCGTGCGCGAAGCCCCATTTCATCGCGTTGTCGACTTCGACGACGTTGTCTGCGATTTCGGGGATGCGGTTGGCGGCGTAGATCATCGCTTCGGAGGAAGTGCGCCAGAGGAATTCGCCCGCACGGTCTTTGGCGTAGATCAATGCCTTCAACCGGTCTTCTAGCCTATCCATGTTCTTGGCCGTTTCGAGCGAGGCGATTTTGGGCTTCTGGCGCTCGCGGTATTCGAAGGTCGAGAGGTCGAGCGTTTGAATCTCGTCGCCCGTTTTTCGGAAAAAACCGCCTTTGGTCTTGTCGCCGAGCAACTTGCGGTCGACCATCTTCTGCAAAACGTCGGGAAGCGTGAACGTCTCGCGCTTCTCGTCGTTCGGCAAGCTGGCATAAAGGTTCTTCGCTACGTGAACGGCGGTGTCCAGTCCGACGATATCGAGTGTGCGGAACGACGCGCTTTTGGCGTGACCGATGACGGTCCCTGTCATCGCATCGACCTCTTCGGTCGTGTAACCGCTTTCAAGCATGACCTTTATGGCGTCGAGCATGGCGAAATTGCCGATGCGGTTGGCGATGAAACCGGGCGTGTCCTTCGCATGAACGACGCCCTTGCCCAAAGTCCGGTCGCAAAAATCGGCGATGAAATGCGCGACCTCGGCGTCGGTCTCTGGCGTGGTGATGATTTCGAGCAGATGCAGATATCGCGGAGGGTTGAAGAAGTGTGTGCCCAGAAAGCGTCGGCGGAAGTTGTCGGAACGCCCTTCGGCGAGGCTGCCGAGCGGAATGCCCGAAGTGTTCGACGTGACGACGGCCTGGGCGCCCAGATGCGGCTCGACTCGTTCGTAGAGCGAGCGCTTGATTTCGAGGTTCTCGACTACCGCCTCGATCACCCAGTCGCAGTCTTTCAACTTAGGCAGGTCGTCCTCGAAATTGCCTACCGAGACCAGGGCGGCGATCTCGGGAGAAAAGAACGCAGCCGGCCTGGCCTTCTTCGCGGCGTCGAGGCCGGCCTGCGCGATGCGGTTACGGACGGCGGAAGATTCGAGCGTCAACCCCGCCTTCTGTTCTTCGGGCTTTAATTCTTTCGGCGCAATGTCGAGCAACAAACAAGGAATGCCCGCGTTGGCCAGATGCGCGGCGATCTGAGCGCCCATCACTCCCGCGCCCAGTACCGCGGCTTTTTTGATCCGCATAGTTGATATCTCCTTGGAGTCGGGAGTTGGGAATAGGGAGTGGGGAGTGAGGACAGGAAATATTTCCCATTCCCCACTCCCTATTCCCAACTCCCCTCCCTTCAGTAATTAGTCAAAATCTTTTCCGGCGCGAAGCCCAGATTGTGCAACCGAGCGCGCGTCTGTTCCATCATCTCTTTCGATCCGCAGACCAGCGCGACGGGGGCGTTCAATTCGGGCACGATGTTATCGAGCAGGCTCTGGACGTAACCGGTCGGGCCGCTCCAATCGCCGTTGGGCTGGCTGAGCACCTGTCTTAACTCGACGCCCTGCTCGCGCCATTCGGTCGCCATCTCAGCCTCGAAGCAGAAATCGTCCACCGTGCGCGCCCCGTAAAGCACCACGAGGCGTCCGTAGTCTTCGCGCGAACGCGACAAATGGCGCAGCGTCGAACGCAGCGGCGCGAGGCCGACCCCCATCGCCACGAAGACCAGGTCATGGCCTTTGTGGTCTTCGACCGGGAAGCCGCGGCCGACTATGTTTTTCAAAACGACCTGTTTCTCGGAGCGCGGGTCGAATAGCGCCTCGGACAGGCCGGCCGGGACGTGCTTGACCAGGAACTCGAACTCGTCATCTTCCGGCGCGGAAGCGAAAGCGATGTAAGTATCGCTGCAGTCTCCCATTCTAAGGACGGCCACCTGACCTGCTTTGAACTCCGGGCGGGCGCCGGCGCACGGAACCATGAAGAAGCTCCATATTGTGCGAGTGTGTTTGTCGATGCGAGTGATGCTTAAATCGATTGGAAACATGGGTGAATACGGATTGCGGATTGCGGATTGCGGATTGCGGATCTGGAACATCACACGCCCAACCACTCGCTAACGCGCGCGGCGCTGGCGCCGTTCCAAATCCGCAATCCGCAATCCGCAATCATTTTGATTCCTTTGAGGCGTAGAGCCGATCAATCTGCCCCTTGTTCATTTCGACCACGACGCGGCGTTTGACTTTGAGCGTGGGCGTCAGTTCTCCGCCTTCGACCGTCAGTTCGCGCGGGAGCAGCAGAACCGCTTTGATCTTCTCGTACTGTGATAGATCGGCTGTGAGCGATTCGACCTCTTTTTCGATCAGGTCGATTATCTCCTGGCGTTTTATCAACTCGGATTCTTCGACGACGATGCCCTGCCGCCGCGCGTAAGAGCGCAGGGCTTCCATCTGTGGAACTATCAACGCGGCGGGGAATTTGCGACCGTCGCCGATGACCACCACCTGGTTGACGTACTGGCTGCGCTTGATGGCGTTCTCGATCGGTTGCGGCGCGACGTATTTGCCGCCGCTGGTCTTGATCAGATCTTTCTTGCGGTCGGTGATGAAAAGATAGCCGTCGGCGTCCAGATGGCCGACGTCGCCCGTGCGCAGCCAGACTCGCCCTTCTGCGTCGATTTCCAAAGCCTCTCCGGTCTCGGCGGGGCGGTTGTAATAGCCGCGCATGACGTTCGGCCCCGAAGCCAGAATCTCGCCATCTTCGGCAATCCGCACTCTGACGCCCGGGATCGGCTTGCCGACCGACCCGAGCCGATTTGCCCGGGGGGTGTTGCAAGCGATCACCGGCGAGCTTTCAGTCAGACCGTAGCCTTGATAGATCGGCATTCCCGCGCCGTAAAAGAACCACGCGAGTTCGGGCGCGAGCGGCGCGCCGCCCGAGACCAGAGCGCGGATGCGCCCGCCGAGGGCCTCGCGCAATTTCGAATAGACCAGCGCGTCGGCGACCTTGTGTTTGAGATTCAAAACCACACCCGCATTTCGGCCCTCGCTCGCGGCTTTCCCCCATTGCTTCGCAACGTCCACGGCCCACCGCGCTATCGCGGCTTGCCTCTCGCCTTTCTCTTCGGCCTTCTCCATCGCTCGCGCCTGGACCTTCTCGAAGAGCCTCGGGACACTAGTCATAAAATGCGGGCGGACTTCGACCATGTCTCGCGCCACGGTCTCGACGCTTTCCGCGTAATGGACCGAAACGCCGGCGTAAAGATACATATAGATCGTCGTCCGCTCCAGGATGTGCGAAAAGGGCAGGAATGTCAGCGCCACCTCACCTTCATTCAATTCGGAGTTCTGAAAGTTGGCTAGTGTGTTCGAAACCAGATTGGCGTGGGTCAACATCACGCCTTTCGGGTCTCCGGTCGTGCCCGAAGTATAGATCAGAGTCGCCAGGCTCTCCGGCGTCACTATCTCCCGCATCGTCTCGTAAAGCCCAGGCTCCTCATGGTCCGCCGCGCGCCCCCGAGCCAGAAGATCGTCGAAGCTCATCACACTTGCCGCCGGCGCGACGATCGGGTCGAACGAGATGATAACTCGAAGCTTCGGGCAATTTACCAACGCGTCGCGCACGCGGTCGTACTGCGCCTGATTCGAGATGAAAAGAACTTCGACCCCGGCGTCGTTCAGAATGTAGGCCACCTGCTTCGGCGATTGCGTGGCGTAAATCGGCGCGTCGAGCGCGCCGCAATTGATCACGCCCAGGTCGGCCAGGGTCCACTCGACCCGATTTTCCGAAAGTATGCCGACGCGGTCTCCGACCTTCACGTCGAGCGCGTGTAGCCCCATCGCCACCGCACGGACCTGGGATTCCAACTCGCGCGACGAAACCCGGCGCCAATAGCCGTCTTTTTTATAGTTGAGTAGATTGCGCTCCCGGCTCACCGCGTGGCGGAAAAGCTCGACCAGAGTCGTGACATCGGAGCCGGCATCGACCTCTTTGGGCAGTTTTTGAAGACCGACTCCGGATGCGACCTCAGACATTGCTCACCCCATTCAGAAATACGTCCAAAACCGGCTCGACCATAGCCGTCAAACTGTGATTTTTGCGGCTCAACACCCAATTAGTCGCCATCTCGTCCAACGCCCCGAACAGTAATTTCGCCACCACCTTCGAGTTGAGCTGCTTTCTGAAAATCCCGAGCCGTTGCCCTTCTTCAATGATCTCTCGCAGCATCTGCAAATACTGAGCCAGATAGGTCGTGGAAAAATGCTCCATGAATTTGGTCGACTGGCGCAGCTCGATCTGGAAAACAATGGCTATGTCGCGCTCCTGTTCAAGAAGCGAAAAATGGAGATGCGCAAACCGCTGTAGCTTTTCGCGCGGGTCTTCTATTTCGGCCATCTCCGACCTTGCCCGGTTGATGAATTCGCCCATCGCCCAACCGAAGATCGAAGTCAACAAGTCGTCCTTGTTTTTGAAATAGAGGTAGACCGTCCCGTCGGCCACGCCCGCCGTCCGCGCCACGTCGGAGACTTTCGCGTTGAAATACCCCGATTGCGCAAAAACCCGGGCCGCCGCGCGCAGAATGGCCTCGTATTTGCCGTTTCGTGATCTCTCTTCAACCGGTTCGACCTGTTGAGAAGCGTTTTTACGTTTTGTTTGCATTGGACAAGTTTATTAGGATCGCGATGAATGAGCGTTCATTCAGCCGGCATAATAGTTGAATCGATTGGCGCGAATCAACCGCCAGGACGCCAAGGTCGCCAGGGGAGGAAAAGTATTTTCCTCCGGCAGGTTATCATTGGTTTTTCCGGGCGAACTTGGCGTCTTGGCGATGGGTTCCAACAATATTGTCTGCGCTTGAAAACACTCTCGCGATTGAAGGCGCTTGAACTTTGAGCTATGAAACATAAACTTCATCTATGGCCCAACGAAGTAAGAAAAATTCTCATATTAAAAAAATCGGTCTCGTCACCGGAGGGGGAGATTGTCCCGGCCTAAACGCCGTGATAAGAGCGGTGGTCATCAGCGCAATCAACCGAGGGTGGGAGGTATATGGCATCGAACGCGGCTTTGAAGGGTTGCTCCACCGCAGCCGCGTCCATCTGCTCAACACGCACGACGTGCGCGGCATCATTCATACCGGCGGCACAATTCTCGGCACGACCAATCGCGGCAATCCGTTCAAGCTCAAAGTCACCGAGGACGACGAGACGCGCTTCATCGACGTTTCGGACAAGGTCGTCGAACAGTTTCACAACCTTGAACTGGAATCGTTGGTCGTCATCGGCGGCGACGGCACGCTCTCGATAGCCAGCGACCTGGCCAAAAAGGGGATTCCGGTGATCGGCGTGCCAAAGACGATTGACAACGACCTGATGGCGACCGAGATGACCTTCGGTTTCAGCACGGCGGTGGAGACCGCGACAGACGCCATAGACAAGTTGCACGCGACGGCGGCCTCGCACGAGCGCGTAATGATCGTCGAGGTGATGGGGCGCTACGCCGGATGGATCGCGCTCTATTCGGGGGTCGCGGGCGGCGCCGACGTGATTCTGATACCGGAAATTCCGTACCAGCTCGAACCCATCGGGCGGAAATTGCACGACCGGTGGCGGCGCAAACGCAACTTCGCCATCATCGTCGCGGCGGAAGGCGCGGCGCCGGTGGGCGGCGAGATGATTTTCAAAGCCAGCGAGGACGGCCGCGAGCCGCGACTTGGCGGCATCGCCGAGCGGCTGGCCATAGACCTGAACAGGCTGACCGGGTATGAAACGCGCTCGCTGGTGCTGGGACACCTGCAGCGCGGCGGCCAGCCGACGCCTACCGACAGATTGCTGGCGACCAGGTTCGGCGCCGCAGCTGTCCGCGCCATCGAGTGCGGAAAGAAGAACGTCATGGTCGCCCTCCAATCGGAAAACATCACCACCGTCCCGCTCGCGATCGCGATTCGCAAACGCAAACAGGTCCCGCGCGATTACGACGTCATTAAGTCGGCGCGCGATCTGGGAGTCTCTTTCGGCGACGAATAATTTGTGGTGGTCGGCTGTGCGAAATAAGGGCATTGATAGATAATTTCTTCAGGCGCATGAAGCCAGGCCTGAAATTCGTGACGATTCGACTTAAGTATGACGCGCACTCTCCGCACAACCGTCAAAGGCCGGGGCATCAAGCTCTGCACAACCACTACCGGTTTATAGCAAGAGATCGATATTAGCGGAACAAAGCCTATGCAATCTATCAGGTCAAATTTAGGCTTGTTAATGGCAGGAAGTTATGGGCTGATCACGTTGGTTGTTTTATACCTCAGCTTCAAATCACCACAATCTCTGCCGTTATTTTTCGCAGCCATTCTTCTTTCCCTCCCGTGGAGTATTGTCGTGGGGCTTTTGGGGTTCCTCCTGATACATATATCTACACATGGAATGGACTATGGATTCATACTTGGAGCGGTTTTGAATACTTTGTCTTTATTTGTTCTTGGGAGGAAGCTGGCTAAGGCAAAAGAGAGCCAGGAAAGAGTGTGAGCCTTCGGTCAGCTGATTTGAGGCATTACAGATGTCAAACTTGCTCAGCGAAGGCTCACGGTTCTCTGTTATTTTGCTCCCTTTTCGGATGTTTTACGTGGTCGCCGCCTCTTTCACCCGGTCGTCAATCAGTTTGCTCATCTCGGCCGTCAGGCTTTCGCGGCTGGCGAAGAGGTCCCAGACCATCGCGTTCGACGCCGAAGGGTTATCGCAAACGATGCGCTGGGCCAGACGAAAGCGGTCAATCGGGCTAGGGTGCGTGTCGTCTTCGGTCGTCGGGCGAGTGATGATGTCGTTGATCTGGTTCTCGATCATCTGCTGATCGAATGTCTCCGGCGTCACTTGCAGTTGGTAGAGGTTATTCAGATCGCGGCGGGCCTGGGCGGCCTCCTCGATCTCCTTCGACGCGACGCTGTTGAATTCGACCTCGCGGCGGATGACGTGGCGCAGCCCCTCCTCGAAAGATTCGGCGCCGTAGTTACGCACGGCCACGCGGTCGGCCAGTATCTCCTGCAACCGAGTGGCGCCGTGGGTGATGCGACGGAAGATGAAGTGGTAGACGCGCAGGAACTGGAAGGCTATGTTCCACCACACGGCCTGGCCGGCCAGCGCCATCGCGTAGGCGAACTTAGACATATCCTGTTCTACGCGCAGCGCCACGTCGCCGCCCGCCGTGTCGCGGTGTGAAAAATGGCCGTATTCGTGCGCCAGCACCGCTCGGAACGAGTTCTGCCTCATTTCGTTCAACGCTCCCACGCCGAGGATCAGAATCCGCCTCGCGCGGTCCTGCAACTTCTCGCGGAAGCGGCCCTTCTCGTAAACAGCCAGATCGCAGCCGGGCGTGACGCGGATTTCGTCAATCGGGCGCGTGCCGACGGCCTGCGCCACCTCGTGCGCCAAAGCCCACAGCCCCGGCGCCTCTTCGGGTTTCAACGCGCGGCCCGGGTCTTCGCTTTCGATTTTGACGAACAGCGAGCGGATCATCTTGTAAACCGTTACCACCGCCGCGACAGCCACGATCAGCGCGAGTTTTATCGGTATGCGCCCGATCATGAAGAAGCCGTAGAGGATCGACCCCGCCACCCCCAGCACCAAAAATATCACCACGGGCAGCGAGATGTAGTAATAGACGCCCGCGACGTTGATCAGTCGCTTGTACAGGCTCCGCAAAGAAATCTCTTTCGATCCGGCCGCCCCGTTCGGATCGGCCTCCTCGATCGAGCGCAGCGTGAGGTTCGAGAAAAGCTTGCCGAGCGCAAACAGCGCCACTAGGCCGACGATCCACGCCCCGACCAGATAGAGCGAGTAGTAAAAGTAGCGCCAGGTTTGAGCGCGTGTGTGAACGCCCGAGTCCAGGAATTGTTGCGCGGTTTCGGCGGGCAGCCCCAGACTCTGCGCTTTTTTGATTTCATCTTCCGCCTTCACCCAGTCTTCGTCGTGGGCAGCGAGAAGCGCGAGGAAGAAATGCGTCTGCATCAGATCAGGGTGATTGGCGGCGAGCGCATTCACCGCCGCGCGGACTTCCTTGACGTTGTCCTGTTTGAAGGCGATCTGCGCCACTAGCACCGCGTAGTATGGGTCATCGTTGCGGTTCTGAGCTTGATACGCGGCCAGCCCTCTTTTGGCCAACTCCAGCGCGCGCGTCTTGTTAAACTCCGACGATTGTTTGTCTTCGCCGAACTCGTCCAGAAATTGCGCCAGCGCATACGTGTTTTCGGGCGAAGGATTCATTTTGTAGGCGCGTTCGAGGTAGGGCATCCCCTCATCGGTCTTCCCCGAAAGCGCCAGCGTCGATCCGAGGCGGCGGTAGACATGATCGAAGCTCGGCGCCTGCTCCATCACCTGTCGATAGAGTGTCGCCGCCCGCTCGTAATCTTGCTTGTCGAAAGCTTCCGTGGCGGCTTTAAACGTTTCGACGGATTTCGGAGCGATCTTTTCAAGATCCTGCCAAATGGCCCTCTCGAAATTCATGTCCCGGCCCGGAGCGCTTTGGGATGGCGATTGCGGCCGGCCCGGCTGAGCGAAGGACAGAGTGGCGAGAATAACGGGAATAACGGTCAAGAACCTCTTGGACGTGATCTGGCGCATAATTTTCTCCTATGCTTTCGGCAGAATGGGCTGCGTTCAAGTGGGATGGATTTTAGGCTGTTCCGTCCCTAGATCGGATTGCAAATGAGTTTACGGGGTCGGGCGATTCGTTTAATCGCCCTGGCTGCGGCGCGTTACGGTACCGGGAGCGGTAGCGACCGGGTCACTGGCGCCCGGTCGCTACCGCTCCCGGTACCGTAATGGAGCGCTCCTTCCCGTACATCCAATTGAGATCCGCTCTAATTCATGCCAATAAAAAGGGAAGCAAAAAAGACAAAAAGGGCAAAAACGAAAATAGAGGCAGTGATCTCAGGCTTTTCGAGTTTTTTGTCCTTTTTGTCTTTTTTGTTTCCATCTCGACATTCATTATGAGGCCTGACAACGGGTCTAACTGTAGGCTAAATGTGCTTCGACAGCAATTGCAGCAACACATGTTCGACCTCGCGGCGGATCGCTTCGTTCGCGTAGCCGATCCAAGATACGTCGGTCGTCGTGTCGAGCGGCGCGTCCAGCGGGCGCCCGCGCCCGTCGGTGACGATCACACCCGCTTCTTCGGCGATTAAGGCAGTACAAAGGTCGTAAGGGTGGCAGGCATGACCGGCGGGCTTGCCCTCGCGTTTGAATCGTTCGTAGAGCAAACCTCGCGCGTCGAGGAGCATCCGGTCGCGCCCCGTCATCAATTCGTAAAGCTGGCCGCCGGTCGAGAGGTACTGGTCGTCGAACATGGCAGTCTTGCTCGCTTCGAGTCCGCCGATGATTTCGCGCGCAAGGCCTTCTTCGATGGCGGCGAAAATCTCCTTGCCGCCGGGAAAAGGATGAAAGACCGAAGCGAAGCCTTCCTTGATCGTGGGCGCGCCCGAAGGCCGAGGCCGAAACGAAATCCGCTCGCCTGTGATCAGATTCGTCGTCTCGCCGCGCGCGCCGCGGCCCCGAATCGCCAGGAGTGTGTCAGCCAGTGCGGCGCGCGTCGTAGGGATTTCAACCTGAACGGCCACGTCAATGTCTCGGAGCGAAGTCTCGTCTCCCCTGTTCGGCGCCAGTCCTGCAAGCCACCATGCGCTGCGTTTGTTGTACATGATCGGGCGGGTGCCGTCTATCGGGTCGACGATCAATCGCGCCGCCGCCCTGTCAATCGGAGTCCCGGCGGGAAAGATGAGCGGCTGCTCGTCGTTGACGCCTTCGCAGATCAGCGCGAATGAAAGCGCCGGCTGCAAGTGTTCAACCAGCGCGGGCAGCAACGCCGTTTCGACCGAACGGTCAATGACATAAATCTTGTCGGCGGCGGTCTCGAACGCGATTGCGGAGAGCGATTCGGACGATTGCCGCCGCAACTCCCGCAGGACGTGATCGCGCACGACTTCGCCGACGGCCGCTAATCGCCGGCACACATCTTCATGGTCATATTCCATCAAATCCTCCGATTTCATTGTTTCTATAGCCACCGCGCGACGTTAAGTTTCCACGGGTAAAACGTGGCGGCTTTGACCGGCGGTCAGGCCGCGAAACAGAAACGCCACATTTAATCGCCCGCGCGTCCTGGTGAGCAATCGCCGTTAAGAGATAAGCCTGCGGGAAGTTGCCCGGGTTCTGGCTCGCTGGCACGGTCATTGCGGAACTTCTTTTTCATGAGGGCGCAAGACCTTGGAAGCGAGCTAAAGATAATTTGCGGCTGCGCGCTGGCGATAACCGCCGTCTGGTTATGCGCGCTGATCGTGGCTTCCCGCGCGCTGCGGAAGACTGACGAAACGGTGACGCTCGATTCCAACTGCCGTACCGCCTCTGTCTCGCCGCCCGCCATCTCTTCGGCGCCGTTGCCGGCGGCCGACGGCGATTTGGAAATCGTCGGCGACCAGATTGCGAAAGCCATCGTTCACCTGAATCGTGGGAGGCGCGAGGCCGCCTTGCATGCGCTCGATCAGGCGCAGAGCGCTTCGCGGCGGGCGCTCGCGAGTCGCCCTGTTACAGACACAGACAAGGTCAATGAAAGGCTAAAACTGGCATTGCGAGAAACTGAACAGGCGCGACGCCAGATCGCGCGCGGGAAGTCAGGCGCGGCGGCGCTGGCGTTGCGCACACTGGCCCGTCAACTCGACGCCGGGTGATCTCCCTTAACCTTCGGTTTCGCCCTTCTCCGCCAATTCATCTTTGACGCCGAAGCGCTCGGCCATGCGGTAGAGCGTGCGCCGGTCAATGCCCATGACTTCAGCGGCGCGGGTGCGGTTGCCCCCCACCACCTTGAGTACGTGCAGAAGATAGCGACGTTCGAGTTCTTCGAGCAGCGGCAGATCGTCGTAGAGGGCGGCGAGCGGCGAACGGGCCGCAGCCAGCGCTTCTTCGGACTGTAGCTTAGGCGGCAAATCTTCAGGGGCGACCTCCGCCCCGCGCGCCCGCAACGCCGCATACTCGACGGCGGATTCCAGCTCGCGCACGTTGCCCGGCCAGTCGTAGGCTACCAGGACTTTGACCGTTTCTTCTAAAAAACTCAGTGGGCGGCCGACATTATCCCGCGACGCCCGCAGGAAGCGTTCAGCCAGGAGCGGGATGTCGCTCCGCCGCGCGCGCAGCGTGGGCGGGCGCAGCGTAAACACGTTCAGGCGATAGAAGAGGTCTTCGCGGAAGCGCCCCGCCGCCACTTCTTTTTCGAGGTCGCAGTTGGTCGCGGCGACGACTCGCGCGTCCACTCGGACGGACCGCGAAGCGCCTACGCGCCGAATCTCTCCCTCCTGCAACGCGCGCAACAGTTTAACCTGCAGCGCCGGGCTGGTCTCGCCTATCTCGTCCAGGAAGAGCGTCCCGCCTTCGGCCTCTTCCCACAAGCCTTTGTGATCGGTGACCGCGCCCGTAAAGGCGCCGCGCACATGGCCGAAGAGTTCCGCTTCGAGCAGCGTTTCGGTGAGCGCCCCGCAGTTGACCGGCACGAACGGGCGCGAGGCGCGGTCGCTGTGTTGATGAATCGAGCGCGCCACCAACTCTTTGCCCGTGCCAGACTCGCCGATGATCAAGACCGTCGAACGGACGCCGGCGACGCACGCGATCTCTTTATAGAGTTCGAGCATGGCCGGTGAGCGCCCTATCAGACCGGCCATGCCGGCTCGCTCATGTTTCGGGCGATCGGCTTCGGACGCCGCCACGTCGCCCTTGCCCGACTCTTCCGATCGTTCCAGCGCCCGCCGCGCGACGGCGATGATCTCTTGAACTTTGAACGGCTTCGAGACGATGTCCCAGACGCCTTCGCGCGACGCTGTCACAGTCGTGTCGAGCGCGCCGAAGCCAGTGATCAACACGACCGGCGCCCGGTCGCGCATCTCGCGCAGCAGGTCGAGGCCGGACATTTCCGCCTCAAGGTTGATGTCGCTCACCAGCAGATCGAACTTCTCCCGCGCCGCCAACTCGAGCGCCCGCTCCGGCGTCTCGGCGGTATCGGCGCTCCAGCCCTGCGCCGTGAAAAGCTCGCGCAACAGGTTGCACGAGGCCCGATCGTCATCGACTACCAAAATTCGCTTCATAACATTTTGTGGGGCGGACTTTAGTCAGTCCGTCCTTGTTGTATATGTGGGACGGGATAGACTGTCGGCCTTTGAAAAAATCTGGCGCTAACGGATTTTGTGGCGCCCACCCATATGGGCGAAATGTTTTTAGCCACGAATGAACACGAATATTACTTCCAGTCTCGTAAGTTGTTTGGATGCCATTTTCCTGCTTCTATTCGTGTAAATTCGTGTTCATTCGCGGCTAAAATTCTATTACTCGAATCTGTATAACCATTTCGCCACAATCCAATGCAGGGGCGCCCTTTTCCCAACCCGGCCTTGTGATCGAGGCGCCTGGGCGGGGAAAAGGGCGCGCCAAGCGCTGTGGACACAGTTAATTTTCAAGGACCATTAGTCTGTCCCACATTTTCATTGCCCATTAAAGTCGGGAAGCGCAAACGAAAGCGCGTCCCTTGTCCGGTTTCGCTCTCGACCTCGATCTGGCCGCCATGTTCCTGCATGACGTGGCTGACGACGACCAGGCCCAGCCCGGCGCCTTTGCCACTCTCCTTCGTCGTATAGAGCGGTTCGAAGATACGCGCCTGAGTCTCGCGCGACATGCCACAACCGGTGTCGACGACGTCCACTACGACCTGCGGCCCGCCGCCGTTGTTCGGCGGATCGCCCCAGTCCGCAGAGGATGTCGCCATCCGCAAGCGCCCGCCCGACGGCATTGCGTCGAGCGCGTTGTTGATGAGATTGATGAACACCTGCTGCAAATGGTCGGCGTCGCCCGCGATCGGCGGCAGGCGCGGATCGAAGGCCGTCTCCAGGCAGACCCGGCCCGTCTCCAGGGCCGGCCCGGTCGCGTCGCAGATGCGACGCAAGAGCGTGTTAAGGTCGAGCGGGTTCAACTCCGCCGTCTCGGCCCGCGTGCGGTCGAGCATCCGGCGCACGATCCGTTCGATCCGTTCGATCTGCTCGACGATGATTTCGATGCGCGACTCGGCGGCGGCGGGCTTGTCACGCAATTCGCCACCCATCAACTGCGCGTGGCAACTGATCAGATTGAGCGGCGTGCCCACCTCGTGCGCGAACTGCGCGGCGGTCTGTCCGGCGGCGGCCAGCCGCTCGAACTGCGTCAGTCGCCGCGTTGTCCGCCACAGCTCCAGGTTGGTGGTCGCAAGTTGCTCGTTGCGCTGTTGTAACTGCGCGGTCGCCTCGCGCACGCGCTCGCGCAGCAAGGCCTGGCGACGCTCTCGCTCGCCGGTCATCTCGCGCACCTGAGAGAGCAGGCTATTGAACTCCTGCGAGAGGCGTCCCAACTCGTCGGGCGGGCGGGGCGGCGCCTGCGCCTCCAACTCGCCCGCCTTGGCGCGTGCGATCACTCCGAGCAAACGCTCGATGGGCGCGTAGACCAGGCGGCGAAAGAGCAGATAGGTCGAAATCGTGGTCAGCGCCACGGCGACGAGCGCGATCCAGGCGGCTTGCCGCGTGTAGCGCACGGCGATTGACGGAATATTGTCCAGGCGCTCCGCCACTTCGACGGCGCCGCTGACGCGCCCCCGCTCCCCAGACCTTTGGATCGGCGCGAAGACTCGATAGAGAGTGTTGTCGGCCTCCGAGCGCTGTTCGGTCACAACCCTTGAAGTCAGGCCGCTTCGCAACGCGGTCTTCGTCTCTTCCGGAATCTCCTCGGCCGGCTCGCTGCCCGCCGCCGCCACGCGCTCGACGAAGACGCCGCCCGCGCGCTCCCAAACGCGCACGTCGACCACGTTGGGGCGCGAGCTGCGCACGAGCGCCACGGCGTTCGCCATGTCCTGCGGGGAACCGGGCGCCGGCAGGTCGGAGATCGCCTGCGCGAGGCTGATCGCCTGCCAATCGGCCAGCGCCTTCTGTTCGTCGCGCACGAGGTCTACCACCCGCGCGCTGATGGTCAAAAGCGCGACGATCAATACGGCGACGGTGATCGCAGAGGCGAGCAGCGTGGTCTTTGTGTGGAGTTTGAGCGGTCGCATGTTCGATTGGCAATCTTATCTCAAAGACGCTCTGTTCCGCGACAGCGGCGCATCCCCACGGCGCGTCCTTTAGAGAAGCTTATAAACAAGTCCGCCGGCGAAGTTCCGCTGGTTGTTGAAAGAATCCGCCGCCCGGCTCCATCTCGCGGCTTTCTATCTCTTCGAGGCTCGAGAATCCTTTTGCCGGCGCCGCGATCATCATCGACTCCGATTCTGTCAGCAATTCCTTAGCCAGACTGTCTTGCCGAATCCGCCAGCCTTCGATGATTATCGCCGGCCTGCCCTCGGGCGCCTGGTCGTGCCGGCGGCGCCTGGATATGAAGCGGACGAGGAAATAATTGGCGCCCATCAGCGCGAATGCGCCGACCACTCCTTATCTTTCGGCCACGGGCAATGACAGCCAGAACACGTCGCGCCAAAGCTCATTTCCTAACACAATCAAAAGAGACATAACCTTGCTCTTCGCTTCAATACTAGCCCGAACGCCCCCTCGGCTTTGTGGCGCTCCTGCTCTTCCCTCCCGGGATTCGCCAAATCCGCCACGCCACGCGCCGCCCGGAACGGAAGTGTATTGAGAGTATCGCGGGCTAAATCCCTTGATAAAGCCGTCTCTGATCGGACAACGCCGACGGCTCACGCTGGCACATGTGTTGCTCCCACCGAGATGTCGTCAGCGCAGCGCGGCGAGCGCCGATGAATTATGCGCTGTTGACAAATAACAAGCTGACAGGACTTGTTATTACTGAGGGGATAATGAACCCCCCCTGGGAGCGCAGGCGCCCATGCCTGCAGGCTTTCGGCGAAAGCCGACTGAACAAAGCAAGCAGGCATGGGCGCCTGCGCTTCCAGGGATTTTCCGCAGGAGCTTTCATGTGGCGTTGCGACGCCCTGAAACAATGAAAATCAGTCGGCGCGTCCGCGTCCTCGCGGGCAAGCTTCACCGCAAGACCTGCCTGCGAGGATGCGGGCGCGCCATTTTCCGAGGAGAAGTATGAAAAAGATTTTCGCATGCTTGACACTGGCCGCCTTTATGCTGGGTGGCGCGACCGCCTTCGCTCAAGCGCAAGACCCGGCCGCCAAGACGACGGCCAAGACGACGACTAGCCACAAGAGGAAGAGTAAGAAGAGAAGGCATCAGGCCTCGGCCACGAACGCCGCGCCGCCGAGCGCGGCGGCTCCGAAAAAGAAATAGCGACAGCCTTCTTTCTACAACCTCCGGATGGGCCTCCCCGCCACGAGTGGCGGGGAGGCCTTTTGCATGTCAGGCGGCTCTTCGGCGTCACTTCTTCCGTTTGAACGCGCGCACGTTTTCCTTTGTGATCACGACCGTCCCGGTGTCGACGTTTGTCGGCAGCGGCAGCACGTTCGCGTCGCGCCAATCATCGACCATCCGCACCTTGTTGTGATGCAGGTCGTAGAGCATTCCGAGCGCCATATAGGCCATCGTGTACGTGCGCTGTGCGATCGAGGCGTCGATCACGCCTTCTTCGATCAGGCTCAGCGTGGCTTCGTTGCGATCCATCCCGACAATTTTGACCTTGCCCGCCAGGCCTTTCTCCCTCAGCACGACCGCCGTGCCTTCGCCGCCGCCCGCGTCAACGCAGCCGACGCCGGCTATGTTCGGGTGCGCGCTCAGGATGTTTCGCGCGACCTTCGCCGCTTCGTTCGGGTCGGCGCGGTCGTTGCCCACGTCGACGATCTTGACGGCAGGGTGTTTTGCCAGAGCGTCGCGGTAACCTCTGATGCGGTCTTCCAGGTTGGGCTCGCCGGGCACCGAGAGCAGAAAGACCTCGCCGCGGCCGTCGAGCAGTTTGCCCAGCAGTTCGCCGCCTTGCCGCCCGGCGTTGTAATTGTCCGTGCCGACGTAGCTGAACCGCTTGCTCTGCGGCGCGTCGGAATCGACGCAGATGACCGGAATCCCGCCGTCAATCGCCCGATTGATCATAGGCGTGATGCCGACGCCGGCTGGCGAGACGATTATTCCGGCGGGTTTGCGCGCCATCGCGTCCTCGAACTGTTTGATCTGCTCATTGACGTCAGTCCCTGACGCGCCGCGAAAATCGGCCCTCACGCCGAGCGCGCCCGCGCGATCCTCCAGGCCCTCGCGCGCGTCGACCCAGTAAGGGTTCGAGACCGATTTGCCGATGAAGACGTACTCCTCGTTCGTGTCGGCTTCGGCCATGGCGGCGGCCCCGGCGCCGGCCCCGCGCGCGCCGCCCGCCTGATCTCCGCGAGGCCAGAAGACCAGCAGACCGATAATGATCAAAGCCAACGCCACATTGATTGCCCGTTCCATCTTTTTGTTCCTCGTCGTAGTCAGAGACTTCCACAAAATGCGCGCCCGCTCGCCCGTCAATTGATCGATCATCACCGCGACGATCAGGATCAAACCCGTGATGATGCCTTCGGCGTAAAACGACACGCTCATGAAACCCAGCCCGTTGGCGATCATCCCCGTCAGCAGCAGTCCCAGAAACGCGCCGAGCACAGTGCCCACGCCGCCGTTCAAGCTCGCGCCGCCGATGACGACCGCCGCGATCACGCGCAACTCCGCGCCGGTCCCCGCGATCGGCGAGGCTGAGCCGTTCTTCGCCGTGGTGATCACGCCGGCCATCGCGGCCAGCATCCCGGTGATCACGTACATCACGATTCGCACGCGATCAACGTCGATACCCGACAGTCGCGCGGCCTCTTCGTTCCCGCCGACGTAATATGTCTGCCGAAGGAAACGCGAATGCCTCAGCAGCAAATCGGCCATCGCCGCCAGAACCAGAAAGATGATCACCGGGTAGAAGACTCCGAACGCCGAGCCTTCGCCCAGCTGCCTGAACGATTGCGGGAATCCCGTCATCACCCGGCCCTGCGTTTCGACAAGCACAATTCCGCGCACAATCGTCATCGTCCCGAGCGTGGTCACCAGCGGATTGACCTTTACCTTGGTGATGATCAATCCGTTTACGAGTCCGACGGCCGCCCCGCTCAAAACGCCGAGCGCTACGGCCACGGTCGTGTCGTAACCGTTCAATAGCGCGACGCTCGCGACGTAGCCGCCGAGCGCCAGCGTCGAGCCGACCGAGAGATCGAACCCTCCGGTGATGATGACGAGCGTCATCCCGATGGCTATCAACCCGTCGGGCGCGAGCCCGGTCAAAATCGCTTTCAGGTTGTCGGGGGTGAGAAACCGGTTCGAGGCGCCGGGCTGAATGATGTAGAAGACAAGCGCCGTGACGAGCGCGCAGATGAAGATGACTAGTTCGCGAATTTTGAGAATTTGTTTGAGCATCGTGAATTTGAGGATTCGAGATGCAGCGAACGGCGGTCGTTTAGCCGCAAGCCTGAAGCTCCACGAGACAAGCTCGTGGTATCTTATATTCGATTTATATTGCTGGCGAGGCGAATTCTAGTCTTCATGACCAATGCGCTCAAGGTCGCTTGTCATTATGTATGCGGCTTGGCAACATAGATCCGCGCTAATCTCGCGCAGGAGGGTGAAAAAGTTTTGTTTATCGTCCGCATTGATTGCAGGCCGCGGACGTTGATTTTTTGAGAACGGAACAGGTCAAATGAAACTGAGCGCCAGATTGATATTGCTGCTGACCTTTTCGGTCAGCGTCGTGATGGCGGTGGCGAGCTTGATCACGCTGCAGCAGCGCGAGTCCGCGCTGCTGGACGCCGCGCGTGACGAGGCGCGCGTTCATGCCGTCACGCTGCAGATCGCGCTCGAAGAAGATTATCTGACGGGCCGCTCGCTCGACGCCCAGCGGTTGATCAATCGGTTGAGGGAGAACACGGGCGTCTACAGCGCGGCGCTGTTCGACGCGACGGGCGAGATCGTCGCCATCTCCAACACGCTCGCCCCCGAAGAGTTCAGGTATCTGAACGAGGCCCGCGAGGTGATGGCCACCGGCAAGGGCGTCGAAATCATACGCAGCATCAGCGGTGAGGACTATTTTTCGATGATCCTGCCGCTTCAGGTTCATGGCCAGCGGGTGGGCGCGATCGAGATCGTGCAATCCATCTCTTTCGTCAAGGCCGACATCGCGCGCGCCCGCTTTCACGTTTTGATCACGACCTTGCTGTTGTTCGGGGCCATCCTGCTGGTCGTGGCGGCGGTGACGCGATACAGCCTGGCGCGGCCCATTCACGAATTGCTCGGCGCCGCCGTGGCCGTCGGGCGAGGCGATCTGAATTACCGGGCGCCGGCGCCGTCGGGCGGCGGCGAGCTGGCCAGTCTGGCGCGTGAATTCAACCGCATGGCCGACCGCCTGGCCGAACAGCGCCAGTCCACGCTGCGCGAGGCCGAAGAGCGGCTGGCGCTCGAACGCAAGCTGCGGCACAGCGAACAACTCGCGGCCGTGGGAAGGTTGGCCGCCGGCGTGGCGCACGAGATGGGCGCGCCATTGCAGGTTATTGACGGGCGCGCCAAGCAACTGCTCAATCACCCCGACGCCCAGACCGAAACGCGGCAACGCAACCTGATCATCATTCGCAACCAGGCCGAGCGCATAGCGCGCATCGTCCGGCAGTTGCTCAACCTGTCGCGCCCTCACAAACTTCATTTTCGAAAAGTCGAGTTGACGCCACTGGTCGAAGAGACCGTCGAATTGATCGAGACGCAGGCCGAAAGCGCCGGAGTCGAGATCGAGGTCCGATGCGACGACGCGGTGATCGAAGCCGATCCCGAGTTGATTCAGCAGGTCCTCCTGAACGTCTTCCGGAACGGAATTCAGGCGATGCCGCAAGGCGGGCGTTTGCGCGTCGAGTGCCTGAGAGACGCGGGAGAGAGAGGCCGGAGGAGCCTTGTGGCGCTGCGCGTTTCGGACACCGGCGTCGGAATCGCGCCCGAGTATCTGCCCAACATTTTCGACCCCTTCTTCACGACCAAGGAGGTCGGCCACGGCACGGGACTCGGCCTGCCCATCTCCAGCCGCATCGTCGAGGAGCACGACGGCTGGATCGAGGCCGAGAACGGGGCTGAGGGCGGCGCGGTCTTCACCATCTATCTGCCACAGGCCGGTCCTATAGAAGCGCCGGCGGGAGCGCCGGCAGTGACGCCCGCGGAAGCGAAGGCGGAAGCCATGGCGACCAAGGTGGCGGAAGGAGGCGCCGCATGAGCGTAAGAATTTTGATTGCGGAAGACGATGCGGATCTGCGCGACCTGCTGCAGGACGACCTGGAAGACGCGGGCTACGAAACCGTCGTGGCCATTGACGGGCGCGCGGCGATGGCGCACATAGAGCGCGAGCGCGAATGGATCGACCTGCTCATTACGGACATGCGCATGCCCGGTCTGGCCGGCGACGAATTATTGAACACTATGCGGACGCGGCGCTCGGAAGCTCCGGTGATCGTCATCACGGCTTTCGGCTCGGTGGAGCAGGCGGTGGAGATGGTCAAGGCCGGCGCGTTTCAATATCTGACCAAGCCTTTCGACACCGACGACCTGCTGCGCGCGGTCGCCGACGCGCTAGCCCAGAGCGCGCCGCAGCGCGAACTGGCCCGGTTGCGCCGGGAGATGCCCGAAACGTCGGCGCGTATCGTCGGCGCTTCGCGGCCCATGCGCGAGATGTTCAGGTTGATCGCCCGCGCCGCCCGCGGTTCGAGCACGGTGCTCATCACCGGAGAATCGGGCACGGGGAAGGAATTGGTCGCGCGCGCGATTCACGAGGCTTCCGAACGCAAAGGGGCCTTTGTCCCGGTCAACTGCGCCGCCATCCCCGCCGAGTTGATGGAATCGGAGCTTTTCGGACATACCGGACAGGCC
>Ga0207428_10001579_pt1 | contig 23723 bp, 20 predicted proteins | sample RhiMethybrSRZTD1_FD_187600 | JGI IMG/M metagenome (GOLD analysis project Ga0207428, IMG submission 187600) | Populus rhizosphere microbial communities from Tennessee, USA - Rhizosphere MetaG P. TD hybrid SRZTD1 (SPAdes) (version 3) | ecosystem: Host-associated > Plants > Roots > Rhizosphere >...
ATCAATTGCAATCGCAACGGCAGCGGGAATTTCCAAGGCGCCCGGAACGGTAACGCGGTCATAGCGCGCGCCGGCTTTATCCAGAACGCGTATTGCGCCGCGTAGCAGCTCGTCAGAAATCGCGTCATAAAAGCGCGCTTCCACGATCAGCATGTGCAGGTTGTCGGCTGCCGTTGCGCTGCGCTTTTTTTCCCTTGCCATAATCAGTGTCCTCGGCAACCGGCGTCGTAGCAAGCGGCCCATGCCCGAACAAGGGGCAGCCGCCTGGCTTCACGTCTGCATTTCCATCAGCCGTGCGGCGTAACGGGCCATGGTATCGACCTCGAGATTGACATCGTCGTCCTTGCGTATGGCTCCGAATGTCGTTGCCCTCAATGTATGTGGAATGACAAGCACCGAAAACGTATCTGCTTCCACGGCATTGACAGTCAGAGAGACGCCATCGAGCGCAACCGAGCCTTTTGCTGCAACAAATCCAGCGAGTCTAGCAGGCGCACGCAGCATAAAGCGGGCCATGTCCGTCATGTCTTCACGGGCGACGACCGTCGCAATCCCGTCAACGTGCCCAGCTACAAAATGACCGCCTAGCTCGTCGCCGAATTTCAGCGGGCGCTCGAGGTTGATTTTCGATCCGTGCCGCCAACGGCCGGCCGTAGTGACGCGTAGAGTTTCGGCAGCCGCATCGACGGCAAACCATACACGGCCATTCTCTTCACCGGCATCGACCACTGTAAGGCAGACTCCGGAACACGCGATCGACGCGCCTTGAATCATTTCAGAGCGCGCATAGCTGCAAAAAATCGTCAGGCGGTGCAGGTCTCCAGCGCGCTGGCTTACCGAGCGCACCTCGCCGAGATCAGTGACAATGCCGGTGAACATGATCTAACCGCGAACAAAATTTTCGATCGTGTCCGTTGCAAGCTTCTCGCTTCCGCGCAATGTGAGGCGGCCGGTCATTGCTTCGAGCGGCATACCCTCCAGCGGGTCGATCCCCGTATCGCCAATGATTTTCTCGCCGCGCAGCAGAATCGCTTCGTCCACAAGATTCGCCGCAACGAGGCTCGATGCAACAGTCGGCCCACCCTCGACCAAGCACCGCGTGATCCCCTGTTCCGCAAGTTTTTTCAGAGTTTGGTTCAGGTCGAGCCGGCCATTGTCGTCGTCGACGCGGAAGACTTTGCAGCCTTTCTGCTGAAGGATTTCCTCAGCGATTGCCGACGGCCGATGAGAGGTGAAGACCCAGGTCGGAGTCTCGCGCACAGTTGCAACAACCGATGTCGCAAGCGGCAGGCGCAAATCCTCATCGAGCACAACACGCACCGGCGAGCGTTCGAACATCCCCGGCAGACGACAGGTCAATTGCGGATCGTCTGACAGAACCGTGCCGATGCCGACGAGTATGGCGTCGTTTGCCGCTCGAATTTGAAAGACGCGCTCGCGCGCAGCCTCGCCGCTGATCACCGCCGGCCTGCGGCCGGCAAGCCCGGCCTTGCCATCGGCGGAAATCGCAAGCTTAAGCGTGACGTGCGGACGCCCCTTCGTGACGCGCATGACGTGGCCGGCATGATTACGTTGCGCCTCTTCGACGCCAAGCCCGACCTCTACAGTGATGCCCTTTGCGCGCAGCCGTTCGTGTCCCTGCCCCGCCACTTCTGGATTGGGATCCTCCATGGCGGAGACGACGCGCGCGATCCCGGCGCGGATGATTGCATCTGCACAGGGCGGTGTCTTGCCTTGATGCGAGCACGGCTCAAGCGAGACATACATCGTCGCGCCTTGTGTCGCTTTTTTTGCCCGCCGCAGCGCCTCGACTTCGGCATGCGGCCTGCCGCCCTCTTGCGTCCAGCCACGCGCAATGACCACCCCGTCCTTCACGATCACCGCGCCAACCGCAGGATTGGGCCAGGTGTGACCGAGATTGCGCCGGCCAAGGGCAAGCGCCAGGCGCATGAAGCGCTCGTCATCTGGTTGTGCGGTTGAGGCGAGCTGGTCGTTCATTTGCGCGCGCTGGCTGCGGGCCGACCGTCGTCTTCGCCCGACAACTCATCAAGGGCGGCGCGGAAGTCCTTGGCCTCGCGGAAGTTGCGATAGACCGACGCAAAACGCACATAGGCGACGTCGTCGAGCTCGCGCAAATGCTCCATCACGATCTCGCCGATCGCCTCCGACGAAATCTCGCTCTCGCCCTGGCTTTCCAGCTCGCGCACGATCTTGGAGACCATCTGCTCGATGCGCTCCGGCTCAACGGGCCGCTTACGCAACGCAATTTGTACGGAACGCATGAGCTTATCGCGATCGAAGGGAACGCGGCGACTGTTGCGCTTGATGACAGTCAATTCGCGCAGCTGCACACGCTCGAAGGTCGTGAAGCGAAAATTGCACGTCAGGCAAACGCGGCGGCGGCGGATCACGGCCGAATCTTCGGTCGGCCGCGAGTCCTTCACCTGCGTATCGAGGCTGCCGCAACTCGGGCAACGCATGCCGCCCCCAATCCTCAGTCCTGATAAATCGGAAACCGTCCGATCAAGGTCTTCACTTTGTCACGTACGGCCGCTTCCACCAGCGAATCTTCCTCGACGTGCTTCTGCGACAGCACGTCGAGCACCTCGACGATCATATCGCCGACCTGGCGGAATTCGGCGATACCGAAGCCGCGTGTCGTGCAGGCCGGCGTGCCGAGGCGAATTCCGGACGTTACCGTTGGCTTTTCCGGATCGAACGGAATGCCGTTCTTGTTGCAGGTAATGTGCGCCCGGCCCAGCGTCGCTTCCGCCACCTTGCCGGTCAAGCGTTTCGGCCGCAGGTCGACCAGCATCAGATGGGTATCGGTGCCGCCCGAGACGATATCGAGTCCGTGCGATTTCAGCGTCTCGGCGAGCGCCTTGGCATTCTCGATCACGTTGCGGGCATAGGCGCGGAACGCCGGCCGCAACGCCTCGCCAAAGGCGACAGCTTTCGCGGCAATCACATGCATCAGTGGCCCGCCCTGCATACCGGGGAACACCGCGGAGTTGAGCTTCTTCGCAACCTCCTCCTCGTCCGACAGAATCACGCCACCGCGTGGGCCACGCAGCGTCTTGTGCGTCGTCGTCGTCACCACATGCGCGTGCGGGAATGGCGAGGGATGCGCGCCCGCGGCAACAAGCCCCGCGAAATGCGCCATGTCCACCATCAACAGGGCGCCGACCTCGTCGCAAATCGCCCGAAAGGCGCGGAAATCGATTATGCGCGGATACGCCGAGCCCCCGGCGATGATCAGCTTTGGCTTATGCTGACGCGCAAGCCGTCCAACTTCCTCCATGTCGATCCGGTGGTCGTCACGGCGAACGCCATATGCCACCGGCTTGAACCATTTTCCCGACATGTTGACCGGTGAGCCGTGCGTGAGGTGGCCGCCGGCGGCAAGATTGAGTCCCATAAAAGTGTCGCCCGGCTGCAGCAGCGCGAAGAAGACCTCCGCGTTGGCCGAAGCACCCGAATGCGGCTGCACGTTCGCGAACTTGCACCCGAACAACTTCGTGACGCGGTCAATCGCCAGCCGCTCGGCAACGTCCACGTACTGGCAGCCGCCGTAGTAGCGTTTGCCCGGCAAACCTTCGGCATATTTGTTGGTGAGTACCGATCCCTGCGCCTCGAGAACCGCACGCGACACGATGTTCTCGGAGGCGATCAGCTCGATCTCGTCGCGCTGGCGCCCGAGCTCTTTCCTGATCACATCGGCGATGTCCGGGTCGACGTCGCCCAGCGGCGCCGAGAAAAGAGCCTCGATTTCGCCTGCAGGCCTTGGGTTCGACGTTGCCGACATCACGATCTCCTGGCGCCGCGAGCCATCGGCGCCGAACGATGAAACGGTCCGGGATTGCGCCCGGAAATAGCATATCGACACCGAACCGCCAAGCATTGGGCTGTGGACCGCTCACGGCCGCAACATCTAGGGGCCGCTTCGCCACGCACAAGGCACAAGAAAAACCCCGGCCGCAAGGCGGCCGGGGCAAATCCAATTCCCTGCAGTCGAATTAGAGCCGGTAAAGGATCTGGTCGGTCCAGAAGCGTTCAAGCCGGTGCAGCGACTTGTTGAGCGTGGAGAACTCTTCGGCGTTGATGCCGCCGACCTGCTCAACTGTGCGCACATGCTTCTGGTAAAGCGTCTCGATGATGTCGCGCACTTCGCGTCCCTTGTCGGTGAGCTTGATGCGCACCGAGCGCCGATCGACCCGCGAACGCTGGTGATCGAGGAACGCCATCTCGACGAGCTTCTTGAGGTTGTAGGAAACGTTCGAACCGAGATAGTAGCCGCGCGTACGCAGCTCACCGGCCGTCAGCTCCTTGTCCCCAATGTTGTAGAGCAGCAGCGCCTGCACCGAATTGATGTCGGAGCGACCGCGCCGATCGAATTCATCCTTGATCACGTCGAGCAAGCGGCGATGCAGCCGTTCGACAAGCGTCAAGGCCTCCAAGTACTGTGGCCGAATGTGGTCGAGCGTCGCCTCTCGTCCGGCGGGCTCGACCGTCTTAGCGACGGCTTTCATGTTTAACGCCCCTTGCGTTTATACGTTTCCGGTTGCGAGGCCCTGTCTTCCTCGTTCCGGATGGGCGCACCCTAAGAGAGCCAGTCTAAAATCGGCTTAAATAACACCATAAAGATTAGGTTTATTTGCGACGGTGAACGCTCTGTTGACCTTACAATTCTACAAAAGCGCGCAAGCCTTCGTTCATGCTAATAGCCTGCATCAGCCGCGGACAAAACGAATGATGCCGGAAAAATCGCGCGCTGCTTCGCCGCTTGCCACATATTGGGAATAGATACGCTCGGCATCTGCACCAAGTTCTGTTTTGGTTCGCGTCGCTTTTGCCGCATCTTGGGACAGTTTGAGATCCTTCAGCATCATCGCCGCGGTGAATCCAGCTTGGTAGTCGCGGTTGGCGGGCGACGTTGGAACCGGCCCCGGTACGGGACAGTACGTTGTCAAAGACCAGCATTGCCCCGACGACTTCGAAGAAATGTCGAACAATTTCTGGTGATCGAGGCCAAGCTTTTCGGCCAGGACGAAGGCTTCCGAAACAGCGATCATCGATATACCGAGGATCATATTGTTACAAATCTTGGCGGCCTGCCCGTTGCCGGGACCACCCGCGTGCACGATTGTCTTGCCCATTTTCTCAAGGATCGATTGGGCGCGCGCGAATGCCTGCGCGCTACCACCGACCATGAACGTGAGCGTTCCGGCGGTCGCTCCGCCGACGCCGCCTGAAACAGGCGCGTCGAGCATCAGCAAGCCCTTCTTCTCCGCCTCAGCAGCAACCGCGCGTGCCGTTTCAACGTCGATGGTCGAGCAATCGATCAGCAGCGTACCTGCATTCGTGTTCTCGATGATTCCGGACGAGCCGAGATAGACGTCACGCACCTCCTTGCCGGACGGTAGCATGGTGATGACGACGTCCGCCCGTGACGCTGCCCCCTTTGCCGCCTCGACGCTTGCACCGCCAGCCGCCTTGAGCTTCTCGATCGCCGCTGGATTGACATCGACGCCTTCGACCTGATGGCCTGCCTTGAGCAGATTCTGCGCCATCGGCAATCCCATATTGCCGAGGCCGATAAATCCGATGCGCGCCATGGCGCCCTCCCGTTTACTGCGGATGTTCTTGCGCGGACTTCAACGCGAGCCAAAGATAAAGAGCAAGCAAGGCACCCTCCAGGGCACCGGTGAGCCAGCCACCGCCGAACACTTGTGGGAAAAATATTTCCACCGCCAGCATTGAGGCAACTGACGTAAGCCAAATCACCGCGCCCCACGCCGCTGCGAGCCAGAGGCCGATGGCCGCAACGAGATCGATGACGGCGAAAAAGACGGTCGCGGTCTGCCACGCGATTGAATGATATTCAAAGGATAGTGTCTCCCCGAATCCTATCCCGCAGACTTGCGCCCAGTGATAGAGCCCCTTGAACATCGAGATGGCGGCCATTGCCCTCAGAAAAAGAACAAGCCGCCTCGTCCAATGCCCAATCGACCGATCACCCTCGTGCTCATGAACCGGCTCAAGAGTTCGAACGTCTTCGTGAGTGGCCGGTTTGTTCACGGCAACACCAATTCAGCTTCCCCGAGCGACGCGAAGTGGCGTTCGATGTCCGCGTCACCCACTTCGGCAAGCTCCGCAGGTTGCCAACGCGGCTCGTTGTCCTTGTCCACGATCACGGCGCGTACGCCTTCATAAAAGTCGTGCCCTTCGACGATCCGCGACACTATGCGGAATTCCGTGCGCATGCACGTCTCGAAATCCCAGCGCTTGCCGCGGCGGACTTGCGCCAGAGCGATTTTCAGGCTGAGCGGCGACTTGGTGCGTATCGTGGCCAATGTTTTCTGCGCCCATTCGGCCTCGCCAGGTGATGACCGTGTCTCTCGATCAAGAGCATCGAGAATGTTTTCAACCCGATCGGCCGCAAAGATGCGATCGATGACACCCCTGCGTTGCGCGATCGGCCCCTCTTCCACCGGTTTGGCGAAGGCGGCAAGCACGGCGTCGACGGACACAGTCCCCATGAGCCCGTCGAGGACCGCGTCAAATTGCGCGGACGGGATGCGATGCGTTGCAACGCCGCACGAAACTGCATCCGTCACCCCGAATCGATCGCCGGTGAGCGCACAATAGGCACCCAACTCTCCCGGCATCCGCGGCAGAAACCAGGTTGCGCCCACATCCGGAAAAAAGCCGATGCCGACTTCCGGCATTGCGAAAGAGAACCGGTCACCTGCGATTCGATGCGAGCCGTGCACTGACACGCCGACGCCCCCACCCATCGCGATGCCGTCGATCAATGCGACGTACGGTTTGCGATAGTTCTTGATGGCCAGATTAAGCGGATATTCGTCGCGCCAGAACTGCAGCACGTCATCAATACGGCCGGCTTTGCCAAGGTCATACAGCGCCCGGATGTCGCCTCCTGCCGAGAAAGCGCGCTCCCCTGCCGCCATAATGACGACGCGCGTGATTGCCGGATCGTTCGCCCACCGATCAAGTTCGGCACGGAGCGCGCGCACCATGCCATGGGTGACAGCGTTGAGCGCTTGGGGCCGATTGAGCGTGATAACCCCGGCCGCCCCGCGTCGCTCGAACAGAATTTCCGATTGGACCATGCCGTCTTTAGTTCCCCAGCATTGCACGGCTGACGATCAGGCGCATGATCTCATTCGTACCCTCAAGAATCTGATGCACACGTACATCACGCAACACGCGTTCGATCGGGTGATCGCGCAGGTAGCCGTAGCCGCCGTGCAATTGCAGGCAGCCATTGACCACATCGAACCCCGTATCGGTTGCAAGACGTTTTGCCTGTGCGGCGAGCCTGGTGGCGGCATGCTCACCCGCGCCCACCGCAACCGCCGCCCGATGCAGTAGCAGGCGCGCAGCCTCAATCTCGGTCGCGTAGTCGGCAACACGGAATTGCAGCGCCTGAAAATCAGCGAGTCTGGATCCGAACTGCCGGCGCTCTTTCATGTACTCGACGGTGCGATCGAGACAGAATTGCGCACCACCAATCGAACAGGCTCCGATATTCAGCCGGCCGCCGTCGAGCCCAGCCATCGCAATCTTGAAACCCTGCCCTTCCGCACCGATGCGGTTCGCGACCGGAACGCGGCAATTTTCGAAGATCACCATGGCGGTCGGCTGCGTCTTCCAGCCGAGCTTCTTTTCCGGCGCCCCGAAAGACAGGCCAGATGTCCCCTTTTCGACAACGACGCAGGATATGCCTCGTGGACCGCCCTCGCCCGTGCGCGCCATAACAACGTAGATATCCGAGACACCCCCGCCGGAAATAAACGCCTTGGCGCCCTCAAGAACATAATGGTCGCCGTCGCGCCGCGCGCGTGTGGACAAGTTCGCGGCGTCGGAGCCTGCGCCTGGCTCGGTCAGGCAATAGCTCGCGAAATGGTTCATGGTGCAGAGCTTCGGCAGAAATTTTTTGCGCGCCTCCGCGCTGCCGAAGGCGTCGATCATCCATGCCGCCATGTTGTGGATCGAGATATAGGCAGCGGTCGACGTACACCCTTGCGCCAACTCCTCGAAGATCAGTGCGGCATCGAGCCGCGACAGGGCGGATCCGCCGACATCTTCCTTGACATAAATGCCGCCAAAACCGAGTGCAGCGGCCTTGCGTAACGCATCGACCGGAAAGATCTCACCTTCGTCCCACGCACGCGCATTCGGCATCATCTCGTCGCGCGCAAAGGTGCGTGCGGTCGCCTGAAACGCCCTTTGTTCTTCGGAAAGCTCAAAATCCATGAACCGCCCCGCTTCGGCCCCTGCGGCTTAGCAAGGGAGCCCGGACTGCGGCAACCGGGAAGGCCCAGTCGGCATTATTGCCCTATGCTGCAATTTTCCGGCAGCTGGAGCATCTAGGCTGACAGGCCGCGCACGGAGGAAACGATGGCAGGCAACAACAAAGGACCAACCGGACCCGACCTTTCCAAAGGCGTTTCGGCAGGCGACCTGCCGGACGGCGGCATGATGGCCGGTCATATCGGGGATGACGAGATACTGCTCGTCCGTCAGAACGGCACACTGTACGCGCTATCGGCTCATTGCACGCACTACCACGGGCCCCTCGCCGACGGCCTCTTGGTCGGCGCGACGGTGCGCTGTCCGTGGCATCACGCGCGTTTCAACCTCGAGACCGGAGAAGCGATCGCGGCGCCCGCGCTAAGCCCGCTCACCTGTTGGCAGGTCGAGGAGCGCGACCGCAGAGTTTTCGTCAAAAGCAAAAGAGCCCGGCCCACACCGAAGGCAACCGGATCGGCAAATGAGCACATTGTCATTGTCGGCGGTGGCGCTGCCGGATTTGCCGCCGCAGAGATGCTGCGTCGCCGCGGCTTTACCGGGCGCGTCACCATGCTCAGCAACGACGATGCAGCTCCAGTCGACCGCCCGAATCTGTCGAAAGACTATCTTGCCGGCAGCGCTCCGGAGGACTGGGTACCGCTGCGTGGCGACGACTGGTACGCGGAGAATAAGATCGATCTCAAACTCAAAACCGAGGTCGCTTCCCTTGATGCAAAGAGCAAGGAGCTGACGCTCGGAAACGGCAGCAAGATGAAGTTCGACAAACTGCTGCTGGCGACCGGCGCCGAACCGATCAGGCTCGACATTCCGGGTGCCGATCAACCACACGTACATACATTGCGATCCATCGCTGATTGCCGTGCGATTATCGCGCAGGCAAAGACCGCCAAGCGCGCGGTCGTCATCGGTGCGAGCTTCATCGGCCTGGAGACCGCCGCTGCGCTACGAGCGCGTGATGTCGAGGTGCATGTTGTCGCGCCGGAGAAGCGCCCGCTTGAACGGGTGTTCGGACCGCAGCTCGGTGACTTCATCCGCGCGCTGCACGAAGAGCATGGCGTCAAATTTCACCTCGAAAACACTGTCATGGTAATCGATGGCAAACGCGCCGTTCTCAAGAGCGGCGATGGACTCAACGCCGATCTCGTCGTGATCGGTGTCGGCGTAAGACCGCGTATTGGGCTCGCCGAAAAAGCCGGGCTTGCGGTCGACAAGGGCGTGAGCGTGAACGAATACATGGAGACAAGCGTCAGTGGCATCTACGCGGCCGGCGACATCGCGCGCTGGCCCGACCCAATTTCAGGCGAACGCATCCGCGTCGAGCACTGGGTGGTCGCCGAGCGCCAAGGACAGGTCGCGGCTCTCAACATGTTGGGCGTGCCGACGCCCTTCCGCTCGGCCCCATTCTTCTGGAGCCAGCACTATGATGTGCCGATCAACTATGTGGGCCACGCCGAAAAGTGGGACACCATTGACATCGAAGGCGACGTGATGAAACGCGACTGTGTCGTCCGCTACAAGCGCGGCGGCCAGGTTCTCGCTGTTGCCTCGATTTATCGCGACAAGGAGAGCCTCGAGGCCGGCGTGGCGATGGAGCAAGAGGCTGCAAAAGCGCAGAACGTGGCCGATTAACCCGCTTAACGCTTATGCGTTCAGGCAGGTAGCGGGACCTGCCGAGACCGGCTAAAAAGATCGCCGGGAGCATCCCTCATGGCGATCAAATTCGGCCGCCCAATCGAAAGCCGCACCCGGTTCACCCCGGTTGAAACAAACCCCGCGGTCGAGGACGAGCAGCTTGATCTCTCCGTGCGCATGCGTCGAAACCGGCGCAGCGAATGGGCGCGCCGCATGGTGCGCGAACACGTTCTCACGACCGACGACCTGATCTGGCCGATGTTCGTGATGGACGGCACTAACGCACGCACTCCCGTTCCGTCGATGCCGGGCGTCGAGCGGCTGTCCGTCGATGAGATCGCGCGCGAAGCCGCGCGCGCTGCCAAACTGAACATTCCCTGCATAGCACTCTTTCCGTACACCGACCCAAAGCTGCGCGACGAGACGGGAAGCGAGGCGCTCAATCCGGACAATCTTGTCTGCCGCGCAATTCGCGCCATCAAGAATGAGGTGCCGGAGATTGGTGTCCTATGTGACGTGGCTCTGGACCCCTTCACAAGCCATGGTCATGACGGCCTGTTGCGCGACGGCGTCATTCTGAATGACGAAACGGTCGCCGTGCTTGTGAAACAGGCTTTGGTCCAAGCGGAAGCCGGCTGCGACATCATCGCGCCTTCAGACATGATGGATGGGCGCGTTGGCGCTATCCGCAAGACGCTCGACGCCGCGAAATTCACCGACGTGTCAATCATGTCCTACGCCGCAAAATATGCATCGGCGTTTTATGGGCCATTCCGTGATGCTGTTGGTTCCGCGAAGACGCTCACCGGCGACAAGCGCACGTATCAGATGGACTTCGGCAATTCCGACGAAGCATTGCGTGAGGTTGCGCTCGACATCGAGGAAGGCGCCGACATGATCATGGTCAAGCCGGGCCTGCCTTATCTCGATATCGCGCAGCGCGTGAAAGAAATCTTTGGCATGCCGACCTTCGCCTATCAGGTGTCGGGCGAGTACGCGATGATCATGGCGGCGGCGCAGAACGGTTGGCTCGACGGCGAGCGTGCCATGATCGAAAGCCTGACGGCGTTCAAACGGGCCGGCTGTGACGGAGTTCTGACCTATTTCGCCCCGCGCGTGGCGCAAAAGCTCAAAGCAGGTTGACGCGATCAGGGCGCTTCCCTCCCGGTCACCCGCCCAGTGACCCATGAATTCGACAGGTTGACGTCCCATGGGTGAATTCGCCATCGGTCAAGGCGTGTCTCGCTTTGAGGATCCGCGGTTGGTGCGGGGTGGCGGACGTTATACGGACGACATCAAGTTGCCGGGCCTGGTCCACGGCATCGTGCTGCGATCACCCCACGCGCACGCAAAAATCAGATCGATCGACATCGCCGCGGCAAAGACGGCGCCCGGCGTGCTGGCGGTGCTCACCAGCGCGGACATCAAGACGGCCGGCTACGGCGACTTGCCGGTGCCTGGAGGGCTCAAGCGCCGTGACGGCTCGCCGATGTATAGGCCGCGCTATCCGATCCTGGCTGAGGACCGGGTGCGCTGGGTCGGCGATAGCGTTGCTTTTGTCGTTGCCGAGACGGTTGCGCAGGCGCTCGACGCCGCCGAGATGATCTCGGTCGGCTACGAGGAGTTGCCCGCCGTCACATCGACCGCGGAAGCACCGAAGCCCGGTGCGCCGCGGGTGTGGGACGACTGCCGGGACAATATCTGCTTTGTCGAATTGATCGGCGACAAGGCAGCCGTCGATGCGGCGTTCGCACGCGCCGCGCATGTGACCCGGCATCGCTTTGTGATCAACCGCGTCACCGCAGCGACAATGGAACCGCGCGGTGCCGTCGGTGACTACAATGCGGCTGACGGCCGCTACACCATCTATACGCCGATACAGCGCCCACATCCGACCCGCGCCGACCTCGCGAAGGTACTCAAGGTGCCGGAAAGCAAGGTGCGCATTGTCACCGGTGATACGGGCGGCAGTTTCGGCATGAAGTCGCCGATCTTCAATGAAACGCCTCTGGTGCTGCTCGCCTCGAAGCTCACTGGCCGACCTGTCAAGTGGATCAGCACGCGCACCGAAGCGTTCCTGAGCGATGCGCAGGCACGCGACAATGTAACGGAAGCGGAGCTAGCCCTCGACAGAGACGGAAACTTCATCGCTTTTCGCGTCGAGACCTTTGCCGCGATTGGCGCCTATTTGCAGCACGCGATGCCGGCATTCGTACTCAACGCCGGCACACTTGCCGGAGTGTATCGCACGCCCGCGATGCATGTCGACATTACAGCTGTTTTCAGCAACACCAACCCGATGCGCCCGTATCGCGGCAACGGACGGCCCGAGGCTGCGTACGTGATTGAGCGCATGGTTGATCTGGCCGCCGCGGAACTGGGCATGGATCCAACCGAGCTGCGGCGGCGCAACTATGTCCCGCCTGCAGCCATGCCATTCAAGACCGGGCTCACCTTCACCTACGACAGTGGTGAATTCGAAAAGAATATGGATCTCGCGCTTGACCTTGCCGACCGCAAGGGCGTGAAAGCGCGCAAAGCAGAAGCCCGCAAACGCGGCAAGCTGCTCGGCTTTGGCCTTTCGAACACGATCGAACGCGCAGGCGCACCGAGCACGGAGGGTGCGGAAGTTCGTTTTGACCGCTCAGGCTCACTTATCCTTTTCTCGGGCTCGAACTCGCAAGGTCAGGGTCACGAGACGGTGTTCAAGCAGCTGGTCTGCGATCGCCTCGGCCTCGATCCAAAAGAGGCGCAATACATTCAGGGCGATACCGATCAGGTCTTTTATGGCGAAGGCACGGGTGGTTCGCGCTCGGCCACGCTCGCTGGTTCGGCATTCCATCTGGCGACCGAAAAGGTCGTGACAAAAGCCCGCGCGATTGCTGCCAACATGCTCAAGGTCGAAGAGGCCGATCTGAAATTCGATGAAGGCGTATTTTCGACAAACAAGACGAACCGTACGCTGTCGGTCAAAGAAATTGCCGCCGCTTCATTTGATGCCGCCAATCTCCCAAGCGGCATCGAGCCGGGTCTTTTCGCAACGGCGGTCTATAAGGCACCGGTCAACAATTATCCGAACGGTTGCCATATCTGTGAGCTCGAGATCGATCGCGAGACCGGCAAGGTCGAGATCACCCGCTACAGCGTCGTCGATGACTTTGGCACCGTTCTCAATCCCCTGTTGCTGCATGGCCAGGTCCACGGCGGCATCGCCCAGGGGGCCGGGCAGGCCCTTATGGAAGACATCCATTTCGATGGTTCCGGTCAGCTCGTCACCGCGTCGTTCATGGACTACGCCATGCCGCATGCACACGACCTCTGCGACATGGAGGTCGAGAGCAATCCGGTGCCGACCAAGACCAATCCCTTGGGCGTGAAAGGCGCCGGCGAGGCCGGATGTGTCGGCGCCCTGCCGGCGGTCGCAAACGCGCTGGTCGATGCCCTATCCGAGTTCGGCGTCAAACATATCGAGATGCCGGCGACCCCCGAGCGGATCTGGCGGGCAATGCGCGGCTAGCGCAATAGGCCGTATACTGAGCGCTGATTCGACCTAACCCGGCGCCCGTATTGCGTCCCCCGCCCAGGAGAAATTCATGCGCAATGTCGGACGCAAGCTGGCTTTTGTGCTTGCCTCATCCAATCACGGCACGATGATCGTTAATCGTCTCGACTACCGCATGAGCGGCCCCGATAGCGGCATCGGTGTCGGCTACCAACTGCTGGAAGCGGCAACATTCGATCCGGTGGAAGTCGAACTTGCGCTGCAATTGATCGAGGCACGCAAGCGCGTCCACGGCGACGGCGTGGTTGCCATCGATGGCGGCGCCAATATCGGCGTTCACACTGTCGAGTGGGCGACGGCGATGACCGGCTGGGGCTCCGTCATCGGAATCGAAGCCCAGGAGCGAATTTATTACGCGCTTGCCGGAAATATCGCGATCAACAACTGCTTCAACGCAATTGCCATGCACGCGGCAATATCGTCGGAGCCAGGCATCATGCTGATTCCGACGCCGGACTACCTTGTTCCGTCGAGCTTTGGAAGCCTCGAGCTCAAGCCGCGCGCCGAAACGGAATTCATCGGCCAGCCGATCGACTATTCCGCAGGCAACACGGTCGCGATCCAGAAGATGTCGATCGACGCACTCAGTTTGCCCCGCGTAGATTTCATCAAGCTCGACATCGAGGGAATGGAGCTCGAGGCGCTGGAAGGTGCGCGTCAGACAATCGAGCGCAGCCATCCAATTTTCCTGGTTGAGTCCATCAAGGCAGGCCGCGAGCGTCTGCGTAGCTTCCTGGACCAATGCGGATATAAGGTCGTTGAAGCCGGCATCAATTTGCTCGCGATCCACAAGAGCGACCCGGTCGTCAACGAGCTGCAAATCCCCGACATGCCGGCGCAATCGTCGGCGGCCTGAGCAACTCACGCCATCGCTGCGCCAGGCTCGATCCGGACCGGCTGATAGCCGTCAGCAGCGAGCGCGCGCATTATCTCCTCGGCGTGCGCGGCATCGCGTGTCTCGACAGTCACGTCGAGCTTCGCGCCTTTCGCGGGTACATCCAGAAACAGCCGCCGGTGATCGACCTCGAGAATATTGGCGCCCAACGTCCCAAGGCGTGTCGCGATGATCCCAAGGACTCCAGGCCGGTCCGGAATGGTCAATCGGAACGACACGATACGGTTCTCGCGCTCGAGCTCCCGCACCATGATGGAAGCGACCACGCGCGCGTCGATGTTGCCCCCGCACAACACCAGCCCGACTTTTTTGCGTTTGAACAACTCAGGCCTTGCGAGCATAGCGGCAAGGCCTGCGGCGCCGGCACCCTCCGCCATGGTCTTTTGCAGGGTTAGATAGGCGTTGACGGCGCGCTCGAGCTGCACTTCATCGACCAAAATGATCTCCGAAACGAGGTCGCGAATGATCGGCAATGTAAGTTTGCCAACATTCTTGACAGCGATGCCCTCCGCAAGCGTCGATCCGCCGATCGGCCGGCTCTCGTTGTGGAGCGCGTTCCAGATGGAAGGATAGAGCGCGGATTCGGCCCCCACGACTTCTATGCTGCGGCTTTTGCAACGCGCTGCGATGACGTTGCCTGCAATAAGTCCGCCTCCCCCGACGGGAAACACGAGAATGTCCAAGTCGTGAACGTCTTCCAGCATTTCGAGTGCGATCGTTCCCTGCCCGGCGATGATACGGGGGTCGTCATAAGGATGAACGAGCAGAAGCCCGCGCTGCGATTGGATCTGTTCGCAATGCGACTGCGCTTCGGCCACTGTCTCTCCGTGCAAAACGACTTCGGCACCATATGAGCGAGTTGCCGCTATCTTCACGAAAGGCGTCGTCACCGGCATCACGATGGTTGCCGGAATGCGGAGCCGCTGGGCATGATAGGCCACCGCCTGGGCATGGTTGCCCGCCGACATGGTGATCACGCCGCGTGCGCGTTCGGCGTCGCTCAACGACGCCAGCTTCACCAAGGCGCCGCGATCCTTGAATGAGTTGGTGACCTGAAGATTTTCGTATTTGACGTAAACCTCGGCGCCGGTGAGCGCAGAGAGCTTTGGCGCCGGCAACATTGGGGTGCGCAGCACCACGCCCGCGATGACGCGGCGCGCCGCTTCAATGTCGGCAAGGGCTATAGGCGGAGTTTCTGGTCTTGGCGCCATCCGTCGCACCATGCCGCAAGGCTAACAAAGGTTCCAGCCGCGCCCGCGACCAATGCGGCAGGCCCTTGCGGATGGCCTCATCTTTCTCCATCTGGACCGACACCGGCTACGCTATAATAGATCGCAGCGGGAGCTTGCGTAATGTCGATGGACATCAAACCACACGCCTACGATCCGGCTACCCAACCGGAACTGTTCGAGGGCGTTTTGGCGCGCCGGGTCGTGGCCTTTGTCATCGACTTCATCATTCTCGCCGTCCCGGTCTTGCTGGCAGCGATGTTCATTTTTGCCTTTGGCATTGTCACACTGGGGCTTGGATTTGCCCTGTATTGGCTGCTCTCCCCTGCAACGGTCATCTGGGCATTGCTCTACTTTGGCGGCACGCTCGGAGGACCGAATTCCGCAACCATCGGGATGCGGGTGATGGATCTCGAAATGCGCACCTGGTATGGCGCGCCCGCCTATTTCGTATTGGGCGCCGTGCACGCCATCGCATTCTGGTTCACGGTGTCGTTCTTTACGCCGTTCGTGCTGTTGGTAGCTTTCTTCAATCAGCGTCGGCGGCTTCTGCACGACATCCTGCTTGGCACCGTCATCATTAACAATGCGTCCCGGGCCTCGATGCTGCGGGGATCCATGCAGGGCGCCCGGGCGGGCTGAAGGGCTTTGACGCAGGGCGTCCGGCGCGCAATGCTAGAGCGAATCCAGTACCACGACAGCATGGCCTGATTAGTGACCCAGCACTCGCGCGATACACCGCAATTCTACCTGACGGCACCCTCGCCTTGCCCCTACCTGGACGGCCAGGAAGAACGCAAGGTGTTTACGCACCTGGTCGGGGAACGCGCCGGCGAACTCAATGACCTTCTCACCCACGGCGGCTTCCGCCGCAGTCAGTCCATTGCCTACCGCCCCGCCTGCGAGGGCTGCCGGGCCTGCGTGTCGGTCCGCGTGATCGCTGCGGATTTTGCGCCGTCGCGCAACATGCGCCGAATCGCCGAACGCAACGCCGACATGGTCGGCCATATGCGTTTACCCGCGCCAACATCCGAGCAGTATTCCGTGTTTCGCGCTTACCTCGATGCACGGCACCGCGACGGCGGCATGGCCGACATGACGGTGCTCGACTACGCCATGATGATCGAGGACAGTCATGTCGATACCCGCGTTATCGAATACCGCCGCCGCGAACCCCATCTGGGTGTCAATGGGCGCAACACAGGCCGGATCCTTGCCGTCGCTCTCACCGACGTGCTTAGCGATGGCCTATCCATGGTCTATTCGTTTTTCGAACCAGACGAGGGCGACCGCTCGCTCGGCACCTTCATGATCCTTGATCACATTGAGCGCGCAAAGCGGATGGGTTTGCCTTATGTCTATCTGGGTTATTGGGTGCCGGGCTCACGCAAGATGGACTACAAGGGGCGCTTCCTGCCGCAGGAGCGCCTGATGCCATCCGGCTGGAGCCGGGTCGAGCGCTAGTGCTTTAGCCAAAAACGATGTCGTAAAGCAGCTTAAAATTGAGCGCGATGAGAATCGCGGCGGTGATGACCGCGAGCGCGGTTACCCAGCGCGGCGCGACAAGTTCGCCCAGTTTGCGACGGTCGGCGGTGAACATAACCAGCGGCACGATCGAGAACGGAAGCGCGACGCCGAGCACGACTTGGCTAAGGATCAAAAGCTTCGCCGTCCCGGCCTCGCCATACCAAATCGTGACGATGGCGGCGGGCACGATGGCGATGGCACGGGTCACCAGTCGCCGCGCCCAAGGCGGCAGCCGGATGTCGATAAAGCCCTCCATCACGATCTGACCTGCCAGCGTCGCCGTCACGGTCGAGTTCATCCCGCAGCATAAGAGCGCGATCGCAAACAGCATCGGCGCCATTCCGGAGCCGAGCAGTGGCGCGATCAACTTGTGGACATCGCCGAGTTCGGAAACATCGGTCTGTCCAGTCTTGTTGAAGGTCGCAGCTGCCAGAATCAGGATCGAGGCATTGATCAGCAGCGCGAACATCAACGCGATGGTGGAATCGATGGTGGCAAGCTTGATCGCCTCGCGCCGGTCCTCGATGCCCTCACCAAAACGCCGCGTCTGCACGACACCCGAATGCAGATAGAGATTGTGCGGCATCACGGTCGCGCCGATGATGCCGATCGCGAGGTACAGCATATCGGGATTAGTGAGGATGTTGGTGGTCGGCGCAAAGCCGCGGATTACCGCGCCCCATTGCGGATCGGCAAGCGCAATCTGGATGCCGAAGCAGACCGCGATGACCCCCAGCAGCGTGACGATAAACGCCTCGATCCAGCGAAAGCCGAGGTTCTGCATCCATAGGATCAGAAACACGTCGAGCGCAGTGATCAGAACGCCGATCTCGAGCGGAATGCCAAACAGCAAGTTGAGGCCGATGGCGGTGCCAATCACTTCCGCAAGATCGGTAGAGCAGATCGCAATTTCGGCGAGCACCCACAACGGCCACGACACCGCGCGAGGAAACGCGTCACGGCATGCTTGTGCGAGATCGCGGCCCGATGCAATCCCGAGGCGCGCGCACAGCGCCTGTAGCAGGATCGCCATCAAGTTCGAAAGAAGCGCGATCGTGAGAAGCGCATAACCAAACTTCGACCCACCTGCCAACGACGTCGCCCAGTTGCCGGGGTCCATGTAACCAACGGCGACCAGGTAACCTGGGCCGAGAAAGGCCAGGAGCTTTTTGCCAAGTGAGCCCGACGGACGGGTGGCGATCGAACCGAAGACCTCCGCCAGTGGCGGCCGGCCGCGGTCGCGCCGCCAACCCGGCGCATCGCTCATCGGTTGTCGTGTCGTCGCATCCATCGAAACGATTCGAAAAAAGACCGGAATCCAAGGTCAAACCTACCTTATTGCGAATAATTTGCAATTGCAATTTATTTGGAACCTCCCCAGTTCCAATAGGTTGTCGCATGCTTGGGTGGCAAATCTGGCAATGCCGACGGGCGTTCCCATGCGTTCGGTTGGAAAGCCACCGGCACGCCGGCGAAAGCCCACGCCGCGCAAGGGGGCCACCGCGCGTCATGACTGCAGTTCACGTCCGACCATCACTAGCGCGCCGCCTGGGCGCCGCAGCCCCACTCGCCTTCAGTCCAACGCTGCTGGCGATACCCGCCTTCGCGGCCGAGGGTGAACACAGTCCGTCCGAATTTGTGTTCGTCGCGCAGCTCGTGTTGCTGATGCTCGTCGGGCGGCTGCTTGGCGAAGCCATGATCCGGATCAAGCAACCGGGCGTAATGGGGCAGTTGATTGCGGGCCTGGTGCTCGGCCCTTCCGTGCTGGGCGCGCTGGCTCCCGACTGGCAGCACGCGATCTTTCCCGCCGCAAAAGAGCAGAAGGCCATGCTAGATGCCGTTTCGCAGTTCGGCGTCCTGATGCTTTTGCTTCTCACAGGCATGGAAACCGATCTGAAGCTGGTGCGCCGGACCGGCCGCGCATCAGCCATCGCCTCGATTGCCGGCATCATCATCCCCTTTACTTGCGGGGTTGCGCTCGGCGAAGCCCTGCCCGACTCGATGCTGCCTGACCCAAGCAAGCGCCTGATCACATCGCTCTTCCTCGGCACCGCGCTTTCGATCGCGTCGGTCAAGATTGTGGCAACGGTGATCCGCGAAATGAATTTTATGCGCCGGACGGTCGGCCAGGTGATCCTTGCCTCGGCAATCATTGACGACACTGTTGGCTGGATGATCACGGCCGTCATTTTCAGTCTGGCTTTGCAAGGCCATGTGGATGTCTGGAGCCTTGCCCAGAGCATCCTCGGGACACTCGCGTTCATGGGTTTAAGCCTGACCATTGGGCGCCGGCTTGTTTTCATCATCATCCGCTGGGTCAATGACGTCTTTGTCAGCGATTTCGCCGTGATCACTGCAATTCTTCTTATTATGTGCGTGATGGCACTCATCACCGATCTGATCGGCGTCCACACGGTCCTCGGCGCCTTTGTCGCCGGCATTCTCGTCGGTGAATCCCCAATCCTCACGCGTCATATCGACGAACAGTTGCGCGGTTTGATCATCGCTTTCTTCATGCCGGTTTTTTTCGCCACCGCGGGTCTCTCGGCCGATCTGACAATCCTAAAGGATACAAATCTTCTGCTTCTCACCTGCGGCCTGATCGCAATCGCAAGTATCGGAAAATTCGGCGGCGCCTTCGTCGGCGGGAAGCTTGCAGGGCTTACTTTTCGTGAGTCGCTAGCGCTTGGCACCGGCATGAACGCGCGCGGCTCGACCGAGGTGATTGTGGCAACCATCGGCCTGTCGATGGGTGCCTTGAGCCAGAACCTGTTCACGATGATCGTCACAATGGCCGTCGTCACCACCATGGTGATGCCGCCGACGCTACGCTGGGCCCTGTCCAGATTGCCGATGCGCAAGGACGAAAAACAAAGGCTCGAACGCGAGGAAATGGAAGCAAAAGGCTTTGTGCCGAAACTCGAGCGCCTGCTGCTCACGGTCGACGAAAGCAACAATGCGAAACTGGCAACACGCATCGCCGGCCTGATCGCCGGTGGAGGCGCCATGCCGACTACGGTGATGCATATCAAGTCCGACAATAAGACGGGAAAGGCTGCCGACGCGGCGGCGAAACAGACTGCAGAAGAGCTGGGAAAGACCGTGCAGGAGTTTGCCCAGAGCGTCGAACGTGTGCAAAAGCTCGATGAAAAGACTGACGTTTCCCTCGATGTGACGACGATCGTCGAAAAGGCCCCCAAACCAGAAGCGGTCGCCGAAGAAGCCGAAAAGGGCTATAGCCTAATGATTGTCGGCCTCGAAAAGACCGTCGCCCGTCGAGGCGAATTCCACGACGACGTCACGAAGCTGGCGGCCGGTTTTGAAGGTCCGCTCGCCGTGGTCGATGGCCGCGGCAAATTGATCGAGAGTCCTCTCGGCGAGAAGCTCAACATGCTCGTGCCGATCAACGGCACCGAAAATTCACGTCGTGCAGCCGAAGTTGCGATTGCTATCGCGCGCGTGAGCCACGCACCGCTGACCGCTCTCTATGTCGCACCTGGGGGCAGAAAACGGTCTCCCCGCTACGAGGAAGCCATCCTGAAAGACATCGTGAAACTTGCGGAGACCTATGACCTCGACCTCCGCACTGCCGTGCGGGCCAATGTCGCAGCCGACGAGGCAATCCTCAAGGAATTGTCGCGCAGAGAATATAACCTCGTCGTTATCGGCGCTGGCCGCCGTCCGGGCGAGAAACTATTCTTCGGCGACACGGCCGCTACTCTGCTGGAGAAATCGAAGCAGTCGCTGTTGTTCATCGCGAGCGAAATCGCACGCTAGTCAGCCTCAGCGCCGTTGCTTTTCCCGCCGGTCGGCGGACTGCGGAATTTGTTATTTTTCGGGAAGCCCTTTGGCGCAATACGGCCGGCATCGGCGCGGTTACCCCGCCAGTCTTTTAGTTCCTTCATAGCCAGCGTGAAACTGCGACCCGCACCGTCGACCCAGGACATCCCATCGTCTGTCTTGAAAGTCGTGACGTCGGAAAGTCCTTTTTCCTTGTAGCGTTGCAGCCGTACGCCACGGCCGCGCCCCATTTCGGGCACCTGACTTAGCGCAAAGATGACCATCTTTCGGTTTGCGCCGATAGCGGCCGCCAACTCGCCGTCGATCGTCGTCATGGCGGCCGCTTTGTCGGGCGCCTTCAAATTGAGTACTTGCTTGCCCTTACGGGTCGTTCCGAGCACATCGTCCTCGGGGACCACGAAACCGTTGCCGCCATAGCTAGCAACGAGGAATTTGCGCCCGCCTTGATAGGCGAGTGCGGCGACCACGTCGGCATCCTCGAGATCGATGAACAGCCGAACCGGCTCGCCGTGTCCTCGCCCGCCCGGGAGCTTTGAGGCTTCAATTGTGTAGAACCGGCCATTGCTCCCAAAAATCAGGATCTTTGCTGTCGTTTCGGTCGGGAAAGCAAACTTCAAGTCGTCGTCTGTCTTGAAGGTCACACCGGAAAGATCGGTGACGTGGCCGCGCAAAGCTCGGATCCATCCCTTCTCCGAAACCACGACGGTGATCGGCTCGCGCACCACCATGGCCTCTTCGATCGCCGCCTCGTCATGCGCAGGCGCAATGCCAAAAGTTGTACGGCGGCGTCCCAGATCGGTTTTCGGGCCAAAGGTGTTCTTCAGTTCTTTGATCTGGCCGGCAATCGTTTTCCACTGCTGGGCCGGCGAACCTATCAGCGATTTCAACTTTGTTCGTTCCTCGCGCAGGGCCTTGTCCTCGGCGCGGATTTCCATTTCCTCGAGCTTGCGCAAATTGCGCAGTCGCATGTTGAGGATCGCCTCGGCCTGGACCTCGCTCAGCTTGAAGGTCTTCATCAGGACGGGCTTTGGCTCGTCCTCTTTGCGGATGATTTTGATCACCTTGTCGAGGTTGAGATAGGCGACCAAGTATCCGCCAAGCACTTCCAGGCGATGTTCAATTTCAGCCAGCCGATGTTTGGACCGGCGGAGCAGCACTTCCCGTCGGTGGTCGAGCCATTCACGCAACGCTTCCGCAAGCCCGAGCACCTGCGGGACGCGGCCCTTCACGAGCACGTTCATATTGAGCGGGATGCGGGCTTCAAGCTCGGTAAGCTTGAAAAGCGATTCCATCATCAGCTCGGCATCGACCGAACGCGAGCGCGGTTCAATCACCAGGCGAACATCTTCGGCCGATTCATCGCGAACATCGGCCACGAGCGGCAGCTTCTTTTCGTTGATGAGCTCGGCGAGTTTTTCGACGAGGCGCGACTTCTGTACCAGCCAGGGAATTTCGGTGATGACAATGACGTATGTTCCGCGGCCGGTGTCTTCCTGCTTCCATCGAGCGCGAACACGGAACGAGCCGCGTCCGGTATTGTATGCTTCGGCAATTGTCTCGGGCGTATCGACGATGACGCCGCCCGTCGGAAAATCGGGGCCCTTGACGTATTTCAGAAGCGTCTTGCTGCGTGCCTTCGGGTTGTCGATGAGGAACAGCGCAGCGTCGCACAGTTCGGCTGCATTGTGCGGCGGAATGGCGGTCGCCATGCCGACTGCAATACCCTGGGAGCCATTGGCAAGCAGATTGGGAAAGGCCGCCGGCAGCACCACCGGCTCTTCATTGGTGCCGTCATAGGTCGCGCGAAAATCAACCGCGTCCTCGTCGATACCCTCGATCAGCAGCCGCGCCACTTCTGTAAGCCGCGCCTCGGTGTAGCGCATCGCGGCGGCGTTATCGCCGTCGATGTTCCCGAAGTTGCCCTGGCCGTCCACGAGCGGATAGCGCTGGGCAAATTCCTGCGCGAGCCTTACTAGTGCGTCATAGATCGCTTGGTCGCCGTGCGGGTGGAAGTTACCCATCACATCGCCGACGACCTTGGCGGACTTCTTGAACGCCGCTCCCGGGTCGAGCCGCAACAGGCGCATGCCATAGAGAATGCGGCGGTGTACCGGCTTGAGGCCGTCGCGCGCATCGGGCAAGGCCCGATTCATAATCGTGGAGAGGGCATAGGCAAGGTAGCGCTCTTCCAGCGCCTCCCGCAGCGCAACCTCTTCCACGTTGCCTTTGTCGGGGGGAATCAGTCGCTTTCCCATGCTTGATAGCTAGTCGGTTGCGCAGCGATGAACAAGCGATGAACGATCCGGCCATCTAATCTTCGAGATTTTCGCGTATTGTTTACCTGCGGACCTTGACTGCCTTAGGTTGCGCAGGACTACGGAGGGGGCGGATTTCTACCGGGTGGAGGAGGCAATGCGCCGGATTGTACTTACGACTGCCGCTACGCTTGCGATACTTGCGGCAGGGTCAATAACGAATCGTGCCGATGCCATGACAGTCCCAATGCCGGCTGGTATCGCCAAAGCGATCGACGGCACCAACCTGGCTCAGGACGTCGCTTATGTCTGTCGCCGGGTTTGGCGATGTGGCCCTTGGGGCTGCGGGTGGCGTCGCGTCTGCTGGTGGACTGGCCCGCGTTACCATCGCTACTACCGTTACTGACAGCAGGACCATTCCCAAAAGCGTACTGGTCGCCCCTCGCGGGCGACCAGTGCTACGCAACGCTTGGCAAGGCGCGATT
>Ga0207428_10001582_pt1 | contig 23697 bp, 20 predicted proteins | sample RhiMethybrSRZTD1_FD_187600 | JGI IMG/M metagenome (GOLD analysis project Ga0207428, IMG submission 187600) | Populus rhizosphere microbial communities from Tennessee, USA - Rhizosphere MetaG P. TD hybrid SRZTD1 (SPAdes) (version 3) | ecosystem: Host-associated > Plants > Roots > Rhizosphere >...
AAGATGTCGCGATGATCGCGCGCGCGATCGGCGCCGCCGCCGGCCAGGGGTGTATGAGGCCCGGTGACGATTTCGTACACGCCGGTCGAGCCGCTGAACTCGGCCGCCTGGAGCCGCATGTAGTAGACGCCGGTGGTGGGCGGCGTGAACACGATCAGCGTGGCGCCGCCGAAGCCGTTCTCGCTGTAGGCGAGCGAGGTGGTGCCGTCGGTGCACACCATCTCGGTCGACAGGTCGAGCGCGGGATCGACGTTGGTGGCGAAGAAGATCACGGTCTGGCCGGCGGTCCCGTTGAACCGCCAGTAGTCGACATCGCCCGAGGTAATCGAGCCGGCGAGGCTGTCGCCGACCGTGAACTGATCGGCGCCGGCCGCGTTGCCGTTGGGTTCGCTCTCGGTGCGTGGCGTCTGGTAGCCGAGGTTGTCGTAGTAGAAGTTGATCGACTCGTTCCAGGTGAGATAGACGCGGCCGCGATTGGGACCGGTCGTGCGGTCGACCGCCATGCCGGGGAACGTGACGCCGGTCGAGCGATTGAATCCGGGACAGCCGGATCCCCAGTTGGCGAACAGGCTGTCGGGCGTGGTCTGGGCGCCGAAGCTGGCGCCGCCGTTGGTCGACTTCTTCATCCGCAGATAGTCGCGGCCCCAGTAGCTGTTGCTGAGCTGGCCGATCGCCATCCAGGTCGTGTAGACCTCGCCGGCGGGACCGACCGCCACCCGCGCTCCCTGCACGTAGCCGCCATCACTGCCGGCCGACAGCTGGGTCGCGGAGCTCCAGTTCCAGCTGGCGGCGCCGGGCGTGGTCGCGACCTGGAAGTCGATGGCGTTGGTGGTGATCTGGCCGAACTGCAGGACGAACCGGGCATACACCAGGTACAGGCGGTTGGTGCTCGAGTCGGCGGCGATCCACTCCTTGTCGAGCAGGACCTGGTTGTTCGAGATCGAGCGCGCGACCGACGGCGTTCCCCACTGCAGCGTGTCCTGGGCGCCCACGAACGAGCCCTCGACCACGGCGACTCCGTTCAGGACCGACGACGGATCGCACAGCGCGCCGAAGTAGAACTTGTGGGTCTTCTCGTTGACCGTCACCACCGGATCGCTCGCCCAGTGACCGACGCCGGTTGCGGGCGGAATGCCACCGTCCTTCCAGGTGATGCCGCCGTCGTTGGACCAGCCGAATCCCTGGGTGCTGCTCTTGGGATTGGCGAGCGGGTAGTTGTAGCCGTCACCGTCGTTCCACGCCGCGATCACGTGGTTGCCGTCGACGGCGATCGAGACTTCCGACTGACCCGCGTTGCCGGTCAGATCGCCGACCGGATTGCTGACCGGACGGTTGACCCCGAGCGCCGAGGCGGAGTTCTGGTTCGCCTGCAGCGTCGCCTTGCGCTCGCGCTCGGTGCGGGTCGCCTCGCGCAGCTGCTCGAGCCGCTCGCCCTCGATTGGCTTCATGCGGGCGCCGGCCTTCTGCGACTTCGCGGCGGTTTCCGCGTTCTTCTTCGCGGCCGCCTGCCGCTTCTTGAAGTTCTTCTTCGCCTCCTCGTACCGCTCCTTCTTCTCCTCGCGGCCGTGGAGAGGCTCTTCGAACAGCATCCGCTGCTGGATCGCCTTCATGCGCTCCATGCGCGACCGGATCACTTCTTCCTGGGTGGCCGCTCCGGCGGATGCGACGAGTCCGAGCGCGAGCAGCGCGACGATCACGGAAGTGGGAGGGTTTCGCAGCATTGGCGATCCTTTCTCAAGCGGGCGCCGTCAGCCCCGCGGTGTCAACGGGACGGGTGGCGCACTGGCGAGCACGCGCCCGAATTCGAGCAGCAGATTCGAAACGAAGGTCGGCCACAGCGAGCCCCGCGCCAGATCGCGCGTGAAGCCCCACCACAGTCCGAGCGGAATCGCGACCCCCATCACATAGCGCAGCCATTCCTCGACCGTCATGTCCTGACCCGGCAGGTGACGCATGCCGCGCAGCGCCGCAAACAGGAGCGCCGGAACCGCGAGCCGCACCCAGCGACTGGTTCGGGTCTCGAGCGTTCCCTGCAGGTAGCCGCGCAGCAGCATTTCGTCCGGCAGCGCCGAACCGACCGCTGCGAACGCGATCGCGAACACCAGCGAGTCCCCGGTCACCGTCACGCGGCCCGACAACAGGTCGGCGTAGTGCCGGCCCGCGAACAGCGCGACCACCGCCAGTCCGAGCACGAACGCCACCACCATCCGGCTGGTGGGCGCGCCCCGGAACCCGTACTCGCGCAGCGGACGCCCCTCGGCCAGTGCCACCACCCACGCCAGCAGGCCGAGCGTCACGCACAGCACGTCGCCGAGCGCGAGCAGCCACGGGCTGCGCTCGAAGCCCAGCAGGGCCGGACTCAGGACCCTTGCGAAGCAGCTCGCGCACAGCACGTAGACGGCCGCGAACCCGAGCGCCCGGCGCAGACCGGTCGGGTCGGTCGCGATCGAGCCCTGCGGACGGCGCCGGGTCAGGATCGCGAGGCCGGCCACCAGAATGGTGAACCCCGCCACCAGGTCGCTGAGGCGTGGCTCCGCCATCGGCGGGGGGATGACGGTCAGCGTCAAACGCACCCCGCGTGAATCGGGCAAAACCGGGAGAAATCGTTCACCAACTCCTGCCTACCCCGGGCGGGATCGGACGTCACCGTCCAAACGTGCCGGGAAGGCGAAATTGCGGCCCCCATGTCGAACCACCTGTCCGTGGCCCTCGGGGAGCAGAACCGTTCCATGTCGTCCCTGCCTCCATCCGTGGAGACGGCCGGGCAATAGAGGAACCCACGAGGCCCGGCCGGACGGGCAGGAGTCTACCGCCCTCCCGTGACGCGGGTCCAGACCCGCTTGAACCAGGGACCCTCGCCGGCGACCTCCGGCCCCGCGTCGGGGAACAGGATCGCTCGCGCCGGACCCCGGATCTCGACGTCCAATTCGTCGGTCGGGGGCAGCGCATCCTCGGCCAGCCAGCCCTTGGCGATCATCGCGCGGCCGATGAAATGCATCTGGGCGCGGATGTGCCGACGCACGTGGCCCTCGGCGTCGAGGCGGCTGCGCCAGCGGGCGGGCGAGGGTACCAGCGTGGCGAGGAACAGCGATTCCTCGAGCGAGAGGTCGCCGGCATCGCGGTCGAAATAGAAGTGCGCCGCCTCGTCGGCCCCGTGGACGTCCGGTCCCCACTCGATGATGTTGAGATAGATCTCGAGCAGGCGCTCCTTGGGCAGCCCGGTCAGGTGCTCGAGCACCCACGCGAGCACCACTTCCTGGCCCTTGCGGGCGAGCGTGCGGTCGTGGCCGAGCCACAGATTGCGCGCGATCTGCATCGTGATGGTGCCGGCTCCGCGGCGGAACGAGGCGCTGCGCAGGTTCTCGCCGATCGCCTCCTGCATCGCGCCGACGTTGAACCCCCGGTGGCGGAAGAAGCCGCCGTCCTCGTTGGTCACCACCGCCATCACGAGATGGTTGGTGATCGCGCCGAGCGGACGGAAGTGCGGATTCGCCGGTGACAGGTCGCGCTGGACGATCCGGTCGCGCGGCAGGTGGATCGCGGCGACGAACGGCTGATCGAGACCGGCGAGTCGCAGACTCGAGCGCTGCGGGTCGAGCGCCAGCCCGTGCGGGATCACGTCGGCGCGGAACTTCGCGCTGTCGGGATGCTCGAGATCGAGATCGACGTCGAGCCGGTAGTCCCAGGTGCCGCGCACCGCGAGTCCGGTCAGCGGACCGAGCACCGCGGGCGGCACGCTGCTCTTCACCTTGTCCTCCGACAGATCGTCGGCCGCGAGCTGGACCGCAAAGCGCGGACCGCGCTCCTCGACCCGGCCGCCGAGTCGGAACGCGAGCTCGCCGACGCGCGCCTGCGATCCTTCCCGCAGCGCCAGCGTCCGCCGGGCGCGGTCCTGTTCGAGCGCACCGTCGAGAGCGAGTCGCAGCGTGGTCGGCGCGGCGCCGTCGGGATTCGGAATCTTCAGGTCGATCCGGCCCCGCACGTTCAGATCGCGGGTCCGCGAGAGCGAGCCGGTGAACGGAATTTCGCGGTCTCCGAGCAGTGTGCCGTCGAACACCACCCGGCTGCCGTCGCGGGTCGGAACGTGCTCGAGCGCGGTGATGTGAACGCCGCCCCACAGCTGGTCGGCGCCCGCGGCCGGCCGGATCGTGACGTCGTCGAACCCGACTTCCGGAAGCGAGCGGGTCGAGCGGGTCAGCATCTGGGCGATCGACGACGCCGAACGGCGCACCCGCGCCAGGCGCTCGGGATCGTCGCGCCGGGTCGGCGCATCATCGAGCAGGGTGTCGGCGGTGTCGGCGCCGCGACCGATCCGGATCTGCGCCCGTGACATCCGCAGTCCCGAGAGTTCGGGACGGAGACGCAGCAGCGATCCGATCGAGGCCCGGGCTTCGATCTCGGCCGCGGTCATCACCGTGTCGCCGCCCGCGACCCGCGTCACCACCAGGCGATCGAACGTGAAGCGCGAGGGCAGGCGGATCCGCATTTCCTGCCACGAGGCGACCAGTCCGCGCTGGCGCGCCAGCGCGCGCACGCGTCCCGCCACCATCGGTTTCAGGAACACCAGCACCAGGGTCGCGCACCCCACGATCAGGGCGAGCGCGACGAGGATTGCGACGGCCCGGGCGCGGCCGGGCATCAACCCACCCGGGTGCCCTGGAGGATCATCCACTCCTTGTAGAGTGCCGGCGCCTCGGCCACGAACGACGCGTGCATCGGCGTCCAGCCGAGATCGCGCCGCGCGCGCACCGAAGACCCGCGCAGATCGTTCAGCATCGCCTCGCCCGCGGCTCCGAGAGTCTCGCGCACCGCGTCGGGCGGGCTCGCGACCGCCCGGGCGCCGGTCGCGGTGGCCGCTGCCTCCGCCAGCTCGCGCACGGTGTGGTGCGACTCGTCGACCAGCAGGAAGGTCGAGCCGGCGACGGCGTGCTCGAGCGCCAGTGCATACGCGTCGGCGATGTCCTCGATGTGGACCATGCACCAGTGCTGGTCGCCGCCCGGATACGTGATCGTTCCCTGTTCGCGGGCTTCGCGGAACCAGTCACCGATGAACCCGCGCGCGCCGCCGTACGCGACGCCGGGACGCAGCACCACGGTGGTGACGTCGTGCGCGCCGAGCGAGGTCACCGCCTCCTCGTGCGCGGGCCGCCACGCGCTGACCTCGGCCGCGTCGAGCGTCGAGTCCTCGTCGACCACTTCGTCGGGCCGGTCGCCGTAGACGTAGATCCCGCTGGTGTAGAGCACGTGCCGGATCCGTCCGTCGTCGACCGCCGAGCGCAGTGCTTCGACCGCGCGCTGGTCGTTGGCCGCCGCGTCCTCGCCCTCGTCGAGGGCGACATGGACCAGCGAGTCACAGTTCTTGAGTTCGGACAGGAACGTGTCGGCGTCGGCCAGATCGCCGTGCACCGGCTGGATGCCCGCGTCGGCGAGCCGGCGCGCTCCTTCGCGGGAGCGGGTGAGCCCCAGCACCTGATGCCCCGCCCGCAGGAGGCGGCGTGCGATCGGATTGCCGAGATAACCGGTCGCCCCGGTCACGAATACGCGATGCGTCATGGGAACGGATTCCTTTCAGTCGCGGCGCGTGAATGCGTCAGGGGTGTTCGCAGGGATCAGTCGCCTCGATAGCTGCATCGGGCGGTGCAGGTCTCGGCCACAGTGATTTCGGACAGGAGCGGGAGCTGCGGATGCAGCCGGCGCCACAGCCATCCGCACAGCACCTCGGACGTCGGGTTCTCGAGTCCGGGGACATCGTTGAGAGAGCGATGGTCGAGCTCGTTCTTGAGCAGCGGCTCCACCACCCTGGTGATCTCGGCGTAGTCGACCAGCCATCCCATCCGCTCGTCGATCGCGCCGGCGACCGTGATCGCGACCTCGAACGAGTGGCCGTGCATCCGGGCGCACTTGTGGTCGGGCGGAACCATCGGCAGCCGGTGGGCCGCCTCGAATCGATAGCTGCGCGTCAGCGCGACCTTCATTGCCGTTCCCCCGCCCGTTCGGTCGCGTAGCGCGTCGGATCGTCGACGCCGGCCTCGCGAAATCCGCGACGGCGCAGCTGGCAGGCGTCACACGCACCGCACGCTCCACCGTCGGGGGCGGGATCGTAGCAGGAGTGGGTGAGGCCATAGTCGACCCCCAGCGCGACGCCCAGCCGGATGATGCCGGCCTTGTCGAGTTCCATGAGCGGGGTGTGCACCTGGAATTGGGCACCTTCCGTGCCGGCTTTGGTCGCCACCCGCGCGAGATCCTCGAACGCCCTCACGAATTCCGGTCGACAGTCCGGATATCCTGAATAATCAAGGGCGTTCATGCCCGCCACCAGGTCCCGGGCGCCCAGCGTTTCGGCCATTCCCAACGCCAGGGCGAGGAATACGGTGTTGCGGGCCGGCACGTACGTGACCGGAATGTTCGCGGCGATCGCAGATTCTTCCCTGCCCTTGGGGACCGCCAGGTCGGCGGTCAGCGCCGAGCCGCCGATCGCGCGCAGGTCGACCCGCAGTTCGCGGTGGTCGACCACCCCGCGCGCGCCCGCCACCCGGCGCGCGGCCTCCAGTTCGACGCGATGGCGCTGGCCGTAGTCGATCGCGAGCGTCGTGCAGGCGAAGCCCTCGCGCTGCGCCCACGCCAGGCAGGTGGCGGAATCGAGTCCGCCCGACAGCAGCACCACCGCCGGCTTCGTTCCGTGTGCGTTCATACGCCCCGCTTCGCTCCCCACATCCAGACGTGGAGACGCGGCCCGAGCCGCAGGCCGTGGCGGATGCAGCGCGGAGCGAGCGTCGCGGCATGCGCGCGCACCGCTTCGTCGGTCATGCCCTCGGGCATCAGCAGCACGCGCTCGCGCGGAACTCCGTGTTCCTCGATCAGCCGCAGCGCGTCGTCGAAGTCGGGATCGTCGCCGGCCACGATCTTGAACGTCGCCGACGGCTCGGCGACCCACGCGCGCGCATGCGCCCACGTGTCGCGCCAGCGCGTGGTCGCCGACGGCAGCTTGGGCGAGACGTTCCACGCCAGGCGCGGGTGCGAGCGGGGCGGCGGAGCGATGCCACTGGTCTCGACCTCGACGCGCGTCCAGCGCTCGAGCGCGTGGTCGAGCACTCCACCGAGCTCCGGATGTTCGAGCGGCTCGCCGCCGGTCACCACCAGCAGGGACGCAGTGCCGAGCGCGAGCGCTTTCGCCCACAACTCGTCGAGGGCGATGCCCGCGCCGCCTTCGGCGTCCCACGCGTACTTGGTGTCGCACCACGTGCACCCGACCGTGCAGCCCTGGAGTCGCACGAAGTGCGCGGGCGTCCCGGCCGATGGTCCCTCGCCCTGGAGCGAGAGGAACACCTCGCTGATACGGGTTCCGTGCATGGTGGAGAGGCTCGGTGCGGTCACGGATGAGGATCGAACGTCGGAGACGATCAGGACCGGGCGCGGAGCGTCAGTGCCGACCGCCGCGCTCGAGCGCGAACTGCTTGCCACAGTTGAAGCACTTCCACGGGTAGGTCGGACTGCTGGCCGGCCAGTTCACCCAGTCGTGGCGGCCGCAGCCGGGACAGGTGACGTAGGTGCGTTCGGCGTTGACGGCGGGGGAGGGCGAAGTGGTCTCGGTCATGGCAGTGGGGGTCTCCGGAGGACGGAGGCCAGTCTGGAGGATCTCCAGCATCTGCGCAACGAACGCCGATCGAGGCAGGACGTGCGGGATCCCGGCTGCCAGCGCCCGCTGCCGAAGCGCATTGTCGACGTGGGGATAGAAGCCCACGATCGGGACGCTGCGGGTCGCGTGGCTGGCGCGCAGGGCATGGGCCAGGGAAATCGGATCCCCGGTATCGGCAAGGTCGAGCACGATCAGATCGGGAGCATGGTTCTCGAGCGCGGACAGTGCGATCCCGCTCGGGACCGTCGTGAAATCGACGCCTGCCTGTTTCGCGGTCTCTGCGATCCGGGTGCGGAACAGAAGATCCGATACCACCGCCACGACCCGCCGATTCATGCGCACCTCCCGGAAAGACGGACGCCCGACGTCGAAAGACGCCGGGCGTCGCGTTCACTGCAACCTGGTTAGCGATAGAGCTGCTTGATCGCTCCCCAGGTGGACGTCTGCGCCGGCGTGGCCGGCTGGTCGAACTTGCCGTTCGGATGCGAGCTGTAGCCGTTGGACAGGTCACACAGTCCGAGAACGCCGGGCGCCGCGTCGTCGTTCGCGCACCACGCACCGGTCAGCAGACCGAACTCCGGACCGACCAGGGCGAACATCGTCCCGCCGGTGAAGGCGAAGTCCCCGCGGAACGAGGTGGCGTAGGTGCCGGTCGAGAAACGGGTGATGGTGGTCGAGAAGTTGACGATGTTGCCGCTCAGGATCACGGTCCCGTCGGTGTAGTTCGCCGGCACCGTCCCGTTCGGCGGATTCGCCGGCATCGCGGCCGGGTTCGGAGCGTCGGGCGAGCTGTCCTCGTAGATGAAGAACTGCCCGCTGCCGTAGTTCGTCGTCCACCGCGTGCTGCCGCCTGCGATCGCCGTCGGTCCGACGGTGCCGGCCGACGTCAGCCCGGTGAACAGGAACGTGTACTCCTTGGTCGGATCACTCGCGTCGAGACCGGTCAGCATCTGGCAGAACACGCTGACCTTGCCGACCACGTTGAGCTGGCTCCCGGCCGACGAGATGAACGTGCTCGAGTTGTAGTTGGTCTCGTACGAGAACGCGTTTTCATCCCACTTGATGAGCATTCCGGTCGTGCACTGTGCGAGCGCCCCGGAGGCAAGGCTGGTGAGAGCGGTCAGAGCCACCAGCATCGCCACCCCGATCTTTCGCTTCATCGTTGCTCCTCCATTTACGATCGCGCATCGGTGGGACGCGCGCCGTTCGGGTCTGGTCTAGCGATACAGGGACTTGACGGCACCCCAGCTCTTCGTCCTGGTCGGCGTCGCGTCGGGGATCCGCGCCTCGCCGGAAATCTGATTGTCATAGCCTTCCGGCACCGACTCGTTCGGCCGGCCCGCCAGACCACCGATCAGCCACCCGCCGCGCTGGGCCGGGCTGATGTAGGTCAGCAGCGTGCCTTCGTCCAGCGTCATCTGACCGCTGAACCCGCCCTGGGCTCCGAGGTAATCGTAGAACAGGGCGAAGTTGTCGACATCGCCGCCCAGGATGATCGCGCCGTCGGTGAACGTGCTCGGCGCGGTTCCGTTCGGCGGGTTGGTGCCGTAGTTGTGCGCCGTGCCGCCGCCGATCGAATCCTCGTAGTAACGGATCCGGCCGTTGTTGGCGAACAGCACACTCACGAACTGATTCGGCGCATCCCAGTCGTGCTGGATGACCGCCAGGTCGTAGATGTGGAAGGTGTACTCGTTGGTTCCCTGGTCCACGTACGGCAACAGCGTCGCACCGAAGCTGGTGATGACGCCGACCGCGCGGTACCCGTCTCCGACCTCGAGATACGTCGAGCCGTCGGCATCCGGATCGTTCGCATCCGGATCCTCGTAGTCGTAGCCGGCGAAACCGAGAAGGAACAGATCAGCAGCCTTCGCGGGAACAGCAGATGCGATGAACAGGGCACAGAGGAGTAGCACAAGCTTACGCTTCATCGGTCACCTCCTCAGGAATACAGACGGGATCTGAGGGGCAGCACCCGGTCAATGCCACTCACGGCCCGCAACTATGAATTTTTTGATTCGAGCTACGTCGATCTTCGCAAACGGCTCACGGCCGGGTCGTGCGAACGACAATGATTCGCGCACGAGGGGATTGGGACCGGTCGCAAATCGTCGGGAAGATGCGTGATCTCGCGAGCCGAAAGTATCGAGTGATGCGCGGCCGGTCAAGATGAATCGATGCGTTAACTGGTTTAACTTCTTACAATTGCGTCGTTCGAGCCGGCTGAACTCAGACCCCTTCCCACTGCCCATCGAGGCACTGCGCAGTGGCCATGAGCAGCGGAACGAGCAGCGCCACTGCCGCCGCGATCGGAACCAGAATCAGGGGACCGGTGCCGAGCAGTTGCGTGGCGACCAGCCAGCCGCCGACCTGGATCAGAACCAGGATGCCCGACAGCAGGCGCCCGGCAAGACGAATCATCCCACGCGGATGCGTCCACGACCGGTCCGCGAACCGGGTTCCGATCCAGAGCCCGATTCCGATCGAAAGAGCGAGCGCCGGCAGGGTGACGAGGGCGGCTCCGACCCAGGCGGGACGAGAAACCTGGAGCAGCAACCCCAGCAGGACGACCGCAATCGCCACGACCGGCAGGGCCAGAATGGCGCAGGCGGTCCCCTTGGCGAGCGCCCATCGAACCGAGGGAACGCCGGCCATCCGGTTCCACACCACCGCATCCCGTTCGAGTGGAACCGACCGGGTCGCAATCTCCATCCCCATTCCGATCGACAGCACCAGCAGCAGGGTCTGGAGGATCAGCACGCTCGCGTCCTCTTCCAGGTGCGGAAGAAGCAGTGCGGCGACCGGCCACAGCAGCGCCGCGAACGCGACGTCCCCGAGCACCGGCCACTCGCGCAGGAACAGCCGCAGGTCCCTCCGCACCAGCGCCGCCGACCGACCGGTCCCGAGCCGGCTGCGGCCGATCCGGGCGATCGCGTCACGGCGCCCCCGGCCCCGGGTCGGCGACGACGCCAGGCGCGACATGACCGGATCGAGGGAATGGCGCGCGACCCACGCGAGGATCGCGAGCGACGCCATCCCGGCGGCGGCCACCAGCGCAACCCGCCCGAGTGACGGAACCACGTTCGATGTGCCCGATGCGCTGGCCAGCACCAGCGCCTTGGTCGCCCACAGCGGCGGCATCCAGCGCTCGAGTCCGGCGAGCCGGTGTCCGAGCACGACCAGGGCTTCGGCGAACGCACGGGCGTCTTCCGCCACGCGCGGCATGAAGAACGCGTTCGCCATCAGCACCACGGTCACGGTCAGGGTGGAGATGATGCCGAGGGTCTCGCGCACGATCCGCGGCGGAACGACCTGCAGCACCAGCAGCGAGAGGGCCATGCCGATTCCGAGCGGCACCGCCCACAGTCCCAGCAGAAGGATCGGCGTGGCCGCCCAGGCCCAGGCCGGCAGGCCGTAGGCGCGGCCGAACGACAGGATCGCCGGAATCGAGAACACCGCGAACAGCGCGCCGGTCGCGGGCGCGGCATCGAACAGCTTGATCGCCAGCAACTGGACCGGGGACAGCGGGGCGACCCGCAGCAGTTCGAGATCCGAGTCGAGCACCAGCGTCGTCAGCGCGAGGTGCACTTCGAACAGGGCGAGTGCCGTGAACGCCGAGACCAGGATCATGCCCAGCACGGTGCCCGCGTCGGCGACCGTGAAGCCGCGACTGGCGAGCCGGTCGAACACGACGCCGGTCCCGTACAGCATGGCAGAGCCCAGCAGCGCGACCAGGATCAGGTCGGCCCAGGCGGGCCGCGCCCGGCTTGCCGACCGTCGGAACGAAGCGCGGGCGAGCCGGAACCGGCCCCTCAGCACGCCGGCGGCGAGCACCGTTACTCCTCCTGTTCGCGGGTGAGTTCGAGGAACAGGTCCTCGAGCGTCTGGTCGCCGCGTCCATGACGCAGCTCGTCGATGCTGCCCTCGGCCCGCTTACGCCCCGACTGCAGAATCACGACCCGGTCGCACAGCCGCTCGGCAACTTCGAGCAGGTGGGTCGAAACCAGCACGCCGAGCCCGCGCGCGGCCCGCTCGCGCAGCAGGTCCTTGAGCGTGCGCGCGCCGTGCGGGTCGAGTCCGCCGAGCGGCTCGTCGAGCATCAGCAGCACCGGGTCGTGGAGCAGCGCCGCCATCAACGCGGTCTTCTGCCGCATGCCGAGCGAGTAGCCCTCGATCGGATCGCCGAGCGCGGGCGTCATCTCGAGCCGGCCGGCGAGATCGGTGACCCGCGCGCGCACGTCGTCCGGCGCGACGTCGTAGAGCGCGCCCACCAGTTCGAGGAACTCCGCGCCGGAAAGGCGTTCATAAAGGAATGGCCGGTCCGGGACGAACCCGAGCCGGGCGAGCGCCTGGCGTCCGTGGCCGGCGAGCGGATGGCCGGCGATCGCGACGGCGCCCTCGTCCGGCTGGAGGAGTCCGGCGCACATCCGCAGCGTGGTGGTCTTGCCCGCGCCGTTGGGTCCGAGAAAGCCGAGGATCTCTCCCGGCCGGACCTCGAGATCGAGCCGGTCGACCGCGACCAGCGCTCCATAGCGCCGCGTCAGCCCGCGGACCTCGAGCGGTGACGGCGCGGTCACGTGGCGACTTGCGGAGCGCCGAGCGCGCGCGCCACCCGCGGCAGGCTGGTCTCGTACCGGTAGCCGATGTTCATGTGTCCATCCTCGAACTCTTCGTGGTGGTGCGCGATGCCGAGCTCACGAAGGCGGCGGGACAGCATGCGGGCGCCGAGATGGAGGTGGAACTCGTCGCGGGTTCCGCAGTCGATGAACAGCAGCCGCAGCGAGCGCAGCGCATCGACGTGACGTCCGGCCATCTGCAGCGGATCGTGTGCGAGCCACCGCTCCCACACCTCGGGACGGAACGCACCGGTTTCGAGGTCGACCGGCAGATCGATGCCGAACGGCGGAGTCGCGGGATTGGGCGAGTAATTGGCGGCCATGCCGAGGATGTTCAGCACCGCGATGTCGTCGTGCTTCTTGTGGATCGCGCGCTCGAATCCCTTCAGCCATGCGGCGAGCCCGCCGGCGTGCTGGATCGCCGAGCAGAACTTCGGCAGGTCGCCGCGGTAGCAATAGTCGAAGCACGCGTCGCCGCTGTGGCACGCGACGGCGCCGAACACGTCGGCGTGCCGCATGCCGTGCACCAGCGCGCCGTAGCCGCCCGACGACTTGCCGGCGATCCCGCGATGGTCGCGCGAGGCGAGCGTCCGGAAGCGCGCGTCGGCCCACGGCACCAGCTCCTCGACCAGGTGGGTCTCGTAGCGCCCGGTCGCGCTCGAATCGATGTACTGCGAGCCGCCGAAGCGGGTGAAGCAGTCCGGCATCACCAGGATCAGCTCGCCGCAGGTGCCGGCCGCGATCATCGCGTCCATCCGGTCGGGGAGCGAGGGCGACCACGGATTGTCGTTGAGCTGCATGCGGCCGCGTCCGGTGAAGCCCGACAGGACGAGCACGACCGGGTAGCGGCGCGACGGGTCGCGATCGTAGGAGGGCGGCAGGTAGACCGGGACGTCCCGCACGTGCGGGTCGCCGGCCGCGTTGCCGCGCAGCACATCGCTCGTCACCGGCTCGACGATCACGCGGCCGCGCGCGATGTCTGAGGTCATGCTCGTTCCTCCGCAGCTCTGGTTGCAGCGTTCATCGCGGCGGTCAGGGCGCCACTCCGGTGACCGAACCGGTCCGGCGTTCGAGGTCCCGGACCGCCGCCACCAGGACCGTATCCGCAGCCCACTCGGGATGGATCCGTTTCAGCACCAGCAGCTCCCGGCGCGCGGGATCGTCGAGACGATGGTCGATCAGACCGATCGCCAGCAGACGTCGCGCATACCAGTCGTCGGGCTTGAGCCAGCATGCCACTTTCAGCTCCAGCACACCGTACTTTGCGTAGCCTGCCATCAGCAGCTCGCCGAGCACGGCATGGGTTTCCGGTCGTCCTGGACCGGCGAGCAGCGCGCGCGCGAGCGCACGCCGCGCCTCCAGCGTGTCGCCCTGATCGTTGAGCGACTGGCGGGCGATCCGCATCTGCTGATACCACGCCAGCGAATCCTCGCGCATGCCGGCCTGCAGCCACGCGCGTTCAGCTTCGTTACGCCGGCCGCGGAACATCTCCGCCCAGCCCAGCCAGTAGAGGTGGTTGAACGGTGTCTCACCAGCTTCGAGGCCGCGGTGGAAGGCGTGGACCGCACCGGCCGGGCGACCGAGCAGGATCAGATCGGTGCCGACCTGGAAGAACGGATTGCGCTCGGGGCGCATGTCGTAGAGCGGCTCGATCGACTGACCGTCCCAGTAGAGGAAGCGCGTCGGATGCCAGCCGGCGGTCGAGTCGGCGAACTGCGAGAGGAAGTACGACTCGATCTTCGGCTCGCGGTAGAGCGCACGGATCAGCGCACCGTTCCCCATCTGGAAGCCCGCGTTCGGGGGCAGCATCGAGAAGAAGAAGCGGGTGTCGGCGGGCGGATGCGGCTCGAGCGCCAGCATCTGGTTCGAGAACGTATCGGCGTAGGCGGCGGCGCGGTCGAAGTACCAGGGGGTCAGGTGCGACGTCCACGACCACGGATCCGGCTCGAGCGCGAACGTGCGCGCGCCGCGGTTGACGCCGTGGACCGCGAACAGGGCGAGCAGCAGGGTGAGCCAGCCCGCCGCGCCGATCCGTCGCGCGAGCAGCGAGATCAGCAGGACGCCCCCGACCGCGGCCAGCGTGTAGTAGTAGGCGCTCCACGACGGCGCTGCCGGCCCGGTCACGAATCCGAACGCGAGCAGCCAGGCCGCGGCGAACCCGATCGCGACCCGCGTCGAGGGGCGGTGCCGCTCCGGCGTTCGCGTCGCGGGCTCGCCCTCTGCGGGCGCCGGGGGAACGCCGCGCGTCGTGTGCAGCCACAGCGCGATCAGCGCCAGCAGGGCGATCGCGATCGGTTCGTAGATCAGATCGTAGCGCCCGGTGAACATGGCCGGATTGTCGAGGCCGAGCAGGCTCTGGAGCATGTGCAGGTAGCCCGCGACGAACGAACCCGCGCTGAAATCGAGCGGAGCATTCACCCGGCCGACGCTGCGGTGCAGGATCACCGTCGCGGTCAGCCACACCACCACGCCGGTCGTGAACGGAGCCACGCGCCGTACGATCCGGCGCCAGTCCTCGCGCTCCACCAGCCGCGACCACGCTGCGAGCGCGACCGGCAGCGGCAGCGCCGATTCCTTGCTCAGCACCGCGAGCAGATACAGGAACACCGCGAGCCGGTCGCGTCGCCGCCGGTACAGGGCGAACGCGCCGAGCGTGAGCACCAGTGCGAGCAGGTCCTGGCTGCACGACACCCAGGTCAGATTGACGCGCTGGAACGGCAGCAGGGCGAACGTGACCAGACCCGCGAGCACGCCGGGCCACGGGACGAACACCAGCAGCAGGTCGGCGAGCAGCGCGAGCCCGGTGAGGAACAACACGTAGTTCGCGACGTGGAAGACGAGCGGATTCCCGCCGGCAATCGGACCGAGCGCGGCGAACCACAGCTGGCGCGACAGCGGACGCCAGAAATTGCTGAGCGGATCGGGCCGGGTGAGGGAGGTCCCGAGATCCTGGACCCGGGCCTGCTCGAGCAGCAGGTAGTCGTCGTTCAGGAACCGGGTGCGGATCGCGTCGGCATAGAACACCGTCAGCGCGAGGGTCCCGAGCAGCAGGACCAGGCCGAGCAGCCGCGGTCGGGGAGGGCTCACGGCGCGGCACTCTAACAGAGGACCCGGCCGCGATTTGGGGCTCAAACCCCTTGGCGGACCGGCCGATACCCGGAGGGAATCTCTCCCGCCGCCGCTTTGCCCCCGAAACGCGAGGGACATGGATGTTGCCCGCCACCACGAAGCTCGAGCATCTGGATCGTCGCAATTGGTGGATGTGGGGGACGGCGTTCGTCCTGATCCTGTCCCTCACCGCCGCGATTCCCGCCTTCCACACCACCGCCCTCCAGCTGGTCGGGGTCGACGGCGAGGCGGTCGAGCTCAAGAGTGGCTACGAAGCGCTGATCGGCCTGGTCGGGCTGGTCAGCCTGTTCATCCTCTACATCATTCTCAAGCAGCGCGAGATCCAGACGATGCGCTCGCGCCTGACCGGCGAGCTGACCGAGCTCGAGGACGTGCGCACCCGTCTGTCCGAGGTGACGGCGCTGTTCAACCTCGCCACCTCGCTCAACCTGCAGCTGCGCCTCGACGTCATCCTCGAGATCATCGTGCGGCGCGTGGTGTCGACGCTGCGCGCGCAGCAGGCGTCGGTGATGCTCATGGATCCCGAGACTGGACTGCTGGAGGCGCGCGCCTCGTACGGCCTCGAGTCGGAGTTCGCCCGCAACGCCAAGCAGAAGCTCGGCGAAGGCATTGCCGGCTGGGTGGCGCAGAAGAAGGAGGCGCTGCTGCTCGGCGCCAAGCCGGCGGGCGCCGAGTTCGGCAAGCACTACAAACACAATCGCAACATCACCTCGGCGCTGTCGCTGCCGCTGCGGGTCGGTGATCGGTGCGTGGGCGTGCTCAACGTCAACCGCATCAACCATCCCGAGCCGTTCCGCGAGCACCATCGCGACACGCTGCGCCTGTTCGCCGAGCACGTCGGATCGGTGATCGAGCAGGCCGAGGCGATGGAGCGGCTGGCCAAGCACACGCGCGACCTCGAGGCGAGCAACCTCCAGCTCACCGAGCTGAACCGGGTGAAGGACGTGTTCCTGTCGACCGCCAGCCACGAGCTCAAGACGCCGCTCACCGCGGTGATCGCGTACGCCGAGCTGCTCGAGCACCACGACGGCAAGCTGACCGCCGAGAAACAGAGCGACTTCCTGCGCCGCCTGCGCGGCGAAGCCCGCAACCTGCTCGGCCTGATCGAGGACATCCTCGACCTGACCCGGCTCGAGACCGGCAAGCTGCGGCTCGAGCGCGTGCCCGTGTCGATCAACACGCTCGCGCATGCGGCGCTCCAGACCACCCAGCCGACCGCGGAGAAGTACAAGGTGCGGTTCGTCGAGGAACTCGACGCGTCGCTCCCCCAGCTCGAGCTCGACGAGATCAAGACCCGGCAGGTGATCGTCAATCTGCTGGTGAACGCCGCCAAGTTCAGCCCGGTCGGCGCGACCGTGCGGGTGGTGACGCGGCGCGACGGCGAGTTCGCGATGGTCGAGGTGATCGACCAGGGCCCCGGCATCCGGCCCGACGACGCGACCCACATCTTCTCGCTGTTCGGTCAGGGCGTGCGGGCGAAGAGCTCGGGCTCGGGCGGACTCGGGATCGGGCTCCACCTGGTGAAGCGGCTCTCCGAGCTGCACGGCGGCCACGTCGGGGTGAACAGCCACGTCGGCCACGGCAGCACCTTCTGGGTGCGACTGCCGATCCCGCAGGAAGAGCTCGTGACGCAGGCTGCGGCCGCGTAGCGAGCCGGATCACTACCACCCCATCAAACGCGGTCCGCCTCGGTATCCACGCATTTGTGGTACACATTTGGGCACGGTGCCACGGGAGATGCCGCCATGGAACACGAAGGATTGCGGGTACGCGTCAAGGGCGACGAGTTGATCAAGCGTCTCGTCGTTCGCAGTGAGCACTATCGCAAGCTGGCCAAGATCCAGGCGCGCAAGCGCGAGTCACTGGAGCGGGTCAAGGGCCAGATCGCCGACGAAATGCGCGAGATGGATCCGAAGGGGGAAGTCCAGGCTCTGGAAGAAGCAGCGATCCAGACGATGGTGTCGAGCGGTTCGTCTGCATCCTACGCGCAACGGACGATCAACTACGCCAGGCGCGGGGACTTCCTCAAGTTCGTCGCCGACCACATCGACCCGAATGACTCATTCCTCCTCGACGAGGAGGACCTGCGTCGCTACGAGGTCCTCGAGGACGGGATCCCCGGCTGGTTGCGGTAGTCGCAACACGCAGCTTCACCGAAATGCTCGGAGGAAGGGGCCACGTGGCCCCTTCTTCTACTACGCCGCGTTGGACTCGTCCGTCTCCGGCGTGCCCGGATCCTCCGGATACTCCTGCGGGGGCAGCGGGCGCTTCACCGAGCGATCCGCGGGGATCGGGCGCAGTTCGACCGGATCGCCGGCCGGCCGCACGCCGTTCGCGTCGATCACGATCCGCACGTGCGGGCGCGCGAGATCGCTGCCGTTCGGCGCCAGCACCGCGGCGATCGAACCGTCGTCGAGCTCGACCAGCTGCCCGGGCGGGTAGAAGCCGAGCGTCTGGACCAGCGCCCACAGCATGGCGGGATCGAAACGGCTCTTGAGCGGACCGAGCATCATCCCGAGCGCGACGTAGGGAGTCACCAGTGCGCCGCGCTCGCTGCGATGGGTCTGCAGGCTGACGAAGCAGTCGGCGACCGCCACGAGGCGCGACAGGATGCTGGGCCGCCAGCGCTCGCCCATCTCGGGATAGCCGTGGTCGCCGGGCGTCAGATGGTGCTCGAGCGCCACGTGCATGCAGCGCAGCGTGGTCGAGTTCAGCGTGGTCGAGCGCGCGATCAGCTTGGCGCCTTCGAGCGGATGCCTGCGCACCGCCTCCCAGTCCTGCGAGTCGAAGTGGTCGATCGGATGCTTCACCTGCTCGTTGACCGCGTGCTTGCCGACGTCGTGGAGCAGCGCGGCGACGCCGAGATCGGCGAGCGCGCGGCGGTCGAGCTCGAGGAAGTGGCCCATGCTCACCGCGACCAGCGTGACGTTCACCGCGTGCGCGTAGGTGTACTCGTCGTGATGAGAGAGCGTGCCGAGCCCGACCACCACCGGCGCCTCGCTGTACGCGCCGTCGACCAGCGGCTGGACGACGCGCTTGGCGTGACGCAGCTCCATTCCGTTCTGAAGTGAAGTGGTGGTGAGCAGCGAGCGGGCGCCCTGCACGGCAGTCGAGAAGCCCTTGCGCGCGGCACCGCGCGGCGCCGCGTACGACATGCTCGCGTCGCCGCCCGAGCCGTCACCGGGACCGCTCGCGGAACCGCCCGCGCCGAGTCCGTAGCCTTCGCCGGGACCCGAGCCGCCCCAGCCACTGCTCGCGGCCGGCGCATCGTTCCCGCCCTCGTCCCACAGCGGATACTCGAATCCATCGTCCGGCGCGTCGGTCGAGGCGTGGATCACCGGCGTGACCTTGTCGGCGCCGTTCGCAAGACACGCGCTCAGCAGCTCGGGCCCGTTGTAGACCTCGGGCTCGCGCAGCAGCCGGAACAGCACCGTCAGCTCGCGCGTCTCGGCGCCGTCGGCGAACCGGAGACCGGCGATGCGACGCTTCAACAGCTCGCCCAGCACGTGCTTGTGGAAGCGGACATTGCCGGTCCGCACCGGCACCCGCACGCCGTTCAGGTAGAGATCGTCGTAGAGCGCGACGAACACCGCTTCGCCGCTCTCCTCGAGCAGCGGCGCCACGCATTCGAGCAGTCCGGCGAGCTGCTGGACGAACACCTGGTTGTCGGCGTCGTAGTTGCGGCTCACCCGGATCACCGCCGACAGGCGCGGCAGGAACGAGAGCGCGACCTCCTTGATCCGATCGTCGGCCGACTTGAGATCGTCGGGACGCGCGGCCGGGCCGTCCGGCACCAGCGGGGTGATGCGGCGCGAACGGGCCGACTCGCTCATCCGATCCTCATCTGCATCGCCTCGAGACACGCGAGGCGCACGGCTTCGCTGCGGTCGCTGAGGCCCGCTTCGAGCACTGCGAGTGCGGCCGTGCTGCCGAGTCGCTGGAGCGTGCGCGCGACGGCAGCGCGCTGGTAGGTCGGGCGTGCGAACCAGCCGCCTTTGTGGAGCAGCAGGTCGAGCCGCGGAATGATCTCGTCGTCGCCCAGATCGCTGAGCGCGTTGAACAGCGCGCGCTGGATGTCGGCGGGACGCGACTCGAAATCCTGAGATTCGACCTGGCGCAGGATCGCGCGCGCCGCGAGCGGGCTGCGGAACCGGCCGAGCATCGCGAGCGCGGCCGACAGGAGCTGCGGATCGCGGGTGTCGAGCTGGGCGAGCAGCAGCGGCACGCGCTCGGGTCCCGGGCAGTTGCCGAGCGCCTGCACGACCGCGCGGCGCACCCGCGGCTCGGGGTGCTGGGTCGCCAGTTCGAGCAGCGGAATCACGCCGTTGCCGCCGATCTGGCCGAGCACGAACACCGTGTTCCGCACCACGTACCAGCGCGAGTCGGCCAGGTACGGAGCGAGGATGTCGGGCTGGTCCGCGCACAGGTAGCACAGCATCGTGCACGCGGCGGCACGCGTGCGGCTCTTCTGCGCCTTGGCCATCACCGCGGTCGCGAGGTCGATTGCCGGACGCCCGAGGCCGACCGCGAGGCCGAAGAAGCGGGCCTGGTCGTCGTTGTCCGATTCGTCGAGACGCGAGGTGATGTCGTCGGTATCGAGCCCCGACATGGCCTCGACCAGCGCCTGATCGGTCAGCGTGCCGTCGGGATCGAACGCTCGCAACAGCTCGAAGCCGTGGCGCGCGTCCTCCCACGACGAGCGCTGGATCGCGCCCACCAGCCACGTGATCACCGCGTTCGCCAGCGCGCCGCGGGTGGCGGGCGTCGGGTCCATGTGGAAGATCTTCTCGAGCAGCACCTGGGCATCCATCTGCCAGTCGATCGCATGCTCGGCCGACCACTCGGCGTGCAGCTTGGTGCGCACGAACTGCATGCCCTTGGCGAGCTTTTCGTATGCGGCCGGGACCTCGACGTACTCGTGCGGGAGCGGCCAGTCGTCGAAGCTGTCCTTGTGGAGTCCGGCGGCCGCGCCCTCGAACTGGCCGATGTCGGCGCGGATCTCGTCGCCGACCGGCGACCATGCGTACGAGTGACCCTGGTGGGCGCCGCTGCTGCCGCTGCGGGTCGGGCGCCGCGCATGCAGATAGATGGTCTGGGTGAGCGGGACCGCCTCGATCCGGATCTTCACGGTGTTCGCCTGCCACAGCAGCGTGACCAGGTCGTCCTGCGTGTTGACGCCGACCGCGACCGTCTGCAGCGCGTCGAAGAACGCGTCGAAGTCGTGCTGGCTCACGTCGGGCAGCACGGTGAGGCTGCGGATCCCGTCGCGGTAGAACAGGAACGGCAGCTTCTCCTCCGGTCCCGGCATGTAGTCCTCGTCCGGTTTGCTGATGCGGGTGCGCACCACCGCCTCGTCGATCAGGAAGATCTCGAACGGCGTGATCCGGCACTGCCAGGCGCCATGGGTCGCGAGCGTGTCGTTGAGCAGGGTGTGCAGCCCTTCGCGCAGCTGGATGACGATCGGGTTGTCGCGCCGGTAGAGCCGGCAGGTGCGCAGGGCACGGCCGAGCGAGATGAAGAATCCGGCCGCCGCCTGAGCGGGGACCGTCAGTTCACGCAGCGCAGCATTTCTCGATGGTGAGACGCCGGGAGCCGAGCTCATCCAATGCTCCATGCCACCGCCCGGGGGCGGAGACCGTTCGTCCATAAACGTACGTCGACGCCCGCACTGCCCGTGCGGGCCCACGCCGGCGTTATCGGCATGTCGGGCAAAGGGGTTGAGGCGGCGGAAATCCCTTCCGAGCCTTGACCTTGGGGGGGCCCACCCCTAGCCTGCGGCGGATGTTCCCGCGCCCCTTCCATCGCTGGCTCCCGGTGCTGATCGCGTTCGCCGCGCTCGCCACGCTGCCGGCCTGTTCGATCAAGAAATACGCGACCAAAAGTGTCGCCAACTCGCTCACGTCGGGGCCCGACGTGTACGGGACCGACAACGATCCGCAGCTGGTCCGCGAGGCGATTCCGTTCGGGCTCAAGACGCTCGAGAGCCTGCTTGCGACCCTGCCGAAGCACGAAGGCCTGCTGCTGTCGGCGTGCCGCGGCTATACCCAGTACGCGGTCGGATTCGTCGCCGCCGATGCCGCCGAGCTGCCGCCGGAGCGCTTCGAGGAGCAGGAGGCGATCCGCGAGCGTGCGCTCAAGCTGTGCCTGCGGGCCCGCGACTTCGGTGTGCGCGGTCTCGAGCTCAAGCATCCGGACATCACCCGGCGCCTCCAGTTCGACCCGTCGGTGGCGAAGGAAATCGAAATCAAGGAGCTGCCGATGCTGTTCTGGACGGCGGCGGCCTGGGGTTCGGCGATCTCGCTCGGCAAGGACCATCCGGACCTGATGGCCGACGTGTCGGTGGTGCGGGCGCTGTTCGCCCGCGGACTCGAACTCAACGAGGCGTACGAGGGCGGCATGTTCCACGAGGCGATGATCCCGCTCGATGCGTTGCCGGCCGCGATGGGCGGCTCGATGGAGCGCGCCCGCCAGCACTTCACGCGCGCCAAGGAACTGTCGAAGGGCCGCGCGAGCGTGTTCGTGTCGCTGGCCGAGAACGTCTCGATCCAGACCCAGAACCGCTCCGAGTTCCAGCAGATGCTCGATCAGGCACTGGCGGTCGATGCGGACCGCGATTCGACCACCCGCCTCATGACGCTGGTGACCCAGCGCAAGGCGCGAGGCCTGCTCAAGCGGACCGACGACTTGTTTCTCGACGCTCCCGATTCCACTCAGACCCAGGAGTTCAAATAATGATGATCCACCGGTGCGCGGGCTGGTTCGCCACCGCGCTTCGTTCCGGTCGCCGCGCCGCGCTGCTCGCTCCGCTGTTCGCCGTGCTCGCCACGCTCGCAATGACTCCTGCTGCGCTCGCGCAGGGCGGGACCACCGTGATCAAGCTTGCCACGCTGGTTCCGGACGGTTCGGTGTGGGACCGCGCGCTCAAGAACGCGGGCGTCGAGTGGAGCCAGAATACGCAGGGCCGCGTGAGCCTCCGCATCTATCCCGGCGGGGTCGCCGGCGACGAGCCGGACATCATCCGCAAGATGCGGATCGGGCAGGTGCAGGCCTCGGCGCTCACGGTCGCGGGCCTCGCGCAGATCGACCCGGCCTTCAAGGTGTTCACCATTCCGATGTACTTCGAGTCGTACCCGGAGCTGCGCGTGGTGCTCGACAAGATGACGCCGATGCTCAAGCAGAGGCTCGAGGCGAAGGGCTTCATCCTGCTCAACTGGGGACACGGCGGCTGGGTGCATATCTTCGGCAAGCAGCCGGTCGGCAACATCGCGGACGTGAAGAAGCTCAAGCTGTGGACCGGCGTCGGCGACGATGCGATGGTCGGTCTGTGGAAGAAGAACGGCTATCAGCCGGTGGCGATCGCCGCGACCGACATCCTGACCGGTCTGCAGTCGGGCATGCTCGAGGCGATCTACACCACGCCGCTCGCCGCGCTCTCGCTGCAGTGGTTCCGCCAGGTGCCCAACATGTCGGAGGTCGGGCTCGCGCCGCTGGTCGGCGGGACCGTGATCACGAAGCAGGCGTGGAACAAGCTGACCGAGGCGGATCGTGCGGCGATCCTCGCCTCGTGTGCGAAGGTCGAGAAGAAGCTCGAGGCCGACGTGCCGCTCCAGGACCAGTACTCGGTGGCGGAGATGAAGAAGCGCGGGCTCAAGACCGCGCCCGGTGATCGCGCGGCGTGGCAGAAGGAAGCCGACCTGTTCGCGAGCCAGATGCGCGGAGCGCTGGTGCCGGTCGACGCGATGGACATGGCGCGCACGGAACGCGATGCGTTCCGCGCCCGCGCAGGAGCCAAGCGCTGAGCGACCCGCGACCGCATTCCGGCGAGCCGTCGGCCGCGGTTCACCGCGCCGGCGCCGAGGCCGCTGCGCTCGCGGGTGAAGGCGAGGTCGAGAAGCCCCAGGGGCCGTTCGCGTGGTTCGCGCGCGTGGAGCGGTTCGTCACCCGAGCCTGCCTGGTGGGCCTGGTGGTTCTGCCGCTCGCCGAGATGGCGTGGCGCTGGCTCTTCAAGAGCGGCATTCCCGGATCGGGACCGATCGCGCAGCACCTGGTGCTGTGGGTCGGTTTCCTCGGCGCCGCGATCGCCGCCCGCGAAGGACGGCTGCTCGCGCTCGCGACCGGCGCATTCGTTCCCGAGGGTCGTCCCCGCCAGATCGCCGAGATCCTCGCCGGCGCGATCGGCGCGATGGTCTCGACGCTCCTGTTCCGTGCCTCGCTCGCGATGATGCTGATCGACAAGGATGCGGGCGAGATCCTGGCGATCGGCCTTCCACGCTGGGTGGCCGAGAGCGTGTTGCCGCTCTCGTTCGCGCTCATCGCGCT